>OMET01000607.1_pt1 | contig 12863 bp, 10 predicted proteins | sample 1673841 | NCBI WGS metagenome assembly OMET01 (sample SAMEA103958129, study PRJEB25191) | human gut metagenome | reverse complement strand
CCGGAAAACCAGAAGGTCGGCTGCGTGATCGGCCTTGGGTATCCCGACGAGGAGCCCGCCGCGCCGAAGCGCAAGAGCGCTTCCGACCTGCTGACGTATTACAATTGAAACTGCGCGCCCGAAGAAAAACCCTTCGGGCGCTTTTTCGTATGCTTTGCCCGCTTTTTGCAAATCCTAACGAAAATGACTTTCGGGAGGACATGCCATGAAAAACGAAACAAAACCCTCACGCGAGAGGGAAAAGAACGATCAGGAGCCGCTGCTGCCGCCCATTCAGCCCGTCATCGACTACGGCTCGGTCGTCATCAAGAATAGCCGCGCCGCCATTCACTGCCTGACCATCGCCGGGCAGATCGAGGGACACATGCTGCTGCCGAATACGCAGAAGGCGACCAAGTACGAGCACGTGCTGCCGCTCCTTGCGTATCTCGAGGAAAGCGAGGACATCGACGGTGTTTTATTCCTGCTCAACACCGTCGGCGGCGACGTGGAGGCGGGGCTTGCCATCGCCGAGCTCATTTCGGGAATGAAAAAGCCTACCCTCTCGCTCGTTCTCGGCGGCGGGCACTCCATCGGCGTGCCGCTCGCGGTCGCGCCGATGGTGACGATGATCGCGCCGTCGGCCTCGATGACCATTCACCCCGTGCGCACAAGCGGCACGATCATCGCCGCACCCCAGACCTACCAGTATTTTGAACGCTTGCAGGAGCGTATCGTGCGCTTTGTGACCAAGCATTCGAACATCACGCGCGAGCGCTTTCTCGCGCTGATGATGGATACGCAGGACTTGGCCTCCGATGTTGGCAGTGTGCTCTACGGGGAGGAGGCGGTCGCCTGCGGGCTTGTCGGGCGGCTCGGCGGCCTGTCCGACGCGCTGGAAGCATTGTACGAATTGATCGAGGAGAAAAAGAAGAAAAATGAGTGAAAAAAGACGCCTTCGGGCGTCTTTTTACGCTTTGTTCATCGAATGGCCTTGAAAAGACGGCAAAAAAATGGTATATAGTATTAGTTAAACTGTGTCATTATACCCTGATTGCAAATGACGCGCTTTTTCCAAGGAGGAATTTGCCCGTGTACTTAAAGGCATTGGAGATCCAGGGCTTCAAGAGCTTCCCGGACAAGACGGTGCTCAACTTCGGTGAGGACATCACCGCCATCGTCGGCCCGAACGGAAGCGGTAAATCGAATATTTCGGACGCCATTCGCTGGGTCATGGGCGAGCAGTCGAGCAAATCGCTGCGCGGCGTGAAGATGGAGGACGTCATCTTCGGCGGCACGGAAACGCGCAACCAGATGGGCTTTGCGCAGGTGACGCTTGTGCTCGACAACACCGAGCACATTTTCCCCAGCATGGAGGAAAACGAGGTTGCCGTTACGCGCCGGTACTACCGCAGCGGCGAATCGGAATACTATATCAACAAGCAGTCCGTACGGCTGCGCGACGTGAACGAGCTGTTTATGGACACTGGTATGGGCCGCGAGGGCTATTCCATCATCGGTCAGGGCCGCATCGACGAGATCTTGTCGCAAAAGAGCGGCGACCGCCGCGAGATCTTTGAGGAGGCGGCGGGCATTTCCCGCTTCCGCTACCGCAAGGAGGAGACCGAGCGCAAACTCGAGCGCACGGAGGAAAACCTGGTGCGCATCAACGACAAGATCGCCGAGCTTGAATTGCAGGTCGACCCTCTGCGCGCGCAGGCGGAGACAGCGAAGCAATATCTCATCTACCGCGACGAGCTGCGCCTTTTGGAGATCTCCGTGTGGCTTGAGAATCTCGAAACGCTCCGCACGAGCGCCATCAAGCTCGACACCGACCTTGCCCTTGCACGCGAGGAGCTCAATAAGGCAAATGCCGATCTCGAGGCGCTGTACGCCGCGAGCGAACAGTTTTCCGCGCGTATCCACGAAAACGACATCGCGCAGGAGGAGGAGCGCACGGCGCTTTCCGCGCTCGATGCGCAGGTAAAGGAACAGGAATCCTGCGTGGCGGTGCTGCAAACGGGCATCGCGCACAACGAGGAAAATATCGCGCGAGTGGAGGAGGAGCTGAGAAGCCAGTCCGACCGCGTCGGCTCGATGGACGAGCAGATCGCGCAGCAGCGCGCGCGCATCGAAGAGCTGGAACACGATAAAAACGAAGTCGAAACGGCGCTCGCTGCGCTGCTCAAGCAGGCGGAGGAACTGTCGAAAAACGCGGGTGAGGCCGCAAGCGAAGCGGAAGCCCTGCGCGCTCGTGAGGCGCTCGCCCTGTCCGCCGCGGCGGACAGCCGCGCCGAGGTCGCGGCCCTGCGCTCGACGCTCTCGGAAATGGACGAGCGCGAGAGCGCCATCGCCGCCGAGCAGGAGAGCGGGGAAGCCCAGCTTTCTGAAACGCGCAAAAGTGCCGCGGAGAACCGCCGCGCGCTCGAGAGTGCGCAGGAGGAAGCCGACGCTATCCGCAATATCATCGCCGGCCACACGATGAAGATGCAGGGCAGAATCGAGCGCGAGAAGGAGACGGGCGAGCAGCACGTTTCCCTCACGATGGAGATGAACAACTTAGACTCCCGCATCCGCTTACTCAGCGAGATGGAAAAGGAGTACGAGGGCTTCAATAAGGCGGTGCGCACGGTTATGCAGGCGCGCGAGCGCAATGCCCTGCGCGGCGTGCACGGCCCGGTAGCGGGTCTGATGAAGGTCAACAAGAAGTACGCCGTTGCGATCGAGATTGCGCTCGGTGCGGGATTGCAAAACATCGTCGTCGAGCGCGAGGAGGACGCAAAGAGCGCTATCCAGCTCTTAAAGCAGCGCGATGGCGGGCGCGCGACCTTCCTGCCGCTTTCGACGATCCGCGGCGAAGCGCTGCGCGATGAGCGCGTGAAGGGCGAATACGGTTACGTCGGCCTTGCGAGCGAGCTTGTGGAATACGAGCGCGCATACGATGGCATCTTCAAAAACCTGCTCGGCCGCACGGTCGTGGTCGAGGATCTCGACTGCGGCATCACGATCTCGCGTAAGTTTTCGAATGCGTTCCGCATCGTGACGCTCGACGGTCAGGTCTTGAATCGCGGCGGCTCGATGACGGGCGGCTCGATCTCCCGCAGCGCGGGCATTTTGAGCAGAGCCGGCGAGCTGCGCGAGTTGACGGCGCGGCGCGGCAGCCTTGCAGAAAAGCTGACGCTCGCTGCCAAGGCCGCCGAGGACGCCAAGCGCGAGCTATCCAAGGCGAGATACGAGCTGGAGGTCGCGCAGGGGCAGCAGCGCGCGGCGGAGGACGCCGTGCTCAAGCTGCAAGGCGACAAAAATCACTATGATCTGCTGCTTTCCTCGCTGCGCGAGCGGCTGGAAGCACTGGATACCGAGCGCGATACCATCATCCGCCGCCGCGGCGAGGTGAAGCGCGCCATGGAAGAAAAGGAAGCGCTTGCATCGCAGCAGGAGAGCGAGGCCGCCGCGCTGCGTGCGCAGGCGGAGGAGAGTCTTTCCGGGCAGACGGAGCTGCTGCGCTCCACCACGCGCCTCGGCGATGAGATCGCCGGACGCAAGAGCGCGCTTGCGGGCTTTGCCGCCGAGCGCGAGACCACGGAAAAGTCGCTTGCGAGCTTGGAGGGCCTGCGCGCCCAGATGCAGGGCGACGAGGAGAGCAGGAAGGCGCTCATCGAGCAGTACAGGGCGGCAAGCGAGCAGGCGCGGCGCGAGATCAGTACGCATGAAGAAGAGATCGCCGTGCTGAACGAAAAAATGGCGGAAAAGCGCGCGGCGCTCGAAGAGCTTTCCCGCGCGAAGCTTTCGCTTGAAGCCGAGCGCAGCCAGAGCGACCGGCGCGGCCGCGAACTCAACGAAAATGTGCTCAACGTGGAGCGCAGCGTCAGCAAGCTTGAGCAAAAGCGCGCGACGAGCGCGATGGAGGAGCAGCAGATCCTCGACAAGCTGTGGGAAAACTACGAGCTGTCGCACTCCGCCGCGCAGGAGCAGCGCATTGAGCTCGAGAGCGTCGCTAAGGCGAGCCGCCGCATTGGAGAGCTCAAGCGGGCCATCAGCGGTCTTGGTGCGGTCAATGTCGGCGCGATCGAGGAATTCGAGCGCGTGAACACACGCTACACCTATCTCACCGAGCAGCGCGACGACGTGGAAAAGGCGAAGAGTGAGCTCGTCGGCGTGATCGACAGCATCACGGGCGAGATGACCGTCATTTTCAAAGAGCAGTTCGCGCTGATCCGCGAGAGCTTCCAGGAGACATTTCTGGAGCTCTTCGGCGGCGGCAAGGCGACGCTCGAGCTGGAGGACGAAAACGATGTGCTCTCCTGCGGCATCGAGATCAAGGTGCAGCCGCCGGGTAAGGCGCTCAAGACCATCACGCTGCTCTCGGGCGGCGAGAAGGCGTTCGTCGCCATCGCCCTGTATTTTGCCATTCTGAAAGTCCATCCCACGCCGTTCTGCGTCATGGATGAGATCGAGGCGGCGCTCGACGAGCCGAACGTGGTGCGCGTGGCCAACTACATGCGCCGCATCACGAGCAAAACGCAGTTTATCGTCATCACGCACCGCCGCGGCACGATGGAGGCGGCGGACGTTCTCTACGGCGTCACCATGCAGGAGCGCGGCGTGAGCAAGATCCTGACGATTAACATGAACGATATGGCGAAGGAACTCAACATTAAGGAATAAGCGCGAGAGAGGAATCAAAGAGTATGGGTATTTTTGCGAAGATCAAAAAAGCATGGTTCGACACCATCGTGTGGGAGACCATCGACGATGACTTCTACGACGAGCTGGAGGAGAGTCTCATTCTGGCTGACCTCGGCGCGACGGTCGCGCACGACGCGGTGAAAAAGCTGCGCGACGTCGTGTACCAGAAGAGCATCCAGCGCGGCGACGACGTCAAGCAGGCGCTGCGCGAGATTTTGATTGAAAAGCTGAACGTGGGCGACACCGCGCTCGACTTATCGACGCAGCCGAGCGTCGTGCTGGTCATCGGCGTGAACGGCGTGGGCAAGACCACGTCCATCGGCAAGCTTGCCCACCGCCTGAAGGGCGAGGGCAAGCGCGTGCTGCTGTGCGCGGCGGATACGTTCCGCGCGGCGGCGGCGGATCAGCTCGAGATCTGGGCGAACCGCGCAGAGTGCGAGATCGTCCGCTCGGTCGAGGGGGCAGATCCCGGCGCGGTGCTGTTCGATTCGCTCGCGGCGGCGAAGGCGAGAAATGTCGATGTTGTCCTCTGCGACACGGCGGGCAGACTTCACAACAAGGTGAATTTGATGAACGAGCTCGGCAAGCTTCGCAAGATCATCGACCGCGAAACGCCTGACGCCGCGAAGGAAACGCTTCTCGTGCTCGACGCGACGACGGGGCAGAACGGCCTTCAGCAGGCGAAGGTCTTCCGCGAGACGGCGGGCCTGACGGGCATTATCCTGACGAAGCTCGACGGCACGGCCAAGGGCGGCATCTGCGTCGCTATCGCGCAGGAGCTGGGTGTGCCCGTGAAGTTTGTCGGCCTCGGCGAGGGCATCGACGATCTCCAGCCCTTCAATGCGGAGGAATACGTCAAGGCGCTCATCTGAGGGGAAAATCATAAACCTGCGAGACAATAAGGAGACGAATATGGAAATCACTTCTGTTTGCCCCTATTGCGGAAAGGAAATGCGAGATGGAGCCATCCCTGTCTTGCGTGATATTTACTGGTGTCCAAGAGGTGAGGACGGCATGCTCAAAGACGGATTTGGCGACGAAAAGGAACAGGTCTGTCTTGGCAGAGCGGGGCTGTTAGGAGATTATTACACGCCCGCCCGTTACTGTGAGAGCTGCAAGGTGGTCATCGTGCCCGTGCCGGAGATCGAGTGGCCGCTCGATAAGCTCGACAAAAAGTTCACGGCATGGCAGGAAAAGATGAGCGCGCAGCGCGAAGAGCGCAAGGCGCAGCGCGAAGAAGAGAAACGAGAAGAACGAAGCAGGAAACGGCGGGAGAAAGACCCGTGGGAGGTTTGACGATGAAATTTGTTCTGGCAACGCAGAACCCTAAAAAGCTGACGGAAATGAGCGCCATTCTGAGTGACCTCGGCGTGGAGGTCGTGTCGGAGGCCGACCTCGGCGTGAAGGTCGAGGTGGAGGAAACGGGCGAGACCTTTGCCGAGAATTCGCTTCTCAAGGCCAAGGCCGTCATGGAGGCGACGAAGCTGCCCGCCATCGCGGACGATTCGGGATTGTGCGTGGACGCGCTGAACGGCGGCCCCGGCGTTTACAGCGCGCGCTTTGGCGGCGAGGGGCTGGACGACACCGGCCGCTACCGCCTTTTGCTGCAAATGATGCACGGGCAGGCCGATCGACGCGCCCACTTCCACACGACCATCACCTGCGCGTTCCCGAACGGCGATATTTTGCAGGACGACGGCGAGGTCGAGGGCACGATCGCGTTCGCGCCGATGGGCAAAAACGGCTTCGGCTACGATCCCGTGTTCTTCGTGCCTGACAAGCGAAAGACCTTTGCACAGCTGACGGCGGAAGAAAAAGCGGAGATCTCGCACCGCGGCAAGGCACTGCGGGCATTCAAGGAAACGCTCAAGAATTATCTTGCGGAACATCAATAAAAAAGGATAAGGAAAATCTATGGAACTGAACAGCAAACAGCGCGCCTATCTGCGCAGCCTTTCGAATGATCTCGATGTGATCGTGCACATCGGCAAGGACGGCATCGGCGACAACCTCGTCAAGCAGGCGAACGACGCGCTGGAGGCGCGCGAGCTCATCAAGTGCCGCGTGCTCGAAAACAGCATGCTCACCGCGCGCGAGGCGTGTCAGGAGCTGAGCGAGCTGACGCGCAGCGAGCAGGTGCAGGTCATCGGCACCAAGTTCGTGCTCTATCGCCCCTCGCATAAAAAGGATAAAAAAGATAAGATCGTGCTGCCCAAGGCGGCGAAAAAGACCGTGTAAAAGAGAAAAAGAGGTCGAACAATTTTGAAGATCGGAATTTACGGCGGCAGTTTCAACCCGCCGCATCTGGGTCACATGGCCGCAGCGGAAAGCGCGGCGAAGTATCTGGGACTCGACGAGCTGCTGCTCATTCCCGCGGGCATTCCGCCGCACAAGGCACTCTCCGCCGATGCGGCAGGGAAGGAGCACCGCCTTGCGATGACGCGCCTGATGGGGGAGCAGATCGCGCTCGACACGGGGATAACGGTCACGGTGTCGGATATGGAGGTCGCGCGCGAGGGCAAGAGTTACAGCGTCGATACCGTGCGCGAGATCCACGAGCAGCGCCCGAATGACGAGCTGTGGCTTTTGATGGGGACGGATATGTTCCTCTCGTTCCAGAACTGGTACAAGCCGGAGGAGATCCTGCGCCATGCAGGGCTCTGCGCTTTCGGACGCACGGAGAAGGACGGCGAGACGCTTTTTGCACCGCAGCGGGATTTCCTTGGGGAAAAGTTCCCGGGCAGCCGCATCGTGACGATGACGCTGCCGAACCTTGTGGACGTTTCGTCCACCGAGCTGCGCGAGCGTATCCCGAAAGGGAAAACGGCGGGGCTTCTTGCCCCCGCGGTACTCGGCTATATCCTGCGTGAGCATTTATATGGAACAAATCTCGATTTGAAACGTCTAAGCTTAGAGGAACTGAGACCCATCGCGCTCTCCTACCTCAAGGCGAAGCGCATTCCCCACGTGCTCGGCACCGAGCAGACGGCGAAGGAACTCGCGGAACGTTACGGCGCAAATGTTGAAAAGGCGCGCTTTGCGGCGCTCCTGCACGACGCGACCAAGCGCCTTTCGATGGAAGAGCAGCTCGCGCTCTGCGAGCACTACCACATCGCGCTCGACGAGCTGGAGCAGCGCGCGCTCAAGCTGCTGCACGCCAAGACCGGCGCGGCGCTCGCGCGCGACGTGTTCGGCGCGGACGACGAGATCTACAACGCCATTCTCTGGCACACGACGGGTAAGCCCGGTATGACGGTGCTGGAAAAGGTGCTCTATCTCGCCGACTACATTGAGCCGAACCGCGACTTCGACGGCGTGGAGGAACTGCGCAAGGTCGTGTGGGAGGATATTGACCGAGGGCTTGCGATGGGACTCGCCATGACCGTGGAAGAGATGGAAGAGCGGGGGAACCCCGTCCATCACAACACGCTGGAAGCACTGGACGAGCTGAGAGGACATAGCCATGAATGATAAAGACTTTTACGAAAACGACAGAGACAGCATCCGCTACGAGGGACGGCGCGTGCACCATGAAGAGAGCTTTTTCGAGCGCAACTGCGACGAGGCATGGGAGCAGATCTGCGAGACCTTTTCCCACCCAGGGCGGCTCTTTGCCAAGGTGCTGCTCATCGCGCTGCTGTGCGGCGTGGTCGCGGGCGGAAGCTACCTTCTGAAGATCCGCGCGCCGCAGCTGCCGAACAAGGACGATGCGCAGAAGGACCCCAACCAGACGCAGGTCGACGAGATCGACTACGGCGACGGCGTGCGTCCGCGCGCGGACGGCGAGCGAAAAAGCAAGGATTTCTATACCGTGCTCGTCCTCGGGCGCGACACGGGCGGCGGCGGCAACACCGACACGATGCTGCTCGCAAGCTACGACGTGACGAACCAGAAGGCGACCGTCATGTCCATCCCGCGCGACACAATGGTCAACGTCCCCTGGGACGTCAAGCGCATCAACTCCGTCTACAACTACTACGGCGGGGGAGAAAAGGGTATCAAGGCACTCTATAAGGAGATTTCCCAGCTCGTCGGGTTCGAGCCGGACTATCAGGTCATTGTCGAATGGGACGCGGTCGGCGCGATCGTGGAGGCCATGGGCGGCGTTTACTACGATGTGCCGCGCAACATGAACTACGACGACCCCTATCAGGATCTGCACATTCACCAGACCAAGGGTTACCGCAAACTCAGCGGCAGCGATGTAATGCAGGTGCTGCGCTACCGCCACGACACCGATATACACTACGGCTATCCGGACGGCGACCTTGGTCGCATTAAGACGCAGCAGTCGCTTCTGAAAGCGATGATCGAGCAGCTTTTGCAGCTTAAAAATGTGACGAAGATCGGCGAATTTGCCCGCGCGGTGAAGAACAACGTCACCTCGGATCTGACGTTTGAGGAAATGCTCTGGTTCGGCTCGCAGGCCGTGATGGGCGGGCTCAAGGTCGAAGATGTCAACTTTGTCACCATGCCGAACACGGCACTGTATGTCTACAGCCGCGCGTATCCGAGGTGGCCGCAGAACTATGTTTTCCCCAAGGCGCAGGAGCTGCTGAATATTGTGAACAACGAGCTCAGCCCCTTTGTTGAGAAGTTTACGATGAGCGACCTTGACATCATGTCGCTCAATTCTGATGGTTCGCTTTCCTCTTCCACCGGTCATGTGGAGGACAGCAAGGCTGCAGTGGCGCCTCCGGTCGTTGTGGATCGATACAGCGGAGATATTCTCGGCGGGACCAGCAGCAATTCCGGGACGGAAACCAATACAGGAAACGGCAGCGAGACGACCGATCCCGGCACGACCGATCCGGGCAATAGCGGCACGGTAGACCCCGGTACGACAGACCCCGGAAATAGCGGTACGGTAGACCCCGGTACGACAGATCCCGGAAATAGCGGCACGACCGACCCCGGCACGGGAGAGGGCGGCAATACGGGCGATACCGGCAGCAGCGATACCGTCGTTGATGAAATGCCCGAGTGGCTGCGCCCGTAACGGGAAATAACACGAAACAACATCAAACTGAAATAAGAAAAGGAGACCCCTATGTTACCTTCCAGAGAAATGGCCGAGATCGCCGTGAAAGCACTCGACGGCAAAAAGGGTAAGGAGATCAAACTTATTCGCATCGACAAGATCACGACGCTCGCGGAGTACTTTGTCATCTGCACCGGTACGTCCAACACGCAGATCAACGCCCTGTGCGACGAAGTGGAAAAGCAGCTCACGGAGGCGGGCGAAGAGCCGCTGCACCGCGAGGGCTACCGCGGCGGCACGTGGGTGCTGCTCGACTATGGCTGCATCGTTGTCCACGTGTTCAATGATGAGGCGCGCAAGTTCTATTCTCTTGAGCACCTCTGGGCCGACGGAGAAGAGGTCGATCTGAGCGCGCTCCTGCCCCACGCGGAGTAAGGGCGATCCCACCTGAAAAATAACGCTTGACAAGGCGGGACAAAACACCTAAAATGGTCATGCTATATTGATACAAAACGCGATGACGGAGCATAAAGACGTGCGATTTCCGCCCGAAGAGAGCCGGCGGTCGGTGCAAGCCGGCGGGGAAGCGCACGTGAATGACTCACTCCCGAGCAGCCCGCCTGAAAGGGCGGGACGGTTCGCCTCCGTTACGGGCATGGCTATCGAAGCTGCTGAGGGCACGCGGGTGACCGCGCGCTGAATCAGGGTGGTATCGCGTAAAGAGTTTTTACGTCCCTGACCGTTTTTTGGAACGGTCAGGGACTTTTTTCGCGTCAAAAAATAATTCACATAAAGGAGAAGATCCATGAAGTACGATTTTACAGCCATTGAGAAAAAATGGCAGGAAAAGTGGGAGCAGGAAAAGCCCTATGCTGCCGTAACGGGCGACAAGCGCCCCAAGTTCTACGGCCTCATTGAGTTCCCGTATCCCTCCGCCGCTGGCCTGCACGTCGGCCACCCGCGCCCGTTCACGGCGATGGACATCATCTGCCGCAAGAAGCGCATGCAGGGCTACAACGTCCTCAACCCCATGGGCTTTGACGCCTTCGGCCTGCCGACGGAGAATTTTGCCATCAAGAATCACATTCACCCCGCCATCGTTACGGCGCAGAACATCAAGAACTTTACCCGCCAGCTCAAGATGCTCGGCTACGGTTTCGACTGGGACCGCGTGGTGGACACGACCGACCCGAGCTACTACAAGTGGACGCAGTGGATATTCCTGCAGATGTTCAAGCATGACCTTGCCTACAAGACCACGATGCCTGTCAACTGGTGCACGAGCTGCAAGTGCGTGCTTGCCAATGAAGAGGTCGTTGAGGGCGTGTGCGAGCGCTGCGGCGCGCCCGTTATCCGCAAGGAAAAGAGCCAGTGGATGCTGCGCATCACGAAGTATGCCGACCGCCTGATCGACGATCTTGACGAGGTCGACTACATTGAACGCGTCAAGACCCAGCAGCGCAACTGGATCGGCCGCTCTACCGGCACGGAGGTCACCTTCAAGACCAACACCGGCGATGACGTCACCGTTTACACCACGCGCGTTGATACCCTCTTCGGCGTGACCTACACGGTCATTTCTCCCGAGCACCCGATGCTCAAGAAGTGGAAGGATCTCATCAAGAACTGGGACGAGGTCGAGGCCTATCAGGCTGCCGCCGCCCGCAAGAGTGACTTTGAGCGCGGCGAGCTCAATAAGGACAAGACCGGCGTTCGTCTCGACGGCATCGAGGTCATCAACCCCGCCACCGGCAAGGTCGTGCCGATGTTCGTCTCCGACTATGTTCTCATGGGCTACGGCACGGGCATTGTCATGGGCGTTCCCGGCCACGACCAGCGCGACTGGGACTTCGCCACGGCCTTCGGCCTTCCCATCGTGGAGGTCGTCGAGGGCGGCGACATCACGAAGGAAGCCTTCACGCTCAAGGACGACACCGGAATTATGGTAAACTCCGGCTTCCTCAACGGCATGACCGTCAAGGAAGCGATCCCCGCGATGAAGCAGTACGCCGTCGAGCAGGGCTGGGGCCGCGAAAAGGTCAACTATAAGCTGCGCGACTGGGTCTTCTCCCGCCAGCGCTACTGGGGCGAGCCGATCCCCCTTGTCAACTGCCCCAAGTGCGGTTGGGTGCCTGTTCCCGAGGAGGAACTGCCGCTCGTCCTGCCGCAGGTGGACAGCTACGAGCTGACCGACGACGGCGAGAGCCCGCTTTCCAAGATGACCGACTGGGTCAACACCAAGTGCCCCAAGTGCGGGTGCGACGCCAAGCGCGAGACCGACACCATGCCCCAGTGGGCGGGTTCTTCGTGGTACTTCCTGCGCTATATGGATCCGCACAACGACCATGAGCCTGTCTCTCACGAGGCGGAGCAGTACTGGGGCCCTGTGGACTGGTACAACGGCGGCATGGAGCACACCACGCTGCACCTGCTCTACTCCCGCTTCTGGCACAAGTTCCTCTACGACATCGGCGTTGTCCACACGAAGGAGCCCTATGCCAAGCGCACGAGCCACGGCATGATCCTCGGCCAGAACCCGCACTACGTCGGCAATGTCTCCACGCAGGAGGAGAAGGACGCGCTCATCGCCAAGTACGGCAATCAGGCGCTGCGCCCGGCGGTCAAGATGAGTAAGTCCCTCGGCAACGTCGTCAACCCCGATGATGTCGTCAAGGCCTACGGCGCGGACACGATGCGCCTTTATATCATGTTCATCGGCGATTTTGAAAAGGTCGCCACCTGGTCGGACGACGCCGTCAAGGGCTGCAAGCGCTTCCTCGACCGCGTGTGGAACCTCGCCGATCAGGTGACGGAGGAAGAGGGCGTTTCCGAAAAGAACGCGCCCATCGTCCACAAGACCATCAAGAAGGTCACGGACGACATCGATACGCTCAAGATGAACACCGCCATCGCCGCCCTTATGGCCATGGTCAACGAGTTCTATTCCAACGGTCTCAGCCGCGGTGACTTCGAAGCGCTGCTGCTCATGCTCTCTCCGTTCGCACCCCACATGGTCGAAGAGCTGTGGGAGCAGAAGGGCTTTGCCGCCAAGCACGAGGGCAAGATGGCGATGCAGTGCGCGTGGCCGGAGTATGACGAGAGCAAGACCGTCGCCTCCTCCGTTGAGATGGCCGTTCAGGTCGGCGGCAAGCTCAAGGGCACGATCACCGTTCCCGTGGACAGCGATCAGGAAAGCGTTGTCGAAGCGGCAAAG
>OMET01000599.1_pt1 | contig 12948 bp, 10 predicted proteins | sample 1673841 | NCBI WGS metagenome assembly OMET01 (sample SAMEA103958129, study PRJEB25191) | human gut metagenome | reverse complement strand
CATCGTATTTTTGTAAAATTCCATCGACTTTCTGTAAAACGGATCGGGAATGTTGATGTTTTTTCCGACGGCGGCTTTTGAAAGATTGACGTATTTTTTCTTGTACTTAAAAGGAAGCAAAAACCATTGAAGATAACCCATGCCGATAATGACGTCGGCTTCGTCAAACTTTTTCCTGTCTTTAAGAATGAAGTCGGGCTTGAACGCGTCGAGTTCCTCCTTTGTGAAGCCTTCTTCCAGAAGGAGCGCGTAAGTTTTCGGGTGCATCGCGCGCGACTGATTGAAAACCGCCGACGACGTGACGCTTTCGATATTCTTTTTCAGAACGTCGCTTTCCGACACCAAACGTTTGAATATAAATTCCGCATAAGGACTGCGGCAGGTATTTGACGAACAAACGATGAGTATTTTCATATTTCCTCAGAATAATGCGATATGGGCGTATTGTACAATAAAGCGGTAAAAAAGTAAAGCAAAATATAATTGATAAATTATGTACGTTATTATATAATATAAAATATAAAAATCAAGGAAACAATTATGAAAACGGTATTGATAACGGGCGCGTCAAAAGGTATCGGCGCGGAAATCGCAAGAACGCTTGCACAAGAAGGCTACAACGTCGCGATAAATTTCAACAAAAGCGAAAGCGCGGCGGTCGCGCTCAAAAACGAGCTTGAAAAATATACGTCCGTAATGCTTGTGAAAGCCGACGTGTCGAAGTACGACGAGGTCGCAAGTATGGTAAGCGCGGTCAGAAACAAATTCGGAAGCATAACGCACCTTGTGTGCAATGCGGGAATAAGCGTGACGGGGCTGCTCGAAGATATGGATTTGTGTCAATGTGACAGTGTTATTGACACAAATCTGAAAGGCGTTATTTATACCGTGAAAGAAGTAATCCCCGATATGGTGAAAAGAAAAAGCGGCGTTATCGTTAACGTGTCGTCGATATGGGGAAAAACGGGCGCGTCGTGCGAGGCGGTTTATTCCGCGTCGAAAGCGGGCGTTATTGCGTTTTCCGAGGCGATGGCAAAGGAACTCGGGTTGTCGGGAATCAGAGTGAACGCGGTGTGTCCCGGTTGCATCGACACCGATATGATGAGAAAAGAAAACTTCACAAAAGATGAAATGCAAGGGCTTATCGACGAAACGGCGATAGGCAGAATCGGCACGCCCAAAGACGTTGCGGACGTAGTGTCGTTTTTGTTGTCCGACAAATCGTCATTTATCACGGGGCAGGCAATTACCGTCGACGGCGGTTTCATTTAATATTGTTTTTCAAAAATTCGACTATGAACGACGTAATCAGACAAAAACTGAAAGACCTTCCGCAAAGCCCCGGCGTATATATTATGTCGGACGCTTCCGGCACGGTCATTTACGTCGGGAAAGCGGTCAACCTTAAAAACAGGGTAAATCAGTATTTCCACTCTTCCGTAAAAACCGAAAAAACGATGAAACTTGTCGAAAATATCGTCGATTTTCGTTACATTATGTGCGCGACCGAAGAAGAAGCGCTCGTTCTGGAAAACAATCTTATCAAAAAGTACGCGCCGAAGTACAATATTTTGTTGAAAGACGACAAACAATATCCTTTCATCAAGATTAACGTCAAAGAAAAATTTCCGTCGGTGCAGGTCGTAAGGAAACTTGTCGACGACGGCAGCAAATACTTCGGACCTTATATGGTCGGTGTGAACACGAAAGATATTCTGGAACTTATCGGCAGCGCGTTCCCCGTGAGAAGTTGCAATAAGGATTTGTCGCACCTTCCTTCGTCGCACAGACCGTGTCTGATGAGTCATATCGGGCGGTGTCTTGCGCCGTGTTCGGGAAACGTTACCCGCGAAGAATACGGCAAGGTAATTTCCGACGTAATTTCGTTCTTAAAGGGAAACGACGAAGAGATAAAAAAAGTCATTGAAAAGAAAATGTACGACGCGTCGGCAAGGGAAGATTTTGAAAGCGCGCTGTATTTCAAAAACCGCCTGCACACGCTCGATAAACTTATCCGTCAGCAAATCGCCGCACTTCCGAAAGACTACAATATGGACGTGTTTTCGGTTTTGGACAACGGCGTATATACTGCCGTATCGGTGCTTATGGTGCGTGGCGGAAAACTTGTCGGCGGCGACAATTATCCCGTCGAAAGCATAAATTCGGGCTTAGTAAAACCTGTCGAAAATGCGGAAAACAAAGCCAAAGACGAACTTGAACTTAACAGGAATCTTCTGGAACAATTTGTCCTGCAATACTATGACAATATGCCGGACGCGCCCGACGAAATCGTCGTAAACACGACTTTACCGTCGGAAAACGCATTGTTAAGTGTGTTATCCGATAAATTCGACAAAAAACTTAATATCATCGTTCCGCAGCGCGGCATAAGAAAACAACTTGTCGAAATGGCGGAAAACAACGCGAAAAACTACCTTGACACCTTTGTCGTAAAACAACTGAAAAAATATAACCTTACCGAAGGCGCGGTGCAGAAATTGCAAGAGATTTTACGTCTTCCGTCGCCGCCCGCTCGTATGGAGTGTTTCGACATTTCGCATTTCAGCGGGACGGACGTCGTGGCGAGCATGACGGTGTTCCAAAACGGCGAGCCGAAAAAAAGCGCGTATCGCCGTTTCAAAGTGAAAGTCCAGCAGAACAACGACTTTGAAAGCATGCACGAAACGTTGCTTCGCCGCCTTTCGAAAATCGGAAATTCCGAGGACGAAAGTTTCAACGCGCACCCGGATCTTATCGTCATCGACGGCGGAAAAGGTCAACTCTCACGCGCGCAGGACGCAATGCGGGAAGCGGGGGTTTACGTCAATATGATTTCCCTTGCCGAAAGCGACGAAATAATATATTTTCCCGATAAGTCGGAAGGGCTTTATTTGTCGCGCCGTTCGCCCGCGCTTGCGCTTTTGATGAGACTCCGCGACGAGGCGCATCGTTTTGCGGTGGATTACGCCACTCGCCTGCACACAAACCGCTTAAAGGTGTCGAGCCTGAAAGACATCGAAGGTATCGGCGACAAAAAAACGGATATTTTATACAATCATTTCAAAACCATTGACAGAATCAAAGCCGCGGACGTCGATACGCTTGCGTCCGTCAAGGGAATTTCGAGAGCCGACGCGGAAAAAATCCGCGCATTCTTCGACGGCAAAAATCAAAAATGATTTTTAAGCCTAAAAATCGTTGTTGAAATCGTAAGGATAATATATAATAGTATTTACTTAATTTGAGGTAACGCTTATGAAATATAAGTTTATCGCTTGCGACTACGACGACACGTTGCTTCCGAAAAGCGGCGTGATAAGCGATTTCACGAAAGACACGATTCAGGGATATATCGCCCGCGGCGGCAGGTTCGCGATTTGCACGGGAAGAATGTTTAGAAGTATCGTAAAAATCGCGCGGGAATTCGGTCTGCACGGCGAAATCATCAGTTATCAGGGCTCTTTAATCAAAAATATCGACACCGAAGAAACCCTGCTTGTCAACGATATCGACAAAGACCTTGCCGTCGATTACGTGGAATTTATGAAAAAACAAAACGTGTTTCCGCAAGTGTACGTCGGGGACAATCTTTGCGTCGAAAAGGAAAATCCGTACAGCGTGGATTACGCGCGGTTTTGCGGGGTGCCGCTTAACGTCGTCGGGGATTTCAAAGATTTTTTCAAAACGACGGACGCGCCCGTGAACAAGGTATATTGCAGCATGGATTCGTCGATAACGGAGCAGGTCAGAAACGCCGCGATCAAGGAATTCGGCGACAGGCTTTTAATAAACAGCAGTAAGCCGTACAACGTCGAGGCGGTTGACGCGCACGCGTCCAAAGGGAAAGCGGTCGATTTTCTTGCAAACAAATACGGCATAAGCCTTTCAGACACGATGACTTTCGGCGACAACCTTAACGATTTGCAAATGATCGAAGTCGCGGGGATGGGCGTTGCGGTCGGAAACGCCGTTGACACACTGAAAAACGCGGCTGATTATATCGCGGAAAACTGCGAGGACGACGGCGTCGCGAAAACCATAAGGAAGTTTTGCTTTTAGGAGATAATTATGAAAATCAAAGTCAATACCGGAATCGAAGAAACAAGCGGCGAAATTATCGCTCTTCGTGATTTCGCAAACCTTCTTAAACTGAAAATCATTTATATGAATACCGCGCGGCAAATCACGTTGCAAACGGTGAGCGTCAACCGTCCGGGGCTTATTCTTTCGGGCTTTGACGACTATTTCGCAAGAAGCCGCGTGCAGGTGCTCGGCAATGCCGAAATGTACTATCTTTATCAGATGACCGACGAAAACCGCCGTGCAGCGCTGAAAAAACTGTTCAAAACGGAAGTCCCGTGCATCATAATTTCAAGGGGGCTCGAACCGTGCAAGGATATGCTTGACCTTGCGAAAGAGTACGACACGCTGGTTTTGCAATCGAACGCGATAACGTCGGAAGTCGTCAACGATATCATCAATTTCCTGAACGATTTTCTTGCGCCGAGAACCAGAATACACGGAACTCTCTTGGACATCGACGGCATCGGGGTGCTGCTTACGGGCATCAGCGGCGTCGGTAAAAGCGAAACCGCGCTCGAACTCATTCACAGGGGACATATGCTCGTCGCGGACGACGCTGTCGAACTGAAAGTCATAAAGGACACGATACAAGGCTCCTCGCCCGACAAGATTCAGGACTTTATCGAACTTCGCGGCGTCGGATTTATCAACGTCAGGAACATGTACGGCGTTGCGGGCATTTTAAGAAAAACCAACGTCGACCTTGTTATCGAACTTGTCGAATACGAAAAATCGCATGATTACGAAAGAAGCGACGCGCCGATGCGAACCTATAACGTGCTGGGCGTCGAAATTCCGAAACTTATCGTCCCTGTCATTATGGGCAGAAACCTTGCGATTATCGTCGAAGTCGCGGCAAAGAATTTCCGCTTGAAGCAAATGGGCTACGACGCCAACGAAGAACTTATCGAAAGAATGAACAGGAATTAACCTTTTTCGTCCGTTTTCATAAAATGGTAAAATGGACGGGATCAAGGTAATCGAAAACGCCGACGGGAAGAAATATTCGTCATTTTTAAGCGGCGGAAAAATCAAAAAACTGTATCTGCCCGAAAACGAAAACGAAGTCGTAAGGGCGGTTGAATATCTGACTGAAAAGAACGAGAAGTTTTTTATTCTCGGCAACGGCACGAACACGCTGATATCCGACGACGGCGTCGGAAACGTGATGTGTCTTAAACGCGTGAAGGGCGTCGAAGTCCGAGGCGAAGAAGTTGTCGGGCGTTGCGGCGAAACGATGAAAAGTCTGTATCGCGCGGCGTTAGACAAAGGGCTTTCGGGACTTGAAGAACTGTCGGGAATCCCGGGGACGCTCGGCGGCGCGTTAACGATGAACGCAGGGGCGTTCGGCGCGGAAATCGGGGATTATGTCACCGAAATCACCGTTTTACACGGCGGAATCGTGCAAAAAATCCAAAAATCCGACCTGTGGTTTTCGTATCGGGACAGCGTAGTGAAAAAGAAAGGATACGTCGTTCTGTCGGCAACACTAAGGTTGAAAAGGAAAGACAAAAACCTTATCGCGGCGCGCGCGAAAGATTGCGAAACAATACGGCGGGCGGCGCAACCCGACAGTCCGTCGCTTGGAAGCACTTTCAAAAAACACGACCTTGTGAGCGCGGCGTATTATATCGATGCACTGAATCTTAAAGGGTTTTCGGAAGGCGGCGCGAAGGTGTCCGAAAAACACGCCGGGTTTATAATAAACTCGGGCGGGGCGACAAGCCGCGACTACAAAATACTGTCGGACGCGATTTCGGACAAGGTAAAATGCGCGTTTGGCATAAGTCTTGAAAGAGAAATCGAAATAATAGGAAACATATGAAATTTTACGGCGACTATCACACACATTCGGTTTACAGCGACGGACGGGCGAAAATATCCGACGCCGCGCTTTACGCCGGGAAAATCGGGCTGAAAGAACTTGCGGTCACCGACCACGGGTTTGCAAACGTAACGCTGTCGCTGACGGAAAAGAAGTTTGAAAAAGAAATAATCGACGTAAAAAGGGTAAGGGAAAACCTTGAAAACGTCAATTTGTTGCTTGGCGTGGAGGCGGATATCGTCGATACGAAGGGCAATCTTGACGTGACGGACAAGCACCTTATGAATATGGATATTCTTGTCGCGGGGTTTCATCGGTTCATCAGAAGCACGTCGGTCAAGGATTATTTTTCATACGTCCTTTTCAACGGGTTCATCACCGACGTTTTCGGCACGACCGCAAAGAAAAAAGCGGCGGCGACCGACGCGTTTATCGCGGCAATCGAAAACAATCCCGTCGATATTTTGTCGCACGTCGGGAACCACGCGATCGTTGACGTAAAGGAAGTGTGCAAAACCGCGGCAAGGTGCGGCACTCTTATCGAAATCAATATGAAACATCTGCCGCTTGTCGAAAGGCTGTTGCCCGAAATGCTTGATACCGACTGCAACTTTATCGTGAACAGTGACGCCCACAAGTTAAGCGCAATCGGCAATTTTAACAGGGCGGAAGAAATAATAAAAAAATACGACGTGCCAAATACCCGCGTCGTAAACCTTGACAAAAAACCCGAGTTCACAAGGCTTGCCGACTGGAAGAAAAAAACATGGAAAAACTGAACTTTAACAGATACGCAAAAAACGAATTACTGACGACGGAATTTGAAAACAAATGTTGCGCGACGGCATGGCTATCCGCCGCGATAAAAGCAATCGGCAGTTTAAGAATACTGAAAAACAAAACCGAGCTTGTTTTCGAGTCGCAGGATTACGAATATATAAAATCGACGGCAATCGCCGTCAAAACGACGTACAACGCGGAAATCGACGTTGACGTTACGAACGTGAACACGGGGCTTCAAAAGGGCAAACTGTACGTTATGAAAGTGCCGCCCGCAATCACGCACGATATGTTGTACGACGCCGGTATTATCAGAAAAACGAAAGACGGCTATGACTTTGTCGAAGGTATCGACAACAAGGTCGTGATGAACGAGTGCTGTGCAAAGACGTATCTGAAATCGTTGTTCGTGGCGACGGGCTCTGCAAACGTGCCCGAAAAACTTATCGGCGAAGACGCTGATATCGAGTCGTCGGGAAGCGGGTATTATCTTGAATTTGCGCTTTCGGACGAAACGTATGCTTTATCGGTCAAAAAACTGCTGTTAAGTTTCGATATTGTCGCAAAAACGGTGGAACGAGGCAATAAGTTTATCGTGTACGTCAAGGAAAGCGAAGTCATTTCAAACTTTTTTGCGCTGCTCGGCGCGTCCGAAACGGTGCTTTATATGCAGGACGTAATGATTGAAAGGCTTGTCAACAACAACGTCAACAGAAAGAGCAACTGCTCCGTCGCGAATATGGACAAGACGGCAATCGCCAGCACGAAACAGCTTATTGCGATTGAAAATATCGAAAAGAATTTCGGCGTGAAAAGGCTCAGCGAAGAGTTGCAATCCCTTATCGCGCTGCGAAAAGAATACCCCGAGGCAACGCTTGATTTCTTTGCCGAAAAACTCGGCGTGAGCAAAAGTTGCATCAACCACAGATTCAGAAAAATAATCTCGATTGCGGAAGAACTTTCTGCCGCAAACGACGCGGAGAACGAAAATGAGTAAAGAATTCGTCCATCTTCATTTGCATACCGAATACAGCCTGCTTGACGGCGCGGCGAGAATCTCGGGCGAAGGGAAAAAATCCCCCCTTGCCGAAGCGTTGAAAGCAAAAGGAATGACCGCCTGCGCGATTACCGATCACGGCAATATGTACGGCGTTTATTCTTTCATCGAGGCGATGAAAAAAGCGGGCATAAAGCCCATTATCGGCAGCGAGTTTTACACGGTCAGGGATATTAAAAACTGCGATCCGACCGAAAAACGCCATCACCTTATTCTGATTGCGAAAAACAAAACGGGATACGACAATCTTATGAAACTTTCGTCGATATCGTTCAAGGACGGTTTTTATTATCGTCCGCGTATCGACATGAACGTTTTAAGGCAGTATTCCGAAGGAATAATTTGTTTGTCCGCCTGCGTGCAGGGCGAAGTGCCCCGTCTGATTATCGAGGACAATTACGAAGGCGCGAAAAGGTCGGCGCTGGAATTCAAAGAAATCTTCGGCGACGATTATTATATCGAACTTCAAGACCACGGCATTGCGGAAGAAAAGAAAGCGTTGCCCGAACTCGTAAGGCTTGCAAGGGAAATCGGCGTGAAAGTCGTCGCGACGAACGACGTCCACTACATTGAAAAGAACGACGCCGACATGCAGGACGTGCTGATGTGCATCAGTATGAAAAAGCAGTTGACCGATTCCGACCGCATAAGGCTTGAACCCGAGGAATTTTACCTTAAATCGTACGACGAAATGCACGACAAGTTTTCGTGGATCGAGGAAGCGCTTGACAACACCGTCGAAATCGCGAATAAAATCGAATTCGTTCCGGCAACGGCTGCGCCTGCCGGGCATTACGAAATCCCTGAGTTTGCAACCCCCGCAAAATACGATTATCTTCCCAAGGAAAACAACCAAAGGGAAGCGGCATATCTTCGCGACCTTGCGGAAGAAGGCATTGCGAAACGATATAAAGTCGTCACGGACGAGGTCAGGGAAAGGCTGGAATACGAACTTGGCGTCATCATCAAGATGGGCTTTGCGGGATATTACCTTATCGTCTGGGATTTTGTGAATTACAGCAAAACTCACGGTATCCCCGTCGGCCCCGGGCGCGGAAGCGGCGTCGGAAGTATCGTCGCGTACGCAATCGGCATCACAAACGTCGATCCCTTGAAATACGACCTGTTCTTTGAAAGGTTCTTAAACCCGGAAAGGGTGTCGATGCCCGATTTCGATATCGACTTCTGCACGGTCAACAGGGAGCGCACGATCCAGTACGTTCAGGAAAAGTACGGCAAAGACCACGTCGCGCAGATTATAACTTACGGCACGTTGTCTGCACGCGCGGTTATTAAGGACGTCGCGCGCGTTTACAGCATTCCTTACGCCGACGCCGACAAATGGGCAAAGGCGATAAACGACGTCGTACATATTTCGCTGTCGCAGGCTCTCGGTCGCGGGCCTTACAAGGACGACGAAGAAAAGGCGAAAATGCTTTCGCCCGATTTCATCAAATATTACGAAGAAGACGTCACCGCAAAAACGATAATAGATATGTCGTTGCGCCTTGAAAATATGCCCAGACAAACGGGTATGCACGCGGCGGGCGTTCTGATTTGTCCGCGTCCCGTGTGGGATTTCGTACCTTTGCAAAGGAGCGGCGAATATATCACGACTCAGTTCGACAAAAAGCAGGTCGAGGCGATGGGACTTCTGAAAATGGACTTTCTGGGGCTCAACACCCTTACCGATATCGAAGCCGCGCTTGACTTTGTGGAAGAAACCACGGGGGAACGGCCGGATCTCGGCAAGCTGTCTTTTGACGATCCGAACGTTTATAAACTCATCTCCGACGGCGAAACGAAAGCGGTTTTCCAGCTTGAACAGGAAGGTATGAAAAAGTTCATGATGCAACTTCAACCCAACTGTCTGGAAGAAATTATCGCAGGCGTGGCGCTTTATCGACCGGGTCCGATGCAGTTTATCCCGAACTATATCGATTGCAAATTCCATCCCGAACACATTCATTATCTGCACCCGATGCTTGAAAATTCCCTGAAAGTTACGTACGGCTGTATCGTGTATCAGGAGCAGGTCATGAACATCGCAAGGGAAGTTGCGGGCTACTCATTCGGCAAAGCCGACGAACTTCGCCGCGCAATGGGCAAAAAGGACGCCGCGAAAATGGCGGCGAACAAAGACATTTTCATCAACGGCAAAAAGGACGAAGAAGGCAACGTTATTATCGAAGGCGCGGTGGCGCGCGGTATGCCGAAAGAGATCGCGTCGGAACTTTTTGAACAAATCACGAAGTTTGCCGCGTACGCATTCAACAAGTCGCACGCAACGGCGTATTCGGTCATTACTTATCAGACGGCGTGGCTGAAAAGATATTATCCGCTGTGCTTCCTTGCCGCCGTTCTGAACAACCGTATCACGAACGCGGACGAGGTCAAAAATTACGTAAATTACCTTAACACGATCAACATAAAAGTCCTGCAACCCGACATCAACAAGTCCAAAACAAAGTTTAGTATCGAGGGCGAAAACCTGCGCTTCGGGCTTATGGCAATCAAGAACGTGGGCGAGGCGGCGGTTGACGCGATTATTGCCGAAAGAAACGTAAACGGGGACTTTACCGACCTTGAAGACCTGTTAAACCGCGTAAGCGGCGTAAACATCAACAAGCGCATGATTGAAAGCATGATCAAAGGCGGCGTGTTCGATTGCTTTGGGAAAACCCGCGCGACGCTTATGGCAAGTTACGAACAGATTATGGATACCATCGCCCGCGACAAGAAAAACTCGGAAGGCGGACAAATGTCTTTGTTCGACGCGCTTATCGACGACGACTTTGTGAAATTCAAGTATCCCGATATCCCCGAATATACCGAAATCAACAAACTTATGCTGGAAAAGGAAGTCCTTGGAATGTACGTCACGGGACACCCCTTAAACTCGTACAGGCAGGAACTTTCAAAGTTCGGTTTCAACACGTCGATGCTTGTCGTCGAAGCGGACGAAACGGGTGACGATGACGACGAACAGGGATACCAGAAAGCGGCGTACGACAAAAGCTTTGACGGGAAACGCATAAAGCTCGGCGGCATTATAAACAGCGTCGAAAGGAAGTTTACAAAGCGTGGCGACAGCATGGGCGTCGGCGTCGTGGAAGACTTGTACGGACAAATTCAATACGTTTTGTACAGCCGCTCGTTTGAACAATACCGCGATATGCTGAAAGAAAACGCAATCGTCGTAATGGAAGGCACGCTTGTTGTACGCGACGACGAAATGCCGAAAATCAACGTGTTTGCGGTGCATCCGCTTGAAAAACAGGAAGTCGTCGAGGTCAAACCCGTCGCGACTTACGAAGGGAAAACGTTGAGGCTCACCGTACACGGCGCGAAAAACGAGATAATGTCGCTTGTCAAAGAGGCAAGAAATATCATATCGTCCAACAAAGGGCGCAGCAGGGTTTTCTTCGTGTTCGACTGGGGCACCGCCGAAACGCCCGAAAAGGCGGAAATCGGCGACGCATTGCTTGCCGACCTTAAAACCGTTTTGGGGCGCGCGAACGTCGAAGTTACCGAATAAACAAAAATTGACGAATGTAAGGTTTTGGCAAAGCTTTGGGAAAAGCGGTTGACAAAACATATTGTATATTTTACCATAGTGTAGTATGTTTGGAGAACATTTATTATGACGGATTATAAGGAATACGAAGACGTCGCGACAGAAGATTACATCGTCGTGAAAGCATTGTCCGAAGGCGTTCAGGTCATCGGGCTCACAAGGGGCGGCGAAACGCGCTCGCACCACACCGAAATGCTTGACGCGGGCGAAGTTCTCGTGGCGCAGTTTACGACAAAAACGTCTGCAATCAAAATAAGGGGCGACGCCGAAATACTGACGAAACACGGCGTTGTCCGAAGCAATAAGAAATAACATTTTTACGGAGAAATAACAATGGCAAAAAACATCGACAAAATCGCCATTCTTACGAGTGGCGGCGATAGCATGGGCATGAACGCCGCAATCAGAGCGGCTGTTCGTTATGCGCTTGGCAAAGGCGTGAAAGTCTATGGCGTAAGACACGGCTATATCGGTCTTATCGAAAACGATATTTACGAGCTTGACTATAAAAGCGTTTCGAATATCATTCAGAAGGGCGGCACAATGCTTCGCACCGGTCGCTCGGATGAATTCAAAGACCCCGAAGTCCTTAAAAAAGGCATCAATAATCTTACCGACAGGGGAATAAACAACCTTATCGTCATCGGTGGCGACGGCTCGTTCCGCGGTATGTGCGATATCGAACGTTACACCGACGTACACTGCATCGGTATCCCCGGCACGATCGACAACGACCTTGCTTACACCGACTACACGATCGGCTTCGACACCGCTTGCAACACCGTCATCGACGCGATTATGAAACTTCGCGACACGGCGGCTTCGCACGGCCGTATCATGGTGCTTGAAGTCATGGGGAGAAACTGCGGCGACATCGCTCTTTATTCTGCAATCGCGGGCGGCGCGGAATACGTCATTGTTCCCGAAGCACCCGTTGACATCGACGAAATCGCAAGAAGCGCCAAAGAAGGCATCGATAAACACGACAAATCATCGACAATCATCGTCCTTGCGGAAGGCAAAAAGGAAGTCAAGGACGAACTTATCAAAAAAGTCGCCGAAGCAACCGGTCGCACGACCAATCAGGTTGTTTTGAGTTACCTGCAACGCGGCGGTACGCCCACAATGGCTGACCGTGTGCTTGCTTCCCGTCTTGCAGTCCGCGCCGTCGACCTTGTTCTTGAAGACAAAAACGCAAGGGTTCTCGGCGTGAAAGGCAACGAAGTTATCGACGTCGACGTTGTTGAAGCGCTCAAAATGAAGAAGAAGTTTGATACGAAGCTTTACGATATCGGTCGTCTTGTCAGCAAGTAAAACGGCGACAAATCGCGAATTTAGGCAGAAACAAAAACCGCAGACCGCTTATGTACGACAAGTACACCGCGCGTCCTGCGGTTTTTCTTTCTTGTAACTTCATCGAATTCTCGCCTTTTTACAGTGCGTTAAACATAGTATTCGGGGTCCCCGCGGGATACTGTGTACCCGTGGGGCTTATGGTCGCCTTTTTTACAGTGCGTTATACGTAATAATCGGGGTCCCCGCGGGATACTGTGTACCCGTGGGGCATATGGTCGCCTTTTTACAGTGCGTTAAACATAGTATTCGGGGTCCCCGCGGGATACTGTG
>OMET01000597.1_pt1 | contig 12968 bp, 9 predicted proteins | sample 1673841 | NCBI WGS metagenome assembly OMET01 (sample SAMEA103958129, study PRJEB25191) | human gut metagenome | reverse complement strand
ACGATGAAGACCATGTTGACGAAGCCGCCGCAGAACGACTTGAGGTTGGTCGGGCGCGTCGAGTTGCCGCCGATCGAGAGCGTGCCGCCGAGCAGCCACGGGTACATCGTGATCGAGGCGCAGTAGTTGGCCATCGAGGTCTCGTCGTTCTTGTAGATGAAGTGGTTGCGCAGAAGGTAGAGGTAGCGGTCCGCGAGCTCCTTGCCGTACATCTCCTTCAGACGGTCGGTCAGCAGGCGGCGGTTCAGGCGGATGAAGTTCTGCTTGGGCAGCTCGCCGATGAGCGTGGCGATGTTCTTGTTCTCGACGTTGGCGTTGGCGTCGTACTTCGAGCCCGTCGCGGGGTTCGAGGCGTCGCAGTAGTCGGTCAGGAAGCGCAGCTTCTCGCGCTCCTCGCGCTCCTCGGTGTGGCGCTGGCGGTAGAGCATGTAGCTTTTGGCCACGGCGAAGTAGCGCTCGGCCATGAGGGCCACCTCCACCTGGTTCTGAATCTCCTCGACGGACATGCCGTCGGCGACGTGCACGCGGCTCAGCACGGCCGTGAGGTCGTCGTCCGTGGCGTAGCCGCCGACCGAAAGGAAGGCCTTGCTGACGGCCCGTTTGATCTTCTCGACGGAGAACGCCTCGCGTTTGCCGTCGCGCTTGACGATGTAAAGTTCCGAAATGCCCATGGTCATCCCTTTTTTATGGTTGTACGTTCCGGGGCGGAGCATCCGCCCTCCGGTCCGTCGGCGGATCGGAAGGTGGCTCTTCCCGATAAAAATATGTGTTGCAAATCAAATAGTTCCGGATTGCCCCATATCCCGAGGGCAGGTGTCCGTGTATGGCAGGGCAGGTCTTCTGACTCGCTCCCGCTGCGCGCCTTCCCGTCCCGGGGGACAGTGGCATGTTGAGATTGCGCAGCCCGCATGGAGCTCACAGCTACGGGAATAGTCCCTGATTCGCACAGGTGTTCCCTTTTGATCCCGTGCCGGCAGCCGCCGGCGGGGAACCTTGCCGAGACAAAGATAGGGAGAGTTTGCGGATCGGCAAGCCGCGGCGCGGTTTTTTAATGAACAAATTGTAAACAGCGCCCCGCCGCGCGGATTGGCGGGTGCCGCGCGCGCGAATTGTGATAAATTTTCGTATCTTTGGCCGCAGCTATGGAGCGTTTTGTCCGAAAAAGATTTCCACGGCTCGGAGCCGATGCGCTGGTGGCCGTGTGGCTGGGCGTGTGGTGGGTGTGCAACCTGCTGCAGGCCGGTCTGACAGAGCTGGCCAACGACGAGGCCTACTACCATATGTTCGCCGAGCGGCTTGCGTGGGGATACTTCGACCACCCCCCGATGACGGCGCTGCTCGTGCGTCTGGGCGGCCTGGTGGCGGGCGGCGAGCTGGGCGTGCGCCTCTTCTTCACGCTGCTGCAGCCGCTCTACCTCTATGTTTTCTGGCGGCTCGTCCGCCCGGCGGAGGCCACGCGCCGCGATGCGGCGCTCTACGTCGTGCTGTCGGCCGCGACGCTCATCCTCGAGCTCTACGGCTTCATCGCCGTGCCCGACGGGCCGCTGATGATGACCGCGGCACTCTTCCTTTGGACGTTCCGCAACTTCGCCGAGCGGCGGCCCCTGGCCTGGCTCTGGATGGGCGTGGCGATGGCCGCGATGGCCTACAGCAAGTACCACGGGGCGCTGGTGGTGATCTTCTGCCTGGCGGCCAACCCGCGCCTGCTGCTGCGCCCCGGGCTCTACGCCTCCGGCGCCGTGGCCCTCATGCTCCTCGTCCCGCACCTGCTCTGGCAGTACGAACACGACTGGGCGTCGTTCGCCTACCACCTCGCGGGGCGCAACTCGGTCTTCCGCCCCAACTACCCCGTGGAGTTCCTGCTCAACGTGCTGGTGGTCTTCAACCCCCTCTTCGTGCCGCTCTATGTTCAGGCCTGGCGCAAGACCCGGCCACGGAACGCCCTGCAGCGGGCACTGAAGCTGCTGCCGCCCGCTTTCATCGGCTTCTTCCTCCTCTCGTCGCTGCGCGGCTACGTGCAGCCGCAGTGGATCATCGTCGCGACGTTCGGTCTGCTGTGGGTGCTCTTCGACTATGCCCGCCGCCACCCCCGCACGCGCCGCTACCTGATGCGGGCCGGCGGTGTGACGATCGTCCTCGTGGCGCTCGTGCGGCTGGAGATGATCTTCAACCCGCTGCACATCCGTTTCGAGGTCTTCGACAACGCCGCAAGCTACGGCGAGATCGCCCGCGTGGCCGACGGCCGCCCGGTCGTCTTCCGCCACGGGTATGCCGTGGCGGCCAAGTACCGCTTCTATACGGGCGGCGAGGCCTACTGCCAGCCCAACATCCGCTACCGCACGCACCAGTGGCAGTTCCGCGACGACGATGACCGCTTCGCCGGACGCGAGGTGCTCGTCGAGACCGCGGCGCGCCCGGCCTCCGACACGACGTTGTCCGTGCGGAGCGTCGCACTGGCCAACGGACGGCGCTTCACGTGGCTTGTCGACAGCTGCTACCTCCCGACGCGCCGCGTCGGAATCGCCTGCGGGGGGCTGCCCGCACGGGTTGCGCCGGGCGAGGAGCTGACGCTCACGCTGCGTCTGGAGAACCCCTATGACTATGACATCCGGGTCGACGGCCGCCCCCTTTCGCTCGTCATGCTGTGGAAGCACGGCCGCTTCCGCGTCGAGGAGTTTCCCGTGGAGGCGGCGCCCTTCACCCTCCCGGCCCGCGGCCATCTGACGCTGGAGGTGCCCCTGCGCGTCCCCGACGAGCTCGCCGGCACGGATTTCGACGCCGGCTTCGCCCTGCGCCGCGAGGGCTATGTCAACTGGTTCAACGGTAAACCCCTCCGTGTGGAGGTCGCACATCTATGATCGAACAGTTCCTCAAATTCTGCCTCGTGGGCGGGTCGGGCGTCTTCGTCGACTTCGGCATCACGTATCTCTGCAAGGAGTGGCTGCGCCTGAACAAGTATGTGGCCAATTCGCTGGGCTTTCTGTGCGCCGCGACGTCGAACTACGTGCTCAACCGCCTGTGGACCTTCGGCAGCACCGATCCGCACGTCGCCGTCCAGTACATGCGCTTCCTGGGCATCTCGGCCGTGGGCCTTGCGATCAACAACCTGACGATCTACGTGCTGCACGGCCGCTTCCGGCTCAACTTCTATCTGGCCAAGCTCTTCGCCATCGGGGTGGTGACCTTCTGGAACTTCTTCATGAACTACTTCTTCAACTTCTGATCCGCGCCCCGGCGGCGGACGGTTGCAAAACAGACGCGCGGGCAGGAGCGATCTCCTGCCCGCGCGGATTTTTCCGGGACGGCGTGTCGGATTACCGGCGGCCGCGGATTCGGCGCAGCGGAAGGCCGAGGACTCCGAAGAAGGCTTCGCCGAAGATGCCGCCCGACATCTTCGAGGCCCCCTCGCGGCGCTCGGTGAAGATGATCGAGACTTCGCGCAGCTTCATGCCCAGCTTCCAGGCCGTATACTTCATCTCGATCTGGAATCCGTAGCCCTTCATGCGGATGCGGTCCAGGTCGATCGTCTCGAGCGCCCGGCGCGAGTAGCAGACGAAGCCGGCCGTGGCGTCGCGCAGCGGCATGCGCGTGACCAGCCGCACGTACATCGAGGCGAAATAGGACATCAGCAGCCGCCCCATGGGCCAGTTGACGACGTTGACGCCCTGCACGTAGCGCGAGCCCACGACCACGTCGTAGCCCTCGGCCGCCGCGCGGTAGAGCCGCACCAGGTCGTCGGGGTTGTGCGAGAAGTCGCAGTCCATCTCGCAGAGGTAGTCGTAGCCCTGCTCCAGTCCCCAGCGGAAGCCCGCCAGGTAGGCCGTGCCGAGGCCCAGCTTGCCCTTGCGTTCGATCAGGTGCAGGCGGTCGGGAAACTCCCGCTGCCGTTCGCGGACGATGGCGGCCGTGCCGTCGGGCGATCCGTCGTCGATGACGAGCATGTCGAAGGGTTCGGGCAGCGAAAAGACTTTCGAGATCATCGCCGAAATGTTCTCCTTTTCGTTGTAGGTCGGAATGATTACCAGTTTGCGCATGGCGTCGGTGTTTCGTCTTCAGTCGTTGCAAATATATGCAAATATACTATTATTTTGCCGATTTGTCCTCCGGGAGTCCCTTTTTTGCGGGACGTTTTCTGGCACGGATGCGCCGTTTGGCCGCATCGTCCACGCGCCACGATTCGGTGATCTTCTGCAGCGAACGGTTGAAGGTCCAGTCGTCGAGGCGGCACCGGTCGAGCCACGCTTCGGTCCGCTCGGGGAACTTCACGTAGCAGACCGACACGGCCCACGCCACGCCCATGCGGGCGTAGTAGGCCTCGCAGCGCACGGCCTCGAGCCGCTCGAAGAGGCGGTCGAGGTGCTCCGCGTCGACGAAGTTGCCGAGGGCCGTCACCGCGGCGAAGCGGGCCTCGAACTCCCGCGGCGACTCGAACAGCGGCTGGATCATGCGCCACACCGGTTCGCGTTCGTCGCTTCGCAGCCGCCGGCAGAAGGTGTCGCAGACGGCCCAGTTGTCGATCGTCGGAACGAACTCCCGCACCAGCGCGAGCCGCTCCTCCAGCGGGCAGCGGACGTAGCCGATGACCAGCCCGCGGAGCATGCGCTCCTCGAAGTAGCGGATGTCGCCGTCGCGGAGCAGGTCGCGCCACGCCTCGCCGCGGGCGATCTCGCGGGCCAGCGCGCGCAGTTTGGGCAGGCGGATGCCCAGCAGGTCGGTGACGCCCGGCAGCAGCGAGGCGTTGAACTGTCGGTAGGCGGGGTCGCTCATGGCGACGAGCCGTTCACGGAGCGTGTTCATCGTTTGCGGAATTTGGGGGTGATGCCCAGGAAGAACGAGACGTTGAGCCGCGGCATCGGTCGCGAGAGGACCGTTTCGTACTCCTCGTTCAGCAGGTTGTGGATGCAGCCCTTGAGCGAGAACGACGCCCACGCGCACTCGAAGCTGCGGGCGAGCGACAGGTCGCTCATGAAATAGGGCTTCACGCGCCCCAGCACGCCGGGGTCGTTGTCCGTCATCGTGTAGCGCTCGCTGTACCAGCACCACTTGTAGTCGAGCTCCCACCGCCGCCACAGCAGCCGCGCGGTGAAGGCTGCCGAGTAGACCGGGATGTAGACCAGCTGCTTGCCCACCGAGCGGTCCGCGTCGCTGAACTTGTCGCCGCGGTTGATCGAGCGCGTCCAGGCGAAGTTGCCGTCGAAGAGGGCCTGCCAGCCGTTGCCCCACGCCGTGCGGGCCGTGAGTTTCGTCTCGATGCCGTAGCTGTGTACGCGCCGCACGTTGACCGGCGTGTAGATGCCCTGCTTGGCGGTGGCGATCCAGAGAATCCAGTCGTCGATATAGGAGTCGAAGGCCGTGACGGAAGCCTTCAGGCTGTGCGCTCCGCGTTCGAGTGCCGTCTCGACGCCGGCATCCCACGTCCAGCCGTGTTCGGGTTTGAGGTCGGGGTTGCCGCCCGGGCGGAAATAGAGGTCGTTCAGGGTCGGGAAGCGGTAGTTGCGCGCCGCCGAGGCCTTCACGACGACGTTGCCGCGCCGCGAGAGCAGATAGTCGGCGAAGAGCGCCGGAATGAGGGGTGTCGTGCGGTCGCCGTAGAGCTCCCAGCGCAGGTCGGCCGCCAGGCCCAGCCGCGGGTGGGGCCGCCACTTCACGGCGGCGAAGGCCGAGGCCTCGAAGCGCTGCTTGCGGTAGAGCGTATCGGCGTGCTGGCCCGTGACGTAGTCGATGAGCGAGAGGTCGCCCGTGCGCGTGTCGTGCTGGTGCATGGAGAGGCTGCCCGTGAAGAGCCACCGCTCGCCGAGGGCGTATTCGGCCTCGGCCTCGGCAAAGAGCGTGCGGATGCGGCTCTGCGCATCGGTCGCCGAGAAGAAGTTGCCCTGCCCCTCGACGTCGACGCGCATCAGGTAGCGCATCTCGGTGTGGGTGTAGCCGCCGCGCACCTCCGTCTTCAGCCCGCCGCGCAGCCGCTGCCATGCCGCCACGGCACGCAGCGTGCGCTCGTCCTGCGTGTTGCGCTTCTGCTTGTCGGTGTTGCGCTCGGCGCTGGTCATCGCCAGCCCGCGGTGCGAGTCGAGGTACCAGGCCGCCAGCGAGAGCCGGTCGTCGCCGCGCGTCGTGTAGTAGAGCTCCTGCATCACGTGCAGGTCGCGGAAGCCTCCGCCGCGGTTGCGCTGCAGCGGGTAGTAGCTGTCGACGATGTTGCCGTTTTCGTCCGTGACGAACTGCTTGGTGTTGTAGTTGTGGTAGCGGAAGTCGTTCTCCGAGGTGCTGCACAGCACGCGCGTGGAGCTGCTCCAGCGCTTTCCGCGCCAGGTCAGGCGGGCGAACTCGTCGAAGGTCGAGAACGAACCCACGCCCTGCACGTAGCGCAGCGAGAGCCCCTCCTCCGCGGGCGGCGAGGTCTTCAGCGTCACGGCGCCGCCCAGTCCGCCGCCCGTGATGCCCACCGAGCTGGCGCCGTGGAAGACCGCCGCGTCGTCGATGAAGTAGGCGGGGATGAGCGAGAAGTCCACCTGCCCGAGCATCGGCGAGTTGATCTTCATGCCGTTCCACGTCACCTGCGTGTGCGAGGGTGCCGTGCCGCGGAACGAGGCCGTCGCGAGCGTCGCGCGGCCGTAGGACTTGATGAAGATGGTCGTTCCGGTGGTCAGGGCGTCGGCCAGCGACGAGGTGATGTTCTCGCGCAGGACGGTGCTGTCGATCAGCGTGCGCTGCACGCCGATCTGCTTCATCGGACGGCTCGCGGCAATCTCCACCTGCTCGATGTCGATGCTGCGCGCCGTCGCGTCGCCCTGCGCGGCGGCGGTCGCCGTGCAGAGTGCCGAGAGCACGAGGAGGATGACGTTCCGGAACACCGCTGCGGTTACTCTTTGCGGGTGACGGTGCGGAAGCAGCCAATGCCGCACACCTCGGTCGAGATCTCGCCGATGAGCGGCCGGGCGTCGTTCACGCCTGTCTGCACCTTGATGAAGTCCACCTGCGTGAGGTTGGCCGGCTCCCCGTCGGCCGTCACGGCATTGGCGATGCGCAGGCAGTTGACGCCGCCGATCAGGTCGCGGCTCGATGCGTTGTCGGCGTATCCCCAGCCGAAGGAGACCATGACGTAGCGGCCGTCGTCGGCCTGCGTGATGTTGCTCGGGAGCAGCGTCCCCCGCAGCGTCAGGGCGTCGCCCCCGACCCAGGCCGGGAAGTAGCTCTCCTGCTTGTGGTATTCGTTGCGGGCGACAACCCCTTCGCCGCCGCGGTTGTCGCGCCAGGCGATGTCGTCGCCGGGTTGCGCCGGGCGCAGGTAGGTGATCTCGTAGCCGGTGTCCGATGCCCCGTATTCGCTCCCCTTGAGCTCGTACCAGGTATCGTTGGGCAGTCCGTCGCCGTTCTCGTCCTGCATGACGTGGATGACGCCCGGCTCGGACGATCCGTCGAAGGTGTTGCCGCGGACCCACAGCTCGTAGTCATTGCCCGCCGGGACAGGCTCGTCGAAGCGGGCCACGAGCGTGCCGCCCCAGCCGCCCAGCGAGACGTAGGCCCCCTGGGCGATCCGCTGCTCGGCATAGGCGCACGCCGCTTCGGGGGTCGTCACGTCCGTGAATCCGCTCTGGGGTTCGTTGATGAACTGCCCCGGCGCGGGGGTGTATTCGACGATGCGGTCCGCAGCCTGCGAGACGCGGGCGGAGACGAACTCCTCGCTCGAATTGCAGGCGGCCGTCGCCGCGGCGAGGATCAGCAGTGCATATCTTTTCATGGCTTGACGGTATTTTACGGTTTGAAGCAGAACGATCCGGGTACGATGCCCACGCGCAGCGTGTCGAGGGCCCGGCCCTGCGGCGTGAAACGGTAGACGACGCCGTGCTGCACGTAGTCGATGGCGTCGGCGACGTAGACCTCCGACGTCGCGGGGTCGATCCCCAGCCCGTAGTAGATCGTCCCGGCGTAGGGCAGGAACGGGGCGTCGGGCAGCCGCTCGGCGTCGATGCGCATGCGCCATACGCCGCCGTTGATGAAGTAGAGCGTGTCGCGCCGCCCGTTGAGGGCCAGGCGCGCCGGGTGGTCGCCCGCCGGGAAGTCGAACGTCCGCTCGATGCGCCGCGTCGCGGCGTCGATGCGGTAGAGGATCGCCGGCTCGTTCAGCCCGTCGGTCAGGGTCCAGAGTCGGCCGCTGCGGTCGATGACCAGCGACGAGGGCTGGCGTCCCACGCTGATCGAGTCGACGAGCCGTTCGGTGCGGGTGTCGATGACCAGCAGCTTGTTGTCGTAGGACCAGCAGTTGACGAAGACCTCGTCGCCCCACTGCACCATCTGCTCGGTCGACTTGTGGCCGTTGGTCTGAATGTGGCCCCGGATGCGGTTCGTGCGGGAGTCGACGACGGTGATGCGCGGATCGTAGAGGTCCGTGACGTAGAGCGTCGTGTCGTTCGGGAAGAGCAGGTAGCGGGGCGAGACGACCCCCTCGATGATCCCCTTCAGGCGGAACGTCGCCGGGTCGATCTCGTAGACCGCGCCCGAGTTGTTGACCACGACGTAGGCGCGGCCGTCGTGCAGGCTCATCGACTGGGCCACGTCGCCGAGCTTCATGCCGTTGGCGCGGATGAAGACCTCGTTTTCGAGCTGCCGCGTCGCGGGGTCGTAGTACGAGAGCGAGGCGTTGTCCCAGGTGAAGTTGCCCTCGCAGGTGATGAAGACGCCGCGGCCCGAGGTGGCGAAGGCCTCCTCGTCGAGCGGTCCGTAGTCCATGCAGGCCGCGGTCAGTGCCGCGGCCGCACAGCAGGCGGCAATATCTCTCCAGCGTCTCATCGCGGGTCGTTTCGGCAGTTTCGGTGCGGGGAGCGGGGAGCACGTGACCGGAGCCGGTTCTCGTCGGCGGGCGCGTCACCCCATTCTCCGCAGGGTTGCGTTGCGTTTCGTGGCGCCGTAGGCAGGTCTTCTGACTCGTTACCGTTCCGGCGCCTTCCCGTTCCCGTGCGGGGACAGTGGCCGAGATGCCGGAACGCAGGGTGTAACTCACAGCAGCGGGAACTGTTGCCGATTCGCACGGCATTCCCTTTTGATCCCGACGGTCGGAAGCCGTCGTTGCGGAACCTTGCGCGGGGCAAAATTAACCTTTTTTTGCGAGATTGCCGCGTTCGTGCATGCAATTCCGCCAAAAAGATTATCTTTGCGATGGATTGCAGGCACCTGAAAGCGATGGAAACGACCGTGGAAGAACAGATCGCGATTACGCCCTCGCTGTGCGAGGCGGTCGCGCGGCTCATGCCGCAGCTCTCCGCGCACCGGTGCGCACCCTCCGCCGGACTGCTGCGGCGGCTCTGCGCGTCGCCCACGGCGGCGCTGCTTGTTGCACGGCAGGACGGCCGCATCGTCGGGATGCTGACCCTGGCGTGGTACGACGCCCCCTCGGGCCGCAAGGCGTGGATCGAGGATGTGGTCGTCGATGCCGCGGTGCGCGGGAGCGGCGCGGGCGAGGCGCTGGTGCGCGCGGCGCTCGAACGGGCGCGCTGGGAAGAGGCCGACTGCGTGATGCTCACCTCGTCGGCGGCCCGCACGGCGGCCCGGAGCCTGTATCGGAAAGTGGGATTCGTGGAGGCGGAGACCTCGGTCTTCACCCTTAAAAGAGAGAAAATATGAAGAGATTTCTGAAAATTACGGCAACGGTGGTGGCCGTGGTGCTGGTGGTGGCGATCGTCACGCCGCTGCTGCTGCGCGGCAAGATCGGCGACATCGTCAAGCGCGAGGCCAATGCGATGCTGGCGGCGCGGCTCGATTTCGAGAAGCTGGACATCAGCCTGCTGCGCAACTTCCCCAATGCGTCGCTGAACCTCAAGGGGCTGACGCTTGTCGGGACGGACCGTTTCGAGGGCGACACGATCGTTGCGGCCCGGCGCATTACGGTTGTCGTGAACCTTATGTCGCTCGTGGGCGACGAGGGCTTCGAGGTGCGCAAGATCATCCTCGCCTCGCCCGCCCTGCATGCGCACAAGCTGGCCGACGGTGCGGTCAACTGGGATGTGATGAAGCCTTCGGAGCCGGCCGACACGACCGCCGCGGAGGAGGCCGCCCCGTCGTCGTTCCGCCTTTCGGTGCGTGACTTCCGCCTGACGGATGCCGTCATCCGCTACGAGGACGACTCGACGGGCATGGAGCTGCGGACGGCACCCCTCTCGCTGCGTCTTTCGGGCGACATGTCGGCCGAGAGTACACAGCTCGATCTCGACCTGCTGGCCGGGGGCGTTGACTTCACGCAGGGCGGGGTGCCGCTGCTGCACGACGCCGAGCTGGCCCTCGATGCCGAGATCGATGCCGATCTGGCCGAGGGGCGCTTCACCTTCTCGCGCAACACGCTGCGGCTGAATGCCATCGAGATGCGTCTCGACGGCTGGGTGCAGCAGGTCGGCGATGCGCTGGCGATGGACGTCAGTGCCGGATGCAGCGAGGTCCGCTTCAAGGACCTGCTCTCGCTCATCCCGGCCTTCTACAAGCATGAATTCCGCAGCCTGGCGGCGTCGGGCGAGCTTTCGATGGAGCTCTGGGCGCGCGGCCAGATGCACGGGGCGCAGCTCCCGGCCTTTGAGCTGAAGACCGAGGTGCACAACGGCAGCTTCCAGTACTCCTCGCTGCCGAAGGCCGTGACGGACATCAACATCGCGGCCAAGGTCTCCAATGCGGGCGGCGAACTGGACAAGACCGAGGTTGAGATCTCGAAATTCGGCCTGAAGATGGCCGGCAACTCCCTCTCGGCTACGGGCTACGCCACGAATCTCATGAGCGACCCCACGTTCCGGGCGACGCTCTCCGGACGGGTCGATCTGGGGGCCATCCGCGAGGTCTATCCGCTGGAGAAGGGGATCGATCTGGCGGGCCGCATCGCAGCGTCGATGAAACTCTCGGGACGCATGTCCGACGTCGAAAGCGGACGCTACGAGCGCATCTCGGCGTCGGGATCGCTCGTCGTCGAGCAGCTCGGACTGCACGTGCCGCAGCTGCCCGAGGTCTTTATCCGGCGGGCTGCCGCCACGATCTCGCCGCAGGCCATGACCCTGGGTGAATTCGGTGTCAAGGTGGGCGGCAGCGATCTGTCGGCCACCGGACAGCTGACGGGCTACCTGGGCTACCTGATGCGCGGCGAGCAGCTTGCGGGCCGCCTTTACGTGAAGTCCGACCTGCTCGATCTGAACGAAATCCGGGCGGCCGTTCCCGCCGACGCCGAAGCGGAGTCCGCCGAAGCGGAGAAGCCGGCCGAAGAGGCCGCCGCGGCGCCCGCGCAGGCCATCGTTGTGCCGAAGAATCTGAATCTCTCGCTCAATGCCGAGCTGAAGAAGGTGCTCTTCGAGAAGATGGTCATTACGGATATTGCGGGTGAGATGTCCGTGGCCGGCGGCACGCTGTCGCTTGACCGGCTGGGGTTGCAGCTCTTCGACGGCAAGGCATCGGCCTCGGGACGCTACTCCACGGCGGCCGATCCTGCGCATCCGACCCTCTCGCTTGCGGCCTCGATCGCGAAGGCCTCCTTCCCCCGGACCTTTGAGGAGATCGAGGCGGTGCGTCAGCTGGCGCCGATCTTCGAGAAGGCGAGCGGCGACTATTCGCTTTCGATTGACATGCGGACGACGCTCGATGCCGCAATGTCGCCCGACCTCATGTCGCTGACGGCGCAGGGCGAGATCAGCTCCGAGAATGTCAGCGTGGAGGGGGTCGAGGTCTTCGACAAGCTGGCCGACCTGCTGAAGAACGACAAGCTGCGCCGCATCGAGGCGCGTGACCTGAAGATCCGCTTCTCGATCAAGGACGGGCGCGTCACCACGGAGCCCTTCGACCTGAAGATGGGTGACGTGAATGTCAACATGTCGGGCACCACGGGGCTCGACCGGACGATCGACTACACGGCGAAGGTGACCCTTCCGGCCGGTGTGGGCGGCGTGCTGGGTGCGGTCAACGTCGGCATCGGCGGCACGTTCACCTCGCCGAAGATCACGCTGGGCGTGCAGGAGACGGTCGAGCAGGTGGTCTCGAATGTCGTCTCGGAACAGATAGACAACCTGACGGGCGGCCGCGGCGGCCTGCTCTCGGACGATACGCAGACGCGGGCAGCCGCCCTGCGCGAGGAGGCGCAGCGGGCGGGCGAAAAGCTCGTCGAGGCGGCCGAGACGCAGCGGCAGAAGCTCGTCGATGCCGCGGCCAAGAAGGGGGCGCTGGCGAAAATCGCGGCCGAAGCGGCCGGCGACGCCCTGGTGGATGAGGCGAAAAAGCAGTCCAAGGCACTTCTGGAGGAGGCCGAGAAGCAGATTCAGAAACTCACGCAGGAGGCGGAATCCGGCGCGCAGCAGTAGTCCGGGATTTCTTTTCCGGGGTTCCTTTGTAACAGTTCGGGCCGGGGAGTATCGTGCGATACTCCCCGGCCCGAATTTTTCCGTGCGGCGCACCGCCCTCGGGGCTCTTCCGCGCGGTTCCGGACTCTTTCACACCCCCTCGCAGCCCTTTCCAGTGCGGTGCGCACGGCCTCTTTCGGCTCCGCGTGCGGTCTCCGCGCCCCGTCTGTTCGGCGCGTGATTTTTGCGGTCTTTCTTTCGTTCCGAGCACGGTCTCCGCGACCCTTCCGTTCCGCGCGCGATTCGTGCGGCCTCTTTCGGCTCCGAGCACGGTTTTCGCGACCCTTCCGTTCCGCGCGCGATCCGTGCGGCCCCGCCCCGTGAGTTCGCGGGCTGGGCCTGTGCGTGTCGGGATGCGCGGCGGCCTTACTTCGGCCGGATGTAGCTTTGCAGCGCCTCGACATACTCCGCGAAGGCGTCGCGCCCCGCATCGGTGATGCGGCAGACCGTGCAGGGCATCTTGCCCCGGAAGGTCTTTTCCACGGTGATGTAGCCCGCCCGGGACAGCTTGTCCAGCTGCACGGAGAGGTTGCCGGCCGTGGCGCCGGTCTGCTGGCGGATGAAGACGAAGTCGGCGCTTTCGACCCCGATGAGGATCGACATCACGGCCAG
>OMET01000596.1_pt1 | contig 13006 bp, 10 predicted proteins | sample 1673841 | NCBI WGS metagenome assembly OMET01 (sample SAMEA103958129, study PRJEB25191) | human gut metagenome | reverse complement strand
GCTGAAAATTGGAATTCCGCGCCGAAAACAATAACTTTGACACGGATTTATATTATAAATGTAAGACCGATAACGACGCAACAGTTTATGAAAACGCCACGATCAATTCTAACGACAGCGATTATGACCATCACCGTTTCAGCACTCTGCGCATGCCGCGACAAGTCGGATGCGCAGCAGCAGGAGCAGGCTCAGACCGAGAAGCCGTGGGTTGTCGACCGCTTCGACGACATCAAGGTCATCCGTTACGAGGTTCCGGGCTTCGAGGCGCTGCCGCTCGAGCAGAAGGAGCTGATCTACTACCTTTCGGAGGCGGCGAAGTGCGGACGCGACATCCTCTACGACCAGAACTGCGCCGTGAACCTGCCCGTGCGCCGCACGCTGGAGGCAATTTATGAAAACTATGCGGGCGACCGCACGACGGAGGAGTGGAAGGCCCTCGAGAAGTATCTCAAGAAGGTATGGTTCGCCAACGGCATCCACCACCACTATTCCAACGACAAGTTCGTGCCGGAGTTCTCCGAGGCCTATTTCCGCGAGGTGGCGACGTCGCTGCCCGCCGCTCTGCCCGGTGATCTGCAGCCGATGTTCGAGCTGGTCTGCGAGGCGATCTTCAACCCCGACCTCTATCCGACGCGGCTCAACCAGACGGCGGGCGAGGACCTGCTCTGGACCTCGTCGAGCAACTACTACCGCAACGTGCGGCAGGCCGAGGCCGAGAAGTTCTACGCCGACATGGCGGCCGCCGATGCGGGCAATCCCGAACCGGTCTCCTACGGTCTGAACTCGCAGCTGGTCAAGGAGGAGAAGACGGGCCGCATCTACGAGCGCGTGTGGAAGGTCGGCGGCATGTACTCGCCGGCCATCGAGCGCATCGTCTACTGGCTCGAGAAGGCGCAGGCCGTGGCTGCCGAGCCGCAGAAGTCGACCATCGGCGCCCTGATCGAGTACTACCGCACGGGCGACCTGAAGCGCTTCGACGAGTACAACATCGACTGGGTGAAGGATACCGTCTCGAACGTCGACTTCGTCAACGGCTTCATCGAGGACTACGGCGATCCGCTGGGCCGCAAGGCGTCGTGGGAGGCCATCGTCAACTTCATGGACAAGGAGGCCTGCCACCGCACGGAGGTGATCTCCGAGAATGCCCAGTGGTTCGAGGACCACTCGCCCGTCGATCCGGCCTACCGCAAGGAGCGGGTCAAGGGGGTCTCGGCCAAGGTCATCACCGTGGCGATGCTGGGCGGCGACTGCTACCCCTCGACGCCCATCGGCATCAACCTGCCCAACGCCGACTGGATCCGCAAGGAGTACGGCTCGAAGTCCGTCACGATCGACAACATCACCTATGCCTACGACATGGCGGCCCACGGCAACGGCTTCAACGAGGAGTTCGTGCTGCGCGCCGAGGACCGCGAGCGGATGGATCGCTACGGCAAGCTGGCCGACGACCTGCATACCGATCTGCACGAGTGTCTGGGCCACGGCTCGGGCCAGCTGGCTCCCGGTGTGAAGGGCGGCGAGCTGCGCAGCTACGGCTCGACGCTCGAGGAGACGCGCGCCGACCTGTTTGGCCTCTACTACCTGGGTGACCCGAAGATGGTCGAGCTGGGGCTCGTGCCGTCGTTCGACGTGGCGAAGGCCGGCTATGCGAAGTACATTCTCAACGGCATGATGACGCAGCTGGCGCGCATCGAGCCGGGCAAGAACGTCGAGGAGTCGCACATGCGCAACCGCAAGCTCATCTGCGAGTGGTGCTACGAGCGCGGCAAGGCCGACAACGTCATCGAGTGGGTCGAGCAGGAGGGCAAGCGCTATGTCGTGGTCAACGACTTCGAGAAGCTGCGCGCGCTCTTCGGGGAGATGCTCCGCGAGGTGCAGCGCATCAAGTCCGAGGGGGACTACGAGGCGGGCCGCGAGCTGGTCGAGAAGTATGCCGTTACGGTCGATCCCGAGCTCCACGCCGAGGTGCGCGACCGATACTATGCACTCGGCATCGAGCCCTACGGCGGCTTTGTCAATCCCGAGTACGAACTCGTCGAGCAGGACGGCCGCATTGTCGACGTGAAGATCTCCTATCCGGCCAACTACGTGCAGCAGATGCTCCGCTACTCGAAGGAGTATTCGTTCCTGCCGAACGTCAACTGATCCCGGCCGCACGCGGTGTGGCTGAACGAAGTGCGCCCGATGTCGTCGGGCGCACTTTTTTTGTGGCAACTGGGCTGCGGGCCTGTTTTGGGCCGGCTGATAGAAGAAAAAAGGGACACTCCGTGCGGAGTATCCCTTCGTCCAACTCGGCCCGGCGTGCGGGTCGCGGGAACCTTATTCGGCGACCTCTTCAAACTGGTCCTTGCCGACGCCGCAGACGGGGCATACCCAGTCGTCGGGAATCTCTTCAAATGCGGTTCCGGGGGCGATGCCTCCTTCGGGGTCGCCCAGCGCCGGATCGTAGATCCAGTCGCAAACGGTGCAACGGTACTTTTTCATTTTTTTGCTTGTTTGGAATTTGATTGATAGAAATTTGGAGGGGATAAACCCCTGTTTTTTCGGTTTTCGGATCTCTTGTCGCTCTTTCTGCAACGTGAATGCGTATGGCTGTTTGCGGAGCAAAATGCGTGCCTGTCAGTTTTCCTGCAACCCGGGCTCCTTGGCAGGAGCGGTTTCGTCGGCGCCCGTCCCTTCGGCGTCCGGGTCGCTCTCATCGTTCGGGTCGTCGTCCTCCTCTTCGGGCCGATTGCCGCCGGGCGGAGTCAGCTGCGCCACCAGCTTGTCGGCCTCGGTGCAGGAGACGTAGAGCCGCTCCTCGTAGATGTCGGTGATCTCGACAAAGTTTTTCCACTCGGAGGCGTAGAGCCGCACGCGGTCGAAGCGGCGCAGGTCGATGAAGTGGCCGTAGTAGCCGAAGAATCCGCAGCCCCCGAAAAGGGGGATCATCCACCGCATGCGGCGCTTCTCGACGCGGCGCACCGAGGCGATCTCCTCGCGGCGGATTTCGGTGATGTCGAGCAGGCAGCGGATTTCGACCTTCTCGTCGGTGACGACGATGCGGCGGGGGATCGACAGCGCCATCAGCGCCACGAGCGCCACGACGAACGACGTGAACCACGCCGAGAGGTAGCCCCCCTCGTAGAGGTGGTACAGCAGCCAGCCCAGCAGGACGAAGACCACCAGGTGGAACAGCGTCCAGTAGATCGTGCGGCGTCCGAAGTGGTATTTATAGACGGTCTGCATCGGCATCGGTCTCCCCGTTCTCTTCGCGGGCCGCAAGCAGCGCCTCGGCCACGATGAAATCCTCGGGAGTGGTGAGTTTCAGGTTGGTGCGTTCGCCCGCAACGAGCCGCACGGCATGGCCCGCGCGCTCGACGACCGACGCATCGTCGGTGAAGGCCGTGTCGTAGGGCGCTTCGTAGGCCGTGCGGAGCAGGTCGGCACGGAAGATCTGCGGGGTCTGCACGATGCGCAGCCGTCGCCGGTCGATGACGTGCGAAGGGATTGCCGCGGCGGCCGGGTCGGCGGCCGCGGAGTCTGAAGCATCGGTCTCGCGGAATGAATCGACGGGCTCCACGACGGGAATGGCGGCACCCGAGGCGGCGGCTGCCTCCGCCACGCGGCGGATCATTTCGACGCCGGCCAGGGGCCGCACGCCGTCCTGCACGGCGATGAGCTCCGTCTCCGGGGGCAGGGCCATCAGGCCGTTGCGGACCGAGTGGAAGCGTTCGGCGCCCCCTTCGGCCACCGTGTGGGCGGCGACGTCGAAGCGGGCCGCAAGGTCGCGCCAGAAGGCGGCGTACTCCGCCGGGAGGATCGCGACGATCCGGGCGCCGGGCAGCGCCTCGGCGAAAAGGTTGATCGTGCGGGCCAGTACGGGCTGCCCGCCCAGCAGGCGGAACTGCTTGGGCAGCTGTCCGCCGCAGCGGCGGCCGCTGCCGCCCGCCACGATAAGTACTCCGATCGATTTCATGTGTCGGGTCGTTTCTGCCTATTTGCGGCCCTCCTCTTCGCCGGCCTTCTCCGCCGGGGCTGCGGCCGTTGCCGGGGCGGGCAGCGGCAGCGAGTCGAGCTGCGTGATGCGCTCCTCGTCCTTCACCTCGCCGTTGAGCTCGGCCATGATGCGGTCGCGCACGTACTCGAAGGCCGCGCGGTTCTCCTTCGCGATCGGCTCGGCGGGCTCCTGAGGAATCTTCAGCGGGTCGATCGGCGTGCCGTTGCGCCAGACGCGGTAGTCGAGGTGGGGCCCCGTCGAGGCGCCCGTCGATCCGACGTAGCCGATCAGCTGGCCCTGCGTGACGCGTGTCCCCTTGTTGATGCCCTTGGCGTAGCCGCTCAAGTGGAGGTAGCCCGTCATGAGATTGCCCGGGTGCTTGATCTTGAGCGTGTTGCCGCCACCGCCGCCCCAGCCCTTGAAGATCACCACGCCGTCGGCCACGGCGTGTACGGGTGTGCCCTTCGGCGCGGCGTAGTCGACTCCCGTGTGGGGCCGGTAGACCTTGTAGATGGGGTGCTTGCGCGCATAGGTGAAGCGCGAGCTGATGCGCGAGTACTTCAGCGGCGCCTTGAGCATCTGCTTGCGCAGGCTCGCACCGTCGGCCTCCCAGTATTGCAGCTTGCCGTTCTGGCGGAACGGGATGGCATAGTACTCCTTGCCGCTCTGGGCGAACTTGGCGCCCCAGATGCGGCCGATGCCCGCGGGGATCGTGTCGTCGATGAAGCGCTCGTCGTAGATTACGGTGAAGTTGTCGCCCTTCTGGATGCCGAAGAAGTCGACCGTCCACTGGTAGATGTCCTCCAACTCGGCCGCCAGCGCATAGGGCAGCTCCTGCTCCATGATCGCGCCCCAGAGCGAGGAGTTGATCGTCGCGCTCTTCTTCGTGCGGCGCATCGTGTAGGGCTTCGTGTCGCGACGGATCGAGACCGAGTCGTCGTGGAAGCCGAAGACCACGTAGTCGGTGAGCGAAACCTCGTAGGCGAGGTAGTCCAGGTGCGAGGCGTAGAGCGAGTCCTCGTGGATGAAGACCGTGTATTTCTGTCCGGCGCGGATGTTGCGCAGCGGGAAGACCTCCTTCGCTGCACGGTCCAGCCGGTCGATCGCCTGGGCCGTGACGCCGTAGGAGCCGAGAATCGCGCCCAGCGTCTCGCCGCGGCCTATCTCGCCGCTCTCGGTGCGGTAGTCGTCGGCATTGATGCCGTAGAGGAGGTTCTGCGGTTCGGCCGCCTCGTCGCTTTCGGCGGTCGTCGTGCCGCCGCGGTTGCAGGCACCCGCCGCTGCGAGCAGCAGGATGCATATCGTTGTTCTGATGTGTTTCATAGTGCACGACAAAGTTAATAAAAAAACGCAGCAATCGCAGCCTTTTCCCCGCGAAGCGCCCCACATCGGTGGCGAATCGCCCGTTTTTTGTGCTTTTTGTCGGACGAAAAGGCCTCTGCGGCGAAGTTTTGGGCCGATCGCTTTGCCGTCCCGAGATTTATTGCTACCTTTGAAAAATCGAGCATTCAACCGGAAAAGAGAGATGTGGAAGTGTCTGCTTGCGCCTGCTGCGCTCCTCTACAAGGCGGGGGTGACGTTGCGTCACCGCCTCTTCGACTGGGGCGTTCTCAAGAGCGAGCGCTTCGATATCCCGATCATCTGCATCGGCAACATCACCGTCGGCGGCACGGGCAAGACCCCCATGGCCGAGATGATCATCGCCTACATGTCGCAGATGCACCGCGTGGCGCTGCTCTCGCGCGGATACGGACGCCGCACGAAGGGCTATCTGGAGGTGCAGTGCAACTCGCACTACCGCATGGTGGGTGACGAGCCGCTGCAGATCAAGCTCAAGTTCCCCGACATCGTGGTCGCCGTCTGCGAGAAGCGGGCCGACGGCATCCGCCGCATCCGCGCTGACCACCCCGACGTGGACCTCATCATCATGGACGACGGCTTCCAGCACCGCTACGTGGAGCCGAAGATCAACATCGTGATGATCGACGCCACGCGCCCCGTGCAGCACGACAAGATGCTGCCGCAGGGCACCCTGCGCGACCTTCCCGAGCAGCTGCACCGGGCGCACTACTTCATCGTGACGAAGTGCCCCGAGCGCATGGCGCCGATCGACCGCCGCATCCTGCGCAAGGTGCTGATCCAGGTCGCCTACCAGCGGGTCTACTTCACGCGTTTCGAGAGCTTCATGCCCCAGCCGCTCTATGCCGACGAGGCGAGCAGCGAGCCGCTCCGGCACGGGGCGCCCGTCATCGCCCTCTCGGGCATCGGTAATCCGCGCCCCTTCCTGCAGACGCTGCACGCGCGTTACGACGTGGTCGAGGAGGTGACGCTCGACGACCACCACGTCTACAAGGTGCGCGACATGCACGCCCTTACGGAGCGGCTGGCGAAGCATCCCGGCGCGGTGATCGTGACGACCGAGAAGGATGCCGTCAAGATGACCAACCGTGCAAAGGTGCCCGCCGAGGTGCGGCGCGCCCTGTACTACCTACCGATCAATATTTCATTCATAGAGGATTCGGCGACGGATTTTCTGCAAAAATTAGAAGAAGATGTTAGAGGAAATTAAGAAAACGGCCGCCTGGATCAAGGCGCAGACGCACGACTTCACGCCCGAAGTGGGCATCATTCTCGGCACGGGCCTCGGCGACTTCGCCGACCGCATCGAGACCGAATACGCTCTCGACTACAAGTCGATTCCGGGCTTTCCCGTCTCGACGGTCGAGGGTCACAAGGGCCGCCTGATCTTCGGCCGCGTCGAGGGGCACAGGGTCGTGGCCATGCAGGGCCGCTTCCACTACTACGAGGGCTACGGCATGCAGCAGGTGACCTTCCCCGTGCGGGTGATGCAGCAGCTGGGCATCAAGTATCTTTTCGTGTCGAACGCCTCGGGCGGCATCAACACCTCGTTCCGCGTGGGCGACCTGATGGTCATCACGGACCACATCAACCTGATGCCCAATCCGCTCATCGGCCCCAACATGGCCGAACTGGGGCCCCGCTTCCCGGACATGCACAACTGCTACGACAGGGAGCTCATCGCCCGCGCCACGCGCATCGCCGAGGAGGAGGGCTTCAAGCTCCAGTACGGCGTCTATGTCGGCGGTACGGGCCCGACCTTCGAGACGCAGGCCGAGTACCGTTACTTCAAGGCCATCGGCGGCGATGCCGCAGGCATGTCGACCGTGCCGGAGGTGATCGTGGCGCGCCACATGTCGATCCCCGTCTTCGGCGTTTCGGTCATCACGAACTGCGGCCTTTCGGACGAGGTGGGTGACCACGAGGACGTGCAGCGTCAGGGCAAGAAGGCCGGCGTGCGCATGCAGCGACTGTTTGAACGGATGATCAAGGAGCTTTAGCGATATGGTAAACAAGGTGATTCTGGTGGGCAACGTGGGCATCGACCCCGAGGTCCGCACGACCGAGAGCGGCGTGAAGGTGGCCCGCGTGCGTCTGGCAACGACCGAACGGCTGTTCGACCGGGCGTCGAACGAGACGAAGGAGCATACCGAGTGGCATACGATCACGCTGTGGCGCGGTCTGGCCGACGTGGTGGACCGCTACGTGCGCAAGGGCACGCAGCTCTACATCGAGGGCCGCCTGCGCACGCGCGAGTGGATGGACAAGGACAACAACAAGCGCTATACGACCGAGATTCTGGCCGACACGATGAATCTGTTGGGCCGCCGGCAGGACAATCCCGCCTCTGCGGACGGCGCCTCGTCGGGCGGCTACGGCTCGCAGGGCGCGCAGTCGGGATACGGATCGTCGGCCCAGACCTCCTATGGACGCCCGGCCGCACAGGGCGGTTACCAGCAGCCCGCCTCCCAGGGCGGCTATCAGCAGCCGGCGGCCGCGCCGCAGCCCGCAGCTCCGGCCATGCCGGCGGACGATCCGGACGATCTGCCCTTCTGACGGTTCCCGCGACCCGGGTCGCGGAATGCGGCTTCGGGCCGATGAAGAAAGACGCCTCTGTTCCCTGCGGAACGGAGGCGTCTTTCTTTTACCTTTCACCTTTCACCTTTTACCTTTTACTTTTCACTTTTTCCCTTATCTTCAGCCGCTCCCACAGCCATTGCGGGATCAGCCGCCAGAGGAGGACCAGCAGGGCGTAGCGGCGGTCGATGACCACGCGGCGCCGTTCGCTGCGCAGTGCCCGCAGAATGTGTGCGGCAACCTTTTCGACCGGCATGAGCATCGGGTAGTGCGCCTCGCGGTTGAGCAGCGGCGTGGCGACGAAGCCCGGACGGATCTCCGTGAAGCGGATGTCGCACCCCTCCATGTGGGCGAGCTGTGCGAGGGAGTCGATGTAGGTGCCCTGCATGCGCTTGCTTGCCGAGTAGGCCGGGGCGAAGCCGAGGCCGCGGATGCCGGCGATAGAGCTGATGACGGCCAGGTGTCCCCCTCCGTGGGCCCGGAAGTAGCCGTAGGCAGCCGTTACCATGCGCACGAAGCCTTCGCCGTTGGTGCGCAGCGTGGCGATCTCGATGTCGGCCCGCAGCTCGGTGTTGCGGTGTCCGATTCCTGAAGAGTGGAGGTAGATGTCCATGCCTCCGAGCTTGGCGATGAGCCGGGCGAGGTGTTCGGGGGCGTCGTCGCGGGTGATGTCCAGCGGCTCGGTGACGACCTGCTCGGGAGCGAGGGCCTTCAGGTCGGCAAGGGCCTCTTCCCGGCGCCCGGCGGCTCCGACTTTCCACCCCTCGCGGAGGCAGAGCCGTGCCACTTCAAGCCCGATGCCCGAGGTGGCGCCTACGATGACGATGCGTTTCATGGCGGTGCGTAGTTTGGTTTTCTAACCTAAATATAGGCAATTTTATCGGAATATACAAATCCGCTCCGCCTTTCCTGTTGCCGCTCCGCCGCTCCGGTTCCCTTTCTCCGTGCCGTCCCGATGCGTTGTCGGCTGTGTGTCTGTTGCTTCACACGGTCCCCGCATCTGTTCCCCTGCACGGTCTCCGCGTCTGTCTCCCCGCATCCCCCTCCCGCACGGTCTCCGCGTCTGTCCGCGGCACGAAAAAAGGAGCCTGCAAAGGCTCCTTTTCGTTATGATGGTCTCTCGCGGCGTGCCGGAGGTTCTCCGGATCGTCCGCCGCTGTGCCGCCCGTCTTACTTCACCTCTTCCGGGGTGCACTGCACGCACTCGATGCCGACGCGGCGCAGCAGGTCGAGCCCCTCCTCGGAGCGGTACTCCTCCCAGTAGACCACGCGCTTGATGCCCGCCTGGATGATGAGTTTCGAGCACTCGATGCAGGGGGCGGCGGTGATGTAGAGGGTCGAACCGTCGCAGTTGTTGGCCGACTTGGCGACCTTCGTGATGGCATTCGCCTCGGCGTGCAGCACGTAGGCCTTGGTGTGGCCTGTTTCGTCCTCGCAGATGTTCTCGAAGCCCGACGGCGTGCCGTTATAGCCGTCCGAGATAATCATCTTGTCCTTGACGATCAGAGCCCCGACCTTGCGGCGCACGCAGTAGGAGTTCTCCGCCCAGATGCGGGCCATGCGCAGGTAGCGCATGTCCAGCTGCCGTTGTTTCTCTTCCTGATAGCCCACGGGAAAAAGTGAAAGGTGAAAAGTAAAAGGTAAAAGGTGAAAAGTGGAAGGGTAGCGGGTTTCGGCCGCAGCCGGAAAGCGGGAGGTGAAAGGTCGCGCGGGAGTTTTTATCTCGCTTCGCCCCCTCGCTCGCTTTGCCTTTCACCCCTCCTTGCCGGATGACGGCTCGGGTCAGAGACCCTTGCCGTGGCAGTTCTTGTACTTCTTGCCCGATCCGCACGGACAGGGATCGTTGCGCCCGATCTTCTTCTCGACGTGGATGGGCATGGGTTTCTGCTTCTCGCCCTGTCCGGCCTGTGCCGCAGCCTGCATGCGCGAGGCCTGCAGCTTGTTGACGTCGACCTTGGCGCGCTCCTGCTGCCGGCGCTGCTGCTGCACCGCCTCGGCGTTCTGGTCGCGCACGGGGATGTAGGCCTTGTTCAGAATCGCCAGCACCTCGCGGTTGATCTTGATGAGCATCTTCGAGAAGAGCCCGAACGACTCGAACTTGTAGATCAGCAGCGGGTCCTTCTGCTCGTAGGTGGCGTTCTGCACGCTCTGGCGCAGGTCGTCCATCTCGCGCAGGTGCTCGCGCCAGGCGTCGTCGATCGTCGTGAACATCACCACCTTCGAGAAGACCTTGTAGATCTCGGCGCCGTCCGTCTCCTGGCACTTGCGCAGGTTCACCGGCACGTTGTACCCGAGGTGTCCGTCCGTGAGCGGGAAGAAGATGTTCGAGTCGAGCTGGTCCTTGCGGTCCTCGTAGATGCGCTGCATGACCGGACGCACCGTGTCGGCCACGGCCTTGGCGCGGCGGGCGTAGGTGTCGCGCAGGTCCTTGACGATCAGCTCGACCAGCTCCGCGGGTTTGGCTGCCGTGTAGGTCGCCTCGTCGAAGGTCGGCTCGACGGCCACCTCGCGGATCAGCTCGAAGCGGAACTCCTCGAAGTCGATGCCGCGCGTCGTCTCGACGAAGTTCTCGGCGAAGTCGTACATGATGTTGTTCAGGTCGATCTCGATCCGCTCGCCGTAGAGGGCGTGGCGGCGGCGCGTGTAGATCACCTCGCGCTGCGAGTTCATCACGTCGTCGTATTCCAGCAGGCGTTTGCGGATGCCGAAGTTGTTCTCCTCGACCTTCTTCTGGGCGCGCTCGATGGCCCGCGTCATCATGCCGGCCTGGATCACCTCGCCCTCCTTCAGGCCCATGCGGTCCATCATCGAGGCGATGCGGCCCGAGCCGAACAGACGCAGCAGGTCGTCCTCGAGCGAAACGAAGAACTGCGACGATCCCGGGTCGCCCTGACGTCCGGCACGGCCGCGCAGCTGGCGGTCGACGCGGCGGCTCTCGTGACGCTCCGTACCGATGATCGCCAGACCGCCCGCGGCCTTGACCTCGGGCGTGAGCTTGATGTCGGTACCACGGCCGGCCATGTTCGTGGCGATGGTCACCTGTCCCGAACGTCCGGCCTCGGCCACGATCTGGGCCTCCAGCTGGTGCTGCTTGGCGTTCAGGACATTATGCTTGATGCCGCGCAGCTTGAGCATGCGGCTCAACAGCTCGGAAATCTCGACCGACGTCGTACCGACCAGCACCGGACGCCCCTCCTTGACCAGCCGCACGATCTCCTCGATGACGGCATTGTACTTCTCGCGCTTGGTCTTGTAGACGAGGTCCTGACGGTCGTCGCGGATCACGGGACGGTTCGTCGGGATCACCACGACGTCGAGTTTGTAGATGCTCCAGAACTCCGATGCCTCCGTCTCGGCCGTACCGGTCATGCCGGCCAGCTTGTGGTACATGCGGAAGTAGTTCTGCAGCGTGATCGTGGCGAAGGTCTGCGTCGCGGCCTCGACCTTGACGTGCTCCTTGGCCTCGATGGCCTGGTGCAGACCGTCCGAGTAGCGGCGTCCCTCGAGGATACGGCCCGTCTGCTCGTCGACGATCTTCACCTTGTTGTCCATCACGACGTACTCGATGTCCTTCTCGAACATCGCATAGGCCTTCAGCAGCTGGTGCACCGTGTGCACGCGCTCGGACTTGATGGCGTAGTCGTTGATCACCTCGTCGCGCTTCTTTGCCCGCTCCTCGGGCGAGAGGCCGCTCTTTTCGAGCTCGGCGACCTCGGCGCCGATGTCGGGCAGCACGAAGAAGCCGTCCTCGTTGAAGTATTTCGAGAGCACCTCGTGCCCCTTGTCGGTCAGCTCGACCGAGTTGAGCTTCTCGTCGATGACGAAGTAGAGGTCGTCGGTGATCTCGGGCATGCGGCGGTTGTTGTCCTGCATGTAGATGTTCTCGGTCTTCTGCATCAGGGCCTTGACACCCGTCTCCGAGAGGTATTTGATCAGCGGCTTGTACTTCGGCAGACCCTTGTGCGTGCGGTAGAGCTTCACGCCGCCCTCCTCGGTCTTGCCCTCGGAGATGAGCTGCCGCGCCTCGGCGAGCAGCGACGTGACGAGGTTCTTCTGCAGGTTGTAGAGGTGCTCGATGGCCGGGCGGTACTGCTCGAAGAGCTGGTCGTCGCCCTTGGGCACGGGGCCCGAGATGATGAGCGGCGTGCGGGCGTCGTCGATGAGCACCGAGTCGACCTCGTCGACGATGGCGAAGTGGTGCTTGCGCTGCACCAGATCGGCCGGCGACGAGGCCATGTTGTCACGCAGGTAGTCGAAGCCGTATTCGTTGTTCGTACCGAACGTGATGTCGGCCATGTATGCCTTGCGGCGGGCGTCGGAGTTGGGCTGCGTGTCGTCGATGCAGGCTACCGAAAGCCCGTGGAACTGGTACATCGGGCCCATCCACTCCGAGTCTCGCTTGGCCAGGTAGTTGTTCACCGTGACCAGGTGCACGCCCTTCTTGGCCAGTGCGTTGAGGAATACGGGGAGCGTCGCCACGAGTGTCTTTCCTTCACCCGTCGCCATCTCGGCGATCTTGCCCTTGTGGAGCACCACGCCGCCGAACAACTGTACGTCGTAATGGATCATGTCCCACTTCGTGTCGTTGCCGCCCGCCATCCAGTGGTTGGCGTAGATGGCCTTATCGCCCTCGATACGGACGAAATCCTTCTCGGCGGCCAGATCCCGGTCGAAATCGTTGGCCGTGACGACCACCTCGTCGTTCTGCGCGAAGCGGCGTGCCGTATCCTTCATGATGGCGAAGGCTTCGGGCAGTATCTCGTCGAGTTTCTCCTCGATCTTCTCGTCGATGCGTTTGGTCGTCTCGTCGATCTGCTTCGAGATACGCTCCTTCTCCTCCAGCGAGGTTTCGGGCAGTTCAAGCTTGGCCTTCAGTTCCACGATGTCGGCCTCGTCCCGGGCGATGAAATCGGCGATCTGTTTCTTCAGCGCTTCGCTCCTGTCACGCAGTTCGTCGTTCGAAAGGGTTTCTATCGAAGGGTACACCGCTTTGATCTTCTGGAGGTAAGGCTCGATCTGCTTGCGGTCTTTGTCGGCTTTCGAGCCGAAGAAAAGTTTGATTAAACTTGCAACTATTTCCATATGTGA
>OMET01000591.1_pt1 | contig 13102 bp, 13 predicted proteins | sample 1673841 | NCBI WGS metagenome assembly OMET01 (sample SAMEA103958129, study PRJEB25191) | human gut metagenome | reverse complement strand
ACAGGGTTTGCAGCGATTACTTCGGAATAACTATTTTCTCGGCATAATCCTGACACGGAGAACCTCCGCAGATGATATCCACCGGCGGAAGTTCGGCTCCATTGATTCGTGTGATATCCCCTACATGAACCATGTTGGGGAAGTGTTTCTGGGTAACTGCGATGGGAAACGCCTCGATCTCGCTGGCCCACAACGGCTCTATTCCGCTGCGTACAGCTGCCAACGGGAATCCACCAATTCCGTCAAAGAGGCTGCCCATCGTTAGCCCGCGGTCGGTATGAGCTGTCATTTTGCCACTGCCTGCACAAGCGTGCGGGTGGTGTTGACAGCCGCTTGAGCCGTATACACCGCGGACATAATATTGGCTCTGGTGGTGGTGTCCAGGCCAAATGTACCTGCAATCCGGGGTACTTCTCCGGCAGAGAGCATCAATCCCAATCCCAACAAGGCATGCTCACGAAAGACCATTAACCCAGCCACAAGAATCGTAGCTTGTAGGAAGGCGGTCAAGCATAAGCCAATCACCTGTTTCATCCACTGCGTGAATCCGTCGGTGTATCCCCTGGGAATTGAAAACATATAGAGGCTTCCAACGGCAATCTGAATGAGAAGGATCCCGCCTCTTTTTAGATTGGCAAAGAATACCTTGATTACTGCGTAGGCCATCAGAATGATGCAGAAGATCAGCATGAGCGGATTTGTACCAATGCCCCAATGACCTGATGCTGCAATCTCCGTCAGGGATGTGGACTCCATGTTTTCCAAAATGGCTGCACCGATATCTCCAATCCCAGAACCAGCACCGGTGATTCCCAGAGCAAAGGTGCCCTGGAGGGCAACAGATAACGAGTACAGGCGAACGGGGACAACCGTGAACAGGTTGACTGCCAGGAATCCTTTGATGGCATTCAGCGCAGCCTGTTGAATGTTGCCGCGGCCGGAGATATACTCAATGCCGCATTCAAATCCCGAGACAACCAGGCTGACTCCGTAAAGTGCCCAACCCAACTGAGAAAAGAAAAGTACGACCGCCTCAACCCATTCCAATTCGAAAAGCTCCGCACCCATATTACCCATCTGCGCAAAGAACGCTCCCAGGAATCCCACCACCTGGCTGTAAAACCAGTCCATGAGGGCATCCATAATGGGATTGGCCACAAAATCCCAAATAAACATTGGGTACTAACACCTCCTCCCACAAAAGTTAACCGCACCCCCTTACCAATTAGGAGGGGGTGCGGCCTTCGATTCTTAGATACCGATGATGCCCCAGATATAATTGGGTGCCAGCAGTACGAAGATAAGGCAAACAAAGAGGATTGCCGGACCAGTCCATTCAAATTGTCCCCTTGTGCGGTAATCAAAGTACGACATCCCCAGTTTCACAAAGAATGCAATGGCAAGGATCATACTCAGGGCAGGAAAAACCACATTGTCCACAACCGTTTTAATCTGTGATGCGGCATCATCCCAGGTCTGTTCCACTGCACCTGCTACATCGCCGCCAGCGGCAAACGCCGGCACTGTAAGCAGCACAGCCAAAAGGGTTAGCATACACAGGGCATATAGGTATTTCTTGAACTTCATCTCAATCACCCTCACTTTCTTTTCACATTCTCATAGTTGACATAGATTCAAATGCCATGTAAGTGTTTTCCATCCGAGAGAAGGTTTTCGTCTTGTAAATGGGATCCTGGGGAGGGTTCAACATGCCCCGTGTGGCTTTTGTGTCTGCGTGCTCCATAGCACTAATCACCTCCCTTTGCTTGTCTGGTTGAATTCCTCTTGAATGAGAGGAGGGCCGCCCAAACGGACGGCCCTCCCGGATGGAGTGTTGATATGAACCGCAATTAGTACCCCGTTCTGGGGAGGGGCTGAGAAGGCTTGTAGACCTTGGTTACCCACCGACTGGTGGCCATAATCCACTGCCCGTTATAGACACCACCCACATCCGCCTGGTTGACGAACTGGGTACCGCCAGTAAGCCAGGAGACCACATTGCAGTAAACCCTCGGTGCCTCCACCTGCCGGAAATTGGCGGGTACCACACCGAAGGACACCATAAACTGGGTCACATACTCATTGGACGCAAGCCCCAATGCGGCGGGAGAGGCATCCAGCGTGTAGTTCTGCTGGGTACTCAGGTTATCGTACATGGTGCGCCATGTGCCGCCGCTCAGATTGGTCTGGTAGACCACCTTGTAATTTCCGGGCACATTGTAGGTACCGGTGATGATCTTGTCCAACCGCACCGCCTGAGTGGGCAGAGTGTCGCGCCAGTAGAAGGAAGTCAGGCTGGTGGTGGAATTGTTGGCGATCCCACTAAAGTCGTAGCGGATAGACTGGCCGGGCATAACCTCAACATAGCCAGTTTTCTTAATGCTGACATTGGTGTAGAGGCTCTTGTTCGTCATGGCCGCCTTAACAATCTGGCCGGCAAATTCGATCTCCACCTCAATGGGGGTTTTGTCCAGGCCATAAAACTCCGCCGCCTGGGATTCGACGATTTTGTACCGGCCCAGGGGCAGCGGCTTAGATACCGCCACACCATTCTTGTCGGTCTTGATGGTATCCACCAGTTTGCCGGTGCGATAGTTGTAGATCTCGAAGATGGTGTTGGGGATGGGAGCTCCGGCAGGCCAGCCGTTCATCGAATTATAATCCGCCGAGGTTTTGGTAATCTGGATCTGCCCGGTGATAGGAGTGTTTTCCCACTCAACCTCCGTAGTCTCTCCAGACTTCACATAGACCGTCTTCTTCTGAGTGTCCGGCACATACCCCTCATTTTCCAACTCGCGCAGGTAGTAACGGCCTGCCTCCAAGTCCTCAATATAGACATAGCCACGGTCATCGCTGGTGTACTGACCGATGGGGGTATTGCTGCTGTCATAGAGGAGGAACGACACCCCGTAGATCCCATCGCCGGTAGTGCTGTCCGTCTTATGGATCAGGATGCCGGACATGGCCTTGTTGGTGATCTTGAGCGGCTCCGTCTTGCCATTCTCCACCTCAAAATAGTGGGGGGTGCTGTCCAACTTGAAGCCCTCTGCTGCCTCGATTTCCACCGCATAATAGGCGCCATCTTCCAGGGAAACGATGACTCGACCATTTTCATCCGTGGTGACGGTATCGATCAGTTCGTCATCCACCTTTCGGATTTCAAATGTGGTGCCAGGAATACGCTTGGTCTGATCAGCTTCGTTGACCTTGATAATCTCAACCCCGCCGATGGGATCGTTATAAAAAGTCAAGGTCTGCGTATCTGCCGGGTTTACCACCACGGTCTGGGACTGCGTGGCCGGATCAATGGTGTAGCCATCAATGGTTTTCGTTTCCTTAACCACAATCGTGCCGGTCACACCACTGATTCGAATCTCGCCGTTGGCATCTGTGGTATAAAGGCCCTTGCTGGACAGGTGGCCGTTGTCAGCGTCCACATAGCCACCATCGGCATAGGTCAGCTCAAACTCCACACCAGCCAGAGGCTTTTTAGTCACGGAATCGAGCTTTCGAATGACCAGAGTGCCCTTCGCCGCATTATAGAAGCGCAAGGTCTGTACCTCACCGGCCTTAATCTCAATGGACTTGGGAGAAGTGTCCAGCACATAGCCCTCCACTGTTTTGACCTCTCTGGCGGTCACCGTGGTGCCGGGCTCCAAGCCGTCAATAACAATGCGGCCATTCTCATCGGTAATGTACTCTCCATTGCTGGAGCCAACGACCGCGCCGGAACTATCTGTGACCAAGAACGTCACGCCCGCCAGCGGCGTTGTGGTACCCTCGATATACTTTTCGATGACCAATGTGGTACTGGGCGTGTTGGTGAAGTAGAGCGTTTGCGTATCATTGGGGTTGACCTGGACGGTCTGTGTCTGCTTTGCAGGATCAATGCTGTATCCCGGAATGGTTGCGGTTTCGGTCACTACCAGGGTGCCCACTACACCGTCAATCTGGATCTTTCCATCTTTATCGGTAAAGTAAAGACCGTTGCTGGAGATGTAGCCGTTCTCGTCCGGCACGTACTCACCGGTAGATGTGGTCACCTTAAATGTGACTCCCTCGAGCGGTTTGCCAGTGAGCGAGTCCCGCTTGTCGATGACAAGGGTACCGGCTTTGGAATTGGGCACGACCACCGTCTGGGTATCCCCGTTGGGGCCAATTACCACATTGGTGGAGGGCTGGTCTATGACGTATCCCTGGGGCGCCTTAATTTCGGTCAGTACATAGGCGCCGGGGGCCAAGTTGGAGATACGAATCTCCCCCGCCGAGTCGGTGGTAAAGATGCCGTTCTGAGTCAGTGTGCTGTCACCGATCACACCATCCAGGCCGACCTCACACCCAGCGGCCGTCGTTACTCTGAACTGAGCACCAGCCAGGGGCTGCCCAGTGGCACTGTCCCGCTTCTGGATAATGATGGAACCCTTGGGCTGGTTCTTGAAGGTAAGCGAAACGGTTCGCCCCTCCTTGATCTGGATGGTCTGGGACTGGGTGTCAATCAGGAAACCAGCCGGAGCCTTTGTTTCAGTGACGACCACGCTCTTGCCGGGAGCCAAGCCCTCGATGCGGATCTCGCCGTTTTCGTCCGTGCGGTAGATTCCATTATTGTCCCCGATCAAAGTGCCATCCGCATACATGACCTTAAACTCGGCATCCTGAAGAGTCACACTGGGATTGACAGAACAAACCTTACGAATCAGCAGATTTCCATCCGGCATATTCTTAAACCGGACGGTGATAACCGACTGTTCTCCGCTGTCGGCCAGATAGACGGTTTCCGAAGACTGGATAATGCTGTAGCCGTCCGCAGGGTCCACTTCCTCCAGAATATAGGTGCCAGGTTTGAGGCTGGTCCAAATAGCGGTGCCATTTTTGCCGGTCACCTTCTGGCCAATAATCGTTCCACCGGTGCCAGATGTCCCGCCAAGGTAACGCAGCTGGAACGTGCAGCCCGGAAGGGCCTCACCAGTGACGCTGTCGTATTTCTCGACGATGATGGCGTTAAGGGGAGTATTCTGGAAGGTAACGGTTTTCTTTTCTCCGCCATGGAGAATGATCTTCTGAGTTGTGGGCTCTACCATCTGGAACCCAGGAGCAGGCTCTACCTCAGTGATGGTGTATTCGCCGGGATACAGCCGCTTTTCCTGCTCGTGGAGCCGGATCTCGCCGTTAGAATCCGTCAGGAGCTCGCCAAAATCAATGGTGGCAGGTGCGTCAGCGGCCTCGCCATTGCTGGTATAGGTTACATGGAATCGCGCTCCCTCCACGGGGGCACCAGCAACGCTATCCTCCTTGTAGATGGTGAATTCAGGGCTTTTGCTGTTTTTGAATACAAGTTTTTTGTCATCCCCTGCATTCAGAGAGATCGTCTGTACCCGATCTGCATCCTTGTCAGGCAGGAAGTAGGGGGCCGGTACGGACAATTCAGTGACACGATAAGTGCCAGGGGCCACACGGAGGGCAACTGTACCATCCTGACCGGTGGTAACATCATGCTGATAGTCACCGTCAATGGCTTCAATCCGGAAGACAGTGCCGGGAATGGGGGTAGTGGAGTCCGCAGCATCCACTTTGGCAATGGTGAGCTGAGGCTGTTTCAGATTGTCAAAGATCAGCTGCTTGTCATCGCCAGGTCCCAGCCAGATGGTTTGTGTCGGCTCTGCCGCCACCACATAGGGGTCGGGTACAGAAATTTCTGTTGCCTCGTAACTGTCTACGGGGAGGCCCTTCAAAATGGCAGTACCGTCAGCTCCGGTGGTGACGTCAGTATGGTAGCCATAATGGATACCTTTGATTTCAAAGACGGCGCCGGGAACAACCTCTCCCGTCTGCCCATCCCGTTTGAGAATAGTGAGAGTGGGAAGTGTTTTATCTACTGCGGTGACCGGAATGATTCCGCCGCCATCCACATCTTCCTGATCCACATGGACAATGACCGGATCCTCCAGACAGGCGTAGGGTGCCGGCACATAGACCTCTACAAAGGCAAACATGCCCTCAGTGATATTGGGGACAGTGATGGTTCCGGAAGCGTCTGTTTCCTCTGTGGCAATAATTTGTCCGTCCTTCAGGACGTTGAAAACCGCCCCCTCAATAGGCTGATCGGACTCATCCAGTTTTACAAGCTGCAGTTTGACCTTGGCGTCATTCTCAAACACGAGGTCAACATCGTTCTTACCATCCCAGTAAAACTCCTGCCGCACCTTGTTGGGATCCTTACTGATGCTATATCCATTCGGAGGAGTGACTTCAGTTGCCAGATAAGAGCCAATGGGCATCGTATCCCAAGGCACATCCTGCAGATAGCCACCCACGCCGGTGGTATAGGTACCGCTAAAACTGTTGTCAACCCCTTCGATCTTGATTACAGCACCAGTCAAACCCTTACTGGGGTCATCCGCATCCACTTTTCGGATGCTGCCTTCACTTGTGACGGTAGGGGTATCGGCAAAGGTTACCGTGACAGTAGTGCCGCTCTCATTGGGCAGGACAACATACTGGGGCCCCGCGTTGTCAATTTCATATCCTTCCGGGGCTGCCAGTTCAGTTACGGAGTAAGTGCCTGCGTCCATAGGGAACAGGGTGTATGTACCGTCACTGCCCGTCACAATTTCTTTGCTGTAGGACCCGTTGGCAGACTGAACAAGGAACCGGGCGCCAGAGAGTCCTTTGCTGGGATTTGTGGAATCCACCTTCTTCACGGTCAGTTCGTACTGTTCGTGAGTAACATTCAACTCACCAATCATGATCGCCTGGACGTCGTTGGCGGGATGACTATTGGTACCGGGGCCTGCGTAGGTATACTCATAAACCACACAATCGCCCCAAACCCCACGCTCACCCAAATCTAAGATATACTGGGCTCGGTCACGGAAGGAGATCCCATCCAGCAGATCATCGATGCCGGTGTAGTTGGCGTTGTAGAGATTGTTGTATACGCAGAGCAGTTCCTCCGCACATGCGGCTGCAGGGTCACTGAGAGATCCATCTTTGTATCTCCAGATAACCGCCTGCACCCAGGCATTCATAACCCAGGTGTATTCGCTTCCCCAGACGCCGTCTTCACCCATCGCATGAGCCTGGTCAGTAAAGATGCCGCGGGAATGCGCGTAGTAGTAGGCCATCATCGTTTGAACGGTGGGATCCGTGATTTGCTTGGGATTATCCCATGTATGGCCTTCCAAGGACCAGCCCATTCCTTTGCCGTGCTCTGCACAGAACCCGATGATGTTATTGCCGTTGAAGTCAAACTTCATCTGATGCAGATAGCAGGTACCAAGGGCCGGAGATTCGTAATAGACGCCGTTATGTGTGCAGTCCTCCATTTTGATGGCGGAAGGACCGGCAGCAAGTGCGCTGGCCGGGAGCAGGGATAAAGCGCACAGGACTGCCAGCAGCAAGGACGTCAAACGGATATATGCGGAATGCGTTTTCATCTTCATGTCTTGCCCTTTCCTCGAAAAAGGAAAGGCCGAAGGGATCGAGCATTCCAGTCAAAACAGGCTGTCGGGACCCGTATCCCTACGGCCTGTCGCTATTTTCGATATTTAGATTTTGTTACAACTTCTTACATACATTATTGAGAAGCCTCATTTTCCACAACAAATCACTGCATAATCCTCACCTCTTTTCTTCTGAGCACAAAAAAACAACCCCTCCATTTTTGGAGGGGCCTTGTCACTCATACGCTTAACCATATGGGTTATTCGTTTTGGGGTTTCCGAGGAACAGATAGCAGTAGGTGACACCATCTTCAACGGTGACTCCTACGCCAAGGTCTGTGGCATCGGGATCTGTCATTGTCCGGAAGTGTCCGGGAGACTTTACCCAGTTATCCACCGCACGCTGGGCGATGTCGGATACTGCCGCGCCGGTGAATACGGTGAGGTTTGAGCCGAAACCATAGGGATACCCCGATGCCGCTACTGCTTCACATTCATCCTGGTTATGATGCCAAGTGAACTTTTGATCACTGCAGTTCTGCGCGGCAATCATCAGGCGCTCGTCAATGGTCAATTCCTGAACACCGTTCTCACGCCGCACCTCATTTACAAGGACGGCGATCTCTTCTCTCACCTCCTCAAGTGTGGAGGATGCTTCCGGTTTCTTGCCTGTGTAGGGCGCATCACTGTCGATGTTCACGGTTCCATCCCAATACACATTAAATCCGACCATCTTACCTATATCTGCAAGTTTGACATAGTTATTGCCGTTGATGAGGTATGCCTCCATCTCAATTTTTTCTCCATCCAGGAAGAACTGGTGAGAACTGCGAATCGCAGTTAACAGTTCCTCAGCCGCATGCGCCGTGGGGAATGCCAGAAACGCACCGATTGCGATGCCTGCCGCTACCAGTGCCAGATTCTTCTTTGCCTTCATATTCATTCCTCCTCTACATCATGTGGATCTCTGCAAGCACACAATATCCAAGAAGGTGAAAGAAGTCAAGCAGAATCTTTTATATGGGCAGAGAGAAAATGGGGATGGCGCAGGACACTTTATGCGGCAGTTGCCTGAACGCACCAGCGGTAGGCACTCTGATTCATCACACAGGTGTACAGCACGATCCGATCCTCACCGGTAGGCGTCATGGCACTGCGGTCCGTTTCACTGACCTTACTGACCGAGGTTACTTCATAAGTGCGGGTGCCCAATTTGGTGGTCAGGGTAATTTTATCCCCGATCTCCAGCGTATGGATTTTGCCGAAATGGTTGTTGACGCCCCGATTATGGCCAGCCAGGGCGACAGTACCGTCCCAGATACTCGTGTCAGTGAAATGGCCTGCGCCCTTGGCCAGTGTACTGCTTCCGGTGCCCTGATAGATCTTTACACTGAGGCCAATGGCGGAGATTTTCAGAGTGCCCAGATAACCGCCAGAATAGTAGAGATCATCGGTCACATAGGTATAACCGCCAGAGGTACTGGATCCTCCGGAACTGCCAGAGCTGGTATTGCCTGTGTTATCGCCAGACGTAGGCGGATATACGATGGGCATATTACCGCCAGAGATAGTACCGACCGCCATGCCGCCAGGAGCCAGATTGGGGGTGAGATAGGTGCCTGTTCCAAGGGCATCTGCGCTTGGACTGCCAAAGGAAGGCGGAATGAGGGCGGCATTTTTGCTGACATCCTCATTCTTCATTGCACCACCATCTGCCGTGTGAACCACCTCGATGGAAGTAGGATCCCCGTAGTCCGGGTTTCCGGGTGCGTCAATGCTGTAGTCCAAAGCGCTGGCAGGCAGGGCCAATGCCGCAGACAGGCAAAGTGTCAGACAAGTGGCAATTACTCTTTTCATTCGCTCTCTTCCTCCGTTGTTTCATGGCGCCGCTTCATAAACAAAGCTGCGCCGGTTCCTGCGCCGACCAGGGCTACGATACCGAAAGGAACTGCAATGGCCAGCCAATTAAACTGGGCGGGGGCGGTGTTTTCATTCTCTGCCGGCACGATAGGCTCCAGCGGCGTTCCTTCAAAAATAGCCACATAGCGCACCTTATTCAGGGCAATGCGGCTGACGGTTCCAGTATAGTCCGCGGTCACGGTATAGCCTTTCACATAGGAACTGGTTGCCGTTCCGGTATAGGTGGCGATAGCGGTAAAACGGTCGCCTACAGCATACCCATCCATGCTCGCGGTATTGTCTGTCTGCCAATTAACCGTTTGAAGCGTCAGGGTCCGGCCATCCTCTTCGATGGTCTTGGGGATGTACTGGGTGTCCTGGCTGGTCAGATTGGGATAGGATCGTGTGGCGGAAACCTCTTTCGTGGAACTACCGTAACCGGATACCTCCACTCGGACAGTAGACAGCTCCAAACTCAGTACGCCGGTCAATCCGTCATCGGTAATGAACTCCTTTTCAGCGGGCAGAAGAGCCAATACAGATTCCATATCCTTATTTTTGCTGGGCAAGGAGACGGTTTCGGTATGCTGCCGGCTCTCATTCTCCGGAAGTTCCTGCTTGAGCAGGTCGGTCAGGGTATAGTGGAAACCATCCTGCTCAAAATCAGAGCGGGGGATCCCTGCGGGATCATCCTCCGGCCCCAGATCGTAGATTTTTTTCAGTTCCGTGCCGTCCTCACTGCGGTTGATAGAAGTGGGGTAGCATACCTGGGCCGTAGTTGCCGCGCTTCCCAAATCCGCTGCCAGCGCCGCTGGGCAGAGCGCCATCGTCAGGGTCAGCGCCAGCACGCAAAGGGTTATCACTCGCTTCATGATCATTACCTCCTTACATTGCCATGGAAGGGCCGCTTTCCTCTGGGTCCTCCTGGGGTTCCGGGGACTTACGGGTCTCCTGAACCTGCGACTGTTCATAGGCATCCAGAACCTTCTGGTCAAACTGCTGCTTGAAGTCTTTGGTGCAGGGGAAACAGACATCGCGATACTCTCCATTTACCTTCCTGCTGGGCATGGAAACAAAAAGCCCGTTCTTGCCCTCCATGATTCTGACGTCCCGGATTGCAAAGCAGTCGTTCAGGGTTACCGATGCGGTGGCTACCGCAGGGCCATCTCCACGATTGGGATAGATCCTCACATCCATTTCCATCGGGGGAGCGGTATGCGCCTCTTTCATCTTCACTTTTTCTTACCTCCTGTATTGGAATTATTTTGGTTAAGCCGCTCCAGAGTGCGGCGGACCAACAGATCATACTCCCAGGGCTCGACTTCCAGAGAAACAAAAGTGCCGCGCTCCGTCAGTCCATCTGCAATGAATTTCAAAATCAGAGGACGTTTAGGGGCGCGGCGTTTCCATTCTTTTGGAGTAATCCATCCGGTACCGGCATGATAAGCCAACTCGATAGCGGAGTCCTGTGCTTGATTTACACGCAGGCAGAGATATTTGTCTGCTAAATGGGGGGGGCAGGGTGTCCGACTTGGGGATAGGGACAATGGCGTTGGCACACAACATATATCGCAGGCGCAAGGCTGTGATACAAGTCTGAGTCGCATTCTTGGCTGCTTCCTCCGCAGCCCAAAGAGGATACTGCTTGTAGTCTGATACCAGAATGTCTTCCCCCTCTTTGTCATATTGGAAGAGCGGAACACATTTCGTGATTTCCAAGCAATGAACGCCGTCTGTGAGGCCCAATACCTTCTCCCCAGCAGCAGGAAGGCTCATGTAATGCGCCAAGGCATCTTTCAGGGAGAGAAACTGAGATAGACGCCAACCGGTGATGCCTTTGGGATCATATCCCAGGCGAAGATCATCTACCGTGTAATAACTTAACTTCATAATGCCTCCCTTTCACTCCATTTGCATGCCTTCCATGTTGCGGTCCACATTCTGGCCTGTCAGTTCCTTCAGTTTCTCCTCAGCCCATTCCGGCAAAAATTCCTCCTTCAGAATTCCATTGAAGTCGGATCTGTTCCAGCGGGTGTGTTCGCCATCTCCCAGGCAGGTACAGCGGATGGAACGACCAATGGCATGAGGACTGCACCCAAATCCATCATGGGCATACCAAAGTTGATTTTCCTGCGTCCAGCAGGATTCTCTCAGCGTGTCGGGACTCAGCACCAACACTTTCCCTTCGTAATCCAGATCCTCCCACGAATTGGGTTCGCAGTGCTCCGGGCCGAAAAGGTTCAGTTTCTGATAGGCCTCCCGGACTTGGGACACAAAGCCATTCAAGACTTCGGAATGCGAATTTACGATAAACTCTACTTTGTGGCCCACGTCCTCGGGGATAAAGGTACGCCTCGCCCAACTTTTGTTGTCAGGCCGGAAACGGCCATCTCCGCTCTTTTCCTGAATGGTGTTAGCAAGCACCCAGTTTACCCGTTTGAAACCGAATTCTTCCAACACCTCTTTGGCACAATCACCTTTGAGATGCATGCCATCGAAACCCTCTCGGATCGCTTCCTCAATTGCTTTTTTACAAGCGATGTTGGCCTGATGGCTTGCGCGCCAGAGCGCAACCTGGTTACTACGCCTGGCGGCGTCCAGGCCATCTGTGTAGAGGTAGGTATCATTCCTCATCCATTTCATCCTCCACTCCCAGAAGCAGGCGCAAGCCGTCCGGGTTGGCTCCGCAGCCCAGAAGTTCATCCAGCAGATCCTCATCCACAGTATCGAGGGGATCAGTGAGATCCAAAACATCGACGATTTCATTGCTGGCGTCTACCAGTTGAAGAATCAGGGCGTCGATTACCTCATAGAGATGGGTGATCGTGGTGATGGCCTGCTGCGGCGTAATGTCCTCTCGGCTGATCAGAATACTGCCAGCATCTGCCTGGATAGTCAGTTCCTCTGCGTCCGCCAACCCAGCAATCTGCAAGGCGGGGAAGGGTACCTTCTGGTTTCTGTTCTCAGGATTGCGATGTAAAATAAACTTCATGTCAAAGTACCTCCTATAATGTCTTCAAAATATGGTTGGGCGTGTTAAGAAGGACCAGCTCCCACTTCGTTTCAGGGGAGGGAGCGAAAAGGTTCATCTGACTGTTCATCAGCGGACGGGGGTCATAATTGGTAATAATAAGTTCGCCATAGGTGGAGCCTTCTGTTTGGGCCAGGGGATTTTCCCTTTTTAGAGAGAAAATAAAGAAGTCATCCTGATACAATTCCCATACTGGCCTGCAATCGTTGTAAGAGAGGACGATAAACCCTTCGCATTTTCGAAGTTGATCTCTCAGTAGGAGATGATTTTCTGCTGGAAAAGAAACATCGTAGCATTTTTCGGCAGCGACATAGGGAGGATCCGCATAGATCAGACCATCGCTGCGATCACGCTTTGGAATTAGATCCAGAGCGCTTTGATTCTCCAGCACGATGCTCTGCATCCTCTGAGAAACCTCAGGAAGGCGGGTAACAATTGAATTGACATCAATGGCTTTAATGCCAACAGAACTCCCAGTTCCACTAAAACTCCCGTGCATCATCAGCAAGAAAGCGGCTGCCCTCTGCACATCAAACAAACCTGCCCGTTCTTTTAGAAGGGCGGTCAATTCCTGTGCCTGGTTTTCAGAGAAGAGCGATCGGTTCTGAAGCAGCTCCAGTTCCTCCTTGAGATGCTTGTGATAATCGGGTTCATGAGCCACAATATCCCGATAGAAGGCGAAAGGCGTGCGGCCGTGAATTGGAAGAAATTGAAGTTCCTTGGCAAGTGAAAT
>OMET01000580.1_pt1 | contig 13174 bp, 10 predicted proteins | sample 1673841 | NCBI WGS metagenome assembly OMET01 (sample SAMEA103958129, study PRJEB25191) | human gut metagenome | reverse complement strand
AAGAAGCCCGCGCGCAAGCGGAAGCAGAAGCCCGCCGACGCGAATTTGAAGCTACGCACGGCGTTCTTTCTTTGCCTGTGTCCGGCGTAACATTCGATAGCCGCCAGCGTGTTCTTGCGAAGCTGTATCGCGAAAGCGACGGGATCGGAATTGACGGTCGTTTGGAAACGTGCGAATACGAAGGCGCGCCCGCCGTCCGTGTTTTTGCAGAAGATGAATTGATCGGATACGTTCGGAAAAGCGATCTTTCGCAAACGCTCCCGATTGTTGATCGCGTCGATGATGTAACGATCACGATTGATTGCTTTGAAGATAACGAAAAGATTTACAACGCCGAAGCGCGCGTCGTCTATACGAAGTGAACCAAACAAAAAATCCCCCGTGCAAGGCTCGAAAGCCCGCACGGGGGATTGTTCTTTATGCGGCGGAAGGCTGAAAGGGGAAGCGCGATCCGCCGCGCGGTCAATTACTCTTTGTCGCTGTCGGTATCCTCCGGAATGCCGGAAATAGTGAAGTAGTCCGGAAGATTAAAGACGGCGGCTTCGATCAGTTTATCCAGCGTTTCCGCGTCGATCTTGAAGCCCTTGCTATTCAGAAATTCAACAACGTATGCTTTCTTCTCTGCGCCCCTGCCGCTTCCGGTGTAAAGCTGTTCGGCGGCTTCGACGGCAACCGTTACCCACATTTTGATTTTCTCAAACTGTGCGGCGGTCGTCTTGCTTCTGATCCACGGGATCACGAAGGCGGTAATAATTGCCGCGATAAGAGCGATCACGGCGTTTGCAATGCTGGTAAGATCAATAGCCATTGTTTGTATCCTCGCTTTCTGTTATGTCGATTTTTTCTTTTTTCTTGATCCTGCCGACGATTACTTCGGCAAGACGCTTCATCATCATTGCGCCGCATTCGATCACGACGGCGCGGAAATACCATTCGATCAGAACGGTTTGTTCCTGCCGCGTGATAAGGAATGAAACGTACTGCGCGACGATGAAAGCCGCCGTTGTAATTGCGATCACAATAACGGCTTTCGTTGCGAAGCGTTCGTCAGCCTTGAAGAAGCGGCGCTTCGCCACCCGCTTCCCGCTCGAAGGTTTGTTTTTCATTGCGTCCCCTTTCATAGCGCAATTAACGCACGGCGCGCGTTGTGTAACGCATATCGTGCGTTGTGCGTGTGTTAAACAAGCGTTAGATCATCGACGTTCACCGCCGCGACAACCGTTCCGCCGTAGGTAATCACGGCGCGCTTTCCGGAAAGCTCTTTGACGATGTGATCGCGGGAATAGACGAAGGAAGCAAGGCTTCCGCCGGAATAGGTTTTCGCGCCCGCTTTCACGCGCACTTTGCTTCCCGTTGTGATCTTCCGCGCCGATGTCCCGCCGGACGTGCCGGAATAGGTAATGAAAGCGTCGTCGTGTCCCGCCTTCTTCAACTTCTCCAGCATAGCTTCCGCGTTCTTCTTGACGCTGAACGCGCCCACTTGAACCTTGTAATACTTGCCGATCTGCACGATGTACGTATCGAAGCCTTCCTTTTTCAGCTTCGCCTCGAACGCTGTTGCGTTGTCCTTCTTCTCAAACGCTCCAAGCTGTACGCGGTAAAGGTTCTTCGCGTCGCCCTGTGGCTTCTGCTCCGGCTTCTGATCCTCTGCCGGAACGCCCAGCCGCCTGTTTACCTCCGCCGCGATCTCGCCGTGTCGGTTATACAGATAATCGCCGGGGCAAGCCTTGTTCGCGTAATCCCTGTGAACGGTCATATTGCACCCGTTCTTGTGGTTTACGCGGTCGTCCTTGCTTGTACTCCATACCAGCTTTTTGATCCCGTTCCGGCGGCAAATATCTTCGACAAGATCAAGAAGCGCCGCGTATGCTTTATCATTCACGGCGTATGGGTGCTTTGTGTCGCTTGCAACCTCGATCGTGATTGCGCGGTTATCGTTCGCCGCCGAAGAACTGCACCACGAACGATCGGCTTCATCGACGTAAAGCCCGATCCGCCCGTCGTAGCCGATCCCGTAGTTTGAACTTGCCTGTCGCGAAGTCGGCTTGAAGATTTCGCCGATCCTCTCGGCGGAACATTGCCCGACGACGCAATGAATTGTGATCGTGTCGATCTTGTGATTTCGTGGGCTGTTCTTGTTCGGCGAAATCAGCGTACACGAAATAAGTTTGCTATTGCTCATTGCTGAACCCTCCTTTGCAATGAAGAAGCGGCGGGGAAGCCCCCGCCGTCGCTGGTGTTACTCTGCTTGATCCATTCGTTTTTCGATGTGGTCAAGCCGCTTGTGTGCCTGTTTCGCCGACGCTTCAACGTCGGTCAAGCGCGTTACGAACTCCGTATTCGTCTTTCGCTGTTCCTTCTGCTCCGCCTTGATTTCGTCCGTGTTCGCCTTGATGTATCCGATCTCGGTTAAAACGGTCGCGTCGTGCTTCACATTGCTTTCCTTGTCCTTGTCCCTGTTACGAACAAAAGCGATATAGCCGAACACGATAGCGCATACGGTAGAAAAGACGGAAAGAACCGTTGCGAAAGTGTCCATCGTTGATCCTCCTTCCCGTTAGGTTACTTTTTCCCATTGCCACAAGCCCGCCGTGTCCGGCGGATAAACGCAATTCGGCATATCTGCTTTTGCAAGGTATACCGCGCCTTTGTAGCTGTAATACAAGCCGGAAACGACATTAACGACGATCCCCGCCGTTTCCGGATACGGGATCGGATCGTCAAGCGTTCCGGTCGCGGAAAGCTCGATCAAGCGATAGTACGCGAAGGTGGTTTCAACGGGATAAGCCGCCGCGTTCGACGTGTGCGCCGCTTTGATCTCGTAATACCGCCCGTTGTGCTTGATGATTTCGCCGACGGTGTTGTAAGCGTGATTGTCGGCGTATTCGTCGTATTCGATCACTTCCGCCGATTGCAGGATCGCCGCGTCGGAAATGACGTTCGTTCCGGCGGCGCGATCCTGCACGATCTGCGCTTTGAAGGATAGGGCAAGCAAAGCGGCGGTTTGCTCTCCCGCCGCTTTGACTTCCCGAACCTCTTTTTCAATTTCGGTGGAAGCTCCGCCGTTGCTCTTCTTGTGAATTACGCTCATTCAAAATTCCCCCCGATCCCCGATACCCAGCAAGCGGTCAGCGCGTCGCCGCGCTGGACGGTTACGCGGATATTCATTCCGTACTGTGCCGCCGTGTTGATCTTATTTGTGAAAACGTGTGCAACGCCTTGAACAACCGCGTTCGTGCAATCCTCCCAAACGGGGGAAGCGTCAAACGGATTATTCGTAACTTCAACCTTGAACGTGCCGCCCGCCGGAATGTCGCGCGTTACCTTGATATTCGCGCGTGTCGGCTGGCTGTCGGCTTCCAGCGGCGCGGAAAGCGTGATAACGAAGCCCGCAATCGACTTTGTGAACGTCAGCGTCCGGACGGCGCTATTTCCTGCGCTGTCGGTCGCCGTAATCGTGATCGTGTGCTTTGCGTTCGTAAGCGCCGTGAAGGTATTTCCGGAAACGGAAAGCGTCTGCGTCGCGCCCAGCGTGATCGTGTTCTTCGTCGCGATTGTCTTTCCGTCGATCTTTTCAACAACGTTCACCGTGTCGCCGTCCGGATCGGTTACGCTGTATTGATAGGTGAAATCGGCGCGCTTGATCCCAAGATCGGCATTACTGCCGGAAATCACGGGCGGCTGGTTATGGATTACGGCAATATCTCCGCTTGTGGTGTACGCGGAATAATTGCCGTAGCTGTCCTTTGCGCGGACGCGGTATTTTAACGTGTTCCACGCTGTCGATACCGCTTCCGTGAACGTCCTGCTTGCGGACGCTTGAACCTGTGTCCACGCGCCGCTGTTGTATGAGCGCTCGAAACAATAGGTCAGCGCGTCGCCGTCCGGATCGGTCGCCGCCGCGCAAGAAATGTTGATGTTCTGCCCGCTGTAACACGTTGCTGGCGCGGTAATGCTGGGCGGCGCGGAAGGTGCGGAATTGTAGATTACCGTATAATTTCCGTCGCTGTTCGGGCTGTCAGATACCAAGATAGAAGATTTAAGATTACAAAGCGGGCGAACGCCACCGTCGCCGTTGTACGCGCCGAGGCTGATCAAAGAGCCGCCCGAACTGACGCTGCGGACGCTGCTGGCGTTCGACGAATTAGGCGTTCGTAGCCGCCAATACCAGCCCTTTGACGTGCTGAAATTGTCGTTCGTGTACTCCGAATTGCTCACGCATTGCGCCGTAGGATAAGCGACGCGGGAAGCGTCGTTGCTGAATAGCGCAAGAAGCGTTCCTTCTGCGATATTGTTTTCATTCGCAAGCCCCACTTCGGTGGTGGACGGAAGGAACATTTTTGACGTTACCGTTTCATAGCTTCCGCCGTCGGTAACGGTATTTCTTGCGACGGTCTGCGTTGTTGTCAGAAGCTCCGCAACGAACTTCGGATCAAGCATAGCAAGGAAGCCCGCCCACGCGTCGTACTCGTTGTAATTGTTCCATACGTTCGCGTTTGTGGGCGGCGCGTCTGCGCTGTGCTTTGCGCTGTACCATGCGCCCGCCGCCGCGTTACTGTTCAGCCATTGCAGAATGTTTGAATATTGATAGCGGTTATTGCCGTATTGTTTCCGATCGCTGTTGCTGTTGCTTGCTTCCTTTGCGTCGAAGCACATTAACTGAATGATTTTTTCCGTAATCAGCGTTACGGAATTCGACGGGTAGCCGCTGTGGTTCTTGTCGGCGATCTTGAAAACGATCTTCGATCCGAAGCGCGATTGATACGCCGAAAGAACCGGAACTTCAATCTTCGCGCCCACCGTCAAACTGCCTAATGTTTTTGACATTGTGCCGCCTCCTTTGGTTTCATTAAGCTGTTGTAATAATGATCCGTCCGCCGGATCAAGTGATAACTGTTTCCCTTTTCGGCGTGTCCTCTCCAGCTTTGATAGGATTGTTCAACGGTCTTTGCGTCGATCCGTCCCGCCGCGTGAAGGGCGGCTAATTTCTTCAACTTCCGCTTCATATTGTTTTTGCTCCTGCGGCGCACCTTGCGGATCACCGCGCCGCTTTCGGTCAAGTATGTATGAAAGCCCAAGAAATCAACGCCGTGTTTTAAGGGAAAGATATTTGTTTTCGCATTCAGCGAAAGCCCGCGCGCCTGTACGAACGCTTCAATCTGCTTCCGGCGCTCCTGCAAATATGCTTTGTCGTGATGGATCAAAAAGAAGTCGTCCATATAGCGCCCGTAATATTTGATACCCAGCTTTTCCTTTACGAAGTGATCCAGCCCGTCAAGGTAGAGAAGGGCGAAAAGCTGTGAAGTTTGATTGCCGATCGGTATTCCGACGTTGCCTTCGGTGCTGTCGATGATAAGATCAATCAGCCACAAAACGTCCGGATCGGTTATCTTCTCGCGGATTAAGGTTTTCAAAACGTCGTGCCGGATCGAATAGAAATACTTTGAAATATCGCCTTTCAGTATCCAGCCGTCAATTCCGTTTTTTCTGTAAAACCTCCGCATGAACTCTTGAAGCCTGTCTAACCCGTAATGCGTACCTTTCCCCACCTGCGACGCGTAGTTATCGCGAATGAACGATCGTGTCAAAATCGGTTCAAGCACGTTATCGCAAAGCGAATGTTGAACAACCTTGTCTTTGTAGCTGTTCGACATAACCACGCGGCGCTTCGGCTCGTATACCTCGAACGTGTTATACGGGGACATGGTATAGCTTTTCGTTCTGATCTGCGCGCTTAATAGGTTCAGCGCTTCAAGAAGATTAACTTCAAACTTTGCCGCCGCTCCTTTCCACCTCTTGCCTTGCCGCGCCTTTCGGTAGGCATTGTATAGGCTTTCAAAGCTGTATATCTTTTCAAAGTCTGTCATAATAAAAAATCCTCGCTGTTTATAACCTTTGCCAGCCGCCGGAAGGCGGTATGCTCCGGTATCGGCGATCCTGTATTCGTCCCCGCCGTGGATAGCGGCGACGGGATACACCTTCCTTTGATGGTGGTATTCTGCTTTCGGCTGTGCCTACTCGTTCACATAGTCCACCGAAGCGGGCGAACGCCATTGTTGCCGTTGTACGCGTTGTTGTTGTTCAAAGAGCCGTCCGAATTGACGTTGCGGACGTTGTTGGCGTTCGACGAATTAGGCGTATCAAGATGTACCCCGAACGTTTTTCAAGCTCTCGTTTTGTCCCGCTTCTTCCACGCGGTCGTCATGTACTTCACTTCAAGCGCAAGTTTTGACCAATATTCGCAACTGCTCATAGAAATAAAGCCCATTTCCTGCGAAAGCTCTATGAAAAATAGAAGCTCCTTGCAATAGGTCAGCGCCTTTGCTTGTAGCTTCTGCCGTTGTCTGTATTCCTGCGCGTCCCGAAGGTCTAATTCGTTCGCTTCAAGGACGCATTCGTAAATGTCCACCGCTTTATCCTGTATCCTGTTTACAAGCGTGAAGCGGTATTTCTTCGGGTAGCGCTCCGTCGAATTCGTGATCGTGAAGGTGTGCTTTACAAGGTCTTTCGCTTTCACAATCACGTTGAATTCCGTCGGTTCTTTCCGCTCCCGCTCCGGTCTTTGCATAAATGCACCGTCCTTTCCGCATTCGCTCGATTATCGCGGTATCGTCGGCGCACCCGTCGAAATCGAAGCCCACTTCGGTAACGGTCAGCGTTGCCGCGTTCCCTGTAACCGTTGTTCCTGTGATCTGCAATACCTCCGCACCGCAAGCCGCGCATGGCGGGGAAAGCTCCGCGAAGATGTTTCCGATCACGCACGACAATTCCGCCGCCGTGCAAGCGTACCGCGTCAGCATTCGATCCTCTGCAAACTCTCGTTCCAAATGCCCGTAGACGTTACGCCGTCGAGATCATCGAAGAGGATCAAGAACGGATTTGTCGTAATGTCATTGAAAAGCACCGCTTCCAGCATATCCACGCGCGCGTCAAGCGCGTTCGTGATATTCAGAAGATTTGTTGCCGCGTTATCGTCAAGGACGTTTTGCAAGCCGTTAAACCATGCGTTGAAGTCCGCCGCCGCCTGTGTTTCAAAATCCGCCATGTGTTGCTCGAACGCTTCGTACTGCGTGTTACCCTGCAATTTCAGCGAATTCATATACGAAACAAGCGTGTTGTACTCCGCCGCCGAAAGGGATTGATATTCAGCGAACCACGCTTGAAGCTGTGCGTTAAAAGCCGCCGTGTCGATCTGCTGAACGACGGCGGCAACAACGCCGCAAAGCGACGTGTTCAAGCGTTGATCCGTGATCTTGCTTTGCGTGATTGCTGTTACGCCCGCGCCCACGTAGATGTCCGCCAGCGCAAGCTCGTAAGCGTCCGCGTCCCTCTGCAATGCGGGCGCGGTAGGGGACGCGCTGAACGAAGAAGATTTGACCTTCACCGACATAACGCGGTTTGTCAAATCCCAGCGCACGACAACGCGATCAATGCGGTTCAACTGTCCGTCCGCCGTGTCAAGCTCGACGGCAAGATCACCCGTGTTGAAGTAGAAGTAACCGTTGATCCACGCTTTGCCCGTTTTAACATTCAGCTTCATTCCGTCGTTTGCGACGACTTGAAGCCCCGTCGAAGGAACGGGGAAAACGCCGTTCCCGATGAACGAAGCGAAGTATTCCGCCCAATCCTCCGCCTTGTACGTGCGATCGTGCGAAACGCTGTTGAAGAAACTTGATTTTTCCATGCTGTGAAGCCCTCCTTTATTTCGTAATCTGCCGAATTTGTGTCAGAAGCGCGGGCAAGCTCTCGCCGAATGTAATATCTATTTCTTCGCCGCTGGTTTCGTAGGTTTCCGCGATCTCCGTTATGCGAACGTCAATGCGGACGTTCCAGCGCTTATTGATACACGTTACCCGATCGCCCAAATCGTAGTCCGTGCCGTACTTCAAATTCGCGTTCGTGTTGATCTTCGATCCGAAAGCAAGCGTTTCCGCGTATTGCTCCAGCTCTTCAACGCCGCGCGCGGAAAGAAGCGCTAAATATTGCGCGTTGGTAAGCGTTACGGTCTGCCCGCTCTCGTTTTCGTATTCCTGCACGATGTCCGTTGCATTGATGAAAACTTCGTCGCGGGAAAGCCCCGTCGAACTGCCGCCGACTTCGGCAACCTTCCGCGTTACGCCTTCTTTTTCCTCTCCGCCGACGTAAGCCGTTGTTTTAAGGTTTTCAACGCTGTTCGTGTATTCCTGTTCCACGATGTTGTCGAACTCCTGCGAAAAGATACAAGGCGCGTTCCCTGCGGTATTGCCCGCCGTAAGATCGCGCCCTTCGTAAACGGAAAAGGTATGCTTGCCCGTGCGGGCATTTGTCAGAACCCGAATACCCAGCTTCGCCGCCTTCGCCGCCGTTTCCGCCGCAAGCTGGGCGTTCGCGTACTGCTCCGAAGTATAGTCGATCTGCCCGCTTCCGGTGTCTGCGTCTGTCGTGGATATGCTGAAATTCGGGATATTGCGCGCCGCTCCTGCGTTCGTGCAAGTCTGCTTCACAATGGCGTATAGAATGTTCTGTGTCGTGTCCTTCGTGATGATCTGCGTTGTCAAAATGCGCTTGCCGATCCACGAAAGAAGGAACTTGCCTTGAACCTCTATTTCCTCCATGCCCTGTGAATTCTTCGTGATGTGAATATAGCGGATTTCCGCCGCTTCGTTGCCGCCGCGCTTGATGATGATATTTTCCTTCACCAGCAAGCGGGCGTGTTCCTCCGTGAAGGGAACAAGCAACTTGAATTCGCCGCAACTCCAATAACGCCGCGTCCATATCAAGGACGAAATCTTTTCGACGATCCCTTGAAGTGTCATATCGCGGCTATAAACGTATAATTCCACCGCGCTACACCCCCAAATACAAGTTATTGTGATAGATCGAAACTTCGAGATTTTCGGCGTTCGCGTCCGCTGAATAACGGAAGAGATTGTCGCCCACGGCGATCTGCAAATACGAACTATCAACGTCGAGATAGCGGAACGCGTCTGTAATCGTGCCGCCACGGTTCAGCTTCACGGCTTTTTCACCGTAGCCCGTGGAAACGGTTAAAACGTCGCCCGCCGCAAGCGAAATATTCAGCTTGATAAACTCCCGTGTATCGACGTTCAGCAATACGGGATTTGTAACCGCGCCGATCGCGCGGAACTCGATCCGGATACCGCTTTTCACGTCGCCGGAATTGTAGACGTTCACAATCAGCGACGGCTGGCGATAGCCGATTTCCCAGCCGTCGTAAAGCTCCAGCCCGTCCGGAACGGGGAATTCAAAGCCGCCGATCCACGTTGCTATGTCCTCGCGTGTTTCCGTTTCCTCTCTCCAAAACGGATTAAGGCAAGACAAGCTAACCGTGAATTGCTCGAAGATCGGCTTTCGCTTGAAGATCGGCGCGTCGTCGATCTTGCACCCGATCACCCGCCGGAAGTCGCCGAAAACATACGTCAACGTTGCTTCGTACTGCGGATTTAATATGCGGTTCAGCTTCCGGCGTAGGTTCTGCGCCGCTTGCTTGTCCCGCTCCTTGATGTATCCCACGATGTCAATATCGCGGCTTTCGATCCGATAGCCCAAGTATGTGTCGCCGTCCTGCCCCATGCTGTTGGTGCTGTAAATAGCGTTCCGCACGTCGGAAAGTCCGGTAACGTCCTTGAAGTTTACGTGATACGAAGAAGCGGGGGAAAACTCTATGCTTTCCCCGCGCTCGTTCGTGTAGATCAATTTTTCTTGTGTCCTCATGCCATAACCTCCCGCGCAATCTGCCGGAACTGCCGCGCCGCCTGTCTTTGCTGTTCGGCGTAGCTCGTTTCGTTCGCATAGATGTTTTGCACGACTTCAACGGAAGGCGTACCGCCGCCGCGCGTGTCGCGTCCCTCTCCGGAACGGAATTCCGGAACGGCGTTCGACGTTTCGCGCCGGATCGAACTTTCAACGTCGCGCATTTCGCGGGCGAAGCCTTCGCCCAAGCCCTGCGCCATGTACGAACCGATACGGGCAAAAACCTTCGACGGGGAATTGATGTCCATTTCCTCTTCAACCGCCGCCACAATATCCCTCATCATAGAGCGGACGCGGCTTTCAAGCCAGCCGGACATATTTTGAAAGCCCTGCCAAATGCCGCGCACCATCTCTTCGCCCGCCGCCGTGAACTCCGATACGTAAGAGCGAAGCGCGGTAATAATGGGCTGAATGATTTGTGCAACCTTGCCCGTGATCTGCGGGATACCCGCGATCATTCCTTGCGCTATGCTCTTGTCGATGTTCGTTCCTTCGGTTACGAACTTTTGATGTTGTGCCGTGAATGCGGTAATAATGCTTTGCGCGATCTGCGGTACTTTCTGCGTGATCTGCACGATACCCGCCACCATACCGGAAGCTATGTTTTTGTCGAAGTCCTGTCCGGCTTGATTGAAACGCTGGGCTTGCGCCGTCAGTCCGGTAATAACCCGCTCGACGATCGCGTTCACCGCTCCGGACAAGCCTTCAATGTTCGCAATAATGCCGTTGTTCACGGCGTTTACTGCTTCCGCCGCCGTCAGCGCGCCCGATCCGCCCATTGCGGCGGTCATATCGCCTTCAACGCCGCCCATGTTGTCGGTGAAGCCTACGCCCACGCCGTCCGCCATGTTGCCGCCGATTTCAGCGAATACCGTTGACGGGGAATGAATGCCGAAGAAGTCCTTAATACCCGAAACAAGGGACGAAGCCCAGCCGGATACCTTTTCCCACAACCACGAAGCCGCCCCGCTGATACCTTCCCACAAGCCGTGAAGAAGGTTTGCGCCCGCGTTTATCATTTCGCCGCCCAGCGACACGAACGCTTGCACAATGCCGGAAACAATCTGCGGAACTGCCTTCACAATTTCAACTATGATCGTCGGCAAATTCTGAATGAGCGCCACGAAAAGCTGAACGCCCGCCATAATGATTTGGTCGATGTTGCCGATCAGCGCGTTTACAATGCCGCTTATGATTTGCGGGATCGCTTGAACGATCGTCGTTATAATCTGCGGCAATGCCTGTATGAGCGCGACAAGAAGATCAATGCCCGCTTGAATGATAAGCGGTATGTTCTCCATAAGCGCCGTGATAATGCCTTCAATGATCTGCGGGATCGCTTCAACAATCGTTGTGATGATCTCCGGAAGGGCGGTAATTAACGCCGTCAGAAGGTCGATACCCGCTTGAATGATCTGCGGGATTGCGGAAAGCAAACCGTCGATCAAGCTGGTTATCAACTGCGGAAGCGCCGCAACAAGAACGGGGATCGCGTTTATAATGCCTTCCGCCAGCCCTGTTACAAGCTGTAAAGCCGCGTCGATCAGCAACGGGATATTGTCGATCAGAACTTGCACGATGTCCGTTACAAGCTGAACCAGCGAAGGAACAAGCGTCGGCAACGATTGAGCTATGCCCGTAGCGATATTCGCGATCATCTTCACCGCGAATTCAAGGAAGGTCGGTAACATTTCCGTTAGCTTTTCGATCGCGAACGTAACCATACCCAGCAAGCCGTCTGTGAAGTCCTCCGCCGCGCTCTCTGCACCGGAAAGCGCACCCGTCAAGCCTTTTCCGATAAGCTCGACGAACGGCGTTATTTCCTGCAAAAGCTCCGCCGCAAGCTGTTTCAGCTTTGTAATGATCGGTTCAGCAATCGCGCCCAGCGCCGCCATAGCGCTGTTCAGATTTGCTGTTGCCTTCTGCGCGTCGATAATGTCGCCGTTTACCTCTCTGTACTTGTCCGCCGCTTCGGAATAAAGCCCGTTCAACGTGGACGTGATAAGGGCTTGCCGCTCCTGCTCCGATGTGCAAGCGTCAAGGCTGGCTTGAAAATCATCTTCGGAAACGCCCGCCCAATTCAGTGCGTCGGCAAGATTGCCCGTGATTGATCCCGTCTTTGCCGTTTCGTTCGCGGCTTCGGTCAAGCCTTCAATCGGCAAGCTGTCGCCGAATGTCGCGTAAACACCCGTGCAAATGTTTGTCCAGTCCGAAAGCTCTTTTTCGTTCGTAGTCAGCTTCGCAAGGTGGGCGGCGGCTTCTGTTGCCTGTCCGTCGTCTCCAAGAACGCCGTACAACTCCGTATAGGTGTTTTTCGCGTCCTCTGCCGAATGTCCCGCCGTCGTGAAGCTGGTTTCAAGTTTACCCATGTTTTCGCGGGCTTCGCGTGTTTCTTCGGCAAGCCCGAAGAATGCCGCACCCGCCGCCGCAATCGCCGCACCCATAGCCGCGCAAGCTGCTCCGATCGCCTTTCCTGCTTTGCCGACGGTTTCGCCGACGCTCTCCCAATCCACCTTTGAGCTTTTCAGCTTTTTAGAAGTGTCGTCGATTTCCTTTTGAATTTTCACCATGTCGGCTTTGGTGTTGTTCAGATTTGTTTGCATTTTCTGATATGCGGGATTTGTCGGTTCGATACCGTTATCGCGCATTTTCTTCAATGCCTTTTCCGCCGCTTCTGCCTTCTTCGCCTGTTCGTCGAACTGCTTTTGTAATAGCTTCTGTTTCGCGGTCAGCGCTTCCACGCTGTCTGCGTTGTCGGCGAATTCCGCCGTCGTCAGCTTCATTTCCGATCCGATTTCGCGAAGGGAAGAATTTATGTTAGTGCAAGCGGCGCGATACTCTTTTTCGCCTGTAAGGTCGATTGATGTTTTGATCTGCTCTTCTTTCGCCATTTATATCCCTCCCAGCACGTCGTCAATATCAACTTCTTTCGGAACGGGCTTGAAACGATCCGGATTGAATTCACGATGAATTTTGAAAAGCGTCAAAATTTTATACGGTGTCATGCGCCATACTTCGGCTTCGCTCCAGCGAAGAAGCGTTACGCCGATATAAAGAAGGCGGGCAAGGTCGATTATTCCTTGCCCGCTGTTGCGTTTTTTTCGATGTCCTCTTCGTCGTCCTCTTCCTCTTCGTCCCGTTCGGGCGGTTCGGGCGTTCCGTTGTTGCCCATAGAAAAGGATTTGAAGATCGCCGCTTTCACGTCGGCAAAATTGCCCGTATGAATGAGCTTGCCCACCTGTTTTTCGGTAAGCGGTTCTTCGTCGTCCGCCGCGCCCTCATTCAAAAGCACGGTCAGAAGCCAGCGAAGATTTTTAATGCTGTCCTTGCCGGAAAGCACGGTATCAAGGCGATCGAAGCCGCCGAATTTGTCCTGCATTTCGTCGATCGCGTTCAGACTGAAAAGAAGGTGTCTTTCCTT
>OMET01000576.1_pt1 | contig 13235 bp, 4 predicted proteins | sample 1673841 | NCBI WGS metagenome assembly OMET01 (sample SAMEA103958129, study PRJEB25191) | human gut metagenome | reverse complement strand
CACCGCCATCCAGTACGGGGACGTGAAGATCAACATCGTGGACACCCCCGGCCACGCCGACTTCGGCGGCGAGGTGGAGCGCATCCTGAAGATGGTCAACGGCGTCATCCTGCTGGTGGACGCCGCCGAGGGCCCCATGCCCCAGACCCGCTTCGTGCTCTCCAAGGCCCTGGAGCTGGGCCACCGGGTCATCGTGGTGGTCAACAAGATCGACCGCCCGGACCAGCGCATTCACGAGGTCATCGACGAGGTGCTGGAGCTGCTGCTGGACCTGGACGCCACCCCGGAGCAGCTGGATTCCCCCATGCTGTTCTGCTCCGCCCGCCAGGGCATCGCCTCCTACTCCCCCGACGTGCCGGGCACGGACCTCAAGCCTCTGTTCGACACCATCCTCAGCTATATCCCCGCTCCCGAGGCGGATCTGGACCAGCCCTTCCAGATGCTGGTGTCCGCCATCGACTATAACGAGTTCGTGGGCCGCATCGCCATCGGCCGGGTGGAGCGCGGCGTCCTGAAGCAGAATCAGGAGATCGCCGTGTGCAACTATCACGACCCCGACGCCCCGGCCAAGAAGGCCAAGGCCGTGTCCATGTATGAGTTCCAGGGCCTGGGCAAGCAACCCATCACCGAGGCCACCGCCGGCAACATCATCGCCATGTCCGGCATCGGCGACATCACCATCGGCGACACCATCTGCGCCCCCGACTGCGTGGAGCCTCTGCCCTTTGTGAAGATCTCCGCCCCCACCATGGAGATGACCTTCTCCGTCAACGACTCCCCCTTCGCCGGCCGCGAGGGCAAGTTCGTCACCTCCCGCCAGCTGCGGGACCGCCTGTTCCGGGAAACGCTGAAGGACGTGTCCCTGCGGGTCACGGAGCTTGAGGGCGCCACCGACGCCTTCAATGTGGCAGGCCGCGGCGAAATGAGCCTGTCCATCCTCATCGAGACCATGCGCCGGGAGGGCTACGAGTTCCAGGTGTCTCCCCCCCGGGTCCTGTACCGCACCATCGACGGCAAGAAGTGCGAGCCCATTGAGCGTCTGGTGGCCGACGTGCCCAGCGAATGCGTGGGCGCGGTCATCGAGAAGCTGGGCTCCCGCAAGGGCGACCTGATCGAGATGACCCCTGTGGGCAGCCGCATGAAGCTGGAGTTCCTGATCCCCGCCCGGGGCCTGTTCGGCTACCGCAACGAGTTCCTGACGGACACCCGGGGCGAGGGCATCATGGCCTCCGTGTTCGACAGCTACGCTCCCTATAAGGGCGACCTGAACCGCCGCAGCACCGGCTCCCTGGTGTCCTTTGAAACCGGCGAGTCCGTCAGCTACGGGCTGTTCAACGCCCAGGAGCGCGGCGCTCTGTTCATCGGTCCCGGCGTCAAGGTGTACGAGGGCATGATCGTGGGCGTGTCTCCCAAGCAGGAGGACATCACCGTCAACGTCTGCAAAAAGAAGCAGATGACCAATATGCGGGCCGCCGGCTCCGACGAGGCCCTGCGCCTGGTGCCTCCCCGGAAGCTGAGCCTGGAGCAGTGCCTGGAGTTCCTGGCCGACGACGAGCTGCTGGAGGTCACCCCCGAGAATCTGCGCATGCGCAAGACCATCCTCAATCACGAAAAGCGCATGAAGGCCACCCACGGCGGCAAGAAAAAGTAAATCATTGATGAAAAGAAACGGCGTCCGCCTTTATCCAAAGGCGGACGCCGGTTTTTCCTTTTTTGACAGGCAAAGGGGGGCCCGCCGGATGGCGGGACCCCCCCTTTGCTTTTGCTCAGCGCTTACCTGAGTGATCAGGCTTTCTCAGCTGTTGCGCTTTTTGCGGGACACGATGACCAGCACCACAGCCAGAGCGGCAGCGCACACCAGGACGATGATCCACATGGTGGTGTTGCTCTCGTCGCCGGTCTTGACGCCGGGCTGGGTGGGCTGGTAGCCGGGATCGGCTGCGCCGCAGTCGGTGCACTTGCCATCCTTGTAGTGATGGCCGGTGGCGTTGATGACCATGGTCTCCACCTCACCGCAGCCGGTGCAGGTGCGGGTCTTTTCGCCGGGCTCGGTGCAGGTGGGCTGGGTGGTGACGATCCACTCGCCGAAGGTATGCTCATGGGCGGTGCAGACCACGTCGTTGCGGTCGCGGATGCGGATGCGGGGAGCCATGGGGGTGCCGTCGGCCAGGACGAAGGTGTTGTCATAGGAGGCCAGGCCCGTGGCGGAGATCTGGCAGCCCACGGACAGGTTCGCCACATCGTAGGAGGTGGTGATATAGCCGTCGATGAACACGCGGGCGATCTTGCCCTCGCTGTCGCGGACCAGGATGGTCTGGACCAGGCCGTCGGCCATCTCATAGCCGGTGACGTAGCCGTTCAGGGTCACCAGCTGGCCCAGGACGGAGCCGTCGTTGATCTGGGTGGAGGTGACGGCTCTGGGAGTGACGGGAGTGGTCTCACCGATCTTCTCAATGGAGGAAACCTGCAGCTCGTTCTCGCCCTGATAGGTCTCCGTCACACCGGTGACGCGGACCACGTCGCCGATCTTGAAGTCGCCGGCCACGGGGAAGCAGTTGATGCCGCCGGTCTCATCCTGAACATAGATGCAGTCGAAGAAGGCGGTGGCCTTGTCATAACCGGAGGCGTTGGAGGTCACGACACCCTCAATGGTGTACTTGTGACCGGCCTCGGTCTGGGCCTGGACCGTGGCAATGTCGGTGATCTTCACGGGGTTGATGCGGCCCAGCAGGTTCTCGCAGATCTTGTAGTTGGAGTAGTTCTTCTCGGAGCCGTTGTCACTGATGGTGGCCTGGACCTCGAAGTTGGACATGAAGGCCGCGCCGGACACGATGATCAGACCCTTGCCCTCCAGCTGCTCGCTGGCCATGGCCAGCAGACGGCTGTCGTTTTCGGCATAGGCGTACTTGGGCACGTTGGCGCCGCCCAGGCCGTCCTTATCCACGTCCACGGAATAGGTGGTGCTGTGGGCGTATACCACCGGGGAAACGGTGGCGGGCAGGGTGGAGGTGGGGTTGCCGTCGGCGTCCACGGCATACACGGAGGCGCCGCCATAGTGGCTGAATACCTCGGTGTACAGGCGGTCATAGGGATGAGCGGGGTCCACCTCCACGCCGTCGGTCAGGAAGCCCTGACCGTAGGTGTTGAAGTACAGACGCCACTTGTCCACGCCGTCGGCTGCGCTGCGGACATCGTCATAGGTGGCGTCGTCGCTGATGCGCAGGCTGGAGCCCAGGGCCTGGAGCACCTCGTTCTGGGTGGCGGCCATGTGCTTGATGGCGGGATTGCTCTGGATCACGTCATAGTTCTCGTAGTTGTCGCTCCAGCCGGCCAGGATCACGGTGCCGCCGCCGGCGTTGAAGGCGGTAATGGCCGCCAGCTCCGCGGCGCTGTAGGTCCGGGGATCGGTCTGGGCGTCCGCCAGGCGGCGGGAGGGGGCGGTGAGGATCAGGGCCTTGAACTTGGGATTGGAGCAGGCGGCGATCAGATCGTCGCTGGTCTTCAGCTCCACGGTGCGGACGTTGTACTTGCCCGCCAGGTTGCCGAAGTTGCCCATGGAATCCTTATAGTTACCGGCCACATACTCGTTGTAGTGGGAGGCGTCGATGCCGATATACACCAGGTCGTCGGCGTTCAGCACGTCCAGGGTAATGTCCTTGGTGAACACATACTCCTTGCCGTCCTGCTCCAGCACCACGGTGGCGGTGACCTTATAGACCCGGGCGGTATCGAAGGAGATATCATAGCTCAGGTCCAGGGTGCCGCTGGCGGGAACGGTGCCCACGTCGGTGGCGGAGGCCAGCACCTGGCTGCCCACGGCATAGGTGATGGACTTGATCCTGGCGTCGGTGCTCTCGCTGTTGAACAGGGTGGTGGTAACGGTCATCTTCTCGCCGGTGACGGGAGTGGAGGTGCCGCAGGTCACATCGGAGATGCCCAGCTTCAGGGTCTCGCCCACCCACACGGGAGCGGTGACCGCCAGGTCGCCGTCACCCTGGGTGACGCGGATGTAGTAGTAGCTGTAGTCGGGGTCCAGGGTCACGGACAGGTCGCCGGTGGCCAGGACAGCGGGATCGTCCCAGGTATAGGCGGTCTTGCCGGAGTTGACAATGACCTCCACCTTGGAGATGGAATCGCTGGCGTCGGGGTCGTTGACGGTGACGTGGATGTCCAGCTTCTCGGGGACCTCGGTGAGGCTGCTGCCCAGGAGCATGCCGTTGACGGTGTAGCCGATCTCGAGGTTCTTGTCCTCGGTGGCGTACATACGCATGGCCCGCAGCGCGTCGTAGATGCCCTGCTCGCTGAAGTCGTCGGTGAGGATTACGTCGCGGGCGTCGTTGGCGTTGCCCCAGCGGCCCTTGTGGTTATCCTGGTTGTTGGTGGGGGCCAGGTGCCAGCCCTTATCCAGCGCCATGGTGTAATACTCATAGCTGGGATAATAGCCGCCGGCGCCGATCTGGCCCTCGCCGTTGCCGGCCTCCACCATGTACATGCGGCTGTCGATGACGGGATCCCAGAAGGCGAAGTCACCGAAGGTGCCGAAGGTGTTGCCGGGGTGGTTGAACTGGCTGAGGCTGTCTGTGCCCTCCTGCTGGCTCAGCAGGGCATAGTAGGCGCGCATACCGGCATAGTCGGTCTTGTTGTTCAGGGTGGTGTTGTTGCGTGAGACGATACCGGGGGTATTGAAGGTGTTGATGTGGCCGGGACCGCCGGACCAGGTCATCTCGAAGCCGGCCAGAGCCACCAGGGAGCCGGCGTTGGCCTCGTTGAAGGCGGCCACGGCGGAACGGTAGCTGTTCCAGGTCTCCTGGCTGTAGGGGGTGGCCAGGCTCATGTCATACAGAGCGCCCTCGGGGTTGGCCGCGCCGCTCTTGTCGAAGTAGTTGGAGTGGTCGGTGAAGGCCACAAACTGCACGTTGGCGCTGTCGGGCAGGTTCTTCACATAGCTCAGAGCGGACTCCAGAGAGCCTGCGCCGTCGGAATACTGGGTGTGGCTGTGCAGCTGACCGAAGTACAGCTGATACCGGGACTCACCCACGGTGAAGAACCAGCTGAAGGAAGCGGATTTGCCGTCGGCGCGGGTGACGGTGACGGTAACATTGGTGCGGCCGTCGGCCATGTCGGCGGCGGGGGTGTAGGTGGCCTTGCCGCCGGCACAGACGGCGTTGACCTTCTCCCCGTTGACGGTCATTTCCACGGTGGGATTCTCACCGGCGTTGATGAGCTCAGCGGAGATGACAGGCCGCTTGTCGCTGCCGGTCTGGCTGCCCTTGAGCGGCGTCACGGCGCCGATGGAGGGCTCGTCCACCACGGTGACCACCAGGCTGCCGCTGTAGCTGACACCGGAGACATTGGTCACGCGGACGGTGAAGGTCACCTGATCGGACCCGGCCAGCATGGCGGCAGGCACATTGGCGGTGTAATTGCTGCCGTCGGCGGTGTAATCGGTGATGACACCGGCGGCCTTGCCGTCCACCAGGATCTCCAGCTTCTGGACCGCCTTCGCATCGTCCACGGTAAAGGTCAGGGTGTAATCCTGGCCCCCCTTCACGGAGTCGGCGGAGGTAAACTTCACGGCGGGATCATTGACGATGCCGCCGTCCAGCTTCACGCTGTCGGCTACGCCATAGAAGAAGAAGGAGTAGATGGTGTAGTCCGTGACGTTGTACATGCTATAGGTCTTATAGCTGTCGCTATAATACTCCAGGAACTGGCTGTACCTGCCGTTGAACTTGGCGGTGCGGCTCTCCAGCTGATAGCCGCCCACGCCGCCGGAGCAGGGCTCCACGGTCCAGTCGGCGTCGTCGCTGGCGGTGAGGGAATAGAAGGCGTTGTTGCCGGTGCCGTTGGAGCACAGGTAGCCGTAGGTCTCGTTGCGGAAGCGATAGTATTCGCCGCTGCGCTCCACGGTGAACACCACGCCGCCGTTGCCGGGAATGGCCTTGCCGTTGGCCACCTGGGCGGAGACGTTGTTGACGGCGGGGCTGTCGGTGTTGTCATTCTGCCCGGCCAGGACGCCCTGGGCATTCTGGTTGAACAGCACCACCTGCGCGCCCTCCTGGGGCAGACTGCCGGCGGGCTGGTCCGTCTCGTCGCCTACCAGATAGAGCTGCTGGGCAAACAGAGCCTCGTTGCTGCCGATGGTGCCGTAGGAGCTCCAATTGTTCTTCTCGGCGAACCACTCCAGATAGCTGCCGCGGCCCACGTTCTTGATGTAGAAGCAGTCCGCCGTGGCGGCGGCGCTGAGCGCCCAATCCACATTGGCCTTGTCCAGGGGAGTGCTGCTGTAGCTGGTGTCCATGGACAGCTTCTTGCCGTCGGCGGTGGAGAAGGTATAGGCGCCGCTCTCGGTGCGGTTCACGGTCCACAGCTCTGCATCCGTGTAGCCGGTGAGCTTGCCACCGGTCAGCTCCACATCCACGCCTGTGTTATAGAAGCCGTTGTACACGGAGGACAGAGCCTTCTTGTTGGCGGGGTTGAACACCACCACCTTGTCGCCGTTCTGCAGGGTGGTCAGATCGGTGACGATGCCGCTTTCCCGGGCGGGAACGGTGCTGAGCTTATACAGGGCCACGGGCTGCTGATTCTCGCTCTTATGATAGCGGAACCGGGTGCCGTTGGTGGCGGCTGCGTTATACTGCAGCGTGGTGTTGTTGCTGGCGATCTTCACATTACCATCAGCGAAGGTGATGGTGTTGAGCTCCGGAGTGGAGCCGGTGATGATCTTGTTCTTGCCGGACTTGCCGGAAATGTACTTTCCGCTGGCGGACTGTACGGACCAGCCGCCGGTCATGGGCGCGATGGTGAACGCGTACTTGGCGTAATCACCAACGATCTTGCCGTCGGTGATGGTCACGTCCACCTTGTTGCCCTCCTTGTCCAGGGCGGACAGGGAGCCGTCCATGATCAGGCTGCCCTTTTCATAGACGATCAGGTATTGACCGGACCAGTCCTCCTGTGCCTCGGTGACCTTTTCCCAGGTCCCGGACGCAGGCTCTGCCGCGAATACCGACACCGGCAGCAGGGAAACCAGCATGACCAGTGACAGCAGCGCAGACAGAAGTCTGATGCGAACAGGTGTTTTCATCAAGCTATTACCTCCTTTAATTTCTCCCGGAGCTTCCCGCCCCACAGGTATTTTCATTGTAACATACGCTTCTATCAGTTTCCAGCTTTATTTGCAGATTTGACACAAATTTTGCTAATATGTGCACAAGGCATGGATGATTGCACAAAGCCCTGCTTGACAAGGGGGGCGCAACTTGCTATGCTGGTGTCACCAATTGCCGAAAGGACCGGTATATATGAAGAAAAAAACGAAGGGGCCCGGCCCTGCCGCCTGGCTGCGGGAGAATAAATGGACGTGCGTCGTGCTGGCGGCGGCGCTGGCGGTGCTGCTGGCGGCGCGGCTGCTGGCGGCTCCCGTGCCGGTGCAGTCCGACGAGCCAGAGAACCGCGCGGATTACGAAAGCGCCTCCGTGGACCAGATCCTCTCCGATTCCACGGAGAAGGACCCTGCCTCCGACAACGGTTATCGCGGCGAGCAGCTGCTGCTGGTCACCGTCCGCTCCGGCGACTATAAGGGCCAGCAGATGCAGGTATATAACTATGTGGGGCCCCTGTATGGCGGGCCGCTGAAGGTCGGGGACCGGGCCACCGTCCTGATCTCCACCTATTCCGACGGCACCGTCAATGCCACGGTGTATGAATTCGACCGTCTGCTGCCCCTTTGCATCGTGCTGGTGCTGTTCATCGCGGCGGCGGTGGCCGTGGGCGGCCGGACGGGGGTCAAATCCCTGGTGGCCCTGGCGGTGACGCTGGTGTGCCTGTTCGGCGTGCTGCTGCCGTCCCTGATGAAGGGTGCCAACACGCTGCTGATGACGTTTATCGTCTGTGCCTATGTGGCGGTGGTAAGCCTGACCATCGTAGGCGGCGTCCGGAAAAAGACCGTGTGCGCCATGCTGGGCGCAGTGGCGGGCACCGCCCTGGCCCTGCTGTTCGGCCTGCTGGCCCAGGGACTGACCCGCATCGACGGCCTGCGCATCGACGACGTGGAGCCCCTGCTGCAGCTGCGGCAGACCGGCACGCCCATCGGTCTGCGGGGCCTGCTGGTGGGCGGCATCGTCATCAGCGCCCTGGGCGCGGTGATGGACGTGACCATGGGCATTGCCTCCTCCCTGTCGGAGGTCCACGCCGCCAATCCGGAGCTGTCCCGGAGGGAGCTGTTCCGCTCCGGCATGAACATCGGCCGGGACATGGTGGGCACCATGACCAACACCCTGATCCTGGCATTTCTGGGCAGCGGCTTTACCCTGATCCTGTACCTGTATTCTCTGGGACTGTCCCCCCGGCAGCTGCTGAGCTCGGCCTATGTATCCCTGGAGGTGGTCAGCGGCGTAGCCAGCAGCGTGGGCGTGATCCTGTCCATCCCGCTGACGGCGCTGATCACGGCAGAGGTCTTTACCCGGGAGAAGAAATCCGGAAAGAGCGCATAAGCATAGAAGGGTTCCCGCCCCCGACAGGCGGCGGACGGACAAAATTTAAGTTAAATTACAGCTTCGGGGCGTATACTTACCGTATACGCCCCCGGATGCGTTGGGGGAAAACGAAGGGAGGTGCCCGGTGAAGGCGCTGGTAAAGGAATTGCTGCACCTGACGGAGGTGCGGCAGCTGACAGAGGATGTGCGCGGCGGCGTTTCGCCGGTGCTGGTCACTGGCGTGGGACCGGTCCACCGGGCCCAGGTGGAGGCGGCCCTGCACCGGGACAGCGGACGGCCCCTGTGGGTGCTGTGTGCCGACGAACGGGAGGCCCGGCGTCAGGCCGGTGATCTGGCCGTGCTCACCGGGGAGACGCCCCTGGTGCTCCCGGCCCGGGAGCTTCAGTGGCGGCCTATGGAGTCCAGCCGCCAGTGGGAAAACCAGCGGCTGGCGGCCCTGTACCGCCTGGCGGACAGCCCCGTGGTGGTCACTACCCCGGACGCGCTGGTGCAGCGGTGCATCCCGCCCCGGGTGCTGGAGCGGACGGCACTGACCCTGGCCGTGGGCCAGCAGTGGGACCTGAACGCCCTGACCCGGCGGCTGGCCGGAGCCGGATATACCCGCTGTGACCAGGTGGAGGGCCCGGGACAGTTTGCCCTGCGGGGCGGCATCCTGGACGTGTTCTCCCCGGGCATGGAGCAGCCGGTGCGCTGCGAATTTTTCGACGACGAGATCGACTCCCTGGGCATATTTGACGCCGCCACCCAGCGCCGGGTGGAAAACCGTCGGGAGGCGCTGCTGCTTCCGGCGGCGGAGGTATTGCCCGGCTGGGAGGAGCATACGGCGGAGGACGCCGCCGCCCGGCTGGAGGCCGCAGTAAAGCGCCTTGCCCGGAGGCAGGGCACCCAGGCCCTGCGGGACCTGCTGACCGCCGATGCCGCCCTGCTGCGCCAGGGGGTCACCCCCAACGGCGCGGACCGCTGCATGGCGGCGGTGTACCCGGAAAAGACCACCGCCCTGGACTATCTGCCCGCGGATGCCCTGATCTGCGTGGAGGACAGCGGCCGCACAGCGGAGGCCCTGCGGGGCTGGCTGTGGCAGCTGAAGGAGGACGTGTCCGCCGGAATGGAGGCGGGCTTTCTGGCCGGTGAGCTGGCGGATTTTGCCGCCTCGGAGCCGGAGCTGGCCCTGGGGCTGGAAAAGCATCCGGTGGTGCAGCTGGACGGTCTCACCACCGGGCGGCAGCTGCTGCAGCCCCGGGACCTTCTCCAGCTGACGGCCAAGCAGCTGTCCAGCTACGGCGGCTCCCTGGAGCTGGCCTGCACGGACCTGACCCACTATCTCACGTCGGGCTACCGGGTGATGGTGCTGTGCGGCGGCGAGGTCCGGGCCAGGAACCTTCGCCGGATGCTGGCGGACCGGAAGATCCCCGCCGCCGTGGACCTGTCCGGGGAGAAGCCCCCGGAGAAGGGCACGGTGCTCATTGCCGTGGGAGCCCTGTCCGCCGGGTGCGAATATCCGGAGGGGCGGCTGGCGGTGCTGACGGAGGGGCAGCTGACCACGCCCCTGTCCGGCCGGGCCAAAAAGCCCCGGCCCAGGCGGGACAGCAATCAGCAGAAGCTCCAGTCCTACACGGACCTGACCCCCGGGGACCTGGTGGTCCACGCCCATCACGGCATCGGCCGGTTCGTGGCCATGCTGCGCATGCCGGTGGACGGGGTGGAAAAGGACTATATCAAGATCGCCTACGCCGGGCAGGACGTGCTGTACGTTCCGGCCACGTCTCTGGACCTGGTCAGCAAGTACATCGGCCCCGGCGAGGACAACGAGCGCACCAAGCTCAATAAGCTGGGGGGCACCGAGTGGGCCAAGACCACCCGCAAGGCCAAGGCCGCCGCCAAGGACCTGGCCGAGGGCCTGATCCGGCTGTATGCCCAGCGCCAGCGGCTGGCAGGCCATGCCTTCTCGCCGGACAGCCCCTGGCAGCAGGAGTTTGAGGACGCCTTCCCCTACACGGAGACCGACGACCAGCTCCAGGCCATCCGGGACATCAAGGCCGATATGGAGCAGCCCCGGCCCATGGACCGGCTGCTGTGCGGCGACGTGGGCTACGGCAAGACCGAGGTGGCCCTGCGGGCGGTGATGAAGTGCATTCTGGACGGCAAGCAGGCCGCCATTCTGGTGCCCACCACCGTCCTGGCCCAGCAGCACTATGCCACGGCGGTGAACCGGTTCCGGTCCTTCCCGGTGAACATCGAGGTGCTCTCCCGGTTCCGGACCCCCGCCCAGGTGCGGGACATTCTGGCCCGGACCCAGGCGGGAAAGGTGGACCTGCTGATCGGCACCCACAAGCTTCTGCAGAAGGACCTGCAATTTCACGACCTGGGGCTGCTGGTCATCGACGAGGAGCAGCGCTTCGGCGTTACCCACAAGGAAAAGCTCCGGGAGCGGGCCCGGCAGGTGGACACCCTGACCCTGTCCGCCACCCCCATTCCCCGGACCCTGAATATGGCCCTGTCCGGCATCCGGGACATGAGCACCATCGAGGAGCCGCCCCACGACCGCCAGCCGGTGCAGACCTATGTGATGGAGCACGAGTGGCCCGTCATTGCCGAGGCCATCCGCCGGGAGCTGAGCCGGGGCGGCCAGGTATATTACCTGCACAACCGGGTGGAGAACATCGAGTCCACCGCCGGGCGGCTGCGCCAGTGGCTGGGGGAGGATGCGGCCATCGGCATCGCCCACGGCAAAATGGCCGAGCGGGAGCTGAGCTCCGTCATGCAGCAGATGGCCGACGGCGAGATCCAGGTGCTGGTGTGCACCACCATCATCGAGACCGGCATCGACATCCCCAACGTCAACACCCTCATCATCGAGGACGCGGACCGGCTGGGCCTGTCCCAGCTGCACCAGATCCGGGGCCGCATCGGCCGCAGCGCCCGCCGGGCATATGCCTATCTGACCTATCGCCCCGGCAAGGTGCTGACGGAGGTGGCCGGCAAGCGCCTGTCCGCCATCCGGGAGTATGTGGCCTTCGGCTCCGGCTTCCGCATTGCCATGCGGGACCTGGAGATCCGCGGGGCGGGGAACCTGCTGGGCCCGGAGCAGTCCGGCTATCTGATGAGTGTGGGCTACGACATGTATCTGCGGCTGCTGAACGACGCGGTGCTGGAGCAGCAGGGGAGGGGAAAGGACATCCGCCCCGACTGCTCGGCGGACCTGGCCACCTCCGCCCACATTCCGGAGCGGTATGTGCCCTCCGCCCACCAGCGCATGGACCTGTACCGCCGCATGGCGGCCATCCGCACCACGGAGGAGGCGTCGGACCTGGTGGACGAGCTGACGGACCGCTACGGCGACCCGCCCAAGCCGGTGATGGCCCTGCTGGACGTGGCCCTGCTGCGGGCCGCCGCCGCCGAGGTGTTCATCACCGATATCACTCAGAGGGCCGGTGTGGTGGCCTTCACCTTTGACAGCCGCGTGGACGTACCCAGCCTGATGGCCGTGTGCTCCATGCCCGGCTACCGCAATCGCCTGCGTCTGTCCGCCGGGGAGCCTCCCCGGCTCCGGCTGCACCTGGCCCCCGGGGAGGACGCCCTCTCCGCTGCCGGGAAGCTGACGGAGGAGCTGCGGCTGAAAAAAGAAGAGCTGGGCAAAGCTGCCCGGGAAGGAGATAACTTATGAAAAAAGCATGGATCCGTCTGGCCGCCTCGGTGGTCCTGTCCGCGCTGCTGGTGGTGGGCATTTCCGCCAGCGGTATTCTTACCAACGGCCACCGCACCGACGGCCTGTTCTATCAGGCCAGCGGCATCCGGCCCGACGCCGAGCTGCTGACCGTCAACGGAGAGACCATTGACGCCGAGGAGTATCTGTATTGGCTGGCCTATGACTGCGAGTATCTGGCGTACAACGTTCAGGACCTTGACTTTGACGCGGAGCTGTCCGAGGGGATGACCTACGGGGCCTATGCCAAGCAGGACGCCCTGGAGACCGTGAAGCTGTACGCCGTGGTCCGCCAGTGGGCCAAGCGGGGGAATGTGACCCTGTCCGACGCCGACCGGGAGGCCCTGGAAAACCAGCGCCAGCAGTATATCACCTATTACGGCAGCCAGGAGGCCTACAGCAAGCAGATCCAGGGCATGGGCGTGTCGGAGGCCATGTTCGACGCCATCAGCCGGGGCTATTACCTGTATGCCGGGGTGCGTCAGGCGTTCTGTACCCCCGGCAGCGCTCTGTACCCTGCCCAGGAGGACATTGACGCCCTGGCCCGGCAGGGGGGCTATGCCACCAGTCTGCTGCTGTACTGGCCCCTGGACGGTCAGGATGACGACAACACCCGCCTGGCGGCCGAGAGCTTTGCCCAGCAGCTGCGGGACGCCCAGGACGTTACCGCCGCGTATCTGGACCTGGCGGGCCAGCTGGGCATGGAGGACGTGACGGAGGCCGGCGTCACCGCCTCCGCCGGGGACATGGGCGAGACCCTGGCCGCCGCCGTGTCGGCGCTGGAGCCCGGCCAGGTCAGCGATGTCATCGACACCGGCAGCGCCCTGTATGTGGCCGTGGGCAAGGAGCTGGACCAGTCCGCCGTGGTCAATGCCCTGTTTGAAACGCAAATCAAGGCCGCCGTGGCCGACGCAAAGGTGGAATACAACACCCGCCTGTTCAACAAGCTGGACCCCGGCGCCTTTTATACCAGGCTCCAGGAGGCCCGTTCGGCCCTCTCCTGAGGAAAACAGTTTGTTAATTTTTAGTCAAAC
>OMET01000544.1_pt1 | contig 13693 bp, 15 predicted proteins | sample 1673841 | NCBI WGS metagenome assembly OMET01 (sample SAMEA103958129, study PRJEB25191) | human gut metagenome | reverse complement strand
AGCCGCCGATGCAGGTGGCTGCGCCGCCGAAGGGCTCGATCTCGGTGGGATGGTTATGCGTTTCGTTTTTGAACATCAGCAGCCAGTCCTGCGCCTCGCCGTTTACTGTGGCGGTGACATGGATGGAGCAGGCGTTGATCTCCTCGCTCTCGTCCAGCTCCGGCAGCAGGCCGCGCTTTTTCAGCACCTTTGCGCCGATGGTGGCGATGTCCATGAGCGTCTGGGGGCGCTTGGCTGCTTTTTCTTCGCCGTAGACCTCCACGCGGGCGGCGAGATACCGCTCATAGGCGGCCTGAACGGCAGCGTCGTGGATCTCCACATGGTCAATGTGGGTGGAGAAGGTGGTATGGCGGCAGTGATCGGACCAGTAGGTGTCCACGACCCGAATTTCGGTGATGGTGGGGTCACACTGCTCGTCATCGCGGAAATAACCCTGCAAATATTGCAGGTCGTCCAGATCCATAGCCAGCCCCAGCTCGTCGCGCAGCGCGCTCAGTGCCGGGCTGTCCATGGCGGTGAAGCGCTCCACGGTGCGGACGGTGGTGGGGATGTCGTATTCCATCCGCAGCGTCTGCGGCAGCGCCAGAGACGCCTCGCGGCTTTCCACGGGGTTGATGACATACTTTTTGATGGCGGCGAGCTGCTCCTGCGTCAGCGCGCCCTCCAGAACATACACCCGCGCGGTGCGCACGATGGGGCGCTCGCCCTGCGAGAGGATCTGGATGCACTGCGCGGCGGAGTCCGCCCGCTGGTCATACTGACCGGGCAGATATTCCACGGCGAACACCATGTCGCCCTGCGGAAGCTCGTCCGTCACCATGTCGAGCTGCGGCTCGGAGAGAACCGTTTTTACGGCGTAGTCGAACAGCTCCCGGCTGATGCCCTCCAGATCGTAGCGGTTGAGCAGCCGCAGACCCGTCAGGCCGCGGATGCCCAGAAAAGCCCGTAGATCCTCTGCCAGAGCGCGTGCCTCGTTGGCAAGTGCCTCTTTCTTTTCTACATATACTCTGTAAACCATGCCTGCGCTTGCTCCCTTCAATGTTCCAGCGCTTTCAGGGCGCGCTGGCCGATGTCGTGGCGGTAGAACGCATTGTCAAAATGGACGCGCTCTACGCGCTCATAGGCTTTTTTCACGGCGCTTTCCAGATCTGCCGCCGTGGCGGTGACGCCCAGAACCCGGCCGCCGCTTGTCAGCAGCTTCTCGCCCTCGCACTTTGCACCCGCCACATAGGTGTGCGCGGCGACTTCGGCGGGCATTGTGATGGCAAAGCCCTTTTCATAGTGCTCCGGGTAGCCGCGCGAGGCCATGATGACGCAGCAGGCGGCCTCGTCGGAGAATTGGACTGCCGTCTCTGCCAGCGTGCCGTTCCGGCAGGCGCGCAGGATGCTCAGCAGGTCGCTTTTCAGAAGCGGCAGCACCACCTGCGTCTCCGGGTCTCCGAAGCGGCAGTTGTACTCGATGACCTTGGGGCCGTTTGGCGTCAGCATCAGCCCGAAGTACAGGCATCCGCGGAAGGTGCGGCCCTCGGCATTCATGGCGCGCACGGTGGGCAGGAAGATCGTCTCCATGCACACGCGCGCGATCTCGTCCGTGTAGTAGGGGTTGGGCGCCACAGTGCCCATGCCGCCGGTGTTGAGTCCCTCGTCATGGTCGTGCGCCCGCTTGTGATCCATGGAGGACACCATGGGAACGACGGTCTTGCCGTCGGTAAAGGCCAGCACGGAGACTTCCGGGCCGGTGAGGAATTCCTCGATGACCACCTGACTGCCGCTGCTGCCGAAGGCGCGGTCGAGCATGATGGTCTCCACGGCGGAGACGGCGGCCTCGCGCGTTTCGGCGATGAGCACGCCCTTGCCAAGGGCAAGACCGTCGGCCTTGACGACCACGGGAAGGGGACAGGACTGCACATACTCCATGGCGGCGGCAGCCTCGGTGAACACCCGGTAATCCGCCGTCGGGATGGCGTACTTTTTCATCAGCTCCTTGGAAAAGACCTTGCTGCCCTCAAGAATGGCGGCCTTCGCCTCCGGGCCGAAGCAGGGAATGCCCGCGGCCTCCAGCGCGTCCACCGCGCCCAGCACCAGAGGATCGTCCGGCGTGACCACGGCAAAGCCGATGTTATGTGCGGCGGCAAAGGCCACCTGCGCGGGGATGTCCTTCGCGCCGATCTCCGGGACGCAGACCGCGTCGGCGGCGATGCCGCCGTTTCCGGGAACGCAGTAGATCGTCTCTACCTCGGGGTTTTCTTTCAGTTTCCTGACGATGGCGTGCTCACGGCCGCCACCGCCGATGACCAGAAGGTTCATAGAGCCCTCCTTATAATCAGAATTTTGGACGCCGCCGCGCGGACATCCGAGGAAGCCGCGCGGCAGCAGGTGTGTACGGTATCGCGGCGGCTCAGTGGTGGAACAGGCGCGCACCGGTAAATGCCAGCACCATGCCGTACTTGTCGGCGGTGGCGATGACATGGTCGTCGCGGATGGAGCCGCCCGGCTCGGCGATGTAGCAGACGCCGGATTTTCTGGCTCTTTCCACGTTGTCGCCGAAGGGGAAGAAGGCGTCGCTTCCGACGGTGACGCCGGTCTGCGTGGCGATCCAGGCCTTCTTTTCCTCTGCGGTCAGAGGCTCGGGGCGCACCTGGAAGATACTCTGCCACACGCCGTCAGCCAGCACGTCCTCATACTCGTCGGAGGTATAGACGTCGATGGCGTTGTCGCGGTCGGGGCGGCGGATGCCGTCTGCAAATTGCAGACCCAGCACCTTCGGATGCTGGCGCAGGTACCAGTTGTCCGCCTTCTGACCTGCCAGACGGGTGCAGTGGATGCGGCTCTGCTGGCCTGCGCCCACGCCGATGGCCTGACCGTCCTTCACGTAGCAGACGGAGTTGGACTGGGTGTACTTGAGCGTGATGAGCGCCACGATCATGTCGATCTTCGCGGCCTGCGGCAGCTCCTTGTTCTGAGAGACGATGTTCTTCAGCATCTCTGCGTCGATCATAAGGTCGTTGCGGCCCTGCTCAAAGGTGACGCCGAACACATCCTTATGCTCCAATGCGGCAGGGACATAGTCTGGGTCGATCCGGACGACGTTGTACTTGCCTTTTTTCTTGGTTTTCAGAATTTCCAGTGCCTCGTCGGTATAGCCGGGGGCGATGACGCCGTCGGAGACCTCCTCCTTGAGGTATGCAGCGGTGGCGGCGTCGCAGACATCGGAGAGCGCCGCCCAGTCGCCATAGGAGCACAGACGGTCAGCGCCGCGCGCGCGGATGTAGGCGCAGGCGATGGGAGAGAGCTCGGCGGCGGGGTCAACAAAATAGATCTTCCGGTCGATCTCGCTCAGCGGCAGGCCGACGGCGGCGCCGGCAGGGGAGACGTGCTTGAAGCTGGCGGCAGAGGGCAGGCCGGTCGCGGCCTTCAGCTCCTTGACGAGCTGCCAGGAGTTCAGGGCGTCCAAGAGGTTGATAAAGCCGGGCTTTCCGTTCAAAACGTCAAACGGCAGGTCGGAGCCGTCCTGCATAAAGACCCGGGACGGCTTCTGGTTGGGGTTGCAGCCATATTTCAGTTCCAACTCGTTCATATCGGTGTGTCCTCCTCAATCTCCCAGATTCTTGTTGAACAGGCGAACCTCGCCGTTCACGTTGGTGTAAAGGGATACCTTATTGTCCTTGTTGAGCGCGTCCCAGACTGCCTCCGGCGTCGGAACGGTGACCTCCAGCGGCTCACCGGCAAAGGTCGGCAGGGGGCTTCCGTCGCCCTGATAGGTGCTGATGAAATAGCCGAGATCGGCCTCTGCACCCTCGTAGCAGAAGAACTCCCGCAGGCAGCGACCGTTTCTGCGCTTCAGGATGGACAGCTCAAACGAACCGTCGCCGTTCAAAACGGCGGAGATGCGGGGCGTCCAGTTGGGATCGTCCGGCTCATATTCGCGGGTCATGAGACCCTTGCGGAAGTCGCCGTACTGGCAGATGGTGTCAGTCTGGTCGCCGTTGGTGACCACCAGCGCGCTGCCCATCGTGCGGACGGGGTGGTAGATGATGAGGCTGGGATCGACCAGCTTTGCGGGGTCGTGCGCCTCGGTGCGGATGCCGTCCTCCGTCGGGACGAAGATGCGGTTGCGGCTGTTGGCGCTGCGGCCCATGATGAAATAGTAAACGAGATTTTTACTCACAAGGATGCCCCGGCCGGGGTAGGGATTCTCCCGCAGAAGGGTAAGAAAGTCAAGCATTGCGATTCTCCTTTACGATTTGTTCCGAGACCAGCTCCGCGGCACGGGGCAGGAGCTGCCATTCCGCCTGCTCCATGACCCGGCGCTGGAGCGCCTCGGGCGTGTCGTCCGGCAGAACGTCCACTGCCTTTTGCAGCAGGATCCGGCCGCCGTCCGGAACTTCATTGACAAAATGCACCGTGGCGCCCGTGACCTTCACGCCCGCAGCCAAGGCGGCTGTGTGGACCCTCAGGCCGTACATGCCCTCGCCGCAGAAGGCGGGAATCAGGGAGGGGTGCACATTCAAAATGCGGGACGGCCAGCGAGCCGTGAAATCCGCGCTGAGGATGGTCAAAAAGCCTGCCAGAATGATGAGATCGATCTCGTATTCCGTCAGCAGCGCAGACAGGGCGGATTCAAACGCCGCCTGACCGCCGCACTGTCTGGCAGAGACAGCCCGGGCCGGGATGCCGGCGCCTGCCGCCCGTGTCAGGGCGTAGGCGTTTTCGTTGGAGGAGAGCACGAGCGCGATCTGGCCGTGCGGCAGCTGTCCTGCCGCCTGCGCGTCCAGCAGTGCCTGTAGATTTGTGCCGCCGCCGGAGACCAGCACGGCGATCTTCGCTTTGTTCATAGGCGTTTTTCTCCTTTGCAGCCGCCGCGAGCCAGCGCGGCGCTTGGTGCAGCTCAGACGAGGACGACCTGATCCTCGCCGGGGACGATCTCGCCGCAGACGTAGGCGTCGATCCCCTCTGCCCTCAGGGCAGAGAGCGCCGCGTCGGCGGTCTCGGGGCTCACGACCACGATCATGCCCACGCCCATATTGAAGGTGTTGAACATGTCGTGCTCATCGATGCCGCCCTGCTTCTGGAGCAGGCCGAAGATGGCGGGCGTCCGGAGCGAGGCCTTGCAGATCTTCGCGCAAAGGCCATGGGGGATGCAGCGGGGGATGTTTTCATAGAAGCCGCCGCCCGTGATGTGGCTGACGCCGCGGACGTCCGCGGCCTCGATGCAGCGGAGGACGGGCTTTACATAGATGACGGTGGGGCGCAGCAGCGCCTCGCCCAGCGTCTCGCCGAGCTCGTCATAATACTTGCCGAGGTCGGCGTTTTCCACGTCGAACACCTTGCGGACGAGCGAGTAGCCGTTGGAATGGAAGCCGGACGAGGGCAGCGCCAGCACCACGTCGCCCGCTGCCATGCGGCCGGAGTCGATGACCTTGGGCTTGTCCACAAGACCGACGGTGAAGCCCGCCAGATCATAGTCGTCCTCAGCCATCATGCCGGGATGCTCCGCCGTTTCGCCGCCGATGAGTGCGCAGCCGGCCTGAACACAGCCCTCTGCAACGCCGGAGACGATGTCGGCTACCTTTTCGGGCACGTTTTTGCCAATGGCGATGTAATCAAGAAAGAACAGGGGCTTTGCGCCGCAGCAGATCACGTCGTTTACACACATGGCAACGCAGTCGATGCCGATGGTGTCATGCTTGTCCATGAGCTCTGCCAGACGGAGCTTGGTGCCCACGCCGTCCGTGCCGGAGACGAGAACGGGCTCCGTCATCCCGGCAAGATCGGGGGCAAAGAGGCCGCCGAAGCCGCCAATGTCAGACACCACACCGGGGATATGGGTGCGCTGGACGTCTGCGCGCATCAGCTTGACGCCCTTGTAACCGGCAGTGATGTCCACGCCGGCTGCCGCGTAGGCGGCGGAGCTGGATTTTTCCATGTCGATCATTCCTTTCCGTTCCAACAGTATGTACAGACCTTATCGCGGTCGATGCCGATGGCCTCCAGAACGCCGTCCAGAGACTGGTAGCCGAGAGAATCAAAGCCGAGCTTTTCGCAGATGGCCTTCAGAAGGCACTGGCCGCGCTCCGTCGTGGAGTCGGCGTATTCGTCCAGATGCAGCTGTCCCTCGTCGCCTTCCAGCTCCTGCACCACCCGGCGTGCCAGCAGCTCCATATCGGAGTTTCCGCGCGAGAAGTTCAGGTACTTGCAGCTATACATGATAGGCGGACAGGCAGAGCGCATGTGGACCTCCTCCGCGCCGGATTCGTAGAGGAAATCGACCGTTTCCCGAAGCTGGGTGCCGCGGACGATGGAGTCGTCCACAAACAGCAGCTTCTTTCCCTGAATGAGCTCCGGGACGGGGATCTGCTTCATCTTGGCGACCTGATTGCGAACCTCCTGATTGGTCGGGGTGAAGGAGCGGGGCCATGTGGGCGTATATTTCACAAAGGGACGCGCAAAGGGCTTGCCGCTTCGGTTTGCAAAGCCGATGGCGTGCGGCACGCCGGAATCCGGCACACCCGCGACGTAGTCCACCTTCGGGAGCCTGCCGCGCGCGATCTCGTCACGCGCCATGATCTCGCCGTTGTGGTAGCGCATGACCTCTACGTTGACGCCCTCATAATTGGAGTTGGGATAGCCGTAATACGTCCAGAGGAAGCCGCAGATCTTCATTTCCTTGCCCGGAGGGGAGACAGTCTCGTAGCCGTTGCTGGTCAGCGCGACGATCTCGCGCGGGCCAAGCTCATGGGCGTCCTCATAGCCCAGCTTATGGTAGGCGAAGGACTCAAAGGAGACGCAGAGGCTGCCGTCAGGGTGCTTGCCGATCAGAACGGGCAGGCGCCCAAGGCGGTCTCTGGCGGCAAGAATGCCGTCCGGCGTCATCAGCAGGATCGTGATGGAGCCGCGGATCATCTCCTGCGCGTACAAAATGCCGTCGATCAGGTTTTCCTTCATGTTGATGAGGGCGGCAACCAGCTCCGAGACGTTGACCTTTCCGTTGCTCTGCGCCATGAACTGGTGACCATGGTCGGAGAAATACGTTTCGATCAGCTCGTCGGTGTTGTTGATGATGCCCACCGTGCAGATGGCGTACAGCCCCAGATGCGAGCGTACCAGAAGCGGCTGCGGGTCGGTGTCGCTGATGCAGCCCATACCGACATGTCCCTTGAGCTCGTGCAGGTCTTTTTCAAATTTCGTGCGGAAGGGGGTGTTCTCAATGTCGTGGATCTCACGGACGAAGCCGTTTTCGTGCCCGTAGACCACCATGCCGCCGCGGCGGGTTCCCAGATGGGAGTGGTAGTCGGTGCCGAAAAACACATCAAGTCCCACATCGCGGTGGGAAAACGCTCCGAAAAAGCCGCCCATTACGCAAAGAACAGCTCGGAGAGCGTCATGGGATCGATGTACTGGCCGTCCTTGTAGACGCGCATGTTGCCGCTGGCGACCTCGTCGATGAGCATAACGCTGCCGTCGGGCGCATAGCCGAACTCAAACTTGATGTCGTAAAGGACCATGCCCTTTTCCTTCAGATCGTCGGCAACGATCTGCGTGATCTTCTGGGTCTGGGACTTGAGATCCTCATACTGCTCGTCGGTCATCACGCCCAGAGCCACCAGTGCGTCCTTGGTGATCAGGGGATCGCCCTTGGCATCGTCCTTCAGCGTGGTCTCCACATAGGAGGGGAGGTCTGCGCCGGACTCGATGAGATCGCCGTAGCGTCGGATGAAGGAGCCGACGGCCTTGCGGCGGCAGATGACCTCGAGACCGTGGCCAAAGACCTTGGCGGGGAGGACTTCCATCGTGGTGTTTTTGAGGTCGGCGCCGACAAAGTGAGTCTTGATGCCGGCGGCGTTGATCTTCTCGAAGAAATAGATGCTCATGCGCAGGTTCACATCGCCCACACCGTCGATGGTCAGACCCACAGCGTTTTCGCCGGGATCGAACACGCCGTCTTTGCCGGTGCAGTCATCCTTGAACTTCAGCAGGTAGTTGCCGTTTTCCAGAGCGTAAACGTCCTTGGTCTTGCCAGTGTAAACGAGTTTCATGAAAGTACCTCCAAAATGTATTTGATTTCGGGTTTATACGTTTTTTCGTGTGAAGCGCAATTCTGCGTGAAAGGCTCAGCCGCGCAGCTCCGCCTGGAGCTTTGCTTCCTTCGCGGCGATCTGCTGTGCCATCTCGGCACGCTGGGCATCGAGCTTTGCTGCCAGCGCATCGTCATGGACGGCCAGGATCTGGGCAGCCAGCACGGCGGCATTTTTCGCGCCGTTGAGCGCAACCGTGGCGACCGGAATGCCGCTTGGCATCTGGACGGTCGCAAGCAGCGCGTCCAGTCCGTCCAGAGCACCGCCCTTCATGGGGATGCCGATGACCGGCAGGGTGGAGTTCCCGGCGAAAGCGCCCGCCAGATGGGCTGCCATTCCGGCAGCGCAGATGAGCACGCCGAAGCCGTTGGCACGGGCATTTTTGGCGAAATCGGCGGCGGCGGCAGGGGAGCGATGGGCGCTGAGAATGTGCGCCTCATAGGCAATGCCGAAGGCATCGAGCTGCTGACAGGCCCCCTTGACAACGGGCCAGTCGGAATCGCTTCCCATAATAACTGCTACTTTTTTCATGAGATCCTCCTTGTAAAAAGCAAATAAAAAAAGGGTAAACCCGTCTCCATAGATCTCCATGGAGAGCAGGTTTGCCCAGACGGTCGACAGTACGTATTACATCAGGCTCCCATGTGGTGCTCCACGTTCCGTCAGTTGCCTGTGCTTCAATGCCACCATTATCGCAGAACCGACCGGAAAAGTCAATTCCCGACGCGGCTTTTTCCATGGGAGCAAACCACAAAAAAACGGACGGATTGTTGTGCTTTTTTGCGCAGATGCATGAAAAAACGCATGTTTTCCGCGCGAACGCTGCACGAAGCGGGAGCACGCGCACGGAGCGCCAGAAGGAGGGTGCGCCGCAGCCGATTTTCAGAGCGCGATTGACAGCGGAGCTGCGTTCCGGCTGCCGGGCTATGGGCGCTTCGGAGGCCCCATGTGCCCGGAGGGAAATATTGCGGGAAAGACCCGCCGGAGCTGCTTTTCCCAGCCTTGATCGAGATGCGAGTTTTCCAGCGCGAGGGCAAGACAGCCGCGTCCCAGCGCGGCCTCTCCGCACGCCCGGCAGACTTTCAGGACGGAAAGCTGCGTCCTGCCGATGAAGGCGCTCTTAAAAAGCTGCGATGCAAAGCGCGCGTCTTCCAGCGCGATCAAAAGCGGCAGCGCCTGTTCGGGGTCCGGCGCGGCAAGCCAGTTCCAGTCGCGGAGCAGGGTCTCGGCTGCCTCGGGGCTGGATTTCAGGGCAGGCTCTGCAATGTCAAGAAGAAACCGCCACATCGTCATGCCCGTTTCCGTGTCGCGGGAAAAGACATCATCCAGAATGTACGCCCATGACAGGTCGTCAAGCTCCTCGGCGGTCTCATGCGGGACTTCCTCCGGAAATTCGACCAGCAGGATCTCACGGCAAATGTCCTCGTTGGCAGGAAAACGCCCTTCCGACAAAAGACGCTTTGCCCGGTCTACGTCAGGATGCAGCAGGACGCGATTTTGCCATTGCGCGTAATATGCCTCTTGCAGCGCATTTCGGTAGACCTGCGCATCGCACGTCTCCTCGTCCTCCTTTGTGCCGAAGTAGGCGTAGGCGGAGGAGAGTCTGGATAGCAGCGTATCCAGCCCGTCCGGCTTGACATTGTTATAATAGTCCTCCGGCGGACGAACGGAAAACGGCTCCGTCCAGAATACACCGCATTCCCTTTCAGAAAGCGCCGCTTCCTCACGGAACAGGGCGCCGCGCCCGGCATCGCGCATGATTTGCTCTGCGCGCTCTCCCAGATTCAGATCAGCGGTCGTGTTCAGAAATGTCCGCAGTTCTTCTGTCTTCTGTTCATCCGGCAAAGCACCTGCATGATGGATGCCGGCAGAGATGTGATGCAGCAGCACCTTGCCGAGAAGCTGCGAGAGCGTGTCTTTCTTCGGCGCAAGCTGCGCCAGCGCCTCCTTCAGATCGAGCCATCCCTCCGAAAGCTCGACATGGTAAACAAATGTGAGCCTCAGTGTGAGCTGCACCGGTTTCTGCACCGGTTTTCTTCTCAAGACCCCGGAATCTCCGCACCAGCCGCACTCCCACTGCGACCCGCGAATCATGACTGGACTACCGCACCACGGACAGAGCATATACGTTCACTCCTTCCACTGAAAAACGGATTTTCCTGCATACATAATATCATTGTAGCAGCTTATGCCGGAAAATGCACGGCTTTTGTTCAAAGTTCAGTTGAGCCTTTCCTATTTCTCTGCTACAATAGCCATATAAGAAAAAATGTAGCGGAGGCTTAGCTATGATCCGTGAAATCTGCAAAGATGAATTCTTTTTATCTCAAAAGTCAGAACCTGCCACGGCGGACGACTTGAGCGTAGCGCAGGACTTATTGGACACGCTGACCGCGCACAAGGACGGCTGCGTGGGTATGGCGGCGAATATGATCGGCGTCAACAAGCGTATCATCGCGTTCGACAACATTGGTACATACATGGTCATGTTCAATCCCGTGATCGTCAAAAAATCCGCGCCCTATGACGCGGAGGAGGGCTGCCTGTCGCTGACCGGCACGCGGAAAACAAAGCGTTATCAGACCATCAAGGTGCAGTGGCAGAATGAGCAGTTCCAGACGCGCATCCGGACATTCACCGGCTGGACGGCGCAGATCATTCAGCACGAAATTGACCATTGCGGGGGGATTTTGATATGATTTTATGCTTTTCGGGGACTGGAAACAGCAAATATGTGGCCCAGCGCATTGCGGACGCGCTGGACGATGCACTTGTGAATCTAAACGACCGCATCAAGGCTTCTGACACTTCACCCGTCGAAACCGGCGAGCGGCTGATTATCGTCACGCCAACTTACGCTTGGCGCATTCCGCGCGTCGTGCGCGACTGGCTTTTGAAAACGGAGCTGCGTGGCGCGAGGCTGGCGTGGTTCGTCATGACCTGCGGCAGTGAGATTGGCAATGCCGACCAGTATAACCGTGAACTCTGCGCAGAAAAGGGTCTTGCCTGCATGGGGACGGCGCAGATCGTCATGCCGGAAAACTACATTGCGATGTTCTCTGCGCCGCAAGCAGACAAAGCACGGCAAATCGTTGCCAAAGCCGAACCGAATATCGACTGCGTCATCGCGTCAATTCAGAGCAATCAACCGTTCGCGCCGACACGGAACAAGCTCTACGACCGCCTCATGAGCGGCCCGGTCAACCCGGTTTTCTACAAATTCTTTGTGAAAGCAGATGCTTTCACCGTCTCAAGCGCCTGCATCGGCTGCGGGCAGTGCGTGAAGCGCTGTCCGATGAACAACGTTGCAATCAAAGACGGCAAGCCGGTTTGGGGCAGGAACTGCACCCACTGCATGGCGTGCATCTGCTACTGTCCGGTCAGCGCGATCGAGTACGGCAGAAAGAGCGTCGGTCAGCCGAGGTATCACTTTGAGGCATTGTAGGCGGTAAGGAACACATACGGAAGTCCATCGCGGGAAGCGCCCAAGGCTTTTTCCTTTGTCGTGACCCCATCATAGCGCGCTCACCCACCCCCTGTGACGAAGTCGGATCCAAGCAAAAAATCCGGCGCCTTTCAGCGCCGGATCGTTCACTGTGTCAGTTGTTGCAGACTGGGCAGCTGCCAGCGATGACCGGAACGGGAGAAGTTCCGGTGCGCCCTGCATCTCAGTGGCAGCCGTGGTGCCCGCAGCCATGCTCGCCGCAGGCATGCGCGCCGTCACCGTGCGTATGATCGTGGTGGTCGCAGTGTACATCGGGGTCATAGCCCAGATTGCCAGCCAGCAGCGCGGCGACCGCCGCGTCGGCATTGCCGCTGACACCGCCGTAGAGCTTGATGCCGGCCTCCGCCAGCGCCATCTGTGCGCCGCCGCCGATGCCGCCGCAGATCAGCGTATCCACGCCGCGCTGCATCAAAAAGCCTGCCAGTGCGCCATGGCCGCTGCCGTTGGTATCGACCACCTCCGCACGGACGATGCTGCCGTCTGCGACATCATAGAGTTTAAACTGCTCGGTGTGGCCGAAATGCTGGAAGATCTGTCCGTTTTCATAGGTAACTGCAATTTTCATAGTAATTTCTCCTTTTCTTTTTTAAGATTTTTGTTTTGTTTTATTGTAAAACTCCGGCGTCGCCGAGCTCGGCCGTGTTTTGCTGACAGTCGGGACAGAGTCCGTAATAGATAATCTTTTTGTGCCGCACGAGAAGCCCCAGCTGTAAAATGTCCTCGGGCAGACCTCGTTCAACTCCCAAATCGATTATCCTTGAGCATCGCTCGCAGATGAAGTGGCTGTGAGAATCGGTGTTGCCGTCATAGTGTATGCTCTTGTCAAGCGTCTCGAGCGTCGTTATCAGCCCCATGTCGCTGAGCAGGCTTAAATTGCGGTAGACCGTGCCGAGGCTTATCTTCGGCAGCTCGGCGCGAACGCGCGAATATATTATGTCCGCGGTCGGGTGATCGTGCGCCGCTTTGACGATTTTCAGAACAGTATCACGCTGTGACGAATATCTCATGTAGCTTACCTCAATTCATAATCAGTAATGATTACTGTTATTAGTATATCATACTTTTTATGATTGTCAACACTTTTTTGAAAAATTTTTTAAGGCGTGATACAATTTGTTGTAAAATATCTTACTCCGAGGTCGTAGAGGTTCTTCAGAGTGTCCGGCGAGTCAACTGTCCATGCGGCGAGCGGGATGCCCGCGTCAATGGCGGCGTTTATCACGCTGTCGGTGTTCTTCGCGTTGTTGCCGTTGAAGGCCGCGCGCATATTGCCGTGATTTTTGCAAAAGTCAACGGCCTCGTCCGAAAGCTCGCTTGTCAGCAGCCAATAGGTCTGCTCGGGGCACTCCTTATATAATGTGTCGATTATATCCTTGTCAAACGAGATAACGATCGTGCTCCTGCCCCTCGCGGCGTAGTCCTTGAAAAACTCAATGAGCGAGTCAAGATTATTCTTGCCTATGCTCTTTATCTCTATCATCGGCTTCGTGTTCGGGTAGTATCTGTCGAGCAGAGCCATGGTCTCCTCAAACGTGGGAACCCTGAGATCGGTGTAGTTTTCTATGTTCGCGCCGTTGTCTATTTTCAGCGCGCTCACCTCCGCAAGGGTACGCTCGGTTATCTTGCCGTGTCCGTTCGTGGTGCGCCTCAGGTCATCGTCGTGCATGACTATCCACTTGCCGTCCGAGGTCGGCTCGATATCGAACTCGACATAGTTGTATTTTGCCTCGCACGCCGCCTTGAATGCGGGCAGAGTGTTCTCCGGCTCTATGGCGCTCAAGCCCCTGTGCGCCGTGAGCGTGATTTCGTCGATGTTTACAGCGCTTATGCTCTTTATCGAGACGGTGTCCTTCGGGCGAATTTTCTTCGTGCGGAGCTTCGCAAACAGCCCGCCCGCTACGCAAACAGCCGCGACAACGCAGAGCACGCAAATGAGTATCTTCTTTTTCTTTTTCATTGCTTTTTCCCCTGTCTTAATAATATTATTGTCTGCCCGGAATTGTCGCCCGGGCGAATTTCCTTTATTCTGCTTGACTCAAGCCCGTTTCTCACCAGGGACTGCAAAACGGTGCCGCTGTTGAAGCCGTGGACTATTTCAAGCCGCGTTATATCC
>OMET01000538.1_pt1 | contig 13774 bp, 10 predicted proteins | sample 1673841 | NCBI WGS metagenome assembly OMET01 (sample SAMEA103958129, study PRJEB25191) | human gut metagenome | reverse complement strand
GGCAATCTGGCTCTCGGGAGAACCCGTATCCGTGTTAGACTTGCCGTACTTACCGAAAAGCTCCTGCTTTTTCTCAGCTGTTAAATAAGCCATTGTGTGTTAAGTTTATTTAAGTTCCACTCTACGACGCATTCCCCTTACCGTGAATAACGCCAGAGCGTTCGGCAAAGTTACGAATATAATTCATATGAAGCATGAAAAACCGAAAAATTATTTGCATTTTGCGCCGAAAAGTACCGGATGCGGAGGAAAAATCGTATTTTTGTGCCTAAACAAGTGAAAACGATGGAAATGAAAAGGCTTTTGCGCGGCCTGGCCGCCGGGTTGTTCGGGGTGCTTGCGGCCGGCTGCGCCGGGCGCGGGGAGTACGTGACCGTCGACGGCGCGATGCTGGGCACGACGATGCACGTCGTGGCCGACGTGAAGGGAACCTCCGCGCAGCAGCTCTACGCCGCCGCCATGGAGCTCGACCGCGAGGCCAAGGCGTCGATGTCGATCTTCGACCCGACGTCGCTGCTGAGCCGCCTGAACCGCAACGAGACCGATTCGGTCGACCGCCATATCGCCTTCAATCTCCGCCTGGCGGACAGCATCGGCGCCCTGAGCGACGGCCGCTACGACGTGACGGTCAAGCCGCTGGTCGAGGCGTGGGGCTTCGCCGGGAAGGCGCCCGTGCAGCATCCGAACATCGACTCGATCCTGTGCTTCGTCGGGCGTGAGAAGGTGCGGATCGAGCACGGCCGCCTCGTGAAGGAGGACCCGCACGTGCAGCTGGACTTCAACTCCGTGGCCAAGGGCTACACGGTGGACCTGCTGGCGGCGCTCGTCGAGCGCTTCGGCGCCCGGAACTACATCGTCGACATCGGCGGCGAGGTGCGCTGCCGCGGCGTCAACCGTGAGGGGCAGCCCTGGCGCATCGGTATCGAAACCCCCTTCGACGGCAACATGAGCGACGGGGCCTACCTCCAGCGGCGCATCCGCATGAATGCGGGCGGGCTGGCCACGTCGGGCAACTACCGCCGCTTCTACCTCGACGAGTCGGGCCGCAAGGTGGCCCACACGATCGACCCCCGCACGGGGCGCAGCGTCGTCTCGCGCCTGCTGTCGGTGACCGTCGCGGCGCCGACATGCGCCGAGGCCGACGCCCTGGGGACGATGCTGCTGGCCATGGGGGCCGACGATGCCCTCGCGGCCGTGCAGCGCCTGCCCGGCTTGCAGGCCTACTTCATCCTGGCGGGCGAGCAGGGCGAGTACGAGGAGTACGTCTCGCCCGCGATGAAGCCCCTTCTCATGCAGTAGAACCCGTGTCCGGCGAGCCGGTCGCAAGACCCTTGGCCCGCCGGCACCCAATACGGAAGAGATTTGATGAAAACCGCCGTTTTTCTCTACAATACGCAGTCCGGCCGCGGACACATCGACCGCAACGTCGAGAACATCTGCACCGTCTTTCAGGCCTACGGATACGACGTGACGCCGCAGCTGATCGACTTCGACGCCAACCCCTTCGACGGCAACGAGGGGATCGACCTGATGGTCGTCGCCGGCGGCGACGGGACGGTGAACTTCGCCGTCAACGCCATGAAGCGCAAGGGGCTCGACATTCCGCTCGGCGTGATTCCGGCCGGCACGGCCAACGACTTCGCCGGGGCGCTCGGCATGTCGGCAGACCCGCTCGAGGCGGCGCGCCAGATCGCCTCCGGATCGGAGGAGCGGGTGGACTGCGGCCGCGTGAACGACCTCTACTTCGTCAACGTCTTCTCGTTCGGGGTCTTCACGACCACCTCGCAGCGCACGCCCGACGAGCGCAAGCACCGCATCGGCAAGCTGGCCTACCTCGTCGAGGGGGTCAAGGAGTTCTGCTCGATGCACGCCATGCCGCTCGAGATCGTGGCCGACGGCGAGCATTTCGACCTGCAGTCGCTCATGGTGTTGATCTTCAACGGCGAGACGGCCGGCGGCTTCCGCCTGGCGCGCCGCTCGTCGATCAAGGACGGGCTGTTCGACTGCCTGCTGCTCGAGAAGAAGGACATCATCACCTCGACGCTGGCCATGGGCCGCTACCTGCTCGGCGGCAATCCGAAGATCGTGCGGCAGCTGCGCGCCCGGCGGATCGACATCCACTCGACGTGCAACGAACCGACCGACGTCGACGGGCAGCCGGGGGCCGAATTTCCGCTGCATATCGAGTGCCTGCCCGGGGCGCTGCGCATCCAGTGCGAGACGCAGCGCGACTGAACGTGCGGCGACGATTTTGTGCGCGGATATTTGCGCAACCCGAATAATTGTTTACATTTGTCCGAAAAACCAACCACGCTATGGCCGACAGCAGCACGACACGCAAGGGCCGGGACGGTTCCCGCGAGGGCCTGCACAAGGTATCCATCTCCCGCATCAAGAAGGAGATGAGCGATGTATTCTACCTTTCGGACGATCTGGTCATCACGACGCTGACGGCCGACAAGAACACCACGGCGGATTACCCGACGTCGATCGACGGCTTCACGGCGATCATCATGATGGCCGGAGAGGCGACCGTGTCGATCGACATGCAGAACTACAGCGTGCGGCCCAACATGATCGTCTTCTTCAACCCCGATTCGATCATCCGCACAATCAAGTGCTCGTCGAACGCCGCGGCCTACCTGCTGGCCTTCTCCAAGTCGTTCGTCAACGAGATTCAGATCGACCTTTCGACGTCGCTGCCCGTCTACATGCGCTTCGGTAAGGCGCCCGTGCTGGAGGTGCGGCAGGAGGATGTCGACGAGATCCGGCAGCTGTTCCAGCTCGTCAAGACGATGCTGCGCAGCGACAGGAGCGCTACCGCCACGAGATCATCCGCACGCTCTTCACCACGGCCTTCTACATCATCACCGAGATCAACCAGCGCGAGCAGCCGAGCCAGATGAAGCAGGGGCGCTGCGAGGTGCTCTTCGACGAGTTCATGTCGCTGCTGCAGCAGCACAGCAAGCGTGAGCGCAACGTGAGCTTCTATGCCAAGCAGCTCAACATCACGCCCAAGTACCTCTCGTCGGTGGTCAAGGAGGTGAGCGGCAAGACGGCGGCGCGGTGGATCGACGAGTCGGTGATCCTCGAGGCGAAGGCGCTGCTCAAGTATTCGGGCATGAGTATCCAGGAGATCGCCTACCACCTGAACTTTTCGACGCAGTCCTTCTTCGGCAAGTACTTCAAGCAGCATACCGGCACGTCGCCCTCGCGCTACAAGCGCCGCGGCTGACGGCCGGCTCCGGGTGTCGGAAAACACGAGTCCGGGTTGCGAACGACGCAGCCCGGACTCTTTTCCGTGTCCCGGCCGTGCGGGGCCTTATTCCCAGTAGGTGTAGATCAGCCGGATGATGAGCACGAAGGCGATGCACAGCGCCACGAACGTGAACGATCCGAAGACGAGCAGGCTCTTGACGAGGGTCTTGAACCACCCCTCGCGGTAGACCGTGTGCGAGGAGAGGAGCATGTAGAGGAAGACCAGCGCGAAGAAGAGCTCGAAGCTGACGATGATTGCGTTGTTGTTCATCTGCGCCTCCGCGTAGTAGATCAGGATGGCGGCCGGTACGGCGACCAGCAGCAGGAAGAAGGAGTTGATGTGGATGGCGTGGACGAAGTGCTGCATGAAGTTCATCCGCCGCTTGTGGTAGGCCCACTTGAGCAGCAGGGCGAAGAGCGGCAGCAGGAACATCATGTAGAGGGGCGTCCACTTCGAGAGGTCGGCCAGCAGGTTGTTGACGAAGCTCTCCTGCTGCCACTGCTGTTCCAGCTGGTCCGGGTCGCTCTGCTTCTGCCGCCAGTCGTAGACCGGTGTGCGCTGCGGGTCGAACGTGCGCAGCAGCGCGAGCAGCTCCTCGTCGTACTCCTCAAGATCGAGCGCCTCCAGGCGGTCGGCGTCTTCGTCGTCCAGGCCGCTGAAGTCCTGCAATCCTGCGGCGGGGTTGTAGCGGGCGATCGTCTGCCGGGCGGCCGTGAGGTTCTCCAGGTCGCGCTCTTTGAGTGTCGTGCGGTAGAGGCACGAGTCGAGCAGCAGCCGCGGCAGGTGTGTCATCGTCAGCCCGTGCCGGCCGCCGAACGGCGATTTGACCTGCAGCAGTTCCTCCGTCGGGATCTCCTTCAGCTCGAGCATCTCGGCGAAGCCCGTCCCGTCGTACAGGAAGACGCACGTGTCGGGCTGCGGCGCTCCCGAGCGCAGCTGCGTCAGGACCGTGTCGGGCAGGTGCTGCGGCTGGAGAGCGATCTCCCGCACGCTGCGTTGGGCGATGTCCGACGCGAACATGAAGAAGAGCGTGAAGAAGATCACCGAGATGAACATGTAGAGCCGGAAGGGATGGACGTAGGAGTTGATCTTCCCGGCGTTGAACTCGCAGGTCAGCAGCCCCGGGCGGCGGAAGAGCAGCCAGAGCGTCTGCCACACCTTGCTGTCGAACTGGTAGACGTTCTCGAAATATTGCCGGATGTATTTCCAGAAGGGCTGCTCGATGTCGAGCGCATACTGTCCGCAGCGGCTGCAATACATGCCCTGGAGCCGCTCGCCGCAGTTCTTGCAGTGGGTGTAGGCCGGGACGGTGCGTTTGCGGATGCGCTTGAGCCGCCTGTATTCGATGTGCCTGAGCAGCGCCTGCCTGCGGGCTGCGAGCCGCTCGCGCAGACCCGAGCTGCGAACGGCGGCCGCGGCCGTATGGTCTGCGGAGCCTTCGGCTGCGACGCATTCCGATGCACGGACGGCGGATCCGGAGCCTTCCGATACGGGTTCTGCCGCGACGTCCTGCTGCGGGACAGCCGCCTCGCCGGCGGGGTGGTGATGTGGTTCGGGTCGTTCGTTTGCCGAAGTATCCGGTTGTGGCGTGCGCCCCTCTTCCGTCGGGCGCTCCTGCTTTTTCATCGGGGTGGTTGATTGGGGGTTGTGACCTGCAAAGATAACCCTTTTCGACGGATTCCGCTCGATGAACGGGGCAAAAAAGTTCCGGCGCGGCCTGTCTGCCGCGCCGGAATGCAGCCGGCGGATTTGTCTCCGGTTATCGGAGCGCCTCGACGACCCGGTCGATCAGGGCGGGAATGGCGTGCTCGTCCTGCGCCGTGTAGAAGTTTCCGTCTACCTCCGTCGCATTTTCCGTGGCGACGGGTCCCTGCACGGCGGCGCGGGCCATCGGATGCACGGCGACGCGGCGTCCTTTGGCCGTTCCGGCGAATCCGAACATCAGCCCGGCGGCGCAGTGGCCGATCATCAGCCTGCCGCTCTCGCCGAAGCGGTTGAGCACCTCCATCAGGTCGCGGTTCCACGCCTCGCCGGCGTGCTCCGCAAAGACGGGAACGGCGTCGCCGCAGGCAAATACCAGGGCATCGTATTCCGACTCGTGCCCCTTCAGGTCGGCGATCACCCGGTCGGCCGTCAGCGCCACGCCCGAGTTGGTTTTGATCTGCGTCGTCTCCGCCACGGCGAAGAGCGTGCAGGGAATCTTGTGTTCGTAGAATGTCTCCAGGTACTGGAACAGACCCATCCCGTTGACGGGATTCACGGCCACGACGGCCACCTTCTTTGCCATACGCTTGTTTTTTTTGTGTGAAATAACAGTTACTTTGGATAAGTTCGTTATCTTTGTATACGGCAAAGATAGCCCCTTCCGGTCGAACCTGCAAGAAGGCACCGGAATGTGCGTCGGTTACCTTTTTGTACGCTTTACTGAAAACGACGAAGATGGAATCTGAAAAAAATTGGACGAATTTTCATCCGACGGGCAGCTGCCCGGTCCGCGACGTGCTGGCCCGTCTCGGCGACAAGTGGTCGATGCTTGTGCTGATGACGCTGCACGCCAACGGCGTCATGCGCTTCAACGAGATCCGGCGGACGATCGGCGACATCTCGCAGCGGATGCTGACGGTGACCCTGCGTTCGCTCGAGCGCGACGGCCTGATCCGCCGCGAGTTCTTCGCCGAGGTGCCGCCGCGTGTCGAGTACCGCCTTTCGCCGCGCGGCGAGAGCCTGTTGCCGCACCTCTTTTCGCTTGTGGAGTGGGCTCAGCAGCACAAGGAGGCAATCCTCGAGGAGCGGGCCCGGCAGTAGGTCCGCTCTGGCGGTTGTCCTTTCCGAATGCGGCATCCGCTCCGCCCGGGGTGCTGGCCCGTTCTGTACGGAAGCTGCGTTCGCTCTGCCGGGAGTTTACCCTCCCCCGCTCGGGAGATGTCTCCGTTCCGCCGGGGAGTTTGGCTTCGCGTTTTGGCCGGAACGGGAAAGAAAAAACCGGACCTTCCGAAAAGGAAAGTCCGGTTTTCGCGATTGACGACCGCGGTCCGTCCTATTTGCGGGCGGCCTTGGCGGCTACGGCCTTGTCCAGCTCGATGATGAAGTCCGAGAGGACGTTCATGTAGTTGATGAAGGCGTCGTAGGCCGAATCGTAGGGGTTGAAGTAGGAGTGCACGTCGCCGTCCGAGAGCCACTTCGTCGCCATGTAGTAGAAGTGGTCCGAGGTCTGCATGAAGCTCCAGACGTAGTCGAAATCGGCGCTCTTGAGGGCCTTGACCTTCTCCTTCTGTGCGTAGAGCTTCGAGAAGGCCTCGTTCTGCAGCTCGTTGCCGAGCCATGCCGTCACGTCGCGCTCCTCGTCGGCCCACGACATCACGTGCGGGCAGTGCAGCACCGACACGGGCTGGTGCTTCTTGGCCGTTTCGCTCACCGTGGCGAACTCCAGGCCGCTCTTCTTGGCGAGGATCGCCTTCGGCAGCGCCCGCATGAACTCGAAGATACCCGTTTCGGCACCCTGGTGCTCGCCGAAGGTCTCGTAGTCCATGAAGAGGTTGATGACCTCGCCCGGCGTATCCTCCGATGCAAGCCACGACACGTACTTGTCGGCCGTCAGCGGCCACTGATCCCAGTTCTTGTCCGAGAAGCGGAACGCAATGTCGTCCGAGAGCTTGTAGTTGCGCAGCAGCAGCCGCAGCTTCTGGTCGATGGCGTTGGCGTAGACGTAGTTGGGCGACTTCCAGCCCAGCACGTGCTTGGCACCCTCGGCCAGCATCGTGCGGAAGCCCATGCCGGCGACCATCTCGCCGATCTCGTCCGAATAGATGAGCTCCGTGTTGCGGAAGGCGGTGGGCTTTACGCCGAACTCCTTCTTGAGCATCGCCATGTGGAGCTTCACCTGCTCGGTGAAGTCCTCCTTCGAGGCGAGCGAGGCGAGCGAGTGCGAGTAGGTCTCGGCCAGGAACTCGACGCATCCCGTGGCGGCGAGCTCCTTGAACGAGTCGAGCACCTCGGGTGCGAAGGCGCGGAACTGCTCGACGGCCGTGCCGGTGATCGAGAACGTGCAGCGGAACTTGCCCTTGTTCTCCTTGATGAGTTTCAGCAGCAGGGCGTTCATCGGCAGGTAGCACTGCCGGGCGACCTTCTGCATGATCGAGCGGTTGAGCAGGTCGTCCAGGTAGTTGTGGTCCTTGCCCATGTTGAAGAAGCGGTATTTCTTCAGACGCCAGGGCTGGTGTACCTGAAAGTATAAGCAGACGGTTTTCATAAGGTCAGTTTATTTTAGTGTTTCTTGTTTTCTTCGATTGCGGCTTCATAAACGCTCTTGATCTTGGCTGCGGCGTCGTTCCACTTGAGGTTGGTGACCTCCTCGAGGCCCTTGGCGGCGAACATGCGGGCGAGGGCCGGGTAGGTGATCAGGGCGTAGATCGAGTCGGCAAGGGCGTCGACATCCCAGTAGTCCACCTTTACGGCGTAGTCCAGCACTTCGGCCACGCCGCTCTGCTTGGAGATGATGACCGGGACGTTCGAGCGCATGGCCTCGAGGGGCGAGATGCCGAAGGGCTCCGAAACCGACGGCATGACGTAGACGTCCGAGAGCTGGAACATCTTGTGCACGTCCTCGCCGCGGAGGAATCCCGTGAAGTGGAAGCGGTCGGCGATGCCCAGCCGGGCCACGCGGCGGACGATGTGGTTCATCATGTCGCCCGAACCGGCCATCACGAAGCGGACATTGGGCACGCGCTTGAGCACCTTGGCGGCCGCCTCGACGAAGTAGTCGGGCCCCTTCTGGTAGGTGATGCGGCCCAGGAAGGTGACGATCTTGTCCTTCACGCCGCGCTCGGGCGCCTCGGTCGAGTTCTCGGCGAAGCGCACGGCGTTGTGTACCGTGACGACCTTCTCGGGGGCGATGCCGTACTTGTTGATGACGATGTTGCGCGTGAGGTTCGACACGGCGATCACCCGGTCGGCGGCCATCATGCCGGCCCGCTCGATGGCGTAGACCTGCGTGTTGACGTGCTCGCCGCTGCGGTCGTACTCCGTGGCGTGCATGTGCACGACGAGCGGCTTGCCCGAGACGCGCTTGGCGGCGATGCCGGCGTAGTAGGTGAGCCAGTCGTGGGCGTGGATCACGTCGAACTGCCCCTCCAGGTCGCGGGCCACCTGGGCTGCGACCACCGCATAGCGGGCCACCTCCTCCATGAGGTTGGCGCCGTATTTGCCCGAGAAGGTGTAGCGCTGCTTCCAGGCGTCGGTCGTCGACCAGGTCTTCTGTCCCGTCTTGACATACTGCTCATGGTAGCTCTCGTACTCTTCGGGCGAGATGTAGGGCACCATGTTGGAATCGATGTGGATGAACGACATCTTCTCCAGCACGTCGTCCGCTCCGCTGCCGGTCGAGCCGTAGAGCGCCTCCACGTCGCTGGCGTTGACCACATGGATGAAACGCTGGTCCTCGTCGCCGTAGGCGTGCGGAACCACGAACGTCACGTCGACGCCGTTGCGGGCCAGACCCCGCGTCATGCCGTAGCATGCCGTTCCCAGGCCACCCGCGATGTGGGGCGGAAACTCCCAACCGAACATTAAAACTCTCATAATTTATCTCCTCTAAATTTTAACTGTTTCTTCGTTCTTCGCCTGTACGCGTGGGGCGTTTCTCCCGGCTTCGAGCCGTCTCGCGTCCCGTACCACCCGCTCGGAGGCAGGTCCCTGCGGACCGCGCCTCTCCCGATTCTCTCCGATTGCGTGCGGACGTCGGACTTGTCCTCTTATTTCTTCTCCGTTTTTTTGACGGTGCGCCGTGCGGCGGGTTTCTTCTCCGCAGCCGTTGCGCTGCTCTTCTTCTCCGTGCTCTTCTTCTCCGTTGCCGTTGCGGCCTTCTTCTCGGCGCTCTTTCCTGCGGCACTCTTCCGGGGAGCCCGGGCGGGCTTCTCCGCGGCCTTGTGCTCGTGTGCGAGGTGCCAGATGTCCAGCACGGCGGCTACGCTCCAGGCCTGCGAAATGGCGCCGCGGGGTGAGAAGGGAGGATCGGCGTCGAAGAGCTCGGCAATCGAACCGATGCCGTAGCTCTGGATGTCCTCGTTGAAGTTGTCGAGCATCTCCTCGGCCTGCGGACGGAAGCGGTCTCCGTCGATGTCGAAGCAGGCGCGGACGTAGAACATCAGCAGCCAGGGCCATACCGAGCCGTTCTTGCCGGCGAAGTCGCGCTCGGCGGGCGTACCGACCTGCGTGCCCCGGTAGAGCGGGTTGCGCGGCGAGAGCGTGCGCAGGCCGCGCGGGGTGAGCAGGTGCTGGCGCACCGTGCGGATCACTTCGAGCTGGGTCTCCGTGTCGAGCATCTTGTACTTCAGACCGCAGGCGATGATCATGTTCGGGCGGATCGACTTGTCGGGGCCGTTTTCACCCACGTAGTCGGCCAGATAGCCTTCCGGCAGGCGGAAGAGCTCGTTGAACGACGCCTTCGTGCGCTCGGGCAGCTCCTTCCACTCCTTGACGAAGTCCTTGTCGCCGTTGGCTGCGGCCAGTTCGAGGGCGTAGCATACGGCATTGTACCAGAGTGCGTTGACCTCGACCTGGTAGCCGTTGCGCGGCGTGACGGCCACGCCGTCGATCACCGAATCCATCCACGTGAGGGGCTGGTCGGCCGAAGCCCAGACGAGCCCGTTGTCGTTGAGGATCACGCGCCCGGCAACCCCCTTGCGGTAGTTCTCCAGAATGCCCTTCATGGCTGCTGCGTAGCGCTCCCAGACGGCCTTGGCGCCGATCTCCTTTTCGAGCTCCTGCAGCGTCCAGAAGAACCACAGCGGGGCGTCCGCCGCCACGGCGGCCGAGCCGTCGCCCGCAAACATGCCCTCCTTCATGTCGCGCACGAGCGTGTCGAGCGCGTCGATGCAGTCCTCCTTGTGGTTCTGGAGGATCGTGATGCCCGGCAGGGCGACGAGGGTCTGGCGCGTCGAGACGCCGTGCCACGGATAGCCCGAGATCACCTCCGTGCGGTTGCCCGGACGGCGGATCAGGAACTGGCGGGCCGAGTGCTCGAGGCAGCTGTGGAAGTCGACCTTGTGCGTGCGGCGGGCGATCGAGGCGGCGTATACCTCCTCGATGGTCTTCGTCGAACCCATCTCGTCGAGCGATGCCGAGAAGATGATGCTCTCGCCCTTCTTGAGTTCGGTTTCAAAGTATCCCGTGGTCATGAGGTCCTCGTGGCCGTCGTATCCGCGGGCGATGTCCTGCAGGTACTCGAAGTTGTAGTACCAGTCGGGGGCGGGGACGAACTCCGTTCCGGGCTTGCTCGTCTGGAGGTAGAGCCACGGGAACGACTCGTAGAGGCGGCACTTCACGCCGTTGACGGCGGGGTAGGAGTGGCCGCAGGCCTCCATGTTGGCGTGCGTGAGTTCGTGCTTGTCGCGGAAGGCGAGGAACGGGCGCAGGCGCAGTTTCGTCTCCGAGTGGGCGTCCACGAGCGTGTAGCGGATCATCAGCTGCGTGCGCTTGTGGATCCAGAGCATCTCCTTGCGGAGGATGACGCCGCCCACGCGGTAGGTGATCGTGGGGGTCGGCGTATACTCGAAGTCGGTGATGTACTTGTGTCCGCGGGGTTCGTAGACGCCCGGGAAGCGGTGCAGGGCCAGGTTGAACGCCTGGTCATGCTGGATGATGGTCTCGTCGAGCGACGAGAGCAGGACGTAGGTCTTGTCGCTCTCGTCGATCGGGGCGACGATCAGTCCGTGGTAACGGCGGGTATTGCAGCAGACGATGGTGGTGCTCATGTAACCGCCGATGCGGTCCGTGGCGAGCATCTCACGCTGGAGCGAATACTCGAGGTTGCTCAATTCGCTTTTCTCGAAAGTTAGTGCTGACATATTTCTGGTTTTTACGGTTCGCTCTATAAAGATATTGAAAATTTCGCGTTCCCGGAGCGGGTTTTTTGAAAAAACAACATCTTTTTTGTCCTCTTCTGCCGTTTTCTTACCGTCCGGAGCCGTTATGCCCACTTCACGAGGGCGAAGTCCATGCGGTGCGGCAGATTCGGGTTGCTCGGGTAGACACGCAGCGCCACGTCGAACGTACCGGTCTCGTCGGGCGTGTAGTCGAGCGTGTAGGTCACCAGACTGCCCTCCGTCTTGACGCGTTCGAGCTGGATCGTGCGGATGACGTTGACGCTCTGTCCGCCGACGATCTGCTGGGCGATGACCATCTCGACGCCGATGTCCTCGGGCTGCAGGTTGGCCACGTCGAGCTTCACCTCGAAGTGGTACTTTTCACCCACGTAGACGGCCTCCTTGTTGATCGTCACGCGCTGCACGTCGACGACGCGCACCTGGTCCCATGCGGCCGAAACCTTGCGTTTCCAGGCGGCGATCTCGCGGGCCAGCTTGTAGCCGCCCTCGACGATGCGGTGCTTGCGTGCGGCGAGCTTGTTGTAGAAGCGGTTTTCGTAGTCGATCAGCTGGCGGTTCATCGTGAAGTTCGAGGCGATGTCGGCCACGCACTTCTTGATCGAAGCCACCCATTCGTGCGGAATGCCGTCGGCGCTGCGGCGGTAGTAGAGCGGTGCGATCTGCTCCTCGATGGTGTTGTAGATCATCTCGGCGTCGAGTTCGTCCTGGAAGTGCTGGTCGGTGAAGGTCCGCTCCATGGGCAGGGCCCAGCCGGCCCCCTCCTTGTAGCCCTCGACCCACCAGCCGTCGAGTACCGAGAACTGCATCACGCCGTTCATGACGCACTTCTCGCCCGACGTACCCGAGGCCTCGAGCGGACGCGTCGGCGTGTTGAGCCATACGTCCACGCCCTGAACCATGCGGCGGGCGAGCTCCATGTCGTAGTTCTGCAGGAAGATGATCTTGCCCACGAACTGCGGCATGGCGGCCACCTCGACGATGCGCTTGATGAGGTCCTGTCCCGGCTTGTCGTTCGGGTGTGCCTTGCCCGCGAAGATGAACTGCACGGGGCGCTCCTTGTTGTTGACGATGGCCGAGAGGCGGTCGAGGTTCGTGAAGAGCAGGTAGGCGCGCTTGTAGGTGGCGAAGCGGCGGGCGAAGCCGATGGTCAGCACCTCGGGCTTGATGCCCTCGATGATCTGCAGCATCTGGCGCGGCGAGTCGAGACGCACCTGCTTGGGGTCGCTGTAGCGTTTGCGGATATGCTTGACGAGGCGGTTCTTGAGCTTCATGCGCTCACCCCAGAGCTCCTCGTCGGGGATGTTGTGCACCTTCTGCCAGGCCGGGATGTCGTAGACGTGGCCCTCGAACCCTTCGGGGAAGTAGCGGGCGTAGAGGCGGCGCAGCGACGTGGCGATCCAGGTCGGGAAGTGCACGCCGTTGGTGACGTAGCCGATGTGGAGCTCGTTCTTGAAGTAGCCCGGCCACATGTTGCCCAGAATCTCCTTCGACACCTCGCCGTGGAGCCACGATACGCCGTTGACCTCCTGCGAGAGGTTGCAGGCCAGCACCGACATCGAGAACTTCTCGTTCGGGTCGTTGGGGTTGGTCTTGCCGAGGTTGATGTACTGCTCCCAGGTGATGCCCAGCACGTCGGGGTAGTGCGACATGTACTGGCGGATCATCGACTCGGGGAAGGCGTCGTGACCGGCCGGCACGGGCGTGTGCGTGGTGAAGAGCGACGACGAGCGGATCACCTCCAGCGCCTCCGAGAAGGAGAGCTTCTTGTGGTTGACCAGTTCACGGATGCGCTCGATGCCGATGAAGGCGGCGTGTCCCTCGTTGCAGTGGTATACGTCGTGCTTGATGCCGAGCTTGCGCAGGGCGCGGATGCCGCCGATGCCGAGCAGGATCTCCTGCTTGAGGCGGTTCTCCCAGTCGCCGCCGTAGAGGTAGTGGGTGATCTGACGGTCCTCCTCGAGGTTGTCCTCGTAGTCGGCGTCGAGCAGGTAGAGGTCCGTGCGGCCGACCTGGCACTTCCAGACGCGCGCCGAGAGCGTGCGGCCCGGGAAGGCGATGGTCACCGTGACCCAGCCGCCGGCCTCGTCACGCACGGGCGAGATGGGCAGCTTGAAGAAGTTCTGCGCCTCGTAGGTCGCTTCCTGTGCGCCCTGGGCCGAGAGCCGCTGCGTGAAGTAGCCGTAGCGGTAGAGCAGACCCACGGCCGTCATCGGGACGTTCTTGTCCGACGCCTCCTTGAGGTAGTCGCCGGCGAGGATGCCCAGACCGCCCGAGTAGATCTTCAGCGACGAGTGCAGGCCGTACTCCATCGAGAAGTAGGTGATCGAGGTTGCCTTCGGATCGGGTTTTTCATTCATGTAGTCGCGGAACTGCGCGTAGACGCCGTCGAGTTGTGCGAGGAAGACGTCGTCGTGCTCGAGCTCCTTGAGGCGCTCGACGCTCAGCTTGTCGAGGAAGACGATCGGGTTGCGCTCGCACTCGGTCCAGAGCGTCGGGTCGATGTTCTCGAACAGGTCGCGGGCGCCCGGGTTCCAGCACCACCAGAGGTTGCGCGAGAGCTCCTCGAGGGCGTGCAGGCGCTTGGGCAGCGTCTTGTCGACCATCATGCGGTTCCAGTTGGGTTTCTCGACGA
>OMET01000507.1_pt1 | contig 14442 bp, 8 predicted proteins | sample 1673841 | NCBI WGS metagenome assembly OMET01 (sample SAMEA103958129, study PRJEB25191) | human gut metagenome | reverse complement strand
AAAAGCCCGTTACAATGACGGAGGGAATCCAGCTTATTGCAATTGAAGCCGCCGTTTGCGTGTCCCCGTTTAAGCGGTTCAGAATGTCGCCGCTCTGAAATTTTTTAACGCCCTGCCAGTCCGCCCGCATAAGTTTGTCGAAAAGTTCCGCCCGCATATCGTTGTTCACCCGAAGAGCAATTTTTGCGGAAACACGCGACTGAAGGCTTGAAAACACAAGCCCCGCAACCGCACTTGCCGCAACAGCAGCGATAAGCAGCCAGAGTGAGCCGATTTTTCTGTTTATAACAATATCTATTGCGTACTTGCTGATGATTGCGGAAACAAGGCTCAGTGATGCACTGAGCACGCCGAACAGTATCTGAATAACAACAAACCATTTGTATTTTTTTGTGTAACCGAAAATCCAGCGCATATCCGAAAAGAACTCCTCTGCCGAGCCGTCCCGGAAACTGCCGAAAATACGTTTTACAATGCCTGCCGGACCGCGTCCGCCGCTTTTTTGTTCGGTCTTTTCCAATGTGTTCACCCTGTTGAATCGAGAATCAGTGTCCGCAGCGGCATGTGCTGCTCGGGCGCACACCTCTGCATTATGGATTATAACAAAAAACGGGTGAAATAACAATACGCTGAAAAACATTCAAACTTTTTGCAAAATGCGGAAAAAGCAGCGATAAACCGCGCAATGCGGCATACTGTTTATTATCTGCCGTTGTGAATGCGATGCTCCGAACGATTGTTTTTCCGGTTGAAAACTTTAACCAATCGTATTTTCGAGCGGAAACATATGTTCGGAGTTTTTGAACCGGCAGCGGGAATCCGCAAAACATGCAGGAATTTTCGAAATACTTCCGATTTATGAGAACAAGATTTTAGGGAACAGGATTTGAGGGAACGGGATGAAACTTGTTGTGAACGCTTATGCCCGCAGCGGAGCGGAGAGCGCGGACCGAATTGAAAAAACGGCGGGGAAACTCCGTTCCGCCGCAGCAATGGTGTTTGTCGCCGGCAGCGGCTTTTTTCGCTCCGGCGTTTGCGGAGAAGTTTTTGATATTCCGACCGTTGATGCGGGCGGAGGGGCGGTGCCGTCTTTCATCGCCGCCGTGCTTCCCGCCGAAACCGCTTCGGAAATTGCGGTATTAAAAATCGACGGAGACGGCAGGCCCACCGACGTTGCGGCTCAGTGCATACACTGGGATGCGGGCTGTTTTGAGCTGTGCGTATTGCTGAACGAAAAAAAACGCTCGGAACCCGAACCCGCACGGCTCGGGAGCGTTGATTTTCCGACAGTAAACGGCAGGCAGCGGAGGGTTGCGCTGTTTCGTGACGGCGGCCTCAGAATCTCCGTTGAAGAGAGCGGGCAGGAACGAAGCTGGTATGTTTGCGGCGGCACGGACGGGAAAGCGCATGTTTTGGACGTTGGAAGGGAAAGGCTGCTCGTTATTCATGCCTCGGGCTGCCGCCGATGCGAAAATTCGGAAGCCGAAACGCCCGTGCTCGGTTTTAAATCCGGCTGCCGATGTGAAAAACTTGTTGCTCTGAACGACAAAATCGAGGTTGCCGCCGCTCTTGCCGGTGAAATCTGCCGCATTGAAAACGGATACCTCACCGCAATTGAGCCGCTCGGAACCGTTTTGGGACACGAAAAGCGAACAAGGTATGAGTTTTTCGGCGGTTCACTGCGCGAATTGCCACCGGAAACGGGCTTTTTCACAAATCAGGCGCATATGCCGAACTCCCCGCAAGAAACCGCACTTGCATTGATGCAGGCCGTTCGGCTCGGCAGGGAGGATGAGGCCGATGCTCTGCTGTCCCGCGAGCTTGCCGAAACGCTCTCGTTTGCGGAGCTTTGCGATTTTTTCGGGAGCTTTGCGGACGAAAGAATTGCCCCGTCGGGGTTATGCGAACCGACCGCATATGATAATTCAACCGCCGAAAAAATCATCGTCGGTGCGATAAAAACCGATGCAAACGGGCTTGTCCGTGCGGAAAAATTCGTTTTCACGATTGAAAACGGCGTTGTGACGGATGTTGAAGGGGAGGATTAATTCCAAGCGAACCTGTGTTTTTGCCGACTTGTCACCGCGTTTCTTTCGTTCCGCAGTCAAGCGCGAAATTCCTCCTCCGCGATTTTCCACAGAAGCCGAACGACTTTCTCCGCGCACTGTTCCTGCGCCAAATACTCCGAAAAAGCGGATGTGTTCCAGTAGGCGGAGTACATAGCGATTTTTGAATACAGGCGATAGGCGCGAAACTCCTGCGGCGTAAAATTATAATATTTACGGATAAGCTCCGTGTTTTCGGCGTATGCTTTTGTAAGCATCCGATAGATCTCGTCCGCACTGCGGCTCTGCATTATCTCATCGGTATAGAAAAAGTTCATGGCCGCATTTGCAAGGTAATTCGCGATAACTTCCGTTCCGGACATATTGAAATCAAACAGTCCCGAAACTCGACGGTTTTCGTCCACGCACAGGTTGGAGAAATTCTCGTCTCCCTGGAAAACGCAGCGCGGAAGTTCTTTGTAAAACGATTTTAATTCGCGGCGGATTCTTTCGTTTTCCTGCACCAATCTTTCGGCAAGGGCATATTCTCCCGCTTTTTGAAGATCCGCCGTCAGGTGATTAAAATTATCCTGCTTTTCGTCAATTTCAAGTCCGTCAAGTTTATCATAGGGTGAAAGGTCGAATATCGAATACATCGATACCGTTTCCGTCAAGTCCACGTTTCTGTATTTCTCGGCAAAGCGGGCAATGAAAATTCTTCTTTGAGTCCGCAGCTCCTCAAGGCATCCGTCCTTCACGTCGTCGGCAACGGTTTCGTCCAGATATTCGGAAAGATAGCAGATGTTTCCGTCCCGCTCAACAATGAACCTGCCGTCTTTCGCTTTAAGGAATTTCGGCGCATGCATTCCGAATTCGCGATAGCGTTCTATCAGCCTGTTCAACTCCTCCAGTCGTCTGTCCGTCATAACGGGTGCCGAATTGATGCGCAGAACGTACTTCCTGTCAATCAGGTAATTGTGGCGGATATCCGAATCTCCGTGCGATGAATCCGTAAATTCCACTGTTTGAACGGAATCCGCACCGAACAGACGCAGCAGCTCCCTGACCGTGTCGTAAATTTCGCTTCCGTTTTTTATCTCCGTTTTTTCCATATCCGCCTCCGAATCAATCATTTGCTGCCGAAGCACTGCAAGTATAGCACAGAAAGCCTGCAAATTAAAGGGACATGAAGCATTCGGGAAAGGGACGCGAAGCATTCGTGAACGAATCGCAAATTGCGGCATCCGCCGCCCGCCTTTAAAAACTGCTTGCATATTCCCGCACGGGGCATTATAATAAGAATGCCGATTCAGTGCATTTTCATTTTATGAAAAAGGTTCGGTTATGCCCTGCCGTTCCCGATGCCCGCATACAGCAATCGGCGGCTTACCCCGACGAAAACGGGAATCTGACGCACGGAGGAAACGAATGCGAGTTTTTAAAACTATGTTTGCCGCGCTGCTTGCGGCTTTGATGCTTGTGAGCCTTCCCGGCTGCAAAAAAGAAAAGGAATTTGTTGTGCCGAGCAATATGACGCGCGAGGAAGCTGCTCTGTTCACGGCGATTGCAAATGTTTGCCCCAAGGATGACAACCATTCAAAAGTCGAATATTTAACTTTCTTCATCGAAGGCTGGAGCTTTGACAAGCTCCCTCCCGAAATCACCTCCTATCTCACAGAGTACTGCGCAAACAGCGGAGCGAACCTTGTTCAGCTCAGCTATGAGGATCTTGTTGCCCAGGGCTATATCACAAAGGGCGACGGCGATTTTTACAAGACCTATGACGACACCTACAAGATGGGGTTGGGAAAGATTTTCACATTCACCCTTAAGGACGGCGAAAGCACCGATGCGGACACATGCACGGTTGCCGTCAAAGGCTTTATTTCCGAAAGCGACACAAGCGGGTTTGACGTTGAGCTTCAATACGTTGACGGCGCATGGAAATTCGTAAAGTATTCCAATGCATGGAATCAACACCAGTTCTTCACTCCCGAACCGGAAAATTCGGACGGACCCGAAAAAGGCTGATATCACCGTTATCCGAAACACCGAACCGGAATGAAAAGCCGAATTTGCATCTGATTCTGCGGGGCTGCCGTGAGCGGCTCCGCTTTTTTTCATATTTCTCGCGTAATTTTTGCCAAAAAGCTTGAAAATCGCACCGTTCTGCGCTATAATCCGCTTGAGGTGAGAAAAGAATGAATAGTAACAAAAAACTTTACAATCTTTTTTTAATTCTTGTTGCTGTTTCGATGCTTTTTGTGTCGGTTTTCGGCAGTTTTTCCGTTGCAGACACAAACACCGAAAAAAGCGAAAGGTCTGACGATAATTATTTATTGTCCGATATCCCCGATGAGCTTTCGGACGAACCGCCCTTTGATTCCGAAGCCGTTTCCGAAAAGGATGCAGAGGATTACCGCAAATGGGCGCAGCGCGATCCGCGCTGGGGGCAGCTCCCGATGGGTGCAAGCGGAAAAACAGTGGCGCAGATCGGCTGCCTTGTAACATCCGTAACAAAGATAATTATTCAAAGCGGATACAGAACATCCGACACATTCAACGTTGCAACGCTCGTTAACTGGCTGAACGCCAACGGCGGCCTGAGCGACGACGGCAATCTGTATTGGTACAAGCCCGCACAGATGATAGACGGACTTGAATTTGAAGGTATGGAGTATTACGCGGGGGATTCGTCCTCCGCCGCAATGCAGGAAAAGATAATGAGCTATGTGCGGCAGGATAAGCATGTTATTCTGACTGTAAAAAACTATGGGCATTACGTTGCCGTTGATAATGCAAAAAGCATTGCGGAAGGTCGTGTTTTTATCATGGACTCGCTGAACAATGTTGCGGGAAACGCGGATGTTGCGCTGGATTCCCGTTATCCGTACGTCAGCAGGCTGTGCATCTATGCAGGCAATAATCCCAACGATTCGGACTACATCTCCCGGTGCAGCTTTGAAATGACGCATCTTGAGGCGCAGGTCAAATCAAGAGCAACGCTGTTCTCCCTGCCCTGCGACGCAAGCGCGGGGTTCGGCTCGGTTGCCGTTTCAACCGCCTCTGCCGGCGAAAAGCTCGTTGTAACAGGCGACCTTGTAAACACCCTCGGGCAAAGCTGGCACCAAGTGTTTGTTAGCGGTTCGCATCTTTATGTAAAACAAAGCGAAATCGGATTTGTGCGGTTTTTGGATGATATTGAAATTCAGTCCGAAACGATCCCGCAGGGAACGCTCCCTCTCGGAAGGTCATTCGCGCTTACGCAGACCGTTGTTTCACGGCACAGCATAACGCGCATTGAGGGCAGGTTTACGGACAGGGACGCGGACACGCTCATGTCCGCCGCGGTGCTGCCGGGCGTTCACGGCGGGTTTGACATATCCGGCACGGCTGTTGACGCCGCACTCCGTTTCGGAAGCCTTGCCGCAGGGCATTATGCCTACGAACTTAAAGCAATTGTCACGGCAAGCTCCTCTCTCACAAGCCGAACCGAAACGTTTACGGAGATCCTCGTCTGCCCGTTTTCGATTGAGCTTGAGCCGCTGCGCACGTACACAGTCACATTTAAGGACGGAATGACGCGCGAAGTCCTTTCGCAGCAAAACATATACTACGGTTTTTCCGCCGTTGAACCTCCTCTGCCCGTGCACAACGGTTATGTTTTTTACGGTTGGTCGGAAGACTTTGATAATGTTCGGAGTAACCTTCATGTCTATGCAAATTTCGGCTTGCCTTACCTTATCGGCGATGCGGACGGCAACGGCGCGGTTGAGTTTACGGACGCGCTGAGCATTCTTCGCCACTCAATGGGCATCAGTGTTCCCGGAATCCTGCTCGCCGCCTGTGATGTGAACGGGGACGGCACCGTTGATTCCGTCGATGCACTGATGTTGATGCGGCGGCTGCTTGCGGCACGCGCTTTTTGAATTTGCGTCGGTTAAACCAAGTTAATTAACAAGCTGCTTTTGCGCAAAATGCGGGGCGTTCGGCTTTGTCTCCGCTGAGCAAAGGCAGCTGTATTTTTTTCATTTTGCACTACATGCTGATTTTTTCTCACTTTTCGATAGATTATAGATTTTTCTTGACTTCAGTCCCCGTTTCTGATAATATTATACGGACAGATTTGCTTCGGCGTTTTAAACACGATATGCACCGCAGCGAATCAACAAACATAACACGGAGGAAAACCGAATGAATCTCAGGAAAACTGCTGCACTGCTGCTCTCGCTCATCATGTGCTTCAGCCTCATCGTTCCCGTCGGCAGCTTTGCCGAAGGGACCGTCACCGCTGCCGATAACGCAAAGCGCAGCGAAGATCTGCTTGCTTTTGCCGGCAGACTGCACAACATGACCGAAAAGTATTCCGCTGAATATACCAAAAAAGCAGCGGATACCGACCCCTATGCAAACGGACGAATCATCGTCAAGAGCGCCGAAGAGCTGGACTACACCGGCTCCGTTGCGCATGTAAACGGCTACAATGACTGGCACATTATTCAGTACAGAACTTCCGAAGAAGCGCGCAAAGCGGCCGAAGCTTTTGAGCTTGTAAAGGGCGTTCAGTATGCCGAACCCGATATCGTCATGCAGGCGGATCAGGAACCCGGCGTGAACGAATTCCTCAGCTGGGGCTACGGTGCGGACTATGTTGATGCTTTCAACTACAATGAGTGGATGCTCGACTATGCCGGCGGCGTTGAAAACCTTCCCGAAGTCGTTGTTGCCGTTATCGACACCGGTTACGACAGCGATCACCCCTATCTTGTCGGCAGATCCGTTCCGGGTTATGACTTTGTAAACAACGACAGCAACCCCGAGGATGACCACGGCCACGGTTCCCACTGCGCAGGCACCATCATTGACGGCAACCTTCCCAACGTCAAAATCATGCCTCTGAAAGTTCTCGATGCCGAGGGTTACGGTAATTCCGCAGAGATCATTCTTGCAATGGAATACGCTTCCCTCAACGGCGCGGCTGCGGCAAACCTCAGCCTCAGCGGCCCCTGCGACACCGACCACAATGCATACGTTGAAGTTGTTGCCGAGGGCATGGCACACAACGACATCGTTTACTGCGTTGCGGCAGGCAACAACTACGGTTCCGACGCTTCCACCCGCTGCCCCGCAAACGTTCCCGACTGCGTTACCGTTGCGGCACACGACAGGAACAAGCTTATGGCCGATTTCTCCAACGTGGGCGAAATCGTTGACATTACCGCTCCCGGTGTCGGCATCCGCAGCGTCCGCATGGGCGGCGGCTACACCGAAATGGACGGCACCAGCATGGCGACTCCGCACGTTGCGGCAGCATGCGCACTTCTTAAAACCTTCAACCCCGACATGGGCGCATTCGAAGTTATCAACACTCTCAAGGGTGCTGCCATCGATGTCGGCATCGAAGGCGGCGGCACCGGTATTCTGAACGTTACCGACCTGCTTAAGTTCGACAATGTCATCAACGGCGAAGGCAGCTTCCTGCACTTCACTTCCGCAAGCGAATATCCTTGGAATGCGGATGCAAACTGCGCATTCAGCGGCAATGCGGGCGTGAACAACAGCACTTCCGTCCTCAGCGCAAAAGCAACCCTCGGTTCATATCAGCGCATCAGCTTTGAATACAAAGTCAGCAGCGAACAGAACCACGACTATCTCCGTTTCCTTGCAAACGGCGAAGAACTGTTCTCCGCAAGCGGAAGCCAAAACTGGCAGACCTACACCTGCTACATTCCCACCCACGGCGATGTGCTTCTCACTTGGGAATTCAGCAAGGATGCAAGCGGCGCGGCAGGCGACGACAAGGCCTACATCCGCAACGTTGTGCTTGAGGAAACTCTCAGCTCCGTTATCAACACCGGCAACGGCAACTTCCTGTTCGAGGGCAACAACTATCCCTGGACCGTTGACGGCAATGCTGCAAAGAGCGGCAATGCGGGCGTGAACAACAGCACCTCCGAAATCAGCACCTCCGCAAACATCAATTCCGGACTTACCTTCCGCTTCAACTACAAGTTCGACGGCGGCGCAGGCGATAAGTTCCAGTTTGTTGTTGACGGAAATGTTGTTCTTGAAGTTTCAACCGCATCGGATTGGACTCAGTACGATTACCTCATCGAAGAAAGCGGCGACCACACCTTTGCTTTCCGCTATGTTAAGGACGGCAGCGGTGCGGCGGGCAGCGACTGCGCATGGGTCAAGGAAGTTAACCTGCTCTACACCCTCGAATCCGCACTCAACGTTCCCGGCGGCGAGCTGAACTTCACCAGCACGGGCAGTTATCCCTGGGCGGTTCTCGATGACTATGCAAAGAGCAGCAACGAGGGCGTGAACAGCAGCACCTCCGCAATCTCTCTCAGTCTTACCATGAGTGCGGGCGAAACCCTCACCTTCCGCTACAAGGTCAGCAGTGAACAGAACTACGACAAGTTCATCTTCACCGCAAACAACACTCAGGTATTCTCAAAGTCCGGCAGCCTTGCATGGGAGGAATACACCTACACCGCAGCCACCTCCGGCACCTACAACTTTGAGTGGAAATACACCAAGGACAGCAGCGTCAACCGCAACGATGACTGCGCATATCTTGACGATGTTGAATATCATTCCAATGCGATCCCCGGCGATTCCGACGGCGACGGCACCGTTACCGTAAGCGATGCACTGCTTGCAATGCGCTATGCAATGGGCACCGTTACAAACATCAATGTGAATGCAGCCGATATTGACGGCGACGGCAATGTTACCATCACCGATGCCGTAACGATCCTCCGCATGGCAATGACCGCATAACCTTGACTCGACCGAATCGGTTCGGTTGAATCGAACTTGACCTACCGACAGGGACTGCCCGCAGACATGCGGGCGGCCCCTGTTTTTTGATTACGGTTCCACGAATAAGTTTTATTTCCCGGGAAATACAGCTTCGTTTCCCGAGCCCGGCTCAGACTTTTCTCAATCACGGCTTTTTTAAGAAAACGGCTCTTTAATTCGGCGGCGAAATGCGTTATAATAGAATACCGGTTCAAACCGCAGGCATTCAAATGCACATATCACTCTGAAAGGGTTCAAATAAATGGCAGCAACAGGTTCAAACGGCGCAAAGAGACGCTCCGGACGGGGCTCCGCAGGGCGCAGCGAACAGCGGCCCGCTTCCGCTTCACGAAACGGAAAAAAGCAAAGCGGCAAATCCGCCGATTCGGCCGATACCAAGCGCGAGATAATCGGAGTCGTGCTTATACTTGTCGGCATCATACTCGGCATATTCTGCTATGCCCCCCGTTCGTCCCAAGGGGTCATTGCGGCAATTGTGCCTCTGCTTTTCGGCATTTTCGGCATCGGAATGTATGCAGTGCCCGTGCTTTGTGCGGCACTCGGAGTTTGTGTTATCGCAATTCGAAAGGACAATTCCCGCACGGGCACGATCGTTTGCGCAGCCGCTGCCGCATTCGCGCTGCTTTCGTTCATTCACCTTGCCGAATATGCAAAATCGATTCCCGCCATGAACTTCGGAGAGGCTGTTTCCCATGCATGGTCCAAAGGCAGCCGCCTGCGCAGCGGCGGAGGTTTTTTCGGCGGAAGCCTTGCATACCTTTTTGCAAAGTTGTTCGGCGTCACGGGCGGATGTGTTGCACTGGCGGGCATTGATATTATCATGCTGCTTGTTATCACAGGGCTTTCCCTCCGAAAAACGGGCAAAAAGCTTGCCGAAAGCGTTGCGGAGGCTCACGCCGTTTCGCGTGCCCGCCGACAAACCGAGCTTTACAACGAAAAACTTGACGACACAAAACCCGAGAGAGGGCGCAAAAAACAAAGCTCCTCCAACGAGCCGCAGTTTGACGAGGACGGATTCCTTGTTCATTCCGGAAAACCGCTCACGGCGGGGGACAGCGATTACGGGGCGGAAAGCGGCGAACAGGTTTCCTCCCTTGCAAAACGCAGCAAAGCCCGCAAAAGGCAGGAAGCGGAGATGTCCGCACGTTCCGAAAACGGGAATGCGGCGGACATTGCCGAAACCGTCGGCACATCCGATTTCACCGCACGGCACACCCCGCAGAAGCGCAAGCCTTTCGGCACCGCAAAAAACAATGATGAACTTGAGTTTTTCCCCGTTTCGGGGCCGCTCAAAACAACAAAACCTCAGAAGCACAGGCGCAGCGGAAAACGTGAACTGAAAACAAGCGATTTTGTTCCCTCCGATGTTGATGTTGACAACGGGTCTCGGGAGGATTTCCCTTCCTACGGCGATGAACACATTGACATTCCGATGAACCTTTCCTATGCCGATGTTGAACGCGACGAAGAGGGCTTTGCTCCTCCGTCAGCGGATGACGACATGCCTTTCGAGCCGGATTATTCCAACGAGTCTTCCGATTCGGCTGTTTCCGCATCGGAAGAGCCGTTTGACAGCCCCGCCGCCGGAGATTCAACCGAAGCCGAGGATGACTTCCTGCGCGGCATTCCGGTGACACGCATGGAAGACATTCCGCCGCAAAGCATCACGGAACAGTCCGAAACGGCGCAAAGCGGCTTTTCCGCAGAACGCAAATCACCACCCGTCGGCGGCAATGATTCTTCGCAAGGCGGCAGTCCCTCGGGAAACACCGTCTCCTCCGTCGTTCCCGCCGCCGTGATCGAATACCAACGGCCGCCGTACAGCCTTCTGCGCCTGCCCGACCCTGCCGCAGCGGTTGCATCCGAATCGCCGACGGAGAAGGCAAAGGTGCTTATCGAAACGCTCAACAGCTTTAATATTTCCGCACGAATTGTAAATATCAGTGTCGGTCCGGTGATAACAAGGTTCGAGCTCCAACCCGCACAGGGAATCCGCGTGAACCGCATCACGACCCTGAGCAACGATATTGCACTTGCGCTTGCGGCTCCGCGTGTCCGCATCGAAGCGCCGATACCCGGAAAATCAGCAATCGGCATTGAAATTCCGAACAAGGATACCGCACCCGTGTACCTCCGCGATGTGCTTGAAACGCGTGAATTCAACTCTGCAAAATCCCCGCTCACAATGGGCTTGGGCAAGGATATTGCGGGCAAAGTCGTGCTTGCGGATCTTGAAAAAATGCCGCATATGCTGATTGCGGGTCAAACGGGCTCCGGTAAATCCGTGTGCATCAACTGCATCATATTGAGCTTGATCTTCAAATCCGCACCTAAGGATGTTCGAATGATCCTCATCGACCCGAAAGTCGTTGAGCTGTCCATCTTCTCCGCGCTTCCGCACCTGTTCTGTCCCGTTGTTACCGAGCCGAAAAAAGCGGCGGGCGCACTGCGCTGGGCGGTTACGGAAATGGAGCAGCGTTACGGCAAAATGGGAAAGGTCAACGCCCGCGACATCTACCGCTATAATGCCATGCAGGAGCGTGAGGAGGATAAGTGGCCGCGCCTTGTTATCATAATCGATGAGCTTGCCGACCTTATGATGGTTGCTTCAAAGGATGTTGAAGAATCCATCTGCCGCATTGCGCAGCTCGGCAGAGCATGCGGCATTCACCTTATCGTTGCAACTCAGCGGCCGTCCGTTGATGTTATAACAGGCCTTATAAAAGCCAACATTCCCTCGCGAATTGCGTTTGCCGTTTCAAACGGCACGGATTCCCGCGTTATTATGGACGCAAGCGGTGCGGAAAAGCTGCTCGGCAAGGGCGATATGCTTTTCCATGCGAACGGCGCAAGCAAGCCCACACGCGCACAGGGTGCGTTTGTGTCGGATGAAGAGGTTGAAGCGATTCGCGACTTTTTCCTTCAGAATCAGGTGGCTGCTCCGTCATATGACGAAAGCGTGTTAAGCGAAATCACCGGCGGGGGGGGAGGACTCGGCCAAGGCAACGGCAAGCAGGACGACGATCTGCTTCCCGATGCGGTGCGTCTCGTTGTTGAAAGCGGCACGGCCTCCATTTCAATGATTCAGCGCCGACTGCGCGTCGGCTATGCGCGTGCGGCAAGGCTTGTTGACATCATGGAACAGAACAAATTCGTGAGCGAGCCGGACGGTGCAAAGCCCCGAAAGGTGCTCATTGATGCAGCCGAATACAACCGCATATTCGGCGGAAATCTGCAAAGCGGCTCCCCCGGGAGCGGAAAGGATACTGATTAAGTGAACAGCGATAAATTATATTCAAAATGCCCCCGTGTCGGCCTCGTCTCCCTCGGATGCAGCAAAAATGCCGTGGATTCCGAAATTCTGTTGGGCGAACTTAAGTCACGCGGGTTCGATATCGTGAACGATGCCGCGCAGGCGGAAATCATTATCGTTAACACCTGCGGCTTTATCGAAAGCGCAAAGACGGATTCCATAGACACGATTCTCGATATGGCGCAATATAAAACCGCAGGCAGCTGCAAACTGCTTGTTGTCACGGGTTGTTTGAGCCAGCGTTACGGTGACGAGCTTGCGCGGGAACTGCCCGAGGTTGACGTTTTCAACGGCGTAAAAAACTATCCCGCTCTTGCGGAGCGGCTTGCGGAAATCTGCGGAGCTGAACCCGCGCCCGAAAGTGCGAATGCCGCGGCGTGCTGCGGCATCCCGAAGCGACTGCTCACGACCCCGTCATATCGCGCATATCTGCGCATTGCGGACGGCTGCGACAATCGCTGCACTTATTGTGCGATCCCGCTGATTCGCGGCGGCAGGGTCAGCACCCCCATGGAGACCCTTCTTGCCGAGGCTGAACAGCTTGCAAAAAGCGGGGTCACGGAGCTGACCGTTATTGCGCAGGACACTTCGGCATACGGCATTGACCTTTACGGAAAACCCATGCTGCGTGAACTGCTTGAAAAACTGACCGAAATCGAGGGGCTGCATTGGGTTCGCGTGCTTTATGCCTATCCCAATACCGTCACGGAAGAACTTGTTGACGCAATGTACCGCAACCCGAAAATCTGCAATTATATCGACATTCCGATTCAGCATATCTCGGCACATATGCTGCGCGACATGAACCGCCACGGCAGCGCGGAACACATCCGCGAAATCACGGACTATATCCGCCGCAGTGCTCCCGGGTTCATTCTCCGCACAACGGTCATGCTCGGCTTCCCCGGCGAAACCGAAGCGGATTTTGACGAGCTTATGCATTTCATGGCGGAACATCCTTTCGACAGGGTGGGCGCATTCACCTATTCCGCCGAGGACGGCACACCTGCCGCCTCCATGCCGAACGCAGTCGATGCGGAAACCGCCGAGCAGCGGCTTGACAGGCTCATGCGTCAGCAGATGAAGATTTCCCTTGAGCTGAACCGCGCAAGAATCGGCACCGTTGTTGAAGCCCTCGTTGACGGCGCGGACGAAGAATTCCTTTTCTGCCGTTCCTACGCCGAAGCAGCCGATGTTGACGGGATCATCAAGGTTCCGCATTGCGGAAACCCCGTTCCCGCCGGAAGTTATGTCAGCATCAAAATCACCGGCGCGGATTATTATGACCTCTGCGGTGAATTGGTGCCGCCCCTTAAAACGGTTATGCGGTAAGCCGGCACCGCCCCTTAAATACTGTTATGCAGGGAGTCGGCATCGCCCTTTAAAACTGTTATGCGGTGAGTCGGCACCACCCCTTAAAACTGTTACGGAGAAACAAAAATGAACCTTCCAAACAAGCTTACAATGCTTCGCATGCTTATGATACCGCTCTTTATCGCATGCTTCTATCTGCCCGAAAGCTGGCTTATCGGCACACTGAACGGCGTTCCGCTGCTGCTCAAATACGTTCTTGCAGCAGTGGTTTTCCTGCTTGCCTATGTTACGGACACGCTGGACGGGCGCATTGCGCGCGCACGCGGCCTTGTTACCGACTTCGGCAAACTGATGGATCCGACGGCGGACAAGCTGCTCACCTCCGCCGCACTCATCATGCTCTGCCGATTTGAAGTCATGAGCTTCGGCAATTTCCTGATGCCGGTGTTCACATTCATCATCATTGCGCGGGAAATCTTCGTCAGCGGCATCCGCCAGCTTGCCGCAGGCAAGGGCATTGTTATTGCCGCAAAAGCCATCGGCAAGGCGAAAACAACGCTGCAATTTGCCGCAATCCTTATTACCCTGCTTTGCGGACCCGTGTTCACGGCAATAGGCATTCCCGTGGATTTCGTGCTTATCTGTGCCGCCGCTGCGCTGACGGTCTGGTCCGGAATCGACTACACCGTCGGAGCCAAGGATCTTTTCAAAAACAGGTGAGCGTTCGCCGCATCTCAACATGATTAATGCTTTTAAATCAGCCCCGATTTTTTCGCGGGCTGATTTTGTTCGAAAATATTCCGAATACTTTCTTTCATGAAAAAAGCTTCAATTAATTGTCTTTTTATCCATGACCGACTCTAAATCGGCTTTTCTTTTAAGAACGTTTTTTAATCCCGTTTTCCGTGTTCAAACCGCAGTCGGTTCAATTTCGCAGTG
>OMET01000497.1_pt1 | contig 14660 bp, 9 predicted proteins | sample 1673841 | NCBI WGS metagenome assembly OMET01 (sample SAMEA103958129, study PRJEB25191) | human gut metagenome | reverse complement strand
CTGCTTGATGATTTCTTCCATGTCGAAATAGATGCACATGATGCTTTCATAAAGCTTCCACACATTAGATTCGCTGCCGCCCACCATTTCCATCAGCTGGTCTTCCATCTTCGATTGCTCAGACTGTTTTTCCTGATAAGCAGTCTCATCCACAAAATGATTCTCTCCATCTGTTTCCTCGTATCGTAAATCATAATAATCTTTCATAAACTGAATCTCCATCAAATCCCTCCTGAACTCAAATTGTCAAAACATCCTCTACACGCTCACATAGCCGCTCCATCAGTTCCATAATGCCACCCGCACCAACCGCAGCTGCGAACAACCCCATCTCAATCAGGGTCAGCAGGAACACATCCGTCCAGCTCGCCCGAACCACCGAATAGATGCCGCAGCCAAGAACGAACAGCATAACCGGCGAAAGCACCCACAGGGATAGCTGCATCAGCAGATTCCAGATAAAGCATAGAAATCGCAGCAGAAACGCAACCGGCAGCAACAGGATTTTCAGCACCAGCTTCAACAAAAAACATACGATCTTCATGGATTTCACCCCTTCGTTTTTCTTTTCATCTTCATTTTATCGTACCTGCTTGCCAAACACCACGATGTCAACAGGTAGACCAAAAAATATGTAACGGCACAGACAGTTTCATCTGTGCCATGTGCTGTAGAAATCCCGCACATTTGCGCCGTCAGCGAATACCAGAAAGCCTCTTCAGGATCAGCTTCTGCATCTCCCAGAGTTCATCCAGCCGTCTCTGCAAATCCCGGATATCCTCCGCATAGATGCTTCCAGATTCATTGGCGCGTTTTGCGTACTGATTCAGGTTGTTGCTGCATCGGCGAAGAAGGGTGGATACCTGTGCCACATCCGACAAATCAAGATTTACGCAGTACCCGTCCATCGCCATCTTTCTCATATAGGCACCGGTATTGCGAATCCCCAATTCCTTCTGCTTTTCACGAATCCTCGCCAGCTCTTCCGGGTTTACCCGGACATTGATCCAGTGTTCCCGAACACTCATAGTGCCACCTCCTCATCATCTCGATGTGTCATCGGCGGAATGCGACCGGCACGGTCACGCAGCTCTGCCAGGACAGACGGCTTTTCCGTTGTTCTCTCACGGTCTGGATCATCATTTCCACGGTCATCCATATTCAGCAGTGCGTCCAGTTCTGCCAGTCTTGCACTCTTTTCCGCCAGTTCTGCCTCCTGGGGGAACGGCTTTCCAAGCTCGGCCTGCGCAGCTTCCTGCTGGCTCCTAAGATTGTCCAACTGCTGTTCCGCCTTTTCCAGCCTTGCAGGAATCCCGGCAAGAGCATTGTCCAGACGCTGGATATTGCCAGCAGCACTGGTGCCGATGGGCACTCGGTGGGTCATCTCGCCTTTCAGCAGCACCTGATACTCTTTCTGGAAGCTGTCAAATGTCAGCTCCATCTTGAAACCACGGTAACTGCCAAGCGGCACCGGCTCCAAACTCTGATTGGTTTTACAGATTGCGAGGATTGCTTCACCGGCCTCGACTTTTTCAGTAAAGCATGTGCCATTCACTGCCATGCCGCAGAACCCTTCTTCCGGCAGCGGATGTGCCGCCACCGTCCGAATATCCGACTGAAAGCCCTTGATAAACCCCTGCGTTTTCTCAATCTCCGCAGGGAAATATTTCATCAGCTTATCCTCCAATCGGTACTGCTGGCTCTGATGGTCTGCCTTCAATACTTTCAGCCTTGCAACATCTACATCCAAGTCCATTTTCTCCTTGATCTGCGGGTCTCCTGCACAAAGTGCCTTGATCTCCGCATAGGAAAGAGCTTGCTCATCCACATCGTCACAGGAACGAACCGGAGATTTGCTGGTCATAATCTGACTAATAAACTTCTGCTTATTCTCCAGTGTCTGATAGAGGTAAGCGTCAAAAGTTCCTTCCGTCACATACTGATAAACCTGCACCTCTTTGTTTCGGTTTCCCTGACGGATGATACGACCATTTCGCTGGGTCATGTCCGCAGGCCGCCAGCCTACATCCAGATGATGCACGGCCACCAGTCTGTCCTGCACGTTGGTGCCTGCGCCCATCTTCTGTGTCGAACCTAACAACACCCGCACCTGCCCGGTACGGACTTTGGCGAACAGATCTTTCTTTTTTGCCTCGGTATCAGCATCATGGATAAATGCGATTTCTTCCTCCGGTACACCGGATTGAATAAGTTTGGCGCGGATATCCTCATAGACATTAAAGGTTCCATCGTTTTTCGGTGTGCTGAGGTCGCAGAACAGCAGCTGAGTCAGCTTGTCCGACTGTCCTTCCTCATAAATACGAAGCACATTCCGCACACAGGCGTTGAGCTTGCTGTTGGGGTCATCCGGCAGGAGCGGATTCATCAATCGCTGATCCAGTCCCAGCTTTCTGCCATCCGATGTGATTTTCAGCATGTTATCGACCGACGGGTCTACCACACCGGAATGCACAGCCGCCGCCCGTTCCGAAAGCTCCGCCACCATCGCCTGCTGATGCTCCGATGGCTGCACCACCACGGTTTCAAATTTTGCCTCCGGCACCGGCAAATGCAGCTGATCGGAGGTCTTGATATCCGCCACTTCCTTGAACATGTTCATCAGCTCCGGCAGGTTGAAGAACTTTGCAAATCTTGTTCTTGCCCGGTATCCGGTTCCTTCCGGTGCCAGTTCAATGGCCGTGGTGGTCTCACCAAAGGTTGAAGCCCAGCTGTCGAAATGGGTCAGCCCTTTCTGCTGCAATGTGCCGTACTGGAGATACCGCATCATGGTGTAAAGCTCCGTCATGCTGTTGCTAACCGGGGTGCCGGTCGCAAAAATGATGCCGCGCCCGCCTGTCAACTCGTCCATATATTGGCACTTCATAAACATATCCGAAGATTTCTGCGCTTCCGATGTGGACAAGCCTGCAACATTGCGCATTTTTGTGTAGAGGAACAGGTTCTTGAACGCGTGTGCCTCGTCTACAAACAGTCGGTCTACGCCCAGCTGCTCAAAGGTAATCACATCGTCTTTTCGGTCGGTTGCCCGGAGTTTCTCCAATCTCGCCTCCAATCCTTTCCGGGTCTTTTCCATCTGTTTGATGGAGAAACGTTCGCCATTCTGGGATTTCATCTCAGCAATGGCGTTTTCGATTTCATCAATCTGGGCAGTCAAAATCCGCTCCTGCCGTTCTGCGGACACCGGGATTTTCTCAAACTGGGAATGCCCGATGATGACTGCATCGTAATCGCCAGTGGCAATTCGTGCGCAGAACTTCTTTCTGCGGGCCGTTTCAAAGTCCTTTTTGCTTGCCACCAGCAGTTTTGCACTCGGATACAGGCGCAGAAACTCGTTTGCCCACTGAAGGGTCAAATGATTCGGAACGACAAACATGGATTTCTGGCACAGTCCCAGCCGCTTTGCCTCCATAGCAGAAGCTGCCATCTCGAAGGTCTTACCGGCACCTACCTCGTGGGCCAGCAGCGTATTGCCGCCGTACAGCACATGAGCAATGGCATTCTGCTGATGTTCCCGCAGCCGGATTTCCGGATTCATGCCGCCAAAGCGGATATGGGAACCATCGTACTCACGGGGACGGGTACTGTTGAACAGCTCGTTATACTTTTCCACAAGTTCCGCACGGCGATAAGGGTCTTTCCACACCCAGTTCTGGAACGCATCCTTAATGGCCTGCTGTTTCTGCTGGGCGAGGGTGGTCTCCTTTTTATTCAGAACCCGCTTCTGCTTGCCGTCTGCATCCTCCACGGTATCGTAGATACGAATATCCCGCAGATTCAGCGTATCCTCCAGAATCCGGTAGGCATTGGCACGGCTGGTGCCGTAGGTCATATAGGCATGGACATCGTTCCGGCTCGGTGTACTCTTGCCGGTAATCTGCCATTCTGCCGTCATGGGAGAGAATTTCACTTCAATATTTCGGCGCAGATAGAACGGCGGTTCAAAGGTTTCTTCCATAAACTGCTGGATATAATCCCGATTGACCCATGTGGCACCAAGACGCACATCAATCTCCGAAGCATCCAGGTCTTTTGGCTGTGCCTTCTTCAAATATTCCGCGTTCACCGCAAAGGCAGGGTCAGAGGCCGCAGCCAACTCTGCCACGCGGAGCTTTTCCCGGACATTGCCGGACAGATATTCATCAGCTGTTACCCAGCCGGTTTCCTCGCTGCCCTGCGTCATCGGGTCTTTGAAAATGACACCATGCAGTTCCTGCTGGATTTTTTCATATTCCCCTGGTGTACCTAAAAGCTCCGACATATAGGGCAAATCCACTCTGCCGCGCTCTCCAATGGAGATTGCCAGAGCTTCAGCCGGAGTATCCACGCTGGTAACAGCCCGTTCCGGTCGAATCGTCCGTTTGGTGAACATATCCGCCTTGGATTCCAGCCTGCCGTTTTCATCCACATTTTCCAGAGAGCAGAGCAGATAATAAGACGAATCTTCCGAAAAAGCCTGTGCATTTGCACGGGAATTGATAAGCCCATACTGATCGGCGAATCGGTCATAGGCTACATTCAGTTCCCGCTGTTTCTGGGCAATCGCTTCCTCCTGGTAATCGTTCAACTGATAGTCGATCAGTTCCTGCACAATGGTGCGAAGCTCCACCATGCCTTTGATCCTGCCGGTGGCTGTCGCAGAAAGGTCAGCCTTCCGCATGATGCTGTTCTCACGGAAGTAGACATCCCCATCCACTACGGCATAGGAGAAGTTCTTGACATTGGGGTCTGCCGGAATAGTTTCGCCCTGCAAGGACAACTCCTCCTCCGGTGCCAGCTCCTGTGCTTCATAATGACCGCCGATGTGCTGCACCGCCTCATGCAGCTGGTCTCCCAGATCCGCACCTGGAATCGGAATGACCGTACATTCTTCCTTGCCGTACTGGGTACTTTCCGTTGTGATCTCACCCAGCACCATTTCCGGGTGGTCAACAAAGTAGCCGTTGAGGGTAATACCCTCCGATGTCAGCCCCAGATGCACCCAATCCGGTTCGATATCAATGGGATGGTCTCTCTTTTGCAGGAAAATGATATCCGACACCACATCCGTACCGGCATTGGCACGGAATGCGTTGTTGGGAAGTCGGATAGCTCCCAGCAATTCTGCCCGCTGCGCCAGATACTTTCGTGCGTCCGGATTTTTGGAATCCATCGTATAGCGGCTGGTAACAAAGGCCACGATACCACCGGGCCGAACCTGATCCAGTGCCTTGGCAAAGAAATAGTTGTGGATAGAAAATCCGAGTTTATCATATGGCTTATCGCTGACACGGTAGTTGCCAAAAGGCACATTGCCCACGGCCAGATCATAAAAATCACGCCGGTCGGTGGTCTCAAAGCCTGCCACCTTGATTTCTGCCTGCGGATACAGCTTTTGCGCAATACGCCCGGTGATGGAATCCAGTTCCACACCATAGAGCCTGCTCCCCAGCATGGAATCCGGCAGCATACCGAAGAAGTTGCCGACACCCATCGACGGTTCCAGAATATTGCCTTTCTCAAATCCCATACTGTCCAATGCCTCATAGATTGCACGGATCACGGTAGGGCTGGTGTAATGCGCATTCAGAGTCGAAGCCCTGGCTGCGGCATATTCTTCTTCCGTAAGAGCTGCTTTCAGCTCCTTATATTCGCCTGTCCAGGCAGTTTTCTCTGCGTCAAAGGCATCTGCCAGCCCACCCCAGCCGACATAATTGGCCAGCGTTTCCTGTTCTTCCGGTGTCGCATCCCTATGCTGATTTTCTAAGGCTTTCAGCGTGTAGATGGCATCCATGTTGGCACGGAATTTCTGCTTAGGACTGCCTTCGCCGAGGTGAAAGCTGTTGATGCGGTAGTTCTCCGCATGTTTTGCTTCATGCCCTGCCCGGAACGCTTCTTCTTTTCCAGAATTCAGATCAACCACCAGATTGTGCAGGTGAACATTTTCCTCATGCCCCAAAATTCTTGCCAGATTTTCCTTGCTTTCCGAGCGGAAGATCGGATACACGGAATCCGGGTCCCGAAGTTCCACATCGAAAAGCCCGACTTTTTCAATCGTAAATGCCTTTCCGTCCAGATACAGCGTATCGCCAACGCGATAATCCGGCTGCACCGGAGCTGCGGGTTCTGGCTGCACAGTTGCAGACTCTTTTTCAGCCTCCATGTTCCTGCCGCGAATCTCCTGCAACGCCTCTGATGCACTCACATAATCGGCAAATGTCTGCACTTTTCCGTCCGAATATCCGTAATACTCTTCTTTGACATAATCCCAGATGGCAAACGCATCTTTAGAATCCGGAAAGTTCTCGCCGGTCATTGTGACCACAAACCGTTCATCCGGTGCATAGCCAGACTCTCTGGAAAGTTCGCTGGCGTGTTCCTGCATTTCCAGTACCAGAGGATCTGTCTCTGCGTGAGCCGATTCCTGTACTTCTTCGGATTCCACATCTGGGAATGGAATGTCCTGCTGCAAATTCTGCTTGCTCTGTTCAACATAGAGCCAGTCTTTTGCTTCCCGTTCCTGAACTTTTTCAATCAACTGCTGGCGGTAGGTCTCTGCCTCCCATTCGCTGGTAAACTCTTCGCTGACACCATCCGGCTCCACATGAATGCCGTCCTGAATATCATCCCAGACCGCATAACCATCGTCTGTCTCCATCACGGTAAACCGCTGTGGTGCCGCCAGTTCACTCCGGGCATATACATCCGCAGCCGTATTCAGCATGTTGTCCACATGCTCATTTCCGGTATCGTAGCGTTCCGGTGGCGTTGGCGGAAACACATGGGCGGCAGTCGGCATAGGAAGCGGCGCGCCGTATTCCTGCTCCAGCTTCCGATACTCTTCCATTTCCAGCGCGGTCAGGTACTGATCATTTTCCACAAGCCGGTCTAACCGCTTATCCACCGCCGACCATGTGAGTCGCACTTCCCGGTCATGGTCATAATTGCGAAGCAGAATACCTCTTCCGTTATAATCGGCAAAACCGCGACTGCCATCCATAAAGGTATAGCTGTGGCCACCGAGACCGTATTCCGCTTTCAAGAATGCAGCTCGTTCTTTTGCGTCCCCTTGCTGCTGATACAGCGCATAAATACGGATCTTTCCGCCTTCAAAATTGGAGCCTGTCCGCAGCATCCGGTCGATTTCATCCTCAGAAATAACAAAAGCGGAGGGCTTTTCGCTCTCCGCTTCTCTGGCTGCATTCTCTGCCGCCGCATCAATTTTCTGAATCTGCTCTGCTTCGGACTGAAACAGACTCATGAAGTTTAACTGTTGATAAGTTCCGTCAGAATGACTTCCTCTGCCTGCGCTTTCAACATGTTCATGTGCTGCACCCAGGCCATCTGGTTCAATTTCTTGTCCGGTGCCGGATTCGCTTTCAGAAGATCCGCCATCATCTGCTCCATCCGTGCGGTCGCGGTCTCCTGAATCTCCCACAGGTGCGGGTACAGCTTCTCGGTCAGGATCAGGTGATTGTACAGCAGCGTGTTGTTCTCCTGCAGAAACGCTCTGCGCATCCTCCCGTACTTGCCCAGGGGCTTCTGTTCCTGCACCGACAACTGGATGTCCGGAATCAGGTAATCGCCGTTCTTCGTGTAATTCAGCTCCATCATAGTTTTGGCTCCTTTCTGCCTGCTTATCTCTTTCATAGGTTCGGATCGTGCGTTCAATTTCCCGGAAGATCTGGCTGGACATTTCGCTGACCGCAGTTCCCAGCACATTGGCGGCAGCCTGCGTATTAAAATCAAAGATGTCCAGAAAATCCTCGTGCTCAAAATAGTCATCTGCATTGCCCACCGTCCGGGTAAAGACGGAATATGCGATGCTGACAGCGGCAGCTCTCTTAAAGGAAGCTCCGATGTTGAGTTCATCATATCCTTCCAGATAGGAATCTGCAACGATGTCACTGATCTGCCTGCGGTTTTCCTCCCAGTAATCCCTTGCAAGGCGTTCTGCCGCTTCCATGATATGATTTTCCAGAGACCCAGCACCGGCAGAAACATCAAATGCTGCATCCAGTGCGCGAATGATTGGCTGCTCATGCTCCGCATTCATTTTCCAGAGCTGTACCGGTCGGGAATTCTTCCGTTCTCCGGTATCTGCCACATCAAATACATACCGCAGTTTCGGCTGCTCGCCGCGCATGTCCAAAAGAGCAATGCCCTTGGAGCCACGCTTCACATAGCGGTTCATCCGATCATTCCAGAGATCGTACTCTGCACAGGCCGTCGCTTCTGGTCTCTGCTTATAGATCATCAGCTGCTCCGCAAAAGGATACTTATAAAGCCGTGCGGATGTGGTCAGAAACGCTGTCCACTGCTCTTTGCTGCCAGTGATCTGTGCCGCAGCTTCCTGCGCCATCTGCATATAATAAGCCGTTTTCGTCATCATCTGTCTTTTTCCTCCTCTCCTTTATTCGTCCGGATACAAATCCAGTGCCTCATATTCTGCATCCGTCATCTCTGCCAGTTTTGCAAGCAGCGAGGCCGTCCACCTGCGCAGGTTTCTGTCTCTGCCCGTCAGACTTTTTTGCATCTTTTGAAGCTCTTCGATCAGCCCTGTCCGTGTGCCAGGGCTGTAAAGCATCATGAGCATCCATTCGTCATCCGTAAAACGCATTTATAACTCCTTTTCTTCGCAGCACCTGCGAGGCGGCGCAGGCGGCACAGCCTCCTGCTTTTCCTTCAGCTGATCCAGAACCGATGCTTTCTCCACCGGTTCTTCCTTCTTTCCGTTATTGATTACGCCGTCAATCATGCCGTAATCGTCCTCCATCGCCATTTCTGCGGCTTTCAGGTAGTTCTCCGGTTTCAAAAATCCGGGCAGCTCCTGGAAGCCGATGGAATCCACATAGTGACAGCTTACAACACCATTCTGCCGTAAAGCCACGATGTCAGACACAGAAAGACTATGCCCAGTAAAATCATCAGGGCGGGAAACATTGAATTTCGCATACAGTTCCTCCAACATCGTATTCTGATCCTTGTATGGAAGAAGCGGAGCCGTATACACCACTTCATAATGGTCAATATCCGGTTCCAGCCCCATCCGTTCCAGTTCGCGCATAGACGAAAAGCGTTCATATACCGTATCCTCGATGCGGCGAAGCTGCAAAATCGCATACTGGTCGGTAGTACTGTCGAGAAATGCCATCATTCTTTCGTCCGGTGCCTGCGTTCCATGCACTTCATCCCATTTTTCAATTCTTGCCATCGTTCATTTCTCCCTTCTCCATAAACGGCAGGCCGTTTTCCTTTGCTTCCTGCCGCTGCTGTTCCCGCCGCTTTTCACTATAAGGCGGTCGGATACCGACGCAGCGTTTCGGAATCGTATAAGTGACCGACCCATGCTCCCGGTGCTCCAAAATAAACTGCTCCGGATACTGTTTTCGCAGTTCCCGAAGCTTCTTAATCAGGCGGCTGTCATGGGTATAAATGCTGGCGATATCCAGTTCATTATCAAAATTGATGACGGTTTCCTGCTCTGCCTTCGTAAGCTTGTATTTCATCGCTCTGCCTCCTTCGCCTTGGCAGCTTTCACCGGCGTATCCGTTCTGGAAGACAAATCCGAGAGTTTACCCAGCACAGATTCCCGTCTGCTGATTTCCGCTTCCTCTGCACGATCACAAAGTTCATCATAGTCAATCCGCGTCATGGTGCGGCCACCGAACCCATAATCCGAAAGAATCTGGTCTCTGGCTGCATTCATGCTGATTTCCGGGTTGTCGATCTGTCCACCGTCAATTTCCATAAAGTCCTTATGATATAAGGTATAGTCGTAACCGTCCTCACAGGTCTGAATGGCAAGAAAGCCCTTGCTTCCCAAATCCCATGCACTGCGTTCTTCCGTAATCAGCGGCTCCGGGCGGCATGTACCACCGCCGCGTTCCAGCATTTCTGCCAGCTGACAGATGTGCAAAACATCATACCCCAGGCGCAAATGATATTCGTCCATATATTCGCAGCGAGCTGAGAACTTCCGGTTCGGATACTCGATCTCCACTGCACTGCCATCCGGAATTTTGAACCGATCCTCGTAGTTGCTGGTGATAAACCGGATATTTTTTGCATTCTCCAGCTCAGGATCAGCCTTTTTCATCTGCCAGAGAACCTTTCTGCCGCCGCGTACCTGCTCCAGCATCTCCGGAGCTACCGGCGCAACGGCAAGACCGTCAAGCTGGGGAATCTTCTGAAGTGCTACCACCCTTGCGCTTTCTTCCAGCGTAGAAGACGGCTGTTTATCCAACACATCCCAGCCAATGTGTCCCTCGGTGGTCTGCACCTTGCTGTCCATATCAAAGCAATGGAATTCCACGCCGTCCTGCTTTTCCTGCAAGGAAAGCAGCGCAGCATTATCCACCAGATAAGCTGCATTCATCATTTTCATGCTCATTTTTTACCTCCAAACTCCAGCTTAAATGCTGCTGCACCGTCCTCGCCGGCCTCTACACGAACGGTTGTGTCATAGTAACGTCCAGACTTCCTGGAATAGCAATGGGTAAGCCGTGCTTTTCCCTGATTTACCAGTTGCTTTGCCAGTTCCTCTGTCATCTGCTTTCCCAGTGTCTGAAAGAATCTGTTTTCCTTCCAGAGTGCAAATTTACAGTTCTTATCCCTGCAAAACCAACCCTTTGCCGTTTCACAGACATCACTGCCGCAGGCGGGACAGGAGCCAATGACCTTGTGCTCTGGCTGCATCAGCACATCGGCACCTTTCACAGCCTCGTAGGTTTTGACAAGTCCGCTCACCATGTTGCTGATTTCGCCCATAAAGGCATCACCGTCATACTCGCCGTGTTCTATTTTCAGCAGTTTTTCCTCCCAGTCTGCCGTCATGGATGGGGACTGAATCTGTTCCGGCACCACCGTCACCAGTGCATTTCCCTTGTCCGTAGAGCAAAGGTATTTCGTTTTCTTATCACCCCTGCGCTCGATAAACCCTTTCTGCACCAGTTTTTCGATGATGGCAGCGCGTGTAGCCGGTGTGCCGATGCCTTTTCGCTCTACACCGGCCGGAAATTCATCCGAGCTGGCACTTTCCATCGCTGAAAGCAGAAGATCTTCGGTAAACCTCTTGGGTGGGCTGGTCTTGCCTTCTTTCAGATCGACACCGGCAAGTTCCAGTGTCATGCCTTCCGAAAGTATCGGAAGTTCACCTGCCTCTGCATTCTTCTCAGTCTCTTCAACCGGCTTTCCTGCATACTGTCTCCAGCCCATATCCGTGACTGTTTTGCCTTTCGTTCGGAACTTCTGACCGGCGCACTCGGCTTCTACTATGGTTTCTGCATAGCGGCAGGGAGTTCCTACCGCGCAAATCAGCCGCACCGCCAGCATGGTAAGAATCGCCCGTTCTCCACTGGGAAGAGAGGAAATGTCATAACCCGCCGCTGTTTTTGTAGGGATAATAGCATGGTGATCGGTAACTTTCTTAGAATTGATGACCTGCGCTGCATTCACCGGTGCCGGTACATCCGCCTGAATCTGAAAGCTCTGCTGGATCACAGAAACAAGTTCCGGCACCAGCGGTGCCATATCATCCGTCAGATACCGGCTGTCGGTACGGGGATATGTCACGAGTTTCTTCTCGTACAGAGCCTGTGTGTAATCCAGGGTCTGCTGGGCAGTGAATCCCAGCTGCCGGTTTGCTTCTCTCTGAAGCGATGTCAGATCAAACAAGGCCGGGGGCTTCTCTGATTTTTCTTTCTGCTCCACCTTGGTAATGATGGCACTACCCGCCTGACAGCACTCTGCCACCAGTTTTTCTGCATCTGCTTTTGCTTTCATCCGCTCACCACCCGCTTGAAAATCCCGGAATTTCAATTCTGCCGAGTAGAACGGCTCCGGCTTGAACGCCCGGATTGCTGCATCCCGCATGACCACCATCGCAAGCGTTGGTGTCATCACGCGCCCCACATTCAGGGTCTGCCCATACAGACATGAGAAAAGCCGGGTGGCGTTGATTCCGACAATCCAGTCGGCACGCTCCCGGCATAAGGCCGCCTCATATAAGGCATCATATTCTGTTCCCGGTCTAAGCTTCTGAAAGCCTTCTCGGATCGCACTGTCCTCCATCGAGGAAATCCAAAGTCGTTCCACCGGCTTTTTGCAGCCGCACTGATGGTAAACCAGTCGAAAAATCAGTTCTCCCTCACGCCCTGCATCGGTTGCACAGATCAGACTCTCCACATCTTTCCGCTGCATGAGCTTTTTCAGGATTCCGAACTGCTTTTTCGTGCTGGCAGATACCTGATACTGCCAATGTTCCGGCAAAATTGGAAGATCATCATATCTCCACTTAGCATATTTTTCATCATAGGCTTCCGGCTGGGAAAGTTCCACCAGATGCCCCACACACCAGCTGACAAAGTAGCCATTGCCCTCCATATAACCGTCCCCGCGCTGATTTGCCCCGATCACCTTCGAGAGACTCATGGCAACCGAGGGCTTTTCCGCTAATACAAGCTTCATTCGATACTGCTCCTTTCGCAAAAAAATTAGCAGCCAGGCACCGAAGCGCATGACTGCTATGTAAGGAACGGTATTCTGTTTTAGGTCTACAAACTGGGGCTTTTATGATCTTGCCACAGCTTATCAGTCTATGCACGTCAACTGTTGAAACCGCCGTGTACCGAACGGTACGCACGGTGGTGTGAGAGGACGGCGGCTAGTCACCGCCTCCTACTCGCTTGTGCCCATGTTTCGGCCCTCCACATCATCACTCCGCGCATGCGTTGTGCCTCGCCGCAACGCATTCTGCCCCTCGCTGACTCATCGCCAGGCATCGCTGATGGTGTTCGTCTGCCCATCCTCACTTCTGCAGTATCTGCTTTTCGTTCTCCTGCACACGCCGCTCGAGCGCTGTATACTGCCGGAGCTCGTCCTCGGTAAATCCCCGGAACTTCGCCTGCTCGTAGTCACGCTCCGCGGCCGCGATATCCTGCAGCACCGCATCCGACGCCGGCAGCAGCTCGAGACGAATCATCCGCGGCTCGCGTTTTTTCTTCGTCATTCCGTTCGCGTCTGCATCCTGTGCCTCGCCACGCTTTCCGAAAAGACCGGTCGCCTCGGCTATTTCCGCCGCTTCACGTCGTTTCCTCGGCACGTCGACCACTTCGAGCATCCCGCGTGAGACCAGCTTCTGCAGCGCGGCGCGCAGATCCCCGCGGCTCATATGCATCAGCTCCGCGAGATCCTTCCGGCTCAGCGCCTTTCCGGCATCCTTTCGATCAGTCGCCTCCACGGCATCTTCCCGCGCAGGCATCTGCGCTTCAGCCCCTCGAGTGAGCGCCTTTCCCGCGTCCTTCCGATACAGCAGCAGCGACAGCTCCGCCAGCGTCATATCATACTTCAGCGCCACCGACTCGAGATAGCGCTCGAGCAGCTTCCGGTCGCGGTACTTCTCCACGATGATCCCATCCTCCGAAATCACCTCCTGCAGCGCCTGGCTCCGCTCCTCACCGAGCTTCTGCGTCCCCGGAATCGTCGCCGGGAACACGAAACCATCCTTCGCCGCATCCACTAGAAAATGATAGACCTGCAGCCGCTTCCGCTCATACGCATCCTCATCCAGCACATGCTTGAAGAAGTCGTTGTAGCACTCGAACATCGCGAGTTTCATCTCCACCGTCCGCGCGAAGCTGATCTTCTGATTCACCAGCGAACCCTTCGTCTTCACATAATAGTAGACCGGCGTCCGCAGCGCATAGAACGTCGTCGCATAGCGCACATACTCGAGATTAAACAGAAAATCCTCGCACCAGCTGAGCTTCGCATCCATCCGGATCCCGTGCGCCTCCACAAGCGAGCGCCGGTACAGCTTATTCCACAGCACCCCATAGTAGTAGTCCGCCGGGTTCTCCATCATGAAGCCAACGAACGCTTCACGCCCGATCACCTGGTCCGCGTCGATATCCCCCTTCCGCGACACCATCTCTCCGACGACACGATAGAAATCCGCGATCACCATGTCGCAGCCCGTCTCCTCGGCCGCCCGCACCATCAGCTTCGTCGCATCCGCCGTCAGCCAGTCATCACTGTCCACGAACTGCAGAAACGTACCCCGCGCCCGCGCGATCGCCTGGTTTCGCGTATCCGACACCCCCGTATTCTCCTTATGCACGACCACCACGCGCGCATCCGCCCGCGCATATCCGTCGCAGATCTCCCCGGACCGATCCTTACTTCCATCATCCATGAGGATCAGCTCGAAATCCCGAAACTCCTGATTCAGAATACTGTCCACACAGCGCGCGAGACTCTTCTCCGCGTTATACACCGGCACGATGATACTGACCTTCGGCTCCATAGGCACCTCCATCAAAAAAACTACTTCTAGTTGTACCATAAAACCCTCCCGTTGACACTCGTATATTTCTGCTCACTTTTCCCGGGCCAATGTCTCGGCCCTCCGCCTGCTCACTCCGCGCCCACGCGTCCGCACCCTCCACCTTCTCACGTCGCGTCCACCCATTCGCACTCGTTGCCTTTATCGCGCCCATGCCTCCGCCCACTACCTCCTCACGTCGCATCGAAGCACCAATTCCCTCATGAAAATGTCATATTACAGCATAAATTCGCTCATGAAAGTGTAATGAAGCACGGATTATTCCCTCATGAAAGTGGCAAAATACTGAAAAGAACGCTCATAAAAGTGGCAGAGCACG
>OMET01000492.1_pt1 | contig 14695 bp, 10 predicted proteins | sample 1673841 | NCBI WGS metagenome assembly OMET01 (sample SAMEA103958129, study PRJEB25191) | human gut metagenome | reverse complement strand
TCCCGAAGAATGCCTGCCGACCGTCATCCAAAAGCTCCACTCCATGGAGGGCGTGATCCCCGAGATCCTGTCCATGGAGACCGGCGCGGACATCTGGCACAACGGCAGCCGCAGCTACGATCTTGCGCTCACCTGCACGTTCCGTGACATGGACGCAGTCGCGGTCTACGACAAGCATCCCTTCCACGAGAAGCAGCGCGAATATATCTATGCGCACCGTGTGGACGGCAAGACCGTCATCTACGAGGTCCCGGACGAAGCATGACGGCCGTGAAATGCTCGCCCGTGCAGGCGCAAGCGCTCGATTTTCTCCGCGAGCGCTTTTTGTCGTCCGATGCAATGGACGCCGCAGCCCGCAGTTACCGCTTCCGGCACACGCTCCGCGTGGCAGAGCTCGGCCGCAGGATCGCGCGCGCGGAGGGTCTCTCCGAGGATGCGCTCGTCGTCGGCTGCCTTTTGCACGACCTTGCCTATTCGGAGGTCATGCCGGACGAGGCAGCTTGGCGCGGCCACGGCAGGCGCAGCGCGGCGCTTGCGCGTCCCTTTGTCGAGACGCTGGCGCTGCCGGATGCGGATCGCGAGGCGCTGCTGTTCGGCATCGCCATCCATGTGGACGATGTGTCCGGCTTTCCCGGTGAACGCAGTCCGCTCGCATGCTCGATCGGGGACTGCGACAATCTCGACCGGTTCGACGTATACCGCGTGTATGAGCAGCTCGAGCGCGTCGGTTTTTCGACGCTCGATGCGGATGCGCAGCGAGCCTTCGTTGCAAAGGCGCAGGCGCATCTGCGGCATTGCGAGAACGCCCCCGTCTCCACTGCGACAGCCCGCGCGCTCTGGCAGGATCGTCTCGCGTTCCAGAACGAGTTTTACCGCCGGCTTTCCGCGCAGCTCGCACTGGAAACGCCGTTTTCCGTTTCCCTGTAACCCCTGACCCGCGCGGCGGTCTGCCGCGAACACAAAGCAATGAACGAATTTAAGCTCGTATCCCCCTTCTCCGCCTGCGGCGATCAGCCCGAAGCCATCGACGCGCTGTCACAGGGTGTTCTCCGCGGCGACAAAACGCAGGTGCTGCTCGGCGTGACCGGCAGCGGCAAGACCTTCACCATGGCGAAGGTCATCGAGCGCGTACAGAAGCCCACGCTCGTCATCGCGCACAACAAGACGCTCGCCGCACAGCTCTGCGCCGAGTTCAAGGAGTTTTTTCCGGATTCCGCTGTGGAGTACTTCGTTTCTTATTACGACTATTACCAGCCGGAGGCATATATCCCCGCGTCGGACACCTACATTGAAAAGACCGTGGACATCAACGACGAGATCGACAAGCTGCGCCACAGCGCGACCTGCGCGCTGAATGAGCGGCGGGATGTCATCATCGTGGCGTCCGTATCCTGCATTTACGCGCTCGGCGATCCGGAAGAATACCTGAAACTGTCCATCTCTCTGCGCCGCGGCATGGAGATCGCCCGCGACGAGGTGGTCAAGCGTCTCGTCGATATCCAGTTTCAGCGCAACGACTATGATTTTACGCGCGGGACCTTCCGCGTGCGCGGCGACGTGCTGGACATTTTCCCCGCGAACTGGTCGGACAAGGCGCTGCGGATCGAGTTCTTCGGGGACGAGGTGGACCGCATCAGCGAGGTGTCGCCGGTCACGGGCGAAATTCTCTGCGACCGCGCGCACGTCGCGATCTTCCCCGCTTCGCACTACGCGACGAGCCACGAAAAGCTCATGGCCGCCATGGAGGAGATTGAACGGGACTGTGCGCTCCGCGTCGAGGAGCTGACCCGCGACGGCAAGCTCGTCGAGGCGCAGCGGCTTTCGCAGCGCACGGAATACGATCTGGAAATGATGCGTGAGATCGGCTTTTGCAGCGGCATCGAGAACTACAGCCGCTATTTTGACGGCAGAAGGCCGGGCGAACCGCCGTTTACGCTCATCGATTATTTTCCGAAGGATTTTCTGCTCTTTGTGGACGAATCGCACGTCACGCTGCCGCAGATCGGCGCCATGTACCGCGGCGACCGTGCGCGCAAGGCAGCGCTCGTCGAATACGGCTTCCGCCTCCCGTCCGCGTTCGACAACCGTCCGCTCAAATTCGACGAATTCCGCGGCCGCATCCCGCAGATGATCTGCGTGTCCGCGACGCCCGGCGACTATGAGCTGTCCGAGGCCGCGCAGGTGGCGGAGCAAATCATTCGCCCCACGGGTCTTTTGGATCCCGAGATCAGCGTGCGCCCGGTCACGGGGCAGATCGACGACCTGCTCTCCGAGGTGCGCGTGCTGGCGGAACGGGGGCTTCGCACGCTTGTGACCACGCTCACAAAGCGCATGGCGGAAAACCTGACGGAATACCTCGACGGCATGGGCGTTCGCGTGCGCTACATGCACTCGGACATCGACACGCTGGAGCGCATGGAGATTATCCGCGACCTGCGGCTCGGCGAGTTCGACGTGCTGGTCGGCATCAACCTGCTGCGTGAGGGACTCGATCTGCCGGAGGTCGGCCTCGTCGCCATTCTCGATGCGGACAAGGAGGGCTTTCTCCGCTCGACCACCAGCCTTGTGCAGACGATCGGCCGCGCCGCACGCAACGTCGAGGGCCGCGTCATCATGTATGCGGACGAGATCACGCCCTCCATGCAGCGCGCCATTGACGAGACGAACCGGCGCCGCGCAAAGCAGCAGGCCTATAACGAAGCGCACGGCATTACCCCGCAGAGTGTGAAAAAGGCCGTCCACGAAAAGCTCGTGATCTCCACCAAAGCAAAAACGGACGAATCCGCGCTCTCCGACGAGGAACGCCAGGATCGCATCGCGCTGCTCACGGAGCAGATGCAGCAATGCGCGCGCGAATTGGAGTTTGAGCAGGCCGCGCGGCTTCGCGACGAGATACGAAAGCTGTCCGGCCTCGACGCAAGCGGCGAGCGGAGGGCAAAGCCCGGCACGATCGGCGCGCACCGCCGCAGCCGCGGCCGCACAAGAAAATAATACCGCAAGAATCATCCGGCACAGCCGCCGGATACGGAGACGCAAGGTTTATGAAACATCTCAAGGGCAGCTTGTTGCTGCTGCTGGCCGCCTTCTTCTGGGGAACCTCCTTTGCAGCGCAGGCCTCTGTCGCGGACACGATCAGTCCCTTTGCCTTCAACGGCGCGCGTTCACTCATCGGATCCCTGTTCCTCTTTCTGCTGTTCCTCGCGCTGGGACGGCGGCACGGCGGGCTCCGCGCAAGCCTTGCGCGTCCCGAGGTAAAGCTGGGCGCCCGCATCGGGGCGCTCATGGGGCTTGTGCTGTTCGCCGCGGCCAATCTTCAGCAGTACGGCATTGCCGCATACCCGGCGGAGGCTGCGGCTGCCGGCCGTTCCGGCTTTCTCACGGCGACCTATGTCGTGATGGTCGCGCTGTCCGCGCCGCTGCTTGGCAAAAAGCTGCATCCGCTCGTCGCGCTGTCCGCGCTGATCTGTCTCGGCGGCATGTATTTGCTCTGCACCAAGGGCGGCGACGGCGGGCTGTATCTTGCCGACCTACTGCTGCTCGGCTGCGCGCTGTGCTTTACCGTTCATATCCTGCTGGTCGATCGTTTTTCCTCCGCGGACAGCATTGCCATGAGCTGCGTACAGTTCCTCATCTGCGGGCTGCTGTCGCTTGGCGCGGCGCTTCTGTTTGAGCGGCCGGCGGTCTCCGATTTTATAAACGCCTGGCCGGAGATCCTGTACCTCGGCATTTTTTCAAGCGGCGTGGCCTTTACGCTCCAGTTCGTTGCGCAAAAATACACGGAGCCGGCCGTCGCTTCCATTATGATGAGCTTTGAATCCGTGTTTGCGGCGCTGTCCGGCTGGGTGCTGCTCGGCGAGCGTCTGAGCGGCCGCGAGCTGCTCGGCTGTGCGCTCGTGTTCTGTGCCGTTCTGCTGTCGGAGCTGCCCGGCTTTTTTGCGCGGGACGCAGGGAAACACTCCTCCGTACACGAATGACGGAACGCGCCCGGCTGCCGGGTACAAAACGGCCGAACAAAGGCGCATCGGTGCTCCGAAGGCATACGGCGGGCGCGGACGGCTGTTCCTCCATCGTTTCAACGGCAAGACCATGCGCGGCGGACTCGCGGAAAAGGTGCGGATCGGGCAGGCGGCGGAAACGCGGCGTCCGCGCCGCTTTCGATTGCCGCGGGACGGGATTCTGTGATATACTAAACGATCATATGACGCTTTGCGTCCGCATCGGGCTTTCGCGGGCGTGAACCGTATTTTGCATAAAGGAGACGCTCGGTATGCGCAAACGCATTTCCGTACTGCTGGCGACGGCAGCATCCGTGCTGCTGATCTTTGTACTGCTGTTCACTGCGGTGCAGATCGGCATCAACGACCATACGTTTATTAATAATGAATACACGCGGCTCGGCCTTGCAAAGCAGATGGGCATGAGCAACGCGGAGCTTGTGAACTCCTGCGTGCAGCTCATCGACTATATGCAGGGCGACGCGGACAGCATCGACATCTATGTGACCGTGAACGGAGAAAAAACGCTCATGTTCGATCAGGCGCAGGAGGTCGAGCACATGAAGGATGTGCGCACGCTGTTCCTCACCTGCAAGCAGTATCGCGACATGGCGCTTCTCGCGCTGCTCGTACTGTTTTTGCTTGCCGCCCTGCTGACGTTCCGCGATGCGCTCGGCACCATCGCCAAAGGGTATGTTTGGGGCGCGTTTCTCATGTTCCTCATCATCGGCTTTGTCGGCACCTGGGCCGCGTTGGACTTTTCAAGCTTCTGGACGGCGTTTCATCAGGCGCTGTTCTGGAACGAGCTGTGGCTGTTCGACCCCGCCGCGAGCCGCATGATCAACATGCTGCCGGAGCAGTTCTTCCAGGATCTTGTCACGCGCATCGTACTCTACGCGGGCGCGGGCATTCTCGCGCTGCTCGTGCTTGCGATCGTCACGCTCGTTTCGCTGAACAAGCGCCGCGCCAAGGCGCAGGAGGCTGCGCGGCAAAAGGCGGCGGTGGAGCCGGCAAAGCGCCGCCGCAAAGCGCCCCGTCCCGGCATGGAGCCGAAACGGAAGCCCGTTCTGACCGAAGAGGAACGACGCGCGCGCATCGCGGCAAAACGCAGGCGCGAACAGGCTTCGGCGCAGGGAAACGCTGCGCCTGCCCCAAAGGCCCGCCGCCCCGCGGAAGAAACCGCGGAGGAATGAGCCCTTCCCCCCGGAGAAGGGTCTCCCGCACCTTTTAACTGGAGTATACAAACCATGCTACAGAATGCGCAATCGCGATATGACGCACTTGTTTCGCACGGAAGCGGCCGTCTGCTCGCCATTGAGACGAGCTGCGACGAGACTGCGGCGGCGGTCGTGGAAAACGGCAGGCTCGTGCTGTCCAACGTGGTACACACGCAGATTCCGCTGCACCAGGTCTACGGCGGCGTAGTGCCGGAGATCGCCTCGCGCAGCCATGTCGAGATGATCTGCCCGGTCGTGGATCGGGCGCTGTCGGAGGCGGGGGTAACGCTTGACGCGCTGGACGGGATCGCGGTCACGCACGGGCCGGGACTGGTCGGCGCGCTGCTCGTCGGCCTGAACTATGCAAAAGCGCTCGCCTATGCCGCAGGCCTGCCCTTTGCGGGCGTGAACCACATCGCGTCGCACATCGCGGCAAACTATCTGACCTATCCGGATCTGCGCCCGCCCTTCACCTGTCTCGTAGCGTCCGGCGGTCACAGCCATATTGTGCGCGTGAACGACTACGGCAGCTTCACGCTCATCGGCAGGACCCGCGACGACGCGGCCGGCGAAGCGTTCGACAAGATCGCTCGCATGCTCGGCCTGCCCTATCCCGGCGGCCCCGCGCTTGAAAAACTCGCCGAAGATGGCGACCCGAACGCGATTCGCTTCCATTCCGCTTTCAACGAGGGCGCAGGCTTTGATTTCAGTTTTTCCGGTCTGAAAACGGCGGCGATCAACGAACTGCATACGCGGCAGCAGCGCGGCGAACCCGTGAACCGAGCGGACGTCGCCGCCTCGTTCCAGCGCGCGGTCGTCGAGGTGCTCGCGGAAAAATCCGTGCGCGCGGCCGTAGAAGCGGGCGACGGCACGCTGGCGCTTGCGGGCGGCGTTTCGGCCAACACCTGTCTCAGAAAGACGATGGAGCGAAAGTGCAAAAAGCACGGCATCCGTTTCTGCTGCCCGGACTTCCGCTATTGCACGGACAATGCGGCCATGGTCGGCAGCGCAGGGTTTTACCGGCTGCTGTCCGCTCCGCCGGACGCGCTCTCGCTGAACGCGATCCCGAATCTTTCCATTGTGTGATCCCGCAAAACGGCACGGTCTGACGGTCTCAGACCGAACCCGCGCGCGGCGAGCCCTTGTTTTCGGCGACAGGACGACGTACAATAGTAAGAACCCCTCCGAGCACCGCAGCGTTTGACGCAGCGAGCCCTCGCAGCCATCCAAAGGAGACATTTCATCATGGACATTCCCGTTTACATCACTGGACACAAAAACCCGGATACGGATTCCATCGTCGCCGCGATCGCGTATGCGTCGCTGCGCAACGCCCTGGGCGACCGGGACTACCGCGCGGCGCGCATCGGCGTGATCTCCGACCAGACGCAGCTCGTGCTCGACAAGTTCGGGTTTGACGCGCCGGAATATCTGCGCAATGTCCGCACGCAGGTCAGCGACCTCGACTTTGACACGCCGCCCATTCTGTCGAGCGCCGTGACGATCCACCACGCCTGGGAGCTGCTCCGCAAGGACGATTCCCACGCTTCCATCGAGTCCATCCCCGTCACGGACGAGGAGGGCCGCCTGTTCGGCATGCTCACCTCCGGCGACATCGCGGGCTTTGAGATGCGATTTGTCGAAAACGCCGAGATTCGCGGCATTCCGCTGTTCAACCTCATCGCAAACCTGGACGGTCAGATCTTCGGCGATTCCGGGCAGACCTCGGAGATTTCCGGCGAGCTTGTGATCGTGCTGCCCGGCGAGGAGGAGGAGCTGCACGGCAATTCCATTGCGCTCATGGGCAACCAGCCCGAGGCGTTCCGCGCTGCGGTCAGGGCGGGCGCGCCCTGTGTCATCCTTTGTCAGGCGGACGTGGATCGGTCGCTGCTTGCCGAAGCGGGCAATACGATCGTGATCGCCACGCCGTATGACGCATACCGTGCGGCGCGGCTCGTGATCCAGTCCCTGCCCGTGGCACGCATCTGCCAGACGCAGGGACTTGTGAGCTTTCATATCGACGACTACCTCGACGATGTGCGCGAAACCACGCTGAAGTCACGTTTCCGCAGTTACCCCATTCTTGATGAGGACGATAAGGTTCTCGGAACGCTTTCGAGATACCACCTGCTGCGTCCGCGGCGCAAGCGCGTCGTTCTCGTCGATCACAATGAGATCTCGCAGTCCGTGCCGGGTCTCGAGCAGGCGGACATCGTGGAGATCATCGACCATCACCGCCTTGCGGACGTGCAGACCGCCGCGCCGGTGTATGTGCGAAACGAGCCGGTGGGCAGCACCTGCACGATCGTGACCGCCATGTTCCAGGAAAACGGCATCATGCCGAGCCGGAAGCTCGCGGGGCTGCTGGCTGCCGGCATCGTGTCGGATACGATCCTGTTCAAGTCGCCGACCTGCACGGAGCGCGACCGTATTTTGGCGGAGCGCATGGCGCGGCATGCGGGCGTATCGCTCGAACAGCTCGGCAAGGAGATCTTCTCCGTGTCGCTCTCGACGCATGACCCGAAGGAAATGCTGTTTTCGGACTTCAAGCGCTTCCAGATCGCCGGGCATTCGCTCGGCATCGGGCAGGTCACCTGTCTGGATTCCGTCGGCGTGGAGGACGTGCGCGATCAGTTCGTGGAGATCATGGAAAAGGAGCGGCAGGAAAAGGGCTACGACCTGCTGCTGCTCATGCTGACGGACGTTCTGCGGGAAGGAACGGAGCTGATCGTCGTCGGGGATACGGAGACGGTGGAGCAGGCGTTCAATGTGAAGGTGACGAACCACCGCACCTTCCTGCCGGGCGTGATCTCCCGGAAAAAACAGATCGTCCCCGCGCTTTCGGTCCTGTGGGGCTGAGGCCAATGTCTTTTGCAGCGCAAACGGCAGCATATAGTTTTCGAGACTGTATTTAGGACGCGGCGGGCGTGCCTCGCGTCCGCTTCCGGGCGCGGGCCCGGCGATCCGCTGTTGTCATGATTGGTTTTGCGGTCCGGCGGCTGCGGCGCTTTTCGTATCGCGACCGCGTTTTCGTTTGCAGCGGGCGGACGCTGCGCCCCGTTTCGGTGCTTTCCGTCCTGGCCGCCGCGTTTTGTCATCCGATATTCTCTTTGTATGGGAGGGAACCTATGGAACTGTTCATCGACAACATCCCCGTCGAGGTGCAGGAGGGCGAATCACTGCTCGATGTTGTGCGGCGGCTCGGTCTCGATACGGACGAGCTTGCCACCCGTCCGCTTGCCGCCCAGCTCGCGGGCGAGACTTTCACGCTCCGCTATGTCCCCATTCGTGTTGGACGCAGCGAGAACGACCCGCGCGCAAAACGCCGCGCCGTTCGTGCAGCCAAGGGACGGGTCACGCTCCTCCGCTACGGCGACCCCCGCGGCCAGCGCGTCTATGAGCGCACAATGCTGTTCGTGTTCCTGCTCGCGGTGCGGAACCTGTATCCCGAGGCCAAAGTGCATGTGGACTACGCCGTGGGGCAGGGCGTGTACTGCTCCGTCCGCAGAACCCCCGCCATCACCGCGGAAGACACGGCAAAGCTCGAAGCCGAGTGCCGCCGGATCGTCAAAGCGGATTATCCGCTCGAGCGCCAGCGGCTCGACATCGAGGATGCGATCGACCGCTTTGCCGAGGACGGACAGACGGATAAGGTCCGCCTGCTCGAGTGGCGCACGTTCCCGTATTTCGACGTGTATGCCTACGGTGATTACGAGGACTACTTCTACGGCGAAATGGCGCCCTCGACCGGCTATGCGTCCGTGTTTTCGCTGCACCATACGGCGGACGGCGTTGTGCTGATGCGGCCCGACCCGGCGGATCCCAACCGCGCGGCCGTGTTTTCTCCGCAGCCGCTGCTCTCCTCGGGCTTCCGAAAGAGTGCGGACTGGGGCGAGCTTATGCATTGCTCCGTCGTCGCCGATCTCAACGACCTCGTGCGCGACGGCAAGATCCGTCAGCTCATCCGCGTCAACGAGGCGCTGCACGAAAAGGAATACGCCCGTATCGCGGACGAGATCGTCGAACGGGATGCGCGCGCGATCCTGATCGCGGGGCCGTCCAGCTCCGGCAAGACCACGAGCGCCAACCGGCTCTGCACACAGCTCCGCGTTCACGGGAAGTCGCCCGTGCTGCTTTCGCTCGACGATTACTACATCGACCGCGACAAGATCCCGCTCGAGCCGGACGGTACGATCGATCTGGAGCACATCCGCACGATCGACGTTGCGCTCTTCGGCGAGCAGCTGACCGCGCTGTTGAACGGCGAAACCGTCGAGCTTCCGCGATTCGACTTTCTCAAGCAGCGCCGCGTGATGGACGGAAGCCGCACGCTGCGCATCGATGAGAACACGCCGCTTGTCATCGAGGGGCTGCACGGGCTGAATCCGGCGCTTCTGCCGCCGTCCGTCGACCGCGACCGCATTTTCCGGCTCTATGTTTCCGCGCTCACGACGCTGAACCTCGACGACCACAACCGCATTCAGACCACGGAGATCCGGCTGCTGCGGCGCATCGTCCGCGACTACGAAACGCGCGGCGCATCCATCGAGCACACGCTCTCCATGTGGGGAAGCGTGCGGCGCGGTGAGGAGCGTTGGATCTTCCCGTATCAGGAGCAGGCGGACGCCATCTTCAATTCGGCGCTCGTATATGAGCCCGCGGTGCTCAAAAAGCACATCTTCCCTCTTCTCATGAATGTGCGGCCGGACAGCCCGTATTATGAAGAGGTCCACAGCATCGTCAAGTTCCTGAACTACTTCCTCGAGGCAAATGTAGAGGACGAGATCCCCCCGACGTCCGTGCTGCGCGAGTTCATCGGCGGAAACACGTTCTACAGATAAGCTTCCGGGGTACGGTTTCTTTGCTTGAAGAAAAGAAACAAACGACATTGCGAGAAAGATGATGCTCCAAAACAGGCGGTTTCCCGCACATCCTGCTTAAAACGGAAAAACGGGCGGTTCGCATAGGAATCGTCCGTTTTGCGCTGCATGCCGCCGCGTCTCGGAGAAGCGGTGAAAGCCGCACGCCCCAAAGCGGCTTTCTCTTGCCTTCTTTTCTTTCCGAGCTGCGGCCTTCTCCCCCGAGGCGTATACGCCGGTTTTCGGCGCAGCCCGCATACGCTCTTATCCTGTATCCTGTTAGAAACAACACTTCCGGGAGGATCTATGAAACAGACCATCGTTCGCCGCGCAATGCGGGAAGAACTTGCACGCGTCAATGCACTGCGCGAAGAAGTAAGCGCGCTGCACGCCGCCGGGCGGCCGGATATTTTCCGTGCGGACTTTTGCGAGGCGCTGCGGGAGCATGTCTGCGAAAAATTCGACAGCGCGGATGCCGATGTGATCGTCGCGCTTTGCGGCGGCACAGTCGCAGGCTTTGCGATCGTGGAATATATCGTGCGCCCCGCCTCGCCGTACAACCGCGCACGCCGGTATTATCACATCGAGGAGATCGGCGTGGACGCCGCATTCCGCCGCCGCGGCGTTGGCCGGGCGCTCACGGACTTCTTCCGCGCCGAGGCGGAGCGCTTGGGCTTTGACCGCATGGAACTGGACGTTTGGGAATTCAACGCAGACGCGCTCGCGTTTTATGACGCGGTAGGTTTCACTTGCTATCGAAGGTTTTTGGAGCTTCCCGTCGCATCCTGCGCGCGCAGCAGGGCGGAATGCGATCCGGAACCGCACGCCGCGGCAGAAAATCCTCACAAAACAGCCCGCTGCGATTGACAAAGCGCCCCTTTTAACGATAATATTATTCAGTTAGAATGGAGGAATTTTGTATGGAGGAAACAGTCCGCAGCAAGAACTTCATCGAGGAGTTCATTGAAGAAGATATGCGCACGAAGGAGCCGCGCGTCAAGACCCGCTTCCCGCCCGAGCCGAACGGCTATCTGCACATCGGCCACGCAAAGGCGCTGTGCATCGACTTTGGCATGGCGGAAAAGTATGGCGGAAGCTGCAATCTGCGCTTTGACGATACGAACCCGACCAAGGAGGACGTCGAGTACATCGATGCGATCAAGTACGACATCGAATGGCTGGGCTTCCATTGGGATCAGCTCCGCTTCGGTTCCTCCTACTTTGATCGGTGCTACGAGCTTGCCGTCGAGCTCATCAAGAAGGGGCTCGCCTATGTGGACGACCTCTCGAAAGACGAGATGAGCGAATACCGCGGCACGCTGACCGAGCCCGGTAAGAACAGCCCGTATCGCGACCGCACCGTCGAGGAGAACCTCGACCTGTTCGAGCGGATGAAGAACGGCGAGTTTGAGGACGGCGCGCGCACGCTTCGTGCGAAGATCGACATGGCCTCCCCGAACATCAACATGCGCGACCCCGCGCTCTATCGCATCAAGCACGCGCATCATCACCAGACGGGCGACAAGTGGTGCATCTACCCGATGTATGACTTTGCGCACCCGATCCAGGATGCGATCGAGGGCGTGACGCACTCGCTCTGCTCGCTGGAGTTTGAATCCCACCGCCCGCTCTATAACTGGGTCGTCGAGCAGTGCGGCTTTGAGCACAAGCCGCGCCAGATCGAGTTTGCGCGTCTGAACCTGACGAACACCATGATGAGCAAGCGGTATCTCCGCCGCCTCGTCGAAGAGGGCTACGTCAAGGGCTGGGACGACCCGCGGATGCCCACGCTCTGCGGTCTGCGCCGCCGCGGCTTTACCGCCGCAGCCATTCGCGATTTTCTTGACCGCGTCGGCGTTGCCAAGGCGGATTCCGTTGTGGAGACCGCAATGCTCGAGCACTGCGTCCGCGAGGATCTGAACGCGCACGCCCCGCGCTACATGGCCGTGACAGACCCGCTCCGCGTGATCGTGGACAACTGGGAGGATGGCCGTGTCGAGGAGATCACGATCGAGAATCTTCCCGGCAGCCCGGAGGCCGGCACGCATACGGTCCCGTTTACAAAGGAGCTGTACATTGAGCGCGAGGATTTCTCCATCGACCCGCCGAAGAAGTATTTCCGCCTGAAGCCCGACGGCGAAGTGCGGCTGAAGGGCGCATACGTCGTCAAGTGCGTCGGCTGGGATACGGCGGCGGACGGCACGGTCAGCGCCGTGCATGTAACGTACGATCCGGAGACCCGCGGCGGCGAGTGCGAGCGCAAGATCAAGGGCACGCTGCACTTTGTTCCCGCTGCGGCCGCCATCCCCGCGACATTCCGGCTGTATGAGGATCTGCTCGACCCCAATGCGGATCCGTCGCTCGATTTCACGGAGCGGCTGAACCCCGCGTCGCTCACGGAGCTTCAGGGCTATGTCGAGCCTGCGCTTGCCGCGGCAAAGCCGGGCGACACGTTCCAGTTCATGCGCATCGGCTATTTCACAAAGGATGCGGATTCCACGGACGAGCACCCGGTGTTCAATCGGGCGGTCGGATTGAAGGACGGGTATAAGGCCTAAAGGTATTTCGGACGCCGATTGCGATCGGCGTCCGAGTATAACCGTTTCTTGCCTTAAGCGCCATCGGCGCTTCCGGGCGGCAAGAAACACAAGGAGACCGCCCGCAGGGCGATCCGTTTCGGCGGCAAAGCCGCCGAAGCCGGAGGAAAGCCGAATACGGCGGTGCGGATTCACCCCAAAGCCGCCGAAGCCGGAGGAAAGCCGAATACGGCGGTGCGGATTCACTCCGAAGCCGCCGAAGCCGGAAGAACCCCGTGGCTGCTGTGGGTAGCAAAACCGGAACCGCCCGCGGCGGCAGGCGCATTAGTTTGAGAACAACAAAGGAGATCTGTTTATGAACACAGTACGCACGCGCTTTGCGCCCTCCCCGACGGGCTTTATGCACCTCGGCAATCTCCGCAGCGCGCTTTACACCTATCTCTATGCAAAAAAGCACGGCGGCCGCTTCATCCTGCGCATTGAGGACACCGATCAGGCCCGCTACGTCGAGGGCGCGGTAGATGTGATCTACAACACGCTCCGCAGTATCGGGATGCAGTGGGACGAAGGCCCGGACATCGGCGGCGATTACGGCCCGTATGTGCAGTCCGAGCGCAAGGACATGTATCTGCCCTATGCAAAGCAGCTCGTCGAGGCGGGCAAGGCCTACTACTGCTTCTGCACAAAGGAGGAACTGGACGAGCGCCGCGCGGAGGCCGAAAAGAACGGCGGCGTTTGGAAATACGACAAGCACTGCCTGCACATGCCGAAGGAAGAGGTCGAGCGGCGGCTTGCTGCCGGCGAACCCTACGTCATCCGCCAGAACGTTCCGGAGAGCGGCGAGGCGAGCTTTGACGACGTGCTCTACGGCCACATCGCGGTGGACTGCTCCGAGCTGGACGACATGATCCTCATCAAGGCGGATGGTATGCCGACCTACAACTTTGCAAACGTGATCGACGACCACACAATGGCGATCTCGCACGTCATGCGCGGCAACGAGTATCTTGCCTCCACGCCGAAGTATAATCTGCTGTACGAGGCGTTCGGCTGGGAAAAGCCCGTGTATATCCATATGACGCCCATCATGCGCGACGCGCAGCACAAGCTGTCCAAGCGCGACGGCGACGCGTATTTTGAGGATTATCTGAACAAGGGCTACCTCAAGGAAGCGATCGTCAACTATGTGGCGCTGCTCGGCTGGAACCCCGGCGACGAGCGCGAGTTTTTCACGCTGAAGGAGCTGGAATCGGCCTTCGATGTGGACGGCATGAGCAAGTCGCCCGCCATCTTCGACCCCGTCAAGCTGACGTGGATGAACGCGGAATATGTGCGCCGACTGAGCCCGCAGGATTTCACCGCGCACGCCATGCCGTTCTATGAAAAGGCGGGCGTTGCCGCGATGGACAAGGAGGTCCTCTGCCGCATTTTGCAGCCGCGCGTCGAGGTGTTCACGCAGATCCCCGAGATGGTCGATTTTCTCACCGCGATCCCGGCATACGACGCGGCGTTGTTCACGAACAAAAAGTCCAAAACCAATCCCGAGGTCGCGGCGCATGTGCTCGATCTTGCCATTGCCGCGCTCGACGCATTGCCCGACTGGACGGAAAGCGCGATCCACGACACGCTGCTCGGCGTCGCCGCGGAGCAGGGGCTCAAGAACGGCACGATGCTCTGGCCTGTGCGCATTGCGCTCGCAGGCAAGACCGTGACCCCTGGCGGCGCGATCGAGATCGCCGTGCTGCTCGGCCGCGAAGAGAGCATGAAGCGGCTGCGCGCGGGGCGCGCCTTGCTCGAAGCCTGACCGCTGAAGGGCCGGGATATGCGCTAGCCTTCCCCTGCGGGTCGACCGCGGGTTCTTCTAAAGAGAAGGGGAACGTTTTCTTTTCTTGAAGAAAAGAAACAAAAGACACTGCGGGGCGAGGGGGATTGGCTGCGGATGAAGGCATACCTCGCCGCGGCATTCCGGCCGATGACAACGCAGGATTCGCCTGCGTTTGCCCGTTCGCGGCGCTGCGCTTCCCCTGCGGGCCGACCGCGGGTTCTTCTAAAGAGAAGGGGAACGTTTTCTTTTCTTGAAGAAAAGA
>OMET01000489.1_pt1 | contig 14738 bp, 4 predicted proteins | sample 1673841 | NCBI WGS metagenome assembly OMET01 (sample SAMEA103958129, study PRJEB25191) | human gut metagenome | reverse complement strand
GTCCTGACAGCTTCCTCAATACGCAAACGAACTTCCGGGTCAACTATCTTTTCGACATCCGTCAGTTCCAAATTGGCAAGTGATTTGCGGACGACATAGCGGATCTTTCCGTCCCGTTCGATGGCTCCGTAATAAGTCTCTTCATGTAATTTGCGGCGTGCCGTGTCGCCCTGCATGTAGATGGGCTTGCCCGCATCGTTGAGCCTGACAAGGCCGCGGACCCGCAGCTTTTTGCGTGTCTGTTTGGCCATGTTGTCGGCCGTATGGTGCGAGACAAGCAACTCGTCGGCCACCGCCTTGACATCCTCCGTAAAGGTCGGCCACGGTTTCTCGATGTCGGGTCGGTCGCCCTCTCCGAGTTGGTAGCGCTCGGCCTCTTCGGCGTAACGCTTCCATGCGAGGTACTCCCGGTGGCCGATGCAGGCGATCGTGATGGCGTCGATGCAGTGGTGTACGTGGTTGACGCGTGCCTTTTTCTCGTACTCCGCCTGCAGCCCCCATATCTTGCGGAAATCGGAAGTCGTTGCACCCTTGACCGTATAGATGCGGTCAAAGACCGTCTTCAGGTAAAGTCGGGCGTAGCGGCCGATGATGCCGATGTCGACACCCTGGCGGTTGCTGAATCCTTCCGGCACCTCGGTCATTGTGAACCGGTCGTACTTCCCGCGCCAGTAATCCTGTTGCAGCTTCAGGTAGTGTCGCCGTTGAATCGCACTGTCCTTTTCAGTTTTCGTTGCTGCGGCCTTGCTTTTGCGGATTTGCGCATCGATCTGTTTTTGCAGGGCCTCGACCTTCTCCTGCCATCCGAACGACTCGATGCACGCCATGATTTCAGCATGATCGGAGAGCTCGGCCGGCAGCCTGGACCGTTTGACCGCGCGGTTGTAGCGGTTCTCACACAGCGTTTTGTTCATCTGCGAATCGTCGCCTCCGCGGGCCCTCGGGATGGTATGTTCGATGTCGAAACCGGGATCGGCGCCGATGAAATCCGAAATACGGATCTGCCGTCCGGTGTAGGGACAGACATGCTGCTGCTCTTCCCACAACCGGTACTTCAACACCTCGTCGTCCGTCGGATCGATCGTCCGGCCTGTCTCCGCGGCATACTGGCTGCGTATCTCCTCGGCGAATTTCCGGTTTTCGGCCTCCCGCTCGCGCTGATACTGCTCGATGGCCTTGCGGAGATTGGCATTGTTCAGCCCCCGGGCAAATTCGATTCGTATCTTCGTGTCGCGGTCAATCTTCCCGTCGCGCAGCAGCCTGTTGACCAGGGCCCGCAGGCGGAACAGCGCCCGCATGGCCATCGGATTGCGAACGGCCGGTGTACGCGGCGAACCGAGCTGCAGCAACCCGGCGGCATCGGGCTGCGCCTTGCGGTAGGTCTCGATCATCGAGGGGTGATAGAGCCGGTCGAATCGCGACAGGTCGAGCCCGTGGTCGCTGAAATAGTTGGCGATGCGGTGCTCCTTGGAGTCGTACTTGTCATCAAGATCCCGTTTGTAGCCAAGCAGCAGCTCGGCGATGTCGTGTTCGATCTCGTGCCGCCGCTCCTCGTTGTCGTATACCTCTTTGGGCAATACGGCCTTGAGGTTGGCCAGGAAGACCGCTTCGTCATACCGGTACCCGAGACGCAGGTAGGGCAGGATCTTGTTGACCGCATTCAGGCTCAATGCGGCGTAGTCCTGCGGCAGACGGATGGCGGCAAAAGCCTTCGCCTGTTCCGCCGTAAGTTGCAGCTTCTCCAGCGCCCAGGTGCGGAGACACTCCTCGTCCTTGAAGAAAAAGAGGGCATGCCAGACATCATTCAGCACCTGTTCCTCGCTCTTTCCCTCCCCGAGCAGATAGAGACTGCACATTTCGCGAAGCCAGTCGCTGCCGAACACGGCGATCAGCGATGCCGTGATGGGACATCCCGACACGGTCGTCGTGCGGGCGAAATTGAAGCGATAGGGGGCCTCGGTACGCTCCTCCCCGCAGGCGTATTTCCCCTTTTCGGCGATCTTGCGTGCGATCTCCTCGAATTCGAAATGGGGCTTGCTTTTCCGGTAGAAAAGCGGGTGTATGGCGTCAACCTCCTCCTGTGTCAGGGGGCGCGGCGCGGCGTCCTGCGGAGAGGTGATGCGGATGTTGTTGATGAATTGCAGCATGCGGAACTCCTCGAAGCGCGGGTGTGATACCGGGCAGCGGCTCTTCCGGGGCTCGAAGGTACACCGGCCGACCGCTCCCTTCTGCGATTTCAGGTCGCGCTGGAAGAAGATCGCCCGGTGCAGAGCCTTGCGCCATTCGTCGGGCAGCTGCTGTCTTTCGCAGATGGCCTCGAATTCGGCCAGATAGTGTTCGTTGCGCGAGGTGTATTTCCCGCGAATCTTCTCCTTGTGCTGATAGAGCTGATAGAAGTATTCTCCGAGGTAACGGCATCCCGCCGCCTCCATCTCGGCTGTGAGGCTCCTGATGCTGCTCTTGACCGTCCCCTCTTCCTGCTCCTTGCCGGCCTCCTTACGGTTGCTGATGAATCCGCGGCGTTGCGCCAGATGGTAGAGCGCCCGGCCGAGCAGATAACGGTGCTGCCGGTTGCCGAGATCGAGCTGCTCGCTCAAGGCCACATAGCGGTCATGGTAGGGATTGCGGTCCGCATTGTCGTCGGTGCGCTGCCATTGGAGAAAAGCCTCGTCGAGCGGATAGCGCTTCTCTTTCCGCCATGCGGTCAGCTGCTCCCCGCTCAACGGCGGACAGAGGTCGTAACGGACGAGGACCCGGAGCAGGTCGATTTTGCGCAGACGCCGCCGGAAGTATTGCCGACGCAGCGCCCGGGCGTTCGTCCGGTCCTGCACGGCCGGCTTTTCGTTGTTCTTTTCGCGTGCGACGCCCTCCTGAAAGATGTCGACACCCTGCTCTTTGAGCGTGTATCCGTGCTCCGTCTCTTCGACGACGGCCCAACCGAGCGAGTTGGTGCCGAGGTCCAGTCCCAGTATCGTTGCCATGTGAGAAAAAATCCTTTTCTGTAAAATTAAGCAAAAATTTGCGGAAAAAGAATCTTTTCCTTACATTTGTGTCGTAAGAGTTCTACATCTTACCACAATAAGGCTACATGCCGAAGGTTTTAAACCTACTGTCTCCGCGTACTCCGTGGAGACTTTTTGTTTTCTGCCGTTTCCCGTATCGAAATACCCCGCTCCGCCCGAATACGGGCGGGCTGTTTGATGCCGGATAGAATGCCCGCATGGGCTCCGCTTCTGTGCATGCCTTGCTCCCGACGGGCGGCCGCCACCCGGATGCCGTCGGGTGGTCGCTCTTCGTTGCATGCTGGCCCTTTGCGTATTTCGCTTCCGATGGCCGGCCGTCGGTTGCAGGTGACCCGCCGGCGGTTGAGGCGATAGCCCTTTAGGTAGCTGTAGAACCGGTGGAGGATGTGGGGCAGCTGCGCTTCATGAAGTCGATCTTCCCGTCGGGGATGACCAGCTCTTCGGGCGGGGCGATCTGCTCGAAGAGCCGTTCGGCGCATCCGGCAGGGTAGACGGTCCCGTCGCGGTCGGTGAAGGCGTACCGGACGCGGGCTCTCGGGAAGTTGTCGGTGACGGCACAGCACATCGTGAACTTGTAGAGGTCGTCGTCGGTGAAGTGGGTGATGATCGGTTTCATGTTCGTAGCGGTTTTTATCCTGGCTCGTTCCCGCGCGTTCCGCGGCGGGAAGATCACATAAAGTGAACCAAATCTTTCGTGATTTTTTGAGCAAATACCCGACGACGGGGATGTGTGACAGCCGCAGGCTCCTGTTGCGGCACAATCCTGCCTGCGACTTCTGCCGGAGAACCACACCCGAAAGGGCCTGCTCCGAGAAAGGTCGGAAGCAGCATCTCCGTTAGGTTCTTTTGCCAGGAATTTAGGTAGTGTTTCAAAAAGTGTGTCTGTGCAGGCGCCTTCAGATTCTTCAGATATGCAAATATAGCGATTCTTGGGTTCAGAACAACACGCCGCGGCGTGTTGTTCATATTTTTGTGTTATAGTCTTCACTCGGGGAATAATTCCCGATCCAGGTCGATTCGTGGCACCGGCCTCAGGTAGGATTTTTTATCCATGGCCGTTTTGCCCATCAGCAGCAGTACCGACTCCTCGCTGGGCATGGCTCCCCGCATGCGTGTAACCCGTCGAAAATCCTTCTGCAGACGCTCGATCCAGTTCGTCGTGTAGATCATCGACTGAATCCTTGCCTCGTAGTTCAGATAGGTGAAGTAGGCTTTGTAGGCCGGATCCTCCGCCCGTCGTCGAAAACTGCGGTAATCCTGCCCCCATTTCTCACAGAGTGTCTGCCATTGTTCCCAAGCTCTCTCCACCGTATAGCTGCGATCCCCCGTACGGAATACCTGCCGCAGATCCTCGGCCAGCTCTCCCTTGTCGCCGTTGCGCACGCAGCTCAGCAGATTGCGTTTCAGGTGCGTCGTACAGCGTTGCAGCGGCGTCCCGGGAAAGACCGCACTGATGACATCCTCCAGCCCCTTCAGCCCGTCGGCACACACCAGGCCGATCTTCCGAACGCCTCGTTCATGCAGTTCTGCGAGCATCTCGCCCCAACCCAGGGCGCTCTCCGTGGGCTTATTGAAGATCCCCAACACTTCACGCCGTTTGTCTTCACGCACGGCAAGCACTACATAGAAAGCTTCGGTCTCCACGCTCCGCTTGCGGTGGATCTTCATGTGTACGCAATCGATGAAGACGATCGGGTAATACGTCTCCAAAGAGCGCGTGAGCCATTGCGAGACATCTTCTCGGAGGTAGTCCAGCATTCGCGAAATGCTCGCCTTGCTGTAGTGCTCGCCATAGATATCCTGGAATACCTCGCCGACCTGTTCCTGCGTAAGTCCTTTCGTATAAAGTGTTCCGGCAAGGCGTTCGCATTCATCTTCCTGATGGCGAAGGATCGCCAGAATCCGGGGATGAAAGTTCCCGTAGCGATCTCGGGGTATCCGGAACGTCAGCGTACGGCCATGACCGTAACTATGTCCCGGGCGAAAGCCGTTGCATTTATTCCCTGATGCCGAGTTTTCCCGGAGATATTCCCGGCGCTCCGAGACCATCATACTCTCCAACAAGATCTCCAACAGATCCTGAAGACCATTTTCCCGCTCCGAATGTTTGCATATTAATTCGGAAAGTTGTTCCTTTGTCAACACCATAAGTCTACTCCTTTTTTAGTTTTTGTTGGTTCCCTATACAAATCTAAAAAATCTGTAGACTTTTTTATTTATCCTTCTCCAGACACACTCTTTGAAACAGTATCGCAGCCGGGAGGATCAACGGGCGCTGAAAGCGTTGACTTTGGCGAACTCGCTTGCCAGCTTGCGCTCGGCCGGGGTGTAGTATTTGCCGCCGGCCTGCTCGATCTGCCTGCGGACGCGGCTCTCGACGATTGCCTGCTTCCGGTCGCCCTGCAGCTTGTCGGCCGTTTGAGGCTTCATGACCGGCAGCGTGCCGCCGACCGTCAGGTGCGGCATGGCAGCCTGTCCGTTGGTGAGGTGCGAAGCGGCCGGAGCCGGCGTCTCGGGGAGCGTGAACGGCACGGGCACGAGCCTGTTCGAGGCGGGAGCTGCCGATGCCGGGTTGAACGGCACGATCTGATCGCGGCTGACGTTCAGGCTGATGACCGTCGGACGGCCCTCGATGCCGTTGCTGTCCACACCCACGCTCAATGCGCAGACGTTGTTGTAGTTCCACGACAGGATGACACCGAAGGTGGCGGGTGAGTTGCCGCTTACCTGCTGGCCGTAGGCCTGGATGACTCCGATGAGCGTGTCGGGGGTGAGTCCCTCCATGGCCGAAGCGGGACGGTTCTGGGTGCAGACGTAGTATTCGGCGCACGAGGGATCGGGCGTGGCGACGATGTCCACGGCCGCCTTGCCGGCGTAGGTGCCGGCGGGGTACTGCTCCGGATCGTAGGCCACGAGCTCATCTCCGTCGTAGACGATGAGCGACAACTCCACGCTGGCGTCGCTGAAGGTGCGCTCCTTGATCGTGAAGGGCACATAGGTGAGGTCGGAGAGAATCTCGCAGCTCCATCCGTCGCTGTAGCAGGCCACGGCGTAGAGCAGGTAGTCGCCCGGTGTGAGCATCGCCCATTCGCAGTCGTACATCAGGTTGCCGTCGGCGGCACCGCTCTTGATGATGGGGAATCCGTTTCCGGCCGTGAGCAGGTATTCCTTGAACTCCTCTTCCGAGGCGAACGAGTCGTGCTTCTCCTTGCGGACGGCTCCCACGGCCCAGGTCTGCTCCAGATCGGAGGGGGTGCAGGTATAGTATACCGAATTCTGGTCGGTGTTGGTGACCTGCAGGTCGAAGGTGATGTCGACCTGTCCCAGTGCGTTCGTGTGCAGGTCGTAGTAGTAGACCTTCGTATTGCGCTCCCAGTAGTCTCCCACGCCGAATACGACGATCGTATAGTCCGTGTCGGCGGAGAGTTCGGAGGCTTCGAGCACCTGTTCGCCCTGCCAGGTGGTCCAGATGTCGTACTGGTTGGCGTAGACGATGCAGTCGTCGGCATAGCGCTCGGGGGTCATGGAGTTGGCATCGCTCGACAGTGCGATGATGGCGAAGTAGTCGCTGTTGTCCGAGGGGGTGATGCGTACCCGCGTGAGCGTCGGATCCGAAGAGACGGTCTCGAAGGTAAACGTGCAGTTGCTGCTTTCGGTGGGCACGGGCGTAGTGATGCTGCTCGTGGTGACGTCCGTCGTGCGGTATCCGTTGGCGATGCCGAATGCGAAGGGGGCGTAGGCCGAGTTGGAATAGAGCGTGTTGACGCTTATCTCGCCTGCGCCCTGCACCGTGAGATCATCCCACGTTGTCGGGGTGCCGAAGGCGTTGTTGATGTCGATGACCTCCTGCAGCTCGGTGATGACGGCATCGGCGAATTCGTCCATCGACGTGAAGCTGTCCATCTCCTCCTGGGTCAGAATGTCGGTGTAGTAGCGGTACTCGTCCGACCCGGGCGTGGTTTTGATCTCCACGTAGTTGGGCTTCAGCGTGGCGACGTCGAGCGTGATCCCCTGCTGGTAGTAGAGCGGTTCGGGCGTCGCATACTCGAAGGCGAAGACCTCGCTGGTGATGCTTGCGTCCATGTTCATGCCGAACGCGACGGCGACGTACTCCGTTTCGGGCGTCAGGTTGTTGAGGTAGCCTTCGGTGTCACCCTGGTAGAGCAACTGTGCGAGCAGTTGTTCCATCGTGATTCCGTAGCTCGAGGCGACCGAGCGGAAGAGGTCGACGTAGTAGCTCGTCAGCTCCTCGTCCGTGGAGAAGCGGGCGTAGTCCGCCTTCGTGAGGTTCAGCATGGCGTATGTGGCATCGGGTTCCGACGAAGCGACTTTGATGTGGGCCCGGAAGGCTTCCACTTCGGGCATCGTGATGTCGAGCAGCCATTTTTCGCTGCGGAGCTGCGTCAGGTTGACCTGCACCTCTTCGGCTCCGGGGCAGGTCAGCCGGATGACCGCGCTGCGGCTTTCCGTGTCGGTATTTGTCGTGTAGTCGAATCCGATCACACCCGGCGTGTTGTCGCTTTTCAGCGTGATCCACGGCTCGGCACATGTGGCGGAGACGACGCTCTCCTCCGTTGCGTTGGCGACGGTGTAGTGCAGCTGTGCGGTACCGGCTTCGGCCGTCAGGGTGATGCCCTGCGCCTCCGTTACCTCGATGACCGGCTGGTGGGGTTTGCTCTCGTCCGTGTCGTCTTTGGAGCAGGCGAACAACAGCGCTCCCGCCATCAGCAGAATAGGGATGTAAGCATAGAGTTGAGATGTTAGGATAATAAAATTCGGAGCTAAATATAGTAATTTGTTTTATTGATTTGACTGGTTGAAGTGCAAAATATGGTGCTTTATCCGTGCGATTTTTCATAAGAGACTGTAGAAAATGAGTTTGGCGTAAAAAATTTTATGATGACTCTTTGGAGGGTGCCGGTTGCTTTTCCGTCAGTCGATTGTCCTTTGCCGGTACGGTAAATTTATTTCGGCGCCGGGCGTTTGGAAGTCGTGCGGATTTCGTACCTTGCACGAAATTTGAGGACTCGGGCGGAGGTTGCAAACTCCCGGAAGACGGATGTTGAAAAAAATCATGAAACATACGCTGCGCACGCTGGCGGTGCTCCTGCTCGTGGCGCTGCTGCTGCCGGCCCTGCTGTATGTTCCGGCCGTTCAGGACCTTGTCCGGCGGAAGGCTGCGGCGTATGCGTCGCAGACGCTTGGCATGGAGCTGTTGGTCGCACGGCTGCGGCTGGCCTTTCCGCTGCGTCTGACCGTCGAGGGGACCCTCCTGCGCGACGGGGCGGATACGCTGCTGCACTGCGGGCGCCTTTCACTCGATGCTGCGCTGTGGCCCCTGTTGCGGAGGGAGGTGGTCGTCGACCGCTTCGAGTTGCGCGACCTCGCGGCCCGCTATGCCGATTCGCTCGGCGGGATGGAGCTGCACCTTGCGGCGGGGCGGTTTGCGCTTGAGGAGTGCCGCGTCGGGCTTCCGGCGCACAGGGTTGACCTCGGGACGGTGTCGCTCTCCGATGCCGACATTTCGCTCGACCTGCAGGCTACCGATACCCCGGAGAAAACGGACAGCACAACGTCGCCGGCCTGGACGGTGGCGGTCGGTCGGCTCGTCGTGGCCAACACCGCCTTCGGCATGCGGACGGCGCCGGCGGTTACGGAGCTGGCGATGCGCCTGCCGGGCGGCATGGTCGAGCGGTGCGTGGTCCGGCTGGGCGACCGCGACGTCGCGGTCGGCAGCCTGCTGCTCGAACGGGGCGAATATGCCTACCGGACCGCTCCCGCGGCGGCCGACGCCTCGCAGCCGGTCCCGGCGCATGCGACGGCCGGGAGCTCGGGGCACGATCCGGCGAAGCGCAGCGCAGAACCTGAATCCGCCGCGGCGGCGCAGCCGTGGAGCGTGCTGGTCGGAAGTGTCGTGCTGGCGGACAACCGCGTCGAATACGGAACGCTGGGCCACACTCCCGTGGCGGGCTTCGACCCGGAGTGCATCGCCCTGTCGGGACTCGATCTGGAGATCGACTCGATCCGCAACCGGGGCGCGGAGATCGCCCTGCTGATCCGGCGGATGCGCTTTGCCGAGCGGTGCGGCGTGGACGTGCAGCAGTTGGACGGCGGCTTCCGCATGGATTCGGCCGGCATCGCACTCTCGGACTTTAACCTGCACACGGCAAACTCCTCGCTGCAGGCCGATCTGTCGGCCGGGGCGGGGGCGCTGCAGGCGGACCCTGCGGCGGCTGTTGCCGCGAACCTCGCGGCCCGGATCGCGCCCGGGGATGCGTTGCTGCTGCGTCCCGGGCTGCCGCTTGCCGTGCTCAAGGGGCGCGACGTGCGCATGCACCTGGCCGCGGACGGTACGCTGGGCGACATCGGGCGGCTGACGCTGGGCGTCTCGTCGCCCGGGCTGGCCGCGGTGGAGGCGGACGGTGCGGTGCGCAACCTGACCGATGCCCGGCGTCTGGCGGCCGACCTCCGCTTCCGGGGTGATTTCGATAACCTGAATCCGCTGCTGGCGCTGCTGCCCGACACGGCGCTGCGCCGCCGCATGGCAATTCCCCGAGGTGTCGGCCTGCGGGGCCGGGTCCGGGCCGACGGTGCGGCTTACGATGGCACGGCGACGCTGACGGCCCGGGAGGGGCGGCTGCTTCTCGACGGACGCTATGACGGTCGGGCGGAGCGTTACGACGCCCTGCTGCGCTGCGACAGCTTCCCGCTCGGGGCCTTCCTCCCGGCCGACTCGCTCGGCGTGCTCGACCTGCTCCTCACGGCCCGCGGCGAGGGGTTCGATCCGTTTGCGGCGCGGACCTCGGCAGCCTTGCGGGCGCAGGTCGGCCGCGTGGTCTGGCAGGGGCGCGATCTGGGCGGGCTCGAACTCGAAGCCGATCTGGCGGAGCACCGCCTCACGGGGCGCCTGCTCGACGACAACGAGGCGTTGCGGCTTGCGCTGCAAATAGAGGGAGAACTGACGGCACAGGCGCAGCGCCTTGCCCTCTCGGGCCGCGTGGCGGAGGTCGATCTGGCGGCCCTCGGGGTGGTGTCCGAACCACTCGGCGGCTCCTTGATGCTCGATGCCGAGGCCTCGGCCGCCGGGCGGCGCTTTGCGGCCCGGATCAGGCTGGACAGCATCGAAATCCGCAGCGACGGCCGCACGGACCGCATCCGCCCGACCGCTGCGAGCTTCTCCACGGACAGCCTGGCGACGCGGGCCGCGCTTCGCTCGGGCGATCTCTCGCTCGCCTTCGCGGCGCCCGGGGCGCTCGATTCGCTCACGGCGGCATTCGCGGCCGGAGCCGACACGCTGCTGGGGCAGCTGCGCACGCAGCACCTCGACATGGAGCGGCTGGGACGTGCGCTTCCGGCCTTCGGACTGCACCTGACGGCCGGGCGCAACAACATCGTGAACAACCTGCTGAAGATGCGCGGTGCCTCGTTCGACTCGCTGCGTGCGGAGGCCGTGCATGGCGATACGCTGCCCCTGCTCGTGCGGGCCGGGGTGACAAACCTCGCGTCGGGCGGGCTGCGGCTCGATACGGCGGGGATTCGATTCCGACAGGAGGGGCGGCAGCTGGCTTATGGCGTGTTGCTGGACAACACCTCGGGCGGACTGGAGCAGGCGGCGCGCGCCGCACTTACGGGTCACCTTGTGGCGGACAGCTGCCGGGTCGATCTCTCCCTGCAAAACCGCGCCGGGGCGGATGTCACGCGCTTCGGCTGGGACGTCGTGTGGTCCGATTCGCTGGTTCGTGCCGCGCTGGGACCCGCTGCGCCGCTCTTCGGCTCGGCCCTTTGGTCGGTGAACCCCGACAACTACGTGATTTACGGATTCGACGGCACGCTCCGGGCCGATCTCGACCTCACGCACGGCGCGCAGCGCTTCGCCCTGCGCACGCTCCCCGTACAGGAGACGCCGGATGCCCCCGATGCCCTGCGGCTCGACATGGCCGGACTGCGCATCGCCTCGATGCTGGAGACGCTGCCCGTGGTCCCGCCGCTGGACGGCGTGCTTGGGGCGGGCATTCAGCTCGAGCGCCGGGCCGACTCGCTCGCCGTCGGGGGCGAGGTCTCGGTGGCCGGCCTCTCCTACGACGGACAGCGCTTCGGCGACGTGGGGCTCGGCCTCTCCTATGCCGGTGGGCGCGGCTACCGCGGTGCGCTCCGCCTGACGCTCGACAGCGCGGAGGTGCTGACGGCCCGCGGCAGCTATGAGCCGCAGCAGCCCCAACCGCTCGACTTTGCCCTCACGATTCCGGGCTTCCCGCTCGAACGAGCCAACGCCTTCCTGCCGGCCGACCTGCTGCGCCTGTCGGGCTCGTTCGGCGGCTCGCTCCGCGCGACGGGAACGGCGACGGCGCCGCAGATCGACGGCGGGTTGCACTTCACGGGCACGAAGCTCCGCGTACCGATGATCGGCACCTCCTTCGCCCTCTCGTCCGACACGATCCGCATCCGCGACAGCCGCGTGCGCTTCGACCGCTATGCCGTTACGGCGCCCAACAAGCACGCCCTCACCCTCGACGGCGTGTTCGACCTGTCGAACCTGACGGCGCCGTCGGCCGACATCGCGCTGCATGCGGCCGACTTCCAGGCTGTGAACGTCGCCCGCACGGAGCGCACGGCGGTCTACGGCACAGCCTACCTCGACCTGGACGCCACGGCGCGGGGTCCGGTCGACGAGCTGGCGGTGCGCGGCCGCGTCGCCCTGCTCGGCGGCACGGACATCACCTATGTGATGCAGGATTCGCCGATGGACGTGCGCGAACGGCCGCAGCAGGTCGTCTCGTTCGTCTCCTTCGACGAACTCGACACGCAGGAGCCGCCCGCCGAAGCGCCCCGCACGGTGCGCATCGGCGGCATGGACCTGCAGCTCGACGTCGATATCAGCGACGACGTGCGCGCCGGTGTCGACCTCTCGGCCGACGGGCAGAACCGCGTCGACCTCGAGGGCGGCGGCCGGCTGACCTACTCGATGAACCCGCTGGGCGACGTGCGCCTGACGGGCAAATACCTGCTCTCGGGCGGTACGGTGAGCTACAACCCGCCAATCATCGCGCGCAAGGTCTTCCGAATACGCCCCGGAAGCTATGTCGAATGGATCGGCAACGTGGCCGACCCGTCGTTCGACATCACGGCCGTGGAGAGCGTGCGGGCAAACGTCTCGACGGACGGGCAGCAGTCGCGCGCCGTGAACTTCGACATCTCGATCACGATCCGCAACTCGCTCGACAACCTCGAGATCAGCTTCGGCCTCGCGGCTCCGGAGGACCTCGCGATGCAGAACGAGCTCAACTCGCTGACGGCCGAGCAGCGGGCCAACCAGGCGATGGGGCTGCTCGTCTACAACACCTACTCGGGACCTGGCACGACGGCGAAGGTCGCGACCGGGAATCCGCTCAACGCCTTCCTCCAGCAGGAGCTCAACCGCTGGGCGCAGAACAGCCTCAAGGGGGTGGACCTGAGCTTCGGTATCGACTCCTACGGCGAGAGCGACCCCGGCGGCCAGCATACGGACTACTCCTACCGGCTGTCGAAGAACCTCTTCGGCAACCGCGTGCGGGCCGTGATCGGCGGGTCGTTCAGCACGGATGCCGACCCGACGCAGAACCTGCGCGAGAACATCATCGGCGACGTCTCGCTCGAGTACATGCTCGACAAGCGCGACAACATGTTCATCAAACTCTTCCGTCATACGGGCTACGAGAGCATCCTCGAGGGCGAGATCACCGAGACGGGCGTCGGCTTCGTGATCCGTAAGCGGCTGCTCCGCTTTACGGACCTCTTCCGGCTGACGAAACGCCGGCTCGAAAAACAACAGAAAGACAATGAATCCACTGCGACATCCCGTTAGCTGCCTCGTGCTGGCTGCGGCGCTGCTGCTCGGCGCCTGCTCCACGACGCGCCGCCTGGGCGAGGGCGAGGTCCTCTATACGGGCGTGCACCGGATCCGCATCGAGGCGGATTCGGGCGTCGTGCTCTCCGCGGCGGCCGAGTCCGCGGCCCGGGAGCCTTTGTCCGTGGCACCGAACAATCCCCTCTACAGCCCCTACCTGCGCACCCCTCTTCCGATCGGACTGTGGGCCTACAACTATTGCTATACGCCGCGCGAAAAGGGGTTCCGCTACTGGTTCTACAAGCGGCTGGCCAAGCAGCCCGTGCTGCTGTCGGCCGTGCAGCCCGAGCTGCGGACCCGCGTGGCGGTGCAGGCGCTCGAGAACTACGGCCATTTCGGCTCGCAGGCCGCATGCAGCCTCCGCTACCGCAAGCACGGCCGCAAGGCCCGCGTGGACTACACGCTGCACGTCGCGCCGCCCTATACCTATTCGCGGATCACCTATCCGCAGCCCGAGGGGACGCTCCGCCCGCTCTTCGACAGCCTGCAGGCAACGTCGCTGCTGCGTCCCGGGGCGCAGTACAACCTCGATACGCTCACGCAGGAGCGCAGCCGCATTGCCGCGCAGCTGCGCAACCGCGGCTACTACTACTTCCGTCCCGAGTACCTCGAATACCTTGCCGACACGACCCTCGCGCCGCGGCGCGTCGATCTGCGGCTCGTGCTCAAGCCCGACGTGCCTGCCGCGGCGCTCGAATCCTACCGCGTGGGCGGGATCACCGTCGCCCTGCGCAACGTCGAACCCGGACCGGCCGACACGCTGCGGCTGCGCGATGTCGAGGTTGTGGCCCAGCGGCCGCTGAAGCTCCGCCCGCGGGTGCTGGCCCGGGCGCTGGCGCTCCGGCGCGGCGAGCTCTTCACGGTCGATGCGCAGAACCGCACGCTCAACGAACTGGGCAAGCTCGGCGTCTTCCGCTCGGTGGGCATGAGCGTGCCGCCGCTCGATTCGCTGCACGGCAGCCGGGAGATAGACGTGCGCATCGACGCGCAGTTCGACTACCCGGTCTCGGTCTCGCTCGAAACCGACGTGACCTCCAAGTCGAACAGTTTTCTCGGACCGGGCATCTCGCTGAAGGTGACCGACAACAACCTCTTCCGTGGCGGCGAGGTCTTCTCCGTCGCGCTCGACGGCTCCTACGAGTGGCAGACGGGCAACAAGAACTCCGGCGGCCGCTCCTCGCGGCTCAACTCCTACGAGCTGGGGCTCAATGCGACGCTCGACGTGCCGCGCCTGCTGGCCTTCGGCCGCCTGTCGGGGCGCCTGCCCGCTCCGCGCCGAACCTCGTTCCAGCTGGGACTGAACCTGATGAACCGTCCCGACTATTTCCGCCTGATCGCCTTCAGTGGCTCGGCCGGGTACGACTTCCGCACCTCGCCGTCGAGCAGCCACTCCCTCACGGTCTTCCGTCTTGTCTACAACCGGCTGCTGCATACGACCGAGTCGTTCGACGAGACGCTCGAGGCCAATCCGGCCATCGCGTTGAGCTTCCGCGACCAGTTCATCCCGTCGGTGGGGTATACCTATACCTTCGATCGGAGCTACGGTGCGACCGCCAGCCGCCGCTTCTACTGGCAGAACAGCTTTTCGGCCGCAGGCAACCTGCTGGCGGGCGTGCTGCGCCTGTGCGGCGAGCGGCAGCCGCAGCACCTGTTCGGCAACCGCTTCTCGCAGTTCGTCCGCAACGTGAGCGAGGTGAAGTTCTTTCAGCGCCTCGGGCGCCGCGACAACTGGCTGGCCACGCGCTTTCTCGTGGGGGTGGGGTATGCCTACGGCAACTCCGAGGTGATGCCCTACAGCGAGCAGTTCTACATCGGCGGCGCCAACAGCATCC
>OMET01000475.1_pt1 | contig 14995 bp, 10 predicted proteins | sample 1673841 | NCBI WGS metagenome assembly OMET01 (sample SAMEA103958129, study PRJEB25191) | human gut metagenome | reverse complement strand
ACGATTGCTCGCCCTGCTGATGGCAGCGGTGATGACGATCAGTTTGCTCCCCACCACCGCGTGGGCCCACGATGCGGCGCATGCCGAGGGCATCCGGGACACCGAGGGCGTCGAAAACGTCCAGGGCAGCGAAGGCGACCGGGACTTAGAGGAGGTTTCGGACTCCGAAAATGTTCCCGGTGAGGACGCGGTGGACGCTGCCGCACTGGCGGCTGTCGAGGACGATGGGCCTGCGGCACTGGCGGCGGCCACCACGCTGGACAGCTATTTCGAGGGGCTGCCGGTCATCGCGGAGACGGAGCCGGGCAGTCCCAGCAGCACCAAGAAGTGGAAGGTCACGACGCTGGGCGGCGACACGGTTCTCATGTCCGGCAACAAGGGCAAGAGCTCCAGCACCAGCACGCTGCAGCTGACCTTCACCGGCGACACCCATCTGACCTTTGAGTACAAGGTCTCCTCCGAGAAAAACTGCGACAAGTGTACCATCACGCTGGGCAGCGACACGGTCGTCCGCTTCGACTATGCGCGCAAGAGCTACCGGCTGTCCTTTGACTCGAACGGCGGCGATCCCGTGGATTCGGTCTATGTCAAGTACGGCACAGCCCTTGCGGATCTTTCGCTCCCGACGCCCGTGCGCAGCGGCTATGTGTTCGCCGGCTGGGAGAACGCGCCGGACGCGATAACGGACAGCGTTACGCTCACGGCCGCATGGACGCCCGCAAACACGGCCTTTACGCTCGTATACTGGTACGAGACCGTGGACAACGCGGACAAATACCTCTTTGAAAAGAGCGTGGCCGCAGACGCGCTGACCGGAAGCACCATCACGCTTTCCGACGCGCAGAAGAGCACGGCGAACCTCGGAAGCAAGGCCCGCTTCTTCTCCTTCAAAAATGCGGATACGAACGTTGTGGCAGCCGGCGACGGCAGCTCTGTCGTGAACGTGTATTTCAGCCGCAACAGCTACACGGTGAAATTCCTTGTGCGCAGTGACCACGGCTGGAGCTGGGAGGAAACGGAGCTCGGCAGCCTCACGGCAAAGTTTGAGCAGGACGTCGAGCAGCTGTGGCCGACCGCAGAAAACTGGACGCTTGACGGAGACAAGCCGAACGGGTTCTACGGCTGGAAGGTCGACGGCATCGCCAACGACATCGTTTCCAAGCGCATGACGATGACGGAAGACCTCTGTGCGGACAACGCCGACAAAACAAAGAACGCCGTCGCGCTGACCAACGCGCACTACACGGCGGATCTCAACTACATGTTTGAGAGTCTCGACCAGAGCCCGCCGGAAAACGGCGATACGCGAAAGCTGTACAACGGCGTGTATTACGATCGGAGTGCCGTGTATTCGCAGCAGAACGTCGGCGCAGACGCGCCGCACTTTTCTCCGAAGCTGATCTCCGGTATGACGAACGCCGCGGTCGTGTATTCCTGCGGTAAGAAAGACCATCCCCGCGGCAGCAGCCATTGCGATAACTACCTGTATTACGACCGGCTGAGCTACACGCTCACCTTCAAAAACGGCACGGCGCAGGTGGGCGCGGCACAGCAGCGCAAATTCGGCGCAAGCTTGGCCGGGACCGCGCCGGAAACACCCGCAGCGCCGCCCGCGGGCAAGACGGGCTATGTGTTCACGGGCTGGTATACCGTGAGCGACGAGAACGCCTGGACGGACGACACGCGCGTGGATCTGGAAACGGCGACCATGCCCGCGCAAAATCTTGAGCTGTACGCAGGCTGGCAGGCGCCGGTGCATACCGTGACCTTCGACGCAACCGGCGGCGCGCCAACCCCGGAAGCACAGACCGTCCCGCACAAGGGCCAGATCGACGAGAGCCGCGTGCAGACGCCTGTGCGCGAGGGCTTTGACTTTACCGGCTGGTACACGGAGAGCGGCATGCATTATGTGCTGTCGAACGCCGTGATGCGCGACCTGACGCTCATTGCGGGCTGGAAGGAGGCCGAGCTGACGGGCTACTCCGTGCGCTATCTCGACGAGAACGGCGAAACGCTCCTGCCGACTGAGACCGAGGACGGTCAGACCACGGGCGAGACCGTGACCGTCACGGCCGAGCCGTACCTGGACAAAAACGGCGTCCTTTGGCTGCCCGAGACGAGCAGTGCGACCCGCACGCTTTCCGGCAACCGCGCGGAGAACGTCATCACCTTTGTGTACCGTCCCGCGTCCGAGGTGCTGCTCACCGTGCGCTATGAGACCAAGCCCGGCGAAACGCCCGCGTTTTCCGACAGCGAAACGGAATGCATCCCGAACACGCGCGTTCCGGAGAACGGCCTTTTGACCGCGGACTTCAACGACTATCCGGGCTATTGGCCGGATGCGTATCAGAAGAGCGTGCGGCCGGTCTTTGATAAGGAAAAGAACGCCTTCGTCGCCGAGATCGTGTTCCTGTATACCGCGAACGAAAAGCATCCCTACACGATCAAGCACTTCCTCGAGCAGCTGGACGGCAGCTACGAAGAGCAGACCGGCGACCGCGAAACAAAGCGCGCGCCGCTTGCAGCGCGTGTGAGCGGAACGCCGAACCAGTATGCCAACTATACGTACCGGCAGGAAAAGAGCCGTTCGTCCATCACCGTAACGGGCAACGAGGCGCTCGACGTCATCGCGCTGTACTATGATCTCGGCAGGCACACCGTGACCTACCGCATCCGGACGGGCGACGAGGGCAAGGGCAGCCTTTCCGGCACGACGGACTATGCGGGCATCCGGCACGGCACGCTCTTTGAAAATGCAAACGCAGCCGCGCCCGCCGTGCAGCCGGGCCGCGGGTACAAGGCGACGGATTGGAGCCCCGCCATTCCCGCCGGCACGACGGCGATCGAGCGCGACCATGTGTTCGAGATCGGCTTTGAACGCGACGATGCGCAGTACCACCGCGTGATCTATGTCGCAAACGGCGGCGTGGGCGACGACCTTGTGGACGACAACAACGGCGCGGGCTATCTTGCCGGCGCAGAGACCACGGTCTGGGAAAACCTGTTCACGGCGCCGCAGGGCAAGAAGTTCACCGGCTGGGATACGACGCCGGACGGCAGCGGCGACGCCTATAAAGAAACCGACGCGCTCGTCATGCCGGACGCGGACGTCACGCTCTATGCGCAGTGGAGGCCGCTCGATTCCTATACCGTCATTTACCTGAAAAACGCGGAGGACGCGACCGGCACGACCGCATCGCAGATCTTCTCCGAGGGCGACGGCGTGGACCTCCGGGAAAACGGCTTTACGCGGCGCGGCTATCGCTTTACGGGCTGGAATACGGCGGCGGACGGCTCCGGCACACGCTATGCCCCGGCGCAGCCCTATGACACGCAGACGGATCTTTCGCTCTATGCGCAGTGGGAAAAGGACCCCGAAGCGTGGCACCGTGTGCTCTATGTGGCAAATACGCCCGAGGGCGCTGTCGTTTCCGGAACGGCGCCTGTAGACGGCGGCGCGTACCGCAAGGATGATCCCGTCGCCGCGGCGGCACGGGGCGATCTTTCCGCAGTGCATTATGTCTTTACGGGCTGGAACACGGAGGCGGACGGCTCCGGCACGGCCTATGCGGAGAACGCTGCATTCGGCTTCCCCTATGCGGATCGTGATCTCACGCTCTACGGCATGTGGCAGCGCGTCACGTTTACCGTGACATATATGCTCGACAAGGGCGACGAAAACGGGTATACTGAATACAGAAAGGATACCGTAAACGAGGGCGACGATTACACCGTTGCCGCAGACGCGGTGCTCGAGGGCTTTGTGTTCTCCGGCTGGAAACTCGACCGGACGGACGGCGCCGTGACGAAAGAGCTCACGAACGTGACCGAGGATCACATCCTCTACGGCGACTTTACCGCGGCGGAGCGCAAGCTCACGATCCGCTATCGCTTGACGGACGCTGCGAGCAAGACGTGGATGACGCTCGGACAGCCGATGACGGTCGCGCCGGGCACGAGGCTCGACGCTCTCCTTGCAGCAGCGGAGAGCACCGTGCTGAACGACAACCCCGGCTATACAAAGCTGCGCGGCTGGAACGGCGACGAGGCGTTCACCACGGCGGCGGAGCTCATGCCCGATGCGGACTTCACGGTCTACGCCGAGTTTGAACGGATCACGGCGGGCTATACGATCCACCATGTCGAGCTGGGCAGCGGCCGGACGCTCACGGACGATACCACGGGCAGCGCGCTCTTCGGCGCAACGGTCGTCACTGTGACCGCGAAAAAGGCGATCGACGGGTATGTCTACCACAGCGACACGGGCAACATCCTGATCGCTGCGGAGCCCGAAAAGAATGTGGCCACGATCTACTACACGACTGCGGCAGCGCAGACCGGCGAGCTGACGATCCAAAAGACCGTGACCGGCGAAAAGGGCGACAAGACGAAGGCCTTCACCTTCACCGTGACCTTTGACACGACGGTCGTATACGGCAATCAGGAGAGCACGAGCTTCACCTTCCGGCTGAAGCACGGCGAGCGCGTGACGATTCCGAACATTCCGGACGGCACGCACTATACGGTCAAGGAAAGCGACAACGCAGGCTATCGCGTGAGCACAAGCGGCGCCCAGGGCACGATCCGTGCGGGCGAATCGGTCACGGCGGCGTTCCTGAACAGCCGCGGGCCGGTACCGCTCACGGGCGACAGCGGCGCAAAGACGCTCGGCGCGATCCTCATGGGCGGGTCGTTCCTTGCGATTCTCGTTCTCGTGTTCATCGTCCGCAGACGGAGAAAGCGTTCCTAACGACGGCGGTCTGCCGCCGCCGCGGTAGCGAATGATCATCAATCCGGGGAGGGGATGCGGCGTTTCGCATCCTCCTCTCTGTATCGGAGGGAAATCGCATGAAAGCAGGAAACGGGCAGAGCCTTGCGATCCGGATCGCGATCCTTGTGTTTGCCGCGGCGTTTGTCGTGGGCGGCGTTATTTTCGGCAAGGCGGCGCTCGAGGATCTACAGGGCGACAAGAGCTATGCGGCGCTCCAGCAGCAGATGATGCAAATGCAGACGCAGCCTGCGGGGAACGATACGCCTGCATCCGCCGCTCCCGCTGCAGACGCGCCGGGCGAAACGCCGACGCCGGAAACAACGCGCACATCGGAGATCGATTTTGCCGTGCTCAAGGCGATCAACCCGGACGTATGCGCGTGGCTGCGCGCCGAGGACACCGTCATCGACTATCCCGTGGTACACGGCACGGACAACGAGTATTACCTCAAGCACCTGTACACGGGGCAAAAGAACCGCAACGGTTCGGTGTTCGTGGACTGCGGCAACACGGGGCTGTTCACGGAGCAGAACACGCTCATCTTCGGCCACAACATGCAGAGCGGCGCGATGTTCGGCACGCTCAAGGGCTACAAGAAGCAGGACTACTACGATGCGCATCCGACGATGACGCTGTATACGCCCGCCGGCGACTACACGCTCGAGCTGATCGCAGGCACGGTCGAGGACGGCTCGTACACCTTTGCAAAATGCAGCTTTGACAGCGGCGAGGAATTTTTCGACTATGTCGCGGATCTCAAGAGCCGCTCCACCTTCCAAAGCAGCGTTGAGGTGCAGGAGGACGATCGGCTCGTCAGTCTCTGCACCTGCACCTACGAGTTCAGCAACGCGCGCTATGTGGTCGTGGGCAAGCTCACGGCTCTGCCGTAACGGTCTGCACGCTGCACAAAACGGACGTCTTCTTTTCTTTTTAGAAGAAAAAACGGTCAGCTTGCGCGGGAAGCGCAGCCCCTCAGACGGACGGACGCAGGCACATCCTGCGTTGTCGTCGGTCGGAATACCACAGCGGGTATGCCTCCCTCCTCCGCCTTGTCTCTGCCCGTGTCCGCCGCGCCTGCGCGCCAGCTTTCCCGTGCAAACCGACCACGCAAAAGAAAATCATCTGCGGAACAGTTGCTCTTCGCTGCTGTTGTCTTTTTCGCGAACATGCTACACAAAACGGACGGTTCGTATGTGAACCGTCCGTTTTTATGCTCCAAGCAGGACGTGCGGGAAACCGCCTTTTCTCCGAAAAACATCCTTCCCCGCAATGTCTTTTGTTTCTTTTCTTCAAGAAAAGAAATCGTCCCCCTTCAAGAGAAGAAAGCCTTCCCCCTTAGCCGTTCAGCGCCTCGTAGATCCGCTGCAGATCGTCCTCGGAGAAATACTCGATCGTGATCTTGCCGCGTTTTTCGCTGCCCGCGATCTTCACCTTTGTGCCGAGCCGCTCGCGGAAACCCTCCTCCAGATCGGACAAGACCGGCGTGAGCGCCGGCTGCGCCTTCTTCGCCTTCTTCGGCTTGTCCGCATCCAGATTCTTGATCCGGCTCTCCAGCGCGCGCACCGAATATCCCAGCCGCACGCATTCGTCCGCGATCTTCTGCTGCGTCGCCGCGTCCGCAATGCCCGCGATCGCCCTGCCGTGTCCCGCAGAGATCGTTCCCTCACGCACGAGCGCAAGCACGGGCTGCGGAAGCTGGAGCAGCCGCAGCGCATTCGCGACCGCAGGGCGGCTCTTTCCGATACGCTCCGCGACCTCCTCCTGCGTCATGTCGTGCTGCTGCATCAGAAAACGGATCGCCGTCGCTTCCTCGATCGGGTTCAGATCCTCGCGCTGGATGTTTTCGATGAGCGCGACCTCGTGGATCTTCGCCTCGTCGTAATCGACCGTGAGCACGGGGACCGTTTCCAGCTTCGCCATCCGCGCGGCGCGGAATCTCCGCTCGCCCGCAACGATGAGATAGCGCCCGTTCTGCTCCTTCACGATCAGCGGCTGTACGATGCCGTGCTGCCGGATCGAGGCGGCCAGCTCCTTGAGCGCCTCCTCCTCAAATTGCTTGCGGGGCTGCTGCGCGTTCGTGTCGATCAGCCGGACGTCGACCTCCTGCACACCGGTTTTTTTTTCCGTGTTTTCCTCCATGTACGGGTCGAGCAGTGCGTCAAGGCCGCGGCCCAGTCCCTTTCTTGCAGCCATGTTACTTGCCCTCCTTTTCCATGAGCTCCGCGGCGAGCGCCCGATATGCGTGCGCGCCTGTGCTGTTGCTTGCATAGCGCGTGATCGGCAGACCGAAGGACGGCGCTTCCCCGAGGCGCACGCTGCGCGGGATGATCGTTTCATAGACCTTGTTTTTGAAGAACTTTTTCACTTCCTCAACGACTTGCACGGATAGATTCGTCCGGGAATCATACATCGTGAGCACTACGCCCTCGACGTCCAGCGCGGGGTTCAGATTCTTTCTCACGAGCTTCACCGTGTTCATCAGCTGCGACAGGCCCTCGAGCGCATAGAACTCGCATTGAATCGGCACGAGCAGCGTATCCGCGGCGTTCAAAGCGTTCAGCGTGAGCAGTCCGAGCGACGGCGGGCAGTCGATAAAGATATAGTCGTAGGCGTTTCGCACGCCGTACAGGGCGCGCTTGAGCACCTGCTCCCGCGCCATGCGGCCGACCAGCTCGATCTCCGCACCCGCGAGCGCAATGTCAGAGGGAATGAGATGCAGCGTGTCGATCATCGTGGGGATCGCCGCGTCCTTTGCCGGCACGTCGTTGATGAACACGTCGTAGATCGTGTTTTCCACCGTGCTTTTATCCACTCCGAGACCGCTCGTTGAGTTTCCCTGCGGGTCGGAGTCGACAAGCAGCACGCGCTTGCCCTCCTCCGCAAGACAGGCGGACAGATTCACGGAGGTCGTGGTCTTGCCCACGCCGCCCTTTTGATTTGCGATCGCGATGATCTTTGCCATAGCTTCCTCCATAAATTCCTGCTTTTGCAGCTTTGCTGCACTGTGTTCCGTGATTATTATATGTTCCACGTGAAACATTGTCAATTGCGGCGGCGGCGCGAGACGGAAATGTTTCACGTGAAACAATGGTGTCGGCCGCATACATCCGAGTCCGCTGTTTCACGTGAAACAATGCGCCGCCGCGCACTTGGCAGAAACGATCGATTTCGGTATACTGCAAAAAAAAGATGGGAATGAGGTTCTCCCGCGGCAGGACGCAGCTTGCGCCTTGCCGGAACCGCCGGCACTTCCGACTGATGACTTCTCATGCGCCGCAAGAGCGCCTGTGGAGTTTTTTCTTTTTCCGGCGCGGCGGCAGATTTTCATTTTCAGGAGGGAAATCTTTCCATGCTCACTTCACTCGGACTGATGTATCTTGTCGGACTTTCCACGGCGTCCGTCTGCCGCCGCATCCGCCTGCCGCGCATAATCGGACTGCTGATCACGGGGATCATTCTGGAGCCGTATGCGCTCGATCTGCTCGATCCGTCCATTCTCGGTATCTCCTCGGAGCTTCGGCAGCTTGCGCTCGTCATCATTCTCATCAAGGCGGGGCTGTCGCTCGACCTCTCGACACTCCGGCGCGTCGGCCGCCCGGCAGTGCTGCTGTCGTTTCTTCCGGCGACGTTTGAGATCGCGGCGTGCGTGTTGTTTGCGCTCGCTCTGCTTGGGCTCGAGGACGCGCTCTCCGGCAAGGTCGCGCTGTCCGGGCTGCTCGCAGTGATGAGTGTGGCATGCACGGTCCAGCTTCGGATGCCGCCCGAGGTAGACGCGCGGCTGTCTGAAAAATTCGGGAAAGTCTGACTTGCGGCGGAGGTGGCGCTCTTTGTGCTCGTCGGCGCGGCCGTCGATCTGCGCTATCTGGCCGACGCGGGGCTTCCGGCGTTGCTGCTGCTGATCGGCCTGATCTTTCGCTCCGCCGGCACCTATCTCTCCCTGCTCGGGACGGCGCTTGACCTGCGCGAACGGTTGTTTCCGGTGATCGCATATCTGCCGAAGGCGACCGTGCAGGCGGCCATCGGCGGCGCGCCGCTTGCGATGAGTCTGCCCTGCGGCGGTCTGATCCTCTCCGTGGCTGTGCTCTCGATCCTTGTGACCGCGCCGCTCGGCGCGATCGGGATGGAGGTCGCCTGTCCGCGGTGGATCACGCGCGAGGCATGAATCGCTGCAGGCAGCGGCATATTCGTGCGGGCAATCGGCACAAATGTGTAGTTGCCTGCGGTTGCTTGCACGGGCAGAAAAGCAAAGCGCATACCGGTGGACGCGAAAACAACGCGTTCCCCTATTTTCTTGCGGAAATGAAAATACGGCGGCGCGGGAAGAAACGCTGCGCCCCGCCCGCATCGGTCGCGGGAGGCGTCGGAATGACGGCTCAGCTTGCTGAATAGACAATCCCCGCATCGGTCGCGGGACAAGACGGAACAGAGAAATGCAGGGCGCACGCACGGCGGCGGGAACGGCACACCGGCGTCTGCCCGTAAAAAGGAGAGAAAAAAAGGACGCAGGCAAAGGGAAGCACCTGCGTCACAAACTGGCGGCTGCACAGCCGAAGCCGTACAGCCGAGCAGACGCGAGACCACGTCTGCTGGGGACACTGTCAGTATATACCTGCGATCCCGTTTCGTCAAGAACCGCGCCGATGTTTTTTGAAAATTATTTTGCAAGGATTTGCAGCCGGTTTCAGGCGGCCCTTGATTGACAAAACCGCCGCCGCGTTATACATTATTATATTATGGATCAACTGACCCGGAGCGCGGTTCCGGGCGGAATTTGGGAGGATACACAAGGTATGCCGGAACGCTATGACCCGGAACACATTGAGCTGAAATGGCAAAAGCGCTGGGCGGACGAGCGCTGCTTTGAAGCGGAGAGCGCGCATGACAAGCCGAAATTCTACGGCCTGATCGAGTTTCCCTATCCATCCGGACAGGGACTGCACGTCGGCCATCCGCGCCCGTTCACCGCAATGGACGTCATTTCGAGAAAGCGCCGCATGGAGGGCTATAACGTGCTCTTCCCCATCGGCTACGACGCGTTCGGCCTGCCGACGGAGAACTATGCCATTAAGACGGGGATCCACCCCACAAAGGTCACGCATGACAATGTGGCGCGTTTCCGCAAGCAGCTGCAGCGGCTCGGCTATTCCTTTGATTATTCCCGCGAGGTGAACACGACCGATCCCGAGTACTACAAGTGGACGCAGTGGATCTTTCTGAAATTCTTTGAGAAGGGGCTTGCCTACAAGGCGGAGATCCCGATCAATTTCTGCACGAGCTGCAAGGTCGGCCTTGCGAACGAGGAGGTCGTGGACGGGCGCTGCGAGCGCTGCGGCGGCGAGGTCGTGCGCATGGTGCGCTCGCAGTGGATGCTGAAGATCACCGAGTATGCGGAACGGCTCATCGACGATCTCGAGCTTGTGGACTATCTCGACAAGATCAAGGCGCAGCAAAAGAACTGGATCGGCCGGAGCGAGGGCGCGGAGGTCTGGTTCCGCATCGCGGATTCCGACGAGCGCCTGCTCATCTATACGACCCGCTGCGACACGCTGTTTGGCGCGACCTACATGGTCGTATCGCCCGAGCACCCCATCATCGAAACGCTGAAGGATCGCATCGAGAACCTCGACGAGGTGCGCGCCTACCAGAAGGCGGCGTCGCTCAAGAGCGATTTTGAGCGCGGCGAGCTTGCAAAGGAAAAAACGGGCGTGCCGCTCAAAGGCGTGACCGCGGTCAACCCTGTGACCGGCAAGGAGATCCCGGTCTGGACGTCCGACTATGTGCTCATGGGCTACGGCACGGGCGCGATCATGGCGGTCCCCGCGCACGACGAGCGCGACTACGATTTTGCAAAGAAATTCGGCCTGCCGATCGTCGAGGTCGTCGAGGGCGGCGACGTCGAAAAAGAGGCCTACACGGACTGCGGCCACGGCAAGATGGTCAATTCCGGTTTCCTGAACGGCTTGGAGGTGAGCGAGGCCATTCCGGCCATGATCGCCTACCTTGAGGAGAAGGACATCGGCAGGAAAAAGGTCAATTTCAAGCTCCGCGACTGGGTGTTCTCGCGCCAGCGCTACTGGGGCGAGCCGATCCCGCTCGTGCATTGCGAGCACTGCGGCTGGGTACCGGTGCCGGAGGATCAGCTGCCGCTGGAATTGCCGATGCTGGACGATTTCACGCCGACGGACGACGGTTCGAGCTGCCTCGCACGCGCGAAGGACTGGCTGCACACGACCTGCCCCAAGTGCGGCGCGCCCGCCGTGCGCGAAGCGGACACCATGCCGAACTGGGCGGGGTCAAGCTGGTATTTCCTGCGCTATTGCGACGCGCACAACGACAAGGCGTTTGCGGACTATGACGAACTGAAATACTGGCTGCCCGTAGACTGGTACAACGGCGGCATGGAGCACACGACGCTGCACCTGCTCTACTCGCGCTTCTGGCACAAGTTCCTGTATGACTGTGGCCTTGTCCCGACGCCCGAACCGTACATGAAGCGGACGAGCCACGGCATGGTGCTCGGCGCGAACGGCGAGAAAATGTCGAAATCGCGCGGCAACGTGGTCAATCCGGACGATTACATCCCGGTCTACGGCGCGGACGCGTTCCGCCTGTACATCATGTTCATGGGCGCGTTCGACCAGCCGATCCCGTGGAATCCCGAGGGAACGAAGGGCTGCAGGAAGTTCCTGGATCGCGTGTGGCGGCTTGCGGACATGGTCAAGGGCGAGGGCGACACGGACGCCGAGCTGCGCACGAGCCTCCACACCTGCATCAAAAAGGTTTCGGAGGACATCGAGCGCATGAAGTTCAACACGGCGATCGCCGCGATGATGAGCTTTGTGAACGACGTTTACGCAAAGGGCAGCATCACAAAGGACGAGCTGCGCACGCTGCTCCAGCTCCTCTGCCCCTTTGCGCCGCACATTGCCGAGGAGATGAACGAGGCGCTCGGCTATACCGAAGAGCTGCACCACAGCAAGTGGCCCGTCTGCGACGAGAGCGCGCTGGTCGCAGCCGCCGTGGAGTACGGCGTGCAGATCAACGGCAAGGTGCGCTGCCGCATCACGCTGCCCGCGGACGCCGACAAGGCTGCGGTCGAGGCTGCCGCAAAGGCTGCGCCGGATGTTCAGCTGTTCCTCGAAGGCAAGACGATCCGCAAGGTCATTGTGGTCAAGAACATCGTGAACATCGTGGTCGGCTGACTTCCTTTTCTTTCTAGAAAGAAAAGGAAGCAAAAGAAAGTCGATTGCGGCTGAGCTTCTTTTCTGCGCTCTTGTCGCTTTCACCAACCCGTAACACAAAACGGACGGTTCGTATGTGAACCGTCCGTTTTTTCGTGCCTTGTGCAGGACGTGCGGAAGAGCGTCTTTTCTCAGATAAATCAACTGCCCCGCAGTGTCTTTTGTTTCTTTTCTTCAAGAAAAGAAAACGTACCCCCTTTATTAAAAGGAAGAGCGGCGGATCGCGAGCAGTAAACGCAGCAGCGTATTGCGCGGCGCAATGGAAAGAAATGCGGCGCATAACTCTGCCTTGCCACGCTCGCCGTTGTAAACGCGGAAACCGTTTTCCGCCGGATCAAAAGCGCCGGCAGCAAAATGCCCGCCCGGACTGCCGTCCCCCGCCGTGTAGAGATAGCAGAGAATGAACGCATCGCATGCGCGGCTCTCGCGTTCCATCTCCTCCGCCGCAGTGCAGAGCCGAACGGAATAGCCGAGCGCGCGAAAATACTTCAGCAGAAAAAACGGATCCGCACCCATGCGTCCGCCGCTTCTTGCGCCGCGCCGCAGATCGGACAGCACCGTTTCCGGATGCACATCCTCGCCGAGCAGCCGCCGCGCATTGTACGCCGCGATCCAGCCGCAGCCGTGCTCCGCCGTATTGCCCCGCGTACCGAAGCGTACCTGCGCAAGCGGCCGCTGATCGCCGATCAGCCCGTTTTCCGCCATGGCCGGATGCGATGCGCCGCTGCCGACGCAGGCCGTAAGCGCCTCCAGGGACGCGGCGTCGATCGCCCGCTCCGCGCCGGGTCTCGGCGTTTTCGCAAGCAGATGCAGAACAAACAGAGAAAACCGCGCGTCAAGCGAAGGCCGCCCCGCAAGCAGACGCGCGCCCTCGCGCCGAAGAAACCGGCAGACGCACGCGTTCCACCGCCGGGACAGCGCCGCTCTCCATTGCCGCAGTCGTTCCATATCCGTTCGCTCCGTGTTTCGAGGATGTCCCTATCATACCACGGCCGCAGCAAGCGCGGCAAGCGGCGCAAAGCGCCGGCGCGCGGGCGAAACAAGAAAAAAAGCGCCTCAGCGCTTTTCTCCGGAAACAATGTACTTTTCGTCGTCCGATACCGTCACGTCCACGCGGAAATACGGCTCGAACAGCGCGGCAAGCGCTTGCTCCGACATCAGACCCATGGAGACGCTGTGCGCGGATCCGGAATGGTGCCGATCGATCGCGGCGCGGCTCATGCCGTGAGCCACCGTCAGCCGCCCCCCGTTTCGGAGATGGGAACAGAGACAGGCGATGAGCGCCGCAGGATCCGGAAAATGCGGAAACGCATTGTATACCATGGCGCAGTCGAACCCCGCAGGGAGCGCAGCGGTCAGCACATCCCCCGCCACAAAGGTCACGCGCGGATCGCTGCATTTCTTCTTTGCCGCCGCGATCATGGCGGGCGAAAGATCCACGGCTGTCACGGCGGAAACGTCCCTTGCGAGGTAATCCGGAATCAAGACGCCCGTGCCGCAGCCGACGTCGAGCACGGAGCAGCCCTCTTTGACGCCCCCCGCATCCAGGATCGTGCCGATGATGCGGTCGTCGCGTACAAGATCCTCGTCCCAGGTGGGTGCGAGCCGATCGAAAAAAGCGCGGATCTCTTCCTGCTGCATGACGAAGGTCTCCTTTTCCTTAGATGTTTGCCGGGTAACGCTTCGGAACGATGCGCGCCTTTTCGAGCGCGAGCACGATCGGCGGGAGGATGAGGAGCTGGATCGCGATGCCGGGCAGGCCGGTCACAAAATACGACGTCGCCCAGACCGCCATGGAATATCCGCCGGCGGAGAAGATGAGCGCGCGCGCAAGACCCGCAACGACGCGCCCCGCGAGCATTGCGCCGATGAGCGAAACGTAAAGATCCGCGAAGAGCTTGCCCGTGCGCACAAACCGCATGAGCAGGCCGGAGACAAGGCCGTAGACAGCCAGCTCGACCATCATGGAGGGCAGATAGGCTGCCGGCGGCATTCCCGTGAGAACGCTCGAAAGCAGGGGGCCGACGAGTCCGCAGACAAGGCCGAGCGGCCAGCCGCAAAGGAGACCGCAGAGCAGCACGGGGATGTGCATGGGCAGGAAAATGCTGCCTGCGTTGGGAACGGAGTGGAAGGCGATGGGTAAAACGACGCAGAGCGCCACGCACAGGGCGGCGATGACAAAGTTTTTCAGACCGAATTTTTTCACCACAGAAACAGGCTCCTTTCAACGGATGCGCGCGCAGCGTAGCCGGGCGCGTTCAACGCATAAAGTATATCAGTAGAAAAGCGGCGCTACAAGCCCGTCAGGGGGATACAAAATGCCGCGCGCATGTGGTACAATAGCCGCATGAGAAGCATACAGTATCGGTTTTCCGTGCCTGCCGCAGCCGTGCGCAGGCATCATGACGAGCACGGGTATATGCAGGAGCAGCTCCATGCGCCGGACGAGCCCTGCGCTCCCTGCGCTGCGGGGCATACGCACACGCACGGGCATACGCACACGCACACAAACACGCGAGCGGTCATCAACCGGCTGTCGCGCGCCATCGGGCATTTGACTGCCGTGCGCGCCATGGTTGTGGAGGGGCGCGACTGCGCGGAGGTGCTGGTACAGATTGCGGCGGTGCGCTCTGCGCTGAACGGCGTATGCAAGGTCATTCTGAAGGATCATATGGACCATTGCATCGTGGACGCGGTGGAGGCCGACGACATGGAGCCCATCGAGGCGCTGAATCAGGCCATCGACCGTTTCATGCGGTAGGGGAGAGAGCTGACAAGGATTTTTCCTTGTCAATCACTGATAAATGCCTAAAACACGGGCAGCGGTGCGTTGACAGACGGCTGCCGCAGGGCTATAATAACAGCAATAGGAGGGATGTCTATGATCTCAGCCATCGTGTACACATCCAACAGCGGGTACACCGCGGAATATGCCCGGATGCTGGGGGAGCTTACCGGCCTGCCGGTGAATGATCTGCGTCAG
>OMET01000462.1_pt1 | contig 15134 bp, 14 predicted proteins | sample 1673841 | NCBI WGS metagenome assembly OMET01 (sample SAMEA103958129, study PRJEB25191) | human gut metagenome | reverse complement strand
AACACCCGCTTGGGAACAAACCCGCCGCAAGTCACCAGGCCAAGACGAATCTCGGCACACGAGGAACCGGAAATTGTCGTTCCGGAGCGCAGCCGCACGGTCACACGCCACACTCCGGAACCAAAGGCTTTTAGAAATAGGTGCTACAGCCAAGCTTGACGGCGAGGACGATGCCGGTGAGCACGGCGGCGGCGCGCATGATGTTCTCGGGGATATGGCGTGTGACCGGAGGGGCGATGGAACTGCCGATGATGCAGCCCAGGCACATGGCGATGGCGAACGGCCAGTAGACGGAGCCACGGCAGATGAACATGATCGCGGCGGAGATGTTCGCGCCGAAGCCGACCACGGTCTTCAGCGCGTTGATCTGGTGGAACGGGCCGATCTTGCCGAGGTCGAGGATCGCCAGGGCGAGGGTACCGGCGGCGGCACCGAAATATCCCGAATAGATGCCGACGAAGCTCACGCCAACCCACAGCCACCACGGGTCGTTGCGCAGACTGCCATTGGCCGTCCTACTGGCGATCAGCGCCGCGCGCTCGCCTTGCTGCGATTGGGGCAACGCCTGCGCGACAGCGTCGCGTGCGGCCGCTTTCTTCCGCGGGTTCAGCGCGATGATCAACGCGCTGAACAGAATGAGCGGCGGCACAGCGAATTCGAAGACCTTCGCGGGCAATTCCAACAGCAGCAAGCCGCCGATGATGCCTCCGACCAAGCCGATGCAAGCGTAGACAGCCACACGGCGTCCCTGGCCCTTGAGCTCCTTGCGCGCGGACAGCAGCCCGCCGATGCCGGTGCCGCACACGCCCACCGTGTTCGTGGTGTTGGACAGCACGGGCGGAATGCCGAACGCCAGCAACGCAGGATAGGAGATCAGCGAGGACGCGCCGACCGCGTATCCGACGAATCCCGCGCCGATTCCGGCGACAAGCACCAGCAGCAAAGTGGTGATGGACACTCCTGCGATCATGACCGCTTCCCCTTCGTAAAACTCCTACGTAGTCCTCCTATAAGTAACGGGAGCCGAGCTTAACGGCTCGGCTCCCGCATATCACGCGTTTGCCCAGAACGTGGCCGGGCAAACGTCATATCAGTGGTTGCGCTTGGCGATCAGCGACTCGGTCCAGTAGGCGGCAAGCGGAATCAGCGCCCACTGCAGCGCGAGACCGGGCAGGCCGGCGGCCAGGTCGCTCGTCCATGTGGCGGCGATGGCCTTGCTGGAACCGAACGCGAACACGGCGATCGCGGTGGCTGCGGTCAGCACCACACGTCCGGCGAGCTGTGCGATGACCACCTTCGCCAGGCTCGGCAGCTTGATGCCGCGCAGCAGACCGGCTACCAGGCCGTATGCGCACAGTTCGACCATCATGAGCGGCAGCATCGCCAGCATCGGCATGCCGGACAGCAGGAAGCTCACGAGCGGAGCGGCGGCGCCGGCGATCGCGCCGACGGCGGGGCCCGCGATCAGGCCGACGAAGATGATCGGCAGATGCATCGGCAGGAACGCGACGCCCAGCATGGTGCCCTGTCCGGAGACGGCGCCGATGACGTGGAACAGTTGCGGCAGCACGACCGCTGCGACGATGGCGAGCAGGGTGGCTGCTGTCTTGGTGCCGAGACTCAGTTTCGGCAGGTCGGTGCGGCGCAGGGCGGCCGCGGGCATGGTTGCGGAATCAGACATTTGTTTTCTCCTTAATGTTTCCTTCTCTTCGGATATGCGTATACGTCATACCGGCTCGACGACCGACCCACCGTCCGGCAGCGCGGTGTCGACCAGCAAATCGGCGACGGCTTGGATATTGGTCGCTTCGAAATAGCGGTTTTCCAGCGGAATCCACTCGTCGACGAATCGTTGCAACATGCGTGGATTGCGTCGTTCGAGCCGACGCAACTGTTCGGCAGGATCGACCGCAAGACAGATCATGCAATCGTAATACCTCCGCAAGGCGGGGTGCATGCTGTAGCTGCCTTCCACAATGGTCAGCTGGGCCGGTTCGACGGCGTACGCGACGGCGAAATCGCCTGTATGGCAATCCCATGGCCGGTATTGCGCGGCTTGTCCGGCGGCGAGCGGTGCCAGCACTTCCGTTTCGAACCGTTCACGGTCCACGTTGCCGCCGGGTTCGGCGAAACGTTCCGGCGTGCGCTGTTCGGGACGGAGGAAGAAATCGTCCATGTGCAGCACGTTGCCGCCGAAACGCCTGTTGAGCATCGCGGCAAACGTGGTTTTGCCAGACGTGCATGGCCCGTCGATTGCGACGAACACACAATCGCGTTCGGCAAGCAACGTTTCGATACGTGCGATTGCGATGCTGGCTTCCGTAGGCTTCGCGGGTTTCGTGACCATTGCGTTCGCCGTCAGTCGAGTACGGTCAGACGGTACGCGCGCGAACCGATGCCAAGTTCCTCGGCGTATTCGAGGATGTGTTCGCCGTGGAGCGAGGCGATGCGTTCGGTGACGGACGCTCCGTCAGGGGCGGTGTGGATGAGGTCGACGCATGCCTGGTCGAGTGCCACCGGGTCGAGCGAGGACAGCACGCCGATGTCATGCATGTCCGGTTCCGTCGGGGAGGCCAGGCAGTCGCAATCCACCGACAGGCGGTTCATGACGTTCAGATACATCATCTTGCCATGCATGTGGCCGATCACGGCCTCATCGGCTTCGGCCATCGATTCGAGGAATGCATCCTGAGGAGTTTCCACCCACTTGTCCTTGGTGACGCCGGCGGAATGGATCCAGCGTTTGCCGTTCGACGAGGCTATGCCGATGGACACGTTCTTGAGCGCGCCGCCGAAGCCTCCCATCGGATGGCCTTTGAAATGCGACAGCACGAAAATGGAATCGTAGTCGTCGATATGCTTGCCGACGATGTCGTAGGCGATGTGGCGGTGCTTGGCCACCGGGATCTCGATTTCGCCGCCCATGTCCATGATCTGGATTGGCGCAAGATCGGCGTATCCGTGCTTTTTGAACGTGGCAAGGCTTTTTTCGGGGGTTTCACGATTGCCGTCGTATGCGGTAGCGCATTCCACGAGCGTGCCGCCGATCTCCTGCACGAGGTCCTTGACGAGCGAAGGATTGAGATTATTGGATTTTTCCGATTCGCCGGAATGGACTTTGATGGCCGTTTTGCCTTCCGGCTTGCGTCCGAGCGCATGGTAGGCGGCGACGAGGCTTTCCGGTGTGATGATCGGCGTGAAGAACACTTCCGGTGCGGACTGCGCGTCGGTGCGGTGTTCCAGTCCTTCCAGTCGCGAGGCTTCGAATTGCATCTTGACCCTCCTTGATTCTGCCTGTGTTTTTGGCTTGCATCTCCAGCGTACCAACTTAAACCCGACTTGAAGCAAACAGACCTCAAACCCGTTCGAGATATGTTGCAAAATATGGATTCCCGCGCGTGTCTCCCCATCCGGCCGGCTTGTCCGCATGAACCGGAACACTTGACGCTCGTGATTGATTTTTGCAAGAAATGGTGGACTCGCATAGCCACCAAGGGAATGGCGTTCATTGGCATCGTCACGTTGGCGGCCTCTCTGGTGGCTTCGTGGCTCAAGCAGTTTCCGGGATTCAGCCTGTTCGGCGCGTTGATCATCGCTCTGCTCATCGGCATGGTCGCGCAGTTCCCGATCCGCAAATGGTATTCGAGCCGTTCCGCCGAACATAAGGCCGGTGTGAAGGATGCGGCCGGGCTCATTTCGAACAAGCTGCTTCGCCTGGGCATCATCCTGCTTGGTTTCAAGCTCAATCTGACGGTGCTGTTCACGCAGGGTATCAAGTGTCTGCCGATCGCGGCAGTGGTGGTGACGCTCACCATCGTGGTGTGCTACAACATCGCACGCAAGCTTGGCGTCGATCCGCAGCTCGCCATTCTCGTGGCGGGCGGTACCGGCATCTGTGGCGCGGCAGCCGTCATGGGATTGTCCGGCTCCATCAAGGTGCCGCCGGAAAAAGAGGATGAGAAGGCCAACAATGAGGTGATGGCCGTGGCCATCATCGCCATCATGGGCACCATCTTCGCATTGCTGGAAATCGCCCTTGGGCCGTTGACGGGCCTGAGCAAGACGCAGTTGGGCATCACCGCCGGAGCGTCCCTGCACGAAATCGCCCATGCCGTGGCCGCCGGCGACGCGTTCGGCGCGGTGGACATCGCCACCATCATGAAGCTTTCCCGCGTGCTGATGCTGGTGTTCGCGGCCATCATCATCGCCGTTTGGTGGGATAAAAACCATTCCGAAATGCCGGCCGACGGCAAACGCAAAGTGTCGTTCCCGTGGTTCATGCTCGGTTTCATCGGCGCTTCCATCATCGGCACGTTCGTGCCGTTCATCGGTGCCATCGCACCGAATCTGGTCGATTTCGCATACATCGTGCTCGGCATGGCCATGGCCGCGCTTGGCATCAACGTGAATTTCAGCGCCATCGCGAAGAAGGGACAGAAGGCGTTCCTGGCGAGCTTCCTCACGTCCGTGCTGCTCATGTGCTTCGCGGCGGGAATCGCGGCGCTGTTCTTCTAATCGCCTTCCGTTGTGCCACGCTGTCGTTTTGCGGAGGGCAGTTGGATTTCGGACAGCAGAATCGCACCGAAAATCAGCGCGAAACCGCATAACGACGGCACGGTCAGCGTTTCGCCGGTGAAAATCACGGATACCAGCATGGCGAAGATGCATTCCGTGCTTAAGATCACGGACGCCTCGGAAGTGGGCAGATTCTGTATGGCGATGGTTTGAAACACTTGGGCGATCACCGTGGAGCCGACCACCAGGTAGGCGATGCACAGCACGATGTCCCACCGCGCCCAAGCCATGGACGGTCCGCCTTCGGTAAGCACCGCGCCAGCACCGAACAGCAGGGCGCACCACACGAATTCGGCAAGCATCAGCGCGATCGCGTCGAAATCCTTGCCGATGAAACCAACCAAAACCAGATTCAACGCGAAGAAAAACGCGCCGATGATAGTCATGGCGTCACCGAAGCTCATATGCATGAGTTCCGCGCCACCGCCGCCGCTCAGCGACACCAGACCAATGCCGAACGCGCAGACGAACGCGGCCACCAGATGCTGCCAGCTGGGGCGTTTGCGCGTGAACGCCCACACCACGAACGGCACCATCACGCAATAGGTGTCGGTGAAGAAGCTGTTGCGTCCGGGAGACGTGGTTTCAAGTCCTTTGAGCTGGAAGATGAATCCCAGCCAGTAAGTCAACGCGAGTATCAGACCGGGAACGATATAACGGCGCAGGCGAATCCTGCGAAGACGTGGGAAAAACACGATGGCCATAAGCAGTACCGCCGAAGCCATGCGGAAGAACATCATCCACTGTGTCGGCATGTTCTCCTGCACATGCTTGAGCATGGTGTAGCCGGACCCCCATACCGCCGCGTTGACCAGCATCATCACGCGGGCGACCGGCTTCGATACGCTAATGCCTTCCGATGATTCCTGCCCCGCGTCTGCCATCCGTCCCCCCTTACACGCTTCCACACATCCGACGTCGTATTCACGTCATGCTTTCCGAAGGAAACTTTAGACGTGGCTGCGGAAGCAACACGCGGGAGCATGCTACTGCGCTTTGGCCGCCTGGCTGTTCACCCAGTTGTCAGCCATGTCAATGGCTTCGTCAAGCGTGACCTTGGCCGCCTTGTAATACTTGGAATCCTTGATGTTGCCGCTTTCGACGAGCTTCTGTCCGGAGTCCGCGGCCTTGGACAGCGCGGACAGCAGTTTGCGCCCGGTCAGGGTCAGGGAATCGTCCTTGCTGAGTTTGTCGACCAGTTTGTCTGCCTCGTCGATCGACTGTTGCAGTTCCTTTTTGGATTCATCCAACGATTTCGTGTCGGAAGTGCCGTTCGAAGAAGTGCTGTTCGAAGAGGCTCCGTTCGATTGCCCGGATGGGTTATTGGACGATTGTCCGGATGCCGCGCCATCCGAATCGGCCTTCGGATCCTGCAACGCGGTTTCGGCGTTTTTTTCTTGGATGCTTTTCAGACTGGCGTTCAGGGAATCGGTGGCGCTGTCCAACGTTTTGGCTACGAGATTGAGCTGCGTGATGGTGGCTTCCGCCTTGCAGCCTTCCGTATCGACTGTGTTCTCGGCGCTGGTGGCCGCGTCCGCGAACGCGTCGATGATGTCGTTCACGCCGAGCGCGCCTCGAATCAGCTTCTGCAGTTCGCTGCCGTTTTCGGAAGTGTCGAGCACGGCTTTGCGGGCCGAGCTGAATTCCGCGAGCGATTGCCGGCATGTGGCCAATGCTTCCTGCTGCTTGTTGCGGTAAACGCACACGCCGGCACCGCATGCCACGATGAGGGCCACGACCACGGCGAGGACGATCGGCCATGCCTTGCGGGGGGGGCTGGAAGGCTGTTCAGTGGTCTGGTACTGATAATCCATACGTGTCACCCCTTGCGAACCGATAGCTGTCATCGTTCTTCGTCTTGTTAACCTTGCCTATTGTACGGGCTTGAAGATGGGAATATCCTGAATGGGCATCCTGCGCACACCAATGACGCAGGATCGGGCTGGCATATCGTCTCTCCGCAGGCGTGCCGCATGTCCATCACGGCCAGCAGCCCCCGTTTGTCCGCTCGTTCGACAGCCATGTCCACGAAATCGACCGGCAGATGCCGTTTGTCGGCGATTTGCCGCACCGTCAATCCTGCGGCGATGTCGCCGGCGATGCGTGCGACGATATCGTTCCGGCCGTCGCCGTATGTATCAGCCGTACGTGGCGTACGCCGCCATCCGTGCGCGGAAGCGCCAGACCGTTCCATACCGCTCACCATATCAACCGCAATGTTTGGAAGGCGATGATGGCGATGACGTATGCCACGGCCAAGCTCAGCAGGACGGATCGCGCCGCGACTTTCATGCCGAACTGCCGTCGCATTTCGGCGACCGTCGCAAGACATGGCGTGTAGGCGAGCGTGAACAGCAGGAAGGCGATGGCCGCCGCCTTGCCGTGGCCATGCGATGACTGGTCGAACGAGGCGCGCAGCTTCTGTCCCAGCGTTCCCTCCCCGGCTTGTTGGGAAGCCGCATCATCCGGTTCGTCCGCATGGTATGACTGCGACATCGAACCGACCACGACCTCTTTGGCCACGAATCCCGTGATCAGCGCGGCCGAGGCATGCCAGTCGTCGAAACCGGCCGGCGCGAACACGGGAGCGACCGCGTCGGCAAGCACGCCATACGCGGAATCATGCACATCGTCGACATGAGCGAAACCGCCTGCGTTGGCGGTTACCGGAATGCCCTGCAGCAGCCACAGCGCCGTGATCATTGAAATGATGATCACGCTGGCTCCACGGATGAAGCCCCATAGACGCAGCAGCACCGAACGTGCCAGCTGCAACGCGCGCGGGCATTGGTATGCGGGAAGCGCCAGCATCAACGGTTCGGGTTCGAGGCCGCGGAACATGGTGTGGCGCAGCAGCACGCCGACCAGCAGGATGACCATGACCGAAGCCACGTACATGAGGAAGACCACGAGACCGGCGTATTTCGGGAAGAACGCGTGGGCGAGCACCAAAAACACCGATAGTCGTGCGGAACATGCCGCGAACGGCACCAGCATGCCGGTAAGCACCCGTTGCCGGGAATCGGATAGGGTTCGTGTGGCGGCCAAAGCCGGCAGATTGCAGCCGAAGCCGACGATGATCGGCAGGAACGCGCGACCGTCCAATCCCAAGGCGCGCATGGCACGGTCCATCACGAACGCGGCGCGGGCCATGTAGCCGGAATCCTCCAAGATTGACAGCAGCAGGAACATGATGCCCATCACCGGAATGAACGTCAGCACGGTGACCACGCCGTCAAGCAGACCGTCCACCAGCAGCGAACGCAGCCAGCCGCCGCTCACGGATGGTCCGAACAGGCCGAGCAGCAGGTCGAGTCCATCTGCGCACCATCCGCGGAAGGTCACGTCAATCCAATCCTGCATGGGGCTGGCGAGCGTGGTGGTGGCCTGGAACACGACGAACAGCACCGCAAGGAAGACGAGGACGCCAATCACGGGGTGCAGCAGCACGCGGTCGATGCGGTCGGACAAGGTGACGTGGTCGACCGCATGCATGTCGAGGCCGCGCAATATGCCGGCGGTCCAGTCGAGTCGTGCGTCGGCCCGCGATTCGGCCCAGACGCTCAGGCCGTCGGCGGTTTTCATGTCGGCGTCGGCTGTCGCGGTTGGCAGTGCGGTCAGCCCGTGCGGAACGGGCGTTCCCTCGAAACTTGCGGCGATCGCGTCGGCCAAAGCCTTGCCGCCGTTTCCGGTACGTCCGTCAATCGCGACGACCGGCATGCCGTCCAGCAAATGGGACAGTCGTTCCGCATCGACGCCGCAGCCGTTGCGGACGGCGAGGTCGTTCATGGTGAGTGCCACGACGGTGGGCAGCCCGAGCTCCACCACCATCGACAGCAGGTACAGCGATCGGGACAGCGCGGTGGCGTCCAGCACCACGACGGCAAGGTCGGGAACGGGCATGCCCGACGCGCCGGTCAACGCGTCGACGGCAACCTGCTCGTCGGGACTCATCGGAGATAGCGAATAGGTTCCGGGAGTGTCCACAAACTGCCAATTCTGCGGATTTTTCGTCGTTTTCGAGCTTTTGTACCGGTATTGCCCGCAAGTGATGGACACCGTGGTGCCTGGCGCGTTCATCGTACGGGTCCTCGCGCCAAGCAGCGCGTTGAACATGGAAGATTTGCCAACGTTCGGATTGCCTACAAACACGACGCGTTTTACATTTTCGACGTTTCCCATATTGCCGGAGTCGCCGCCCATGCCGTCATTCGCGGGTCTGTTGACACGACAAACGCGATGCCGGCAACAGCCATTCTGCGAACGGCAGCAGTCGCCGCCCCTCAGGTTCCGTAGATTCAACATTCGCGCATATTCCCGTTCTCTTCGCGTTACGCAACGTCGTCTTGCGCATGTTCATCCCGCGCGAACCGTACCCGGACGGCACGCGCGGTGCCGCCGTCCACCGCGACACGTTCGTTTCCGAATGCGACGACCCTTCCGCCGAAAGCGCTCCGCTGCATGACCCGTAAACCCGCGCCCGGAGCCAATCCTATCTCACATAGGCGGAACCGGTGCCGGTCATCCAGGTCGATGCCGTCCACGACAACGCGCATGGCGCGCGGACAGTCGCGCAGCGTCATGATGGCGCCGCGCTCCCCCGCCCGACGCCGCACCGTGTCATCGAAGCGGCGAGCATGCGTATTATCCATGTTTTCACACATAGCAGGAAACGAAGCAAAGCACAAGAGTGTTTTTCACGGAACTGAACCGCACCCCAATTGTTGGACGTCGGTAAGTGGGATGCAGTCTGAGACCGCGATCTGGCACGCATCATCCAGACTTTGGTCGACGATCCCATTGAGCAACGCATTCGCGAACGGCGCGTCCAAGAGCAGGACGGCGAGGCCGTTGCCGACAATGCCCCGGTCAATACAGGCTGTGGCAACGCTGCCGACAATGCCACTGCCGAAAAACGCAAGCCCAGTGCCGCCACATTGGCGGCAATAACAGTACCGGCACAAGCGGCACCGACGCGGTTGCCGACAATCCGCTGGAGCTGGTGGAATCCGGTTGGTCTGTAAGCCAACAGGGGTACGTTAGCTACGCATTCGCCCTGCGCAACACCAGCACAACCCTGCAGGTACAGTATCCAGAAGTCGCCATCACCGGCGAACCAAAGACGGCTCCATCGTGTTCTCGCAGACGCAAACGCTGAATATGGCGTTCCCGAATCAGACTATATATAACGCCGGGCAAGCGGGTCAAGGTACCGCACCGGCCACCGTGGACTTCGTTGCGCTCAGTCCGAATGAGTACAACGTCACGGAAGCACAAGGCACTGCCACTTTCCCCATCAGCGGAATCTCCAAAGTGCGCAACAACGACGGCGGCACGACCTTCAATGGCGAAGTCCGCGCCGTGACCGATGGTTTCAAGCCTTCAGATGGACAGCAGATCAAGGTTTCCCTAGTGTTGCGGGATAAGCAAGGTGCCATCATCTATGGAGAAATGGCATTTGTGGATTGGCCGGACAATGGCCAATCCTGCCTTTCTCGATACTGGTGTACGATTTGCCGGACTACACGTCCTACGAGTCGTACGCACAAATTTGGTAGTTCGGCTTAATCGCCATCAGGCCGCGTTACACGCCGCATCGACACTAGTGTTGCGCCGTGCCTGGCCGAATACACGGCCAGCCATCTTCTCATCGGTCTCGGTCTGGATGATGGTGCGCATCGGGCCCATGCAGATGGCCGAAGCCAAACCGTTCACCACATCAATCAGCAAATACGCCAGCAGCTTGTGGACCACGCCAAGACCAACGACGGAGACGCCCACCAGAGTGATGCCGAAGGCGACCACGCGCATGTTGTTGCGGATGAGCTTGGCACCGATGGTAGACATCAGCGCGCCGCCGAGCAGCATACCGATGCTCCATCCCAGCTCGTTGGCGGCGAGTTTATCGGAGGCGGTGGTCAGGTTGATGAATCCGAGATTCAAATCGATGCCCTCATATTCGCGGGTCATGAGCAACAGCGTAAGGTTCATCGGCGCCACGGCCACGAAGCACACCAAGGCGTCACCGAGCACCACGTTGCGCAGGTTCGCCCGGCGCCATGTGTAGCTGAAACCATCTTTCAAGTCAGCAAACACACGACGGACGCTGGCAATCAGCGAACGATCAGCATTGGCATCCGACATCGGTTCGAGTGCGGGTTGCCCGCTATTCTCCGCTTCAGCCATACGCCTCGCAACATGTTCCGCGCTCTTCTTCGGCGCTTTGATCAACGCCACAAAGCCGACGCCGATAATGGCCGTGGTCACATCGACTAACAGAATCGACCACAGCGGCACTGTGTTGATAAGCACAGCAGCCACCGCAGGTGCCACAATCATATTTGCCGAATTAATCACGCCGTATATTGAGTTGACGCGCAATAGTTTGCCCGAGGGAACAACATCCGGTATGAACGACTGCACAGCGGGCGTCTGCACCCCGCCTCCCGCCGAACGAATGAACAGCACCACGAAAATCATGGTCAGACTCGCCCATCCCATCGCGAAGCTCAGCGACAGCACGACGGTGACCACAGCAATCACCATATCCGGCAGCATAATCAGCAACTTGCGACTGTGACGGTCGGCCCAGGAGCCGCCGAAAATCGAGACGATCGCCTGCGGCATCACGCCAAACAACGTGGCCAGCAGCATGGCCGAACCGGTTTTAGTCTGCAATACGATCCACCACCAGATGGCATATTGCACAATATTGGAGCCCAGCAGCGAGAACGCCTGGCCGGTGAGTAGAAGCACTACACGGCGGATCCACGCACGCTCGGATTCCCCGTTGGCCACTGCTGCGGCATAGGCGGCACCGGGTTTGTTCGCGCTATGGACCGCTGCGCGCGCATTCGCATTGTCATCGCCGGAAACCTCGGGTGTTTCGCGCACAGTTGGTTCAGTTGTTGTACTACTAGAAGACATACGAGTGTTCTCAATTCTTCAATTCCACTACAAAGGTCACATCACGGCATACGCACGCCGACGCGCGTATGCGTGCACGACTCCAGCAACGAGCCGTACCCGCCGTTAGATGGCAGGCTTCAGTATCGTGACGCCATGCGTTAGCGTCACCATGCAACGATAGGAACACACTATTCAATAGTGCATCATGAAAGCGTGACGTTGCCCTTGCGCAGGTGCCGTAAGACTCCGCGGACAAAGCAATGAGGCTTCCCCCCGCGAGAAGGGAAGCCTCATATTCCATTCATTCTATTCAGCGATGATGACGCCGAATCACCGATCATCCTTTGGGAACAACGCGTCGAAGGCATGTTCCATCACGGACTTACGGCGGATCACACCGACGAGCCTGCCATCACCATCCACCACCGGCAGTTTCTTGAACTGCTTCTTGGCGAGGATTCGGGCCACCTCTCCAACATGCTGGTCGGGCGTGGCGGCAACGACCTTACGCGTGGCGATGTCCATCACCTTCTTGCCGGAGAGCGCCTGCACCTTGGAGGCCACGGTTTCGTCGTCGAACACCACCATCGTCGAACCGGTGCCGGTGGAAACCGTACGGGATTCATAGGTGGCAATCGATTTCAGGATATCGCCGTCGCTGACGAAGCCGACGAGCCTGCCATCGCCGTTCACCACGGGAAGGCTGGAGACGTTGAGGCGGATGAACTCGCGCACCACATGCGTGATGTCATCGCTGTCCAGGCAGCTGTAGGGCTGATCGTCCATAATCCCGCCGATGGACTGTTCCTGGGCCTGCTTGAACAGGGAGGCAGCGGGGGCCACGTATGCGCCGGCGTAGTGATGCTCGGCGGGCTGGCCTTCAGTGGTTTCGGCCGCGACTTCGGCGGAGGCTTGCGCCTCGTAGGCCTTGGCGTTGCGTGCGGCCTTCTCCTTGGCACGGCTGGTGACGGTGAAGATGCAGATGATCAGGGCGACCAGCGAGATGGCGGCGCACAGCAGGTAGGAGAACGCGATGCCGCTGGCCGTGGCGGACTTCACACCCTGGGACATGTGCGAGGCGGTCACGGATGTTTCTGCGGTGACCAGAAGCGAGGTCGCAATGGCTGCCGCGATCTGGCGGCCGGTGTTGGCGATGGCGTTGCCATGGGCGATCATGTCGTTCGGCAAAGCGTTGACGCCCCAAGTGTTGATCGGCATGTTGGCGATAGCCTGACCGGATGCCTGCAATGCGCAGAACACGGCGACAAACAGCACTGATGTCCTGGTGTTGATGGTGCCGAGAAGACCAAGAGAGATGGTCATGAGCGCAAGGCCGCCGATGCCCACGCCGCGCGGGCCGAATTTGTCGAATGCGGCACCGGCGACCGGACTCAGGATGATGCCGACCGCCGCGGCGGGCAGCATGACCATGCCGGTGACGGTGGCGGATTGGCCGAGCACATTCTGGATGAAGATAGGCAACGTCACGTTGGTTGCGGCGACTGCGGCGTTGATCAGAGTGACCAGAATCGCGGAGTTGCGGAAGTTGCGGGTGGCAAGGGTGTCAACGCGCAACAATGGCTCATCGAGCTTGACTTGCTTGTATACGAATGCGACGAAGGCCACAAGACCAACGACGATTGAGGTAATGACGACCGGACTGGCCCATCCCATCGTGGAAGCGGACGAGAAGCCATAGAGCAGGCCACCGAACGCGATGGTCGAAAGGATCACGGACAGGACGTTGAGCTTTGGGTTCTTCAACTCGCTGACGTTCTTGAGCATCATCGTGCCTCCGACAAGGATGACCAGTGCCACGACTGCGATGCCAATGAACATCGGGCGCCATCCGAAACCGTCAATCACCAGACCACCGACAACCGGGCCGATAGCCGGGCCGGCGGCCATGACGATACCGGCCATGCCCATGGCGGTGCCGCGCTTATCCGGCGGATAGACGAGCATCGGCACTACGGCGACCAATGGCAACAGCACGCCGGAGCCGGCGGATTGCAGTATGCGTCCGACGAGCAACAGCACGAAATTCGGCGCGACGGCACACAGCAGTGTGCCGACCATGAAAGTGGCAAGGGCTCCGGCGAAGAGCTTTCGGGTGGAGAATTTATCAATCAGATAGCCTGAAATCGGCACCATGATGCCCGAGACCAGCATGTAGACGCTGGTCACCCACTGCACGGTGCCGGTGGTGATATTGAAATCACGCATCAGTGCCGGCAAGGCCGGTGACATGACGGTCTGGTTGAGCAGCGCGATGAACGAGCCGACGACGATCACGCCCACGACGATGAATCGGGCGTGCGAATCAATAGGCTTTACGGAACTGGCGGCGGACCCGAATTCCGCGGTTTTCTGTGAGGTCACAGCATTTCCTTCTGTTGGTAACGGCATGTGTGGGCGATCCGGCCCCATACTTGTGTCAAGACGCGGGGACACCGATGAGTCCGGGGTAAAGGAAAAGCCGCCATCCGTTCCGCATTCATATACGGCAAACGATTCGCGGCTTTGCGTAAGTTGATGGCTATGGTGAGCGATTCATGCGACGTCGACTGCGGATGGGCCATCGGTACATCCCGGCATAAGGCGTGTCCCCGCTACACCAGCATCGAGAATAGGGCCATTTGTGGATTGGCAAACAGAACATTGCCGACGAACGACCCACGGCAGGCGCGTGCGATGAACATCGCGTAGCGATACAGGTTCATGGCATCTCCTTGATGAGTCTTCGTACGGCAGGCATCGAGAAGCCTATCATCATTCAGATCGACGGTGAAACCCACGCATGCCTGACAATACACAAAATCTTCACAAGAGGATTGGGCTTACGCATACGCTCCGCATGAATAACGGTCCGGGTATGAATCAGGGGCGAGCTAAGGGTTGCGTCTCGTGTTTCCGTCATGATTTCTGGCAAAATAGTGAAGCTGAACATGCGCGGAATCGACCGGAATCGGAAAGGGACTAATCATGCGAGTTCTCGGCAATATCCTGTGGATCATTCTTGGTGGATTGGCCATCGCAATCGGATGGGCATTGGTGGGACTGATTCTGTGCATCTCCATCATCGGCATCCCGTTCGGCATTCAAGCGTTCAAGATGGCGGGACTCACCCTGACGCCGTTTGGCAAAACCGTGCAATACGGCGGCGGAGTCGGCTCTGCCTTGGCCAACATCCTGTGGGTGGTGATGGTCGGCTGGTGGATGGCACTCGGCTATCTGGGTGCAGGCGTGCTCAACTGCATCACCATCATCGGCATTCCGTTCGGCATCCAGTCGTTCAAAATGGCCAAGCTTGCGCTCTGGCCGTTCGGAGCGGAAATCGTCAACCTGTAGATTCCAAATACTACAAAGCCGCCAAAGCAACCCTTGACGAGGCGGTCACCGACGTCAACAATTGGATTGACCAGCAAGCCGCCAAGGCCGAATAATAAAACACACATTATGCTGCTGCAGCAGCCAGTCCTTGCAGAACAATGTCATGACAAAGGCCCGAGGAGGCGGCGCTGCCGCAGATGTTCCGCTCCCATGGAGAGGATGTGATGCGTCGCGCGATGGCCGTGGTGAACGTAGTGAACCAGACGAGCACGCTCGTTCCCGCCGTGCTCGGCGGCGTGCTGTACGCGGCGGTTCTA
>OMET01000431.1_pt1 | contig 15688 bp, 10 predicted proteins | sample 1673841 | NCBI WGS metagenome assembly OMET01 (sample SAMEA103958129, study PRJEB25191) | human gut metagenome | reverse complement strand
TTGCTTCCGGTCGGGAAATCAGAATATCCCTCAACACCGAAGATTGCGTGATGTCCAGCTTCACCTGGGTGTGCTGCACGATTATCCCACGTTGGCACTCCACTGGCGGCGACCGTACGATTGCCGGAATAATGCGCGATAAATGACATGGTCAGGCCGCCGCCGAGATTCACGGTCATTTTTTGTCCGGCGTTTGTTTTGGCGGTCTTTGAGTTGAACTTGGACATATCAAGCCAGCACACGCGCTGCAAAGCATTCGTTCCAGCATAAATACAGTTGGAATCAGTAACATCCGCCACTGCAGAAGGACTATTTTGCGCGGCGTTGACAGGTTGCGGATTGGACTGTGCGGTGGTATCAGTCTGCGAGTTCGCATCCGAAGATGTAGCATCTCCGACATTTGCCGCATTCGCCGTGTTCACGTCGGCATCCGCACCAGTGTTGGTATCGGATTCAGTGTCTGCGGTACCGGTGGCAGTATCGCCTGCATTGTCCGCATCCGTGCCGTCCGCAGCATTCTTGCCATCAGTCGACTCGTTAGTAGTAGTCACGCTTTGATCCGTGGTGGTTTCCACAGTGGCCGGCGTATCTTCCGCAAGAGCGGCGGAGGTGGCGTAGCCCATGCCACTCAACATGGCGACCGATGCGAGCACAGCCACTATACGTTTGGCAAGTCCTCCCCTGGGCTTCGCCTTATATTCATGTGCATGCCTCATGAGCATCCCCTTAATCCCGTGCAATCACACGTCTCACGACGCGCAACCTCTCTTCATGCCAGGATTTGCGACATCTTCTACGTGCCCGAATAATCCTGACAGTGCTTCACCTCTGAAAGCTAGAGGAAAAGGGACCGCCATGCGTACACCCTAAGTGCGGAAAAGTCGGGTATCGCACAATCGATGGAAATTGCTGAATTGCAACACAAGTCACCCGCGAAAAGCACCCGACGTCACCGCAAAGAAACGATGGGATAATCACCAAAATGACGCTTCTTCATACTTTCGTAACCATTAGTCAATAATGGAAATCACGCATTTTTTGTGCGCCAACCACGTTTTTATATTCAAATTGCATGTCAGACACGCCTTCATGCAGTAGCCACGTCAGCCGCGCTTCGGCCACCAAGCCGCATGTCTGCGAATATGCCACGGCCGCCTGCACAGCCAAACCAGCAACAAACCAAGCAGCAATGTGGCCACCGCGGCCGCAATCGCAATCGTCCGCGCGTCCTTCGCCGCATTCCGTTCCTCGGGAACCACTCCAGGAATCGGCGCACGCACCGCTGAAACCAGTAATCGGTGAGTGTTCACACCGTATGGCGTGCAGGTCATCAACGTCACCCGGTCCTCGCCGGGCACGATCTTCAACGTAGAAGTGTCATTCGGTTCGATTACCGAAATGCGATCCACCTTGTAGCCGAGCGTGCGGCCCATCACTTCGATGTAGAAGTAGTCGCCGACGCGCATCTCATCCAATCGGGTGAACATCATCGCGTCCACAAGCCCGCGATGCCCGGTGATTACGGCATGCGTGTTCTTGCCGCCCACCGGCAGACTACTGCCATACAAATGCCCCGCACCGGACGCGAGTGCCGACTGCGACGTGCCATGGTAGATCGGCAGTTTCACGGAGATTTTCGGAATACGGATGGTGCCCATCACCCCGCTGCCGGAATCCAGCAGGCTTTGATATTCCGTATCTTTGGCGCTGGCGCTGTCTGATTCGTTGGAACCGGATTCGCTGGACCGCGAACTGCCCTGCGCCTGGGAGAACGGGTCTTTCGCTTCGCCGAGGATCGGCTGCCCCGATGTGGCAAGCCGTTCGTTGTATTCCTTGGCCGCTGCGATTGCGTCGTCCGCTTGCGGATACGGCCAGCCCGCAACCGTACGCGCGGACCGGTCCGACGTGTTCGACAGTTCGTGTGCCGACCGGTATTGCAGCATCGCCGGAAAACCGCCGATGCAAATGGAAATGACGATCAACAGCGCAGCGGAGACACGCATGGCGACGGTTTTCCTGCGGCGGCCACGCCGTCTGCGCATATCGTCGGAAACGTCGATTATCTCGTTGAAAGACGGTTCTGCGCCTTCCGTACGTTCCATGTTTTTCATACGTTTCGCACGCATCACTGGATGAACTTCCGCAGCACGCGTTCCAGCTCGTCGATACGCAACGCCTGCTTGGCTATCAGCATGTCGCATTTGTTGATGGTCAGCTGTGCCTGTGCAAGTTTCGACAGCATATCCTGCGATGCGCGCGATTCCTGCAACTTGTCCGAGCCTTGCGATTGCACGACGTTGCTTCCCGACGCGCCAACGTTTCTCGTCGCGACGTCGCTTCCCGACGTCCCTGCCGCGCCAGCGCCATAAAGATCCACCACGGACTGATCCACATCGTCTCCGCGCAGTTCGATGGCTTCCAGCTCGTCATCACAATCCTGCATGTAATGGTTCGTATGTTCGTTCCTGCGCTTGTTCCGCTCCTCCTGCTGCTTCCAGCGCGCGATGCACCGTTCCACGCGCTTGTAGCCGATCAGCTTGGGGTCGAGACCCGCCTCCCGAAAGATGGCCGACGGCGATTCGCCCGCGTTGTACCGGCACATGACCTCGACCTTAAAGCGATCGGTATACCGGATATGGGATGGGCTCACGCTTTTGACCGCTGGCAGGCTGGCCAGATACGCACGCTCCTTTGCTGTGAATTTGCCATCAATCATTTTTTTACACCCCCTAAATCGCCTAAACAGCTCGATTCAGCATCATATCGGGCTCTTTCCATTAACACCCTCGTTAAAACCCTCGAACGAAAGACCCATCCCCTTCAACGAAAAGAGGGGGCCAACCTTCAAACAAAACAGTCCCGCCATTTTCCACGGATAATAAAAGCTCATAGACCCCCCCCCCCATAAAATTAACAAAAAACTTAACCTCACCCCCAGCGCGTCATGGGGGTCACCGCGTATCCGAGCACCGTCACGCAGACTCACTAGGCTGGAAACATGACGCAAGAGCTCGTTTCATTAACCATCATCATGGCGGTGGCGGCCGTCAGCCCAATCGTGGCGCAGCTGATCCCGGGAAGGTTCATTCCACAAACCGTACTGCTGCTCGCCGCCGGAGCCGCACTCGGCCCGTACGGACTGGGCATAATCGAAGTAAACGACGCCGTGAAACTCTTGAACGAGCTCGGCATGGCGTTCCTGTTCCTGCTCGCCGGCTACGAAATCGACCCGAAACGACTCGCCGGACATCAAGGCAAAGTCGGACTGCTTACATGGGGAATCACGCTAGGCCTCGCCTGGCTGGTTGTGACATTCCTTCCGTTCTTCACCAAGCAAGGCATCAACGGCGTAGCCACGGTAATCGCACTCACCACCACCGCGCTCGGCACGCTCATGCCGATTCTCAAGGAACGCAACCTCGAAGGCACCCCCATCGGCGACGCCATCATCTCGTACGGAACGTGGGGCGAACTTGGCCCAATCCTTGCCATGGCCATCCTGCTATCCACCCGAACCGGCTGGCAGACCATGCTCGTGCTCGGCGCATTCCTTGCCATCTGCCTATTGTGCGCAATGCTACCCACGAAAGCACTGAAAACCGGCCATCGCCTGTACCGTTTCCTTACGGAAAATGCGAACACGTCATCGCAAACGCTCATGCGACTGACCACATTCCTGCTCATCTTCCTTGTCACCATTTCCGCGCTGTTCGAACTTGACGCGGTGCTCGGCGCGTTCGCCGCAGGCTTCATCCTGCGTTACATCATCCCCGACGGCAGCAAGTCGCTGGAAATGAAGTTGGAGGGTGTCGGCTACGGCTTCCTCATTCCTGTATTTTTTGTGGTGTCAGGCGCCGCGATCAACGTGCGCGCCGTGGCAGGCCGGCCCGCGCTGCTCGTCGCGTTCATCGTAATGCTCATGCTGATTCGCGCGGTGCCCGTATATGTTGCGTTGTCGCTCGACAAACGCGAGAATCCGCTGTCATCGCATCACCGCGTCACCGTAGCGCTGTATTGCACGACCGCGCTGCCGATCATCGTCGCCGTCACGTCGCTGGCGGTGAAGGTCGGCACCATGCAAAGCGACACCGCGTCGACACTGGTCGCAGCCGGCGCGATTACAGTGTTCCTGATGCCGCTGCTCGGCTCGATTACATATCAGGTGGCCGACGTGCATCCGGTCACCGCGGTTCGGGAGATTGCGCACACGCCATCCGATTGGCGGACGATCGTACGCGAACATGCACAGGTGCGTGCGCTGCTGCACCATCAGGACCGGCTCAAGCGTATGGCGGAGATGTTGGAATCGCTGGAAAAGCAGGAGGGGCTGAACGGTTTGGACAGCCGTCGCGCCGAACTTGTGGAACGTGCGCGCCTCGAAATCGACCGCCAACTCAAGGAACTCGGCCTGGACCCGCAGCTCACCACCCAACTCCCCCACAACTACCGCTACCCGAAGAACTGAGAGGGCTTCGGAGGGGCGCTACTCCACGGACTTGAGGGAGCTGATGGGGTCGATGCGGTCGAGGACGGGGTTGACGAACAGCTGCACGAGCAGCGCGAAGGCCATGGTCGCCACGGCCGCGATCACGTAGCTCAGCGGCTTGACCTCCACCTCGAAATACAACGAGGGCATGTTGAGCGCCATCGTCAGCATGCCGCCGACGAGCCGGCCGAGCGGCAGGCCCAGTATCACACCCATGACGGTGAGGATCATCATCTCGCGGTTCACGTAATGGTGCACTTCGCGGTCGAAGAAGCCAAGCACCTTGAGCGTGGCCATCTCGCGCACGCGTTCCGACACATTCGTATTGGCGAGCGTGAACAGCACCACAAGCGCCAAACCTCCGGCAAGCGCCACAATCAGCGCCACCACCGCGCCCATGAGGTCGAATTTGAAGCTGTCGGCCATGTGCGCGCAGCTTACGGCCTTCATCACCGAACTGTCCTCTTCGAGCGATTCCGCATAGTCGGTTTGCGAAGTGTCGGAGCCGGAAAGCTTGGCGAGCATGGCGTTCCACGTCAGAGCCTCGGAATCCTCGGAACTCTTGGAATTCTTGGTGTTCTTCGCGTCTTTCGAGTCGAAAAGCTTGGCGTAGTAGGTTTCGCTTACATACACATCCGAGCCGATGAGGTTGCGATTCACCGCGCTCACCTTCGCCGTCGCCTGCACGCCGTCACCGTTGGTCAGTCGCACCTTGGAACCGGCCTTGACGCCCAGCGCGCTTGCCGCCGACTGCGCGACGATCACGCCATCGTCATCGAGTTTCAGCGAACCGGTTTTGCCGACGCCGGACGTGCCCAGTATGCCGGACGAGACCGGCTGCAACGTGACCATTTCGCCCAAATCGGACAGATGCTTTTCCGGCACCGCGACCAGCTGGATGCTTTCGCTGCCGCTGCTGCCGGCCTTGCCGCTGTCACCGTCGCCACTGCCCGCAACCGTCAAATCGCCCGACTCTATGCGCACGTCAAGCGATGACGTGACGCGCCCGTCTGACGCGACCTTCGTGCGCATCGCCGACGCGTCCGAATCGTCGGAAACCACCATCAGGTCGTACTGGTAGATGTCGCGGTATTGCTTGATGCCGAGGTCTGCGACGGTGTCGTTGATGGCCAGGCCGCAGACGATCAGCGCGGTGCAGCCGGCCACACCGCCGACCGTCATGATGAGGCGCGACTTGAAGCGGAAAATGTTGCGCGCGGTCACTTTGCCGAGGAAGCCGATGCGATTCCAGACCGGCCGAATCCGTTCCAGCAGAATGCGCGAGCCGGCGCGCGGCGCTTTCGGACGCAGCAGCGAGGCGGGCGTCTGCCTCATTTCCTGCACGCACGCGTAGATGGTGGCGGCGAGCACGCCGACCACGAACAGCGCGATGCCGAGCGAGCCGTACAGCCAGTCGTATTCCAGTCGCAGACCGGGCATCACATACATGCCTTGCAATACGACCAGCAGGAACGCAGGAATGCCAAGGAAGCCGGCGATCAGGCCGAGGCCGCCGCCGATGAGGCAGGCGAGCAACGCGAACAGCAGGTAGCGCGACGCGACCGCCAGCCGCCCGTAGCCGAGCCCCACGTACGTGCCGATGAGCGAGCGGTCCTCTTCGACCATGCGCGCCATGGCGGTCAGGCTCATCATCACGGCCACCAGCAGGAACACAATCGGGAACGCGTTGCCGAGCGACTGGATGGAGTCGAGGTCGGATTTGAGCGCGCTGAACCCGCCGAGCGACTGCCGGTCCTGCACATACCAGCGCACTTGCGGAATGCTGGTTTTCAGCTCGTTTTCCTTGGTTTTCAGCGTTTGTTCGGTACTTGCCTTCTGCTCGTTCAATTGCGATTGCGCCTGGTCGAGCTGCTGCTTGGCTTGCGTCAGTTCGGGACTAGCGGCGATGATGGTTTCACGCATTGTTTCACGCGTGGTTTCGTCAAGTTGGGGGGTAGTTGCACCTGCGGCCGCCGCCGCACCTGCGTTCGCGCCGTTTGCCGCAGCTCCCGCAGCTGCCGCGCCCGCCTGCATGCTGACAATCTGGTCGACCTGCTGGTTGAATTGCTGCCGATTCGCGTCGATTTGCGACTGCGCGTCCGCGAACTTCTTGTCGGCTTCCGCACGCGCGTCGGCGATCTTCTTGTTGCCCGCGTCGAGCAGTTCCTGCCGACGGGCCTTCTGGCGGTCGGTTTTCACGGTGCCGTCGATGCGGTCGGTCACCTGCTTGACGGTGTTTTCGTACGATTCGTCGAACGTGCTTTCGGCGGCCGCGCCCTTGACGAGCAGCGTGGCGGACGTGTAGAGGGTGCCGGTCACGCCATCGGACGGCGCGAAGAACGTGTAGTCGGTGGTGGCGGTGGAACGGAACGAGGTCATGGCGGAGTAGCCGTCCGGGTTGCTCAGGTTCTGCGGATCGAGCACCACGCCCACGATGGTGAGCTTGGTCGGGAAGCTCGGCGCCTCGTCCGTGCCGTTCGTTTCATTCGTGCCGTCCGCACCGTTCGTATCGTTCGTATCGGAAGTATCGGAGGAAGCCGATTCGGGGGTTACGGTGAGGCGGCTGCCGATACGCTTGCCCGAATCGCGAATAAATTTCCTGGTTACCGCGATTTCGCCGGCTTTCTTCGGCATGCGCCCTTCCTGCAAGTATGGCTGGTCAATGCCGTTCGTGCCGATTTCCTGCATGGTCGCCGACTTGCGGCCGTCCAAATCGAACGTCACTTCCTGCGACCGTTCCGCCTGCACTTTCGCAACACCGTTCACCTTGCGCAACGCGGCGATATCGCCGTTCGACAGGCCCGCGGTGGACAGCACCTGGACGTCGTGCAGGCCCTGCGCGTCGAAAAAGCGATCGGTGCTGCGGAACGCGTCACGGCAGCCCGCGTAAATGCCGGTGAGCACGGCCACACCGAGCAACGTGATCATGGCGATGGAAATGAATCTTTTCCACGAATGCGCCCACATTCGCAGCATGTCCTTGACGAATGCCATGTCGACCTCCGTTCGTAGCCCCTCATTCCATTGAACACCATGAAGCTTGGAAAGACGCGCCAAACCGCACATCCGCAACACGTGTCCAAATCGCGCGTTCGAATCGCACAGCAATCGCGCGAATCGAACTTCTAAACCAAACAACCCGTTAAGCAAACCAGACATTCCGGAACGAACAAACCAACACTTTGCCCGCCGCTTCCCGCTACAATCGGGAACGTTCCCTCACAAAGGGCGAATCGCAAAAAAGCAAGCAAAACAAGCACATGCAAGCGTGCAACAGCACGCAACGCAAGCAGCGAGCGCAACGCACAACGCGCAATCGCAAGGAAACAGAGAAGAGGAAATCTCCATGAGCGACGTCACCGCCGCAAAGAAGCCGCGTGGAACCGACGACGTGCCGGTTCCGCCGACGCTCCGTAAATCGTTGAAAAACCGCCATATCCAGCTCATCGCGCTGGGTGGCGCCATCGGCACCGGCCTGTTCTACGGCTCCAGCGAATCCATCCAGCTGGCCGGCCCGTCCATTCTGCTCGCCTACCTCGTCGGCGGTCTCGCGATCTTCATGATCGTGCGCGCTCTGAGCGAGATGGCGGTCGAGGATCCGAAGGCTGGCGCGTTCAGCTACTACGCGACGCGCTACTGGTCACGGCGAGCGGGCTTCATTTCCGGCTGGAACTACTGGTTCAACTACGTGCTGGTGGCCATGGTGGAGCTTGCCGTGGTCGGCTCGTTCGTGAACTACTGGTTCCCGAACATTCCGAAGTGGGTGTCGGCGGCGGTGTTCCTCGTGGCCATCGCGGCGCTGAATCTCATGGGCGTGAACAAGTTCGGCGAATTCGAATTCTGGTTCGCCATCATCAAGATCGTGGCCGTGCTGGCCATGATTCTCGGCGGCCTGTATGTGATCATCGCCAATGTGCCGACCGCTTCGGGCATTCGCGCGAGCTTCGCCAACTGGTTCACCGTGGACGGCGGATTCCTGCCGCACGGCCTGATGACCCGCAACGCCGACGGCACGTGGACCGGCCTGCTGATGGCGCTCGTCGTGGTGATGTTCAGCTTCGGCGGCACCGAACTCATCGGCATCACCGCCGGCGAAACCGAGAATCCGCGCACCACCATTCCGAAGGCCACGAACGGCATCATCTGGCGTATTCTCGTCTTCTACATCTGCGCGCTCGGCGTGATCATGGCGGTGATTCCGTGGAGCAAAATCGACGGCGATTCCAGCCCGTTCGTGCAGATCTTCGATTCCGTCGGCGTGCACGCGGCCGCCGGCATCCTCAATTTCGTGTGCCTGACCGCCGTGATGAGCGTCTACAATTCCGGCCTGTACGCCAACTCCCGCATGCTGTATTCGCTGGCAAAGCAGGGCAACGCGCCGGCTTACCTGGGTAAGCTCAGCAAGAAAGGCGTGCCGGTCGGGGGTGTTATCACTTCCGCGATAATTATTGCGATTGCCGTTGTCGTCGTGTTCGTATGGCCGGAATTCGCGTTCAATTATCTGATGTCGATCGCCACGATCGCGGCTGCGATCAACTGGATCATGATTATGATTACGGAGATTAAGTTCCGTCGCATGGTTGCGGCTGGCGATGGCCCGGCCGAACTTAAGGGGCTGAAGGGCAAGGAAGCGCTCGACAAGATCGCGTTCAAGCTGCCGTTCGCCAATGTGACGCCGTATGTGGTGATCGCGTTCATGCTGCTGGTTGTGGTGCTCATGTGCTTCTCCGCAAGCTACCGCATCGCCGTGATCGCCGGCGTCATCTGGCTGGCGGTGCTGTTCGCCGCCGCCCAGCTTGCGCTTGGCAAGTCCGGCAGCGAGCGTGGCGAGGACGCGGCGGTGATTGTCGACGCGGCTGCCGCAACCGCTGAGTAATCGCACAAAACACAAAACGGCCTCCTCTTCCGGCTTTTGTTACCCGAATCGGCTGGTTACGGTAACAAAAGCCGGATGGGAATGCCGTTTTTGCGATTAGACGGGGCGATTAGACCGGCGCGACCAGACCGACGGCCTCAGTCAGCGGTGCCGTCGGGGGTGACGGGCTCGGCGGACTCGACGGGGGCGGTATGGTCGGTCAGGTCCAGACGGAACGGCTGCGCGGGCAGGCCGTCGTCGTTGAACAGCGGAGCCGGACCCCAACTGCGCCAGGCGTATCGCATCGCCACCGGCTCGGGCACATCCGGAGTCGCCAGCGTGATCGTGCCGATGCTGCGGCTGTTAATCGGAATGCCGAATTCCGTAGCGTTGTAATCGACCACGTTCACTCTGGAATTGACGAGATCATCGATGTCGCAATCCACGAAAATCGCGGCGGTCGCCGGGTGGAACATACCGTCGGAACCGGCCAGTTCGAAGCCGGAACATTCCGGCACGCGCACCAAAGTCGGCAGCTGGCCATCGAAATCATCGCCGCCGCCGGGCGTGGTGCCTTCGAAATGCAGGCCGTGCGCATAGCGGAAGAACAGGCGTACGCGGCCGTTCGGGTCGCATCGGAAGCCCAGCACCGTCGGGCCGTGCACCGGAACGCGATCCATGCCGTAGATTTGCCGCAGCGCGCAATTGGCAAGGCGTTCGCCGGGCGTGCGCTTGTCCAGCGGGTGGATGTTGTCGTATTCGCCGCAGTCGATCGTGCAGATGGCGTACACGTTGTCTATGGACTGCGCGGCGTCCCATTGGGCCTCACGCAGCACCGGCCAGCGCATCGGATCGTTGCCGTCCGCAGCCGTCTTGCCGTTGATCCATTGCGGCAACTGCACGATGAGGAACGGCAGATTTTCGCTCCACAGCGCACGCCATTCGCCGATCATCATGCCGAGCAGCTCGCGGTAGGAACCGCTGTATTGCTCGTCTTCCTCACCCTGATACCACAGGAAACCGGCCAGCGAGTAGGGCATGATACGTTCCAGCATGGCGTGGAAGGGGCCACACGGACGCCATTGCGATGTAGGGGTGAGCGGCGGCGGCCACGGGCAGGTGCCGCACTGTTCGCTCAACTCGCTGCTCGTTACGTTCGGATTGGTCTGACGCACCGTTTCCACAGCCGCGTTCCATGCGTCCATCTGCGACTGCCATTCGCTGGTTTCCAGCTCGAACTGCTGTTGCGTCTTGCCTGCGATCGCACGCTGGTAGCGCGTCAGATAGTCGCGGCCGGCATCGCTGGAATTGAGTGCGTCCTCGCTCATCCAGCAGCTGATCGACGTGCCGCCGATATAGCAGTCGACAATGCCGACCGGCAGATCGGGGTCGAGTTCGGAGCGCAGCTTGCGTGCGAAATAGTAGGCGACGGCACTCATCACACCACTGTTTTCCGGCGATGATTCCTGCCAACTCGACGTATTTTCCGCATTGCGATTGATGACACCGGTTTTGGGCACATTGTAGAAACGCAGCAGCGGATCGGCGCAATCCTCAAGTGCTTCGTCGGCATGCTCGCTGTTACGCAACTCAAGTTCCATATTGCTTTGGCCGCCGGCGAGCCACACTTCGCCGATAAGCACGTCGTCGAATTCGATGGCATCATTGCCCGCGACGATACGAAGCGTGTACGGACCGCCTTCCGGTTGCGCGGGCAGCATCACGCGCCACTGCGAAAAGCCGTTGACCACGTTCTGCGAAGAATAAGCATGTTCCTGCGCGATCAGGGAGCCGTCAAAGTCGTGTATTTCCGCCACAACCTCCATACCGGCGCAATCGGCAGCCAATGCGCCGAACACCGCAATGGGCTTGTTGCGTTGCAATACCATGTGCGAGGCGAAAATCGCGGCGACATGCAGCACGCCCGAGACATTACGCTCCTCCACCTGCTCCATCTGCGCCGTCATTTCGGAACCAGGCGCAATCCCCGTCGCAGTGACCATTGCTTCAGCTTCCTCATCAAACAATCCTACGTGCCTATCCTAAGCCACTTTCCTACCAAAATGCGTGAAGCGTCACCTAAATAAGCACATGCTTGCCCACACAAACGTCATTTTCAGCGATCGAAACGTCGCTTCGGTAGGGGCTTAATCGCAATTCCCAACGGAAACAACATTCCAACGGCCCGAAACGTCGCTTCCGTAGGGGTTTCGCAGGAAAGGCATCACGATTGCGCCGCGACGAATTTTTTACGATTTCGCGGCTCACTTTGTGGACTGGATACGTACCAAAACGGCCGCTCCGGTAGGATGGACCCCAGTTTGCAGGACAAAATCCATGCACGAAACCACGAATTTCATCTGCGAATGGTAGAAACCCGAACGCTTTCCAAGCGTTCACCCCACTACACAAAAGGAGTGCCAAGTACAATGGCTGCACAAATCTGGTATGAGAACGACGGCGATCTCTCGGTCCTCGAAGGCAAGAAGGTTGCCATCATCGGTTACGGTTCCCAGGGCCACGCCCATGCGCTGAACCTGCGCGATTCCGGCGTCGACGTCGTCGTCGGCCTGCGTCCTACCTCCAAGTCCGTGGAGTATGCCAAGGAGCAGGGCCTTGAGGTCAAGCCTGTTGCCGAGGCCGTTGCCGAAGCCGACGTGGTGATGATCCTGCTGCCTGACCAGTACCAGGCCGCCGTGTACAAGAAGGACGTCGAGCCGAACCTGAAGCCGGGCGCTGCTCTGGCCTTCGCTCATGGCTTCAACATCCACTATGGCTACATCAAGCCGTCCGAGGATCATCCGGTCTTCATGGTCGCCCCGAAGGGCCCGGGCCACATCGTGCGTCGTGAGTACGCCAACGGCCGTGGCGTCCCGGTCGTCGTGGCTGTCGAACAGGATCCGCGCGGCGACGCTTGGGACATCACCCTGGCTTACGCCAAGGCTCTGGGCGCCCTGCGCGCAGGCGCCATCAAGACCACTTTCACCGAGGAGACCGAGACCGATCTGTTCGGCGAGCAGAACGTGCTCATGGGCGGCGTGAACAAGCTCGTTGAAATGGGCTTCGAGGTCCTCACTGACGCTGGCTACCAGCCGGAGATCGCCTACTTCGAGGTCTGCCACGAGCTGAAGATGCTCGTCGACCTCATGAACGAGGGTGGCCTGAACAAGGCCCGTTGGTCCTGCTCCGACACCGCCCAGTACGGCGACTACACCAACACCGTCATCAACGAAGACTGCCGCAAGCGCATGCAGTACCATCTGAGCCGCATCCAGGACGGCTCCTTCGCCAAGGAGTTCATCGACGATCAGGACGCTGGCGCTCCGAAGTTCAAGCAGCTGCAGGAAGAATACGGCAACGTGCGTATCGAGAGCGTTGGCCCGAAGCTGCGCGCCATGTTCTCTTGGAACAACGGCAAGGATGACGACGCTGACATGGCCACTTTCACCGGCAAGATCGCCCGTGGCTGAGTAACGTCTCGCATTCATTGCGATTAATCGCATTAACTGCGATTGAAGGCCGCCGCCCAAGTTGGGTGGCGGCCTTTCGTTATGCCGGAACGTACGCAACCATCGCACGCACGACGATAAGCAAAAAGCGCCGTCCGCATGAAGCGGGCGACGCTTTCTAATTCGCTAAATAGCTTATGCAGCTAGCGAAGCAATCTCACTGAACCTGGGTACGAGCGATCTTGCCGTTGAAGGACTCGGCCATATCGGCATCGGCGTCCACCTGGTTGTTCCAGGAGAACATGGCGCGCAGCTTCGGGCCAACGGTCTCCAGGTGCGGGTGGCTGTACTCTTCCTGCAGCTTCTTGAACTTCGGAGCGCCAGCGGCCTGGTCATCCATGAACTCCTTGGCGAAGGAGCCGTCCTGGATGCGCTTGAGCTGGTACTGCATGCGCTTCTTGGTCTCCTCGGTGATGACCGTGGAGGTGTAGTCGCCGTACTGGGCGGTGTCGGAGCAGGACCAACGAGCCTTGTTCAGGCCACCCTCGTTGGCCAGGTCGACCAGCATCTTCAGCTCGTGGAACACCTCGAAGTAGGCGATCTCCGGCTGGTAGCCAGCCTCAGTCAGCACATCGAAGCCCATATCGCACAGGTGGTTGATGCCACCCATGAGGACGTCCTGCTCGCCGAACAGATCGGTCTCGGTCTCCTCGGTGAAGGTGGTCTTGATGGCGCCTGCACGCAGCGCGCCCAGAGCCTTGGCGTAAGCCAGGCACAGCGGCCAGGTCTTGCCGTCCGGGTCCTGCTCAACAGCAACGACGACCGGGACACCACGGCCAGCGGCGTACTCACGACGAACGATGTGGCCCGGGCCCTTCGGGGCAACCATGAACACCGGGTGATCCTCAGACGGCTTGATGTAGCCGTAGTGGATGTTGAAGCCGTGGGCGAAGGCCAGGGCAGCGCCCGGCTTCAGGTTCGGCTCAACGTCCTTCTTGTAGACGGCTGCCTGGTACTGGTCAGGCAGAAGAATCATCACAACGTCAGCCTCAGCGACGGCCTCACCAACCGGTTTGACCTCAAGGCCCTGCTCCTTGGCGAACTCCACGGACTTGGAGGTAGGACGCAGGCCGACGACCACGTCGACACCGGAGTCACGCAGGTTCAGCGCGTGGGCGTGGCCCTGAGAGCCGTAGCCGATGATGGCGATCTTCTTGCCGTTGAGCTTGTTGAGGTCGCAGTCCTTCTCATAGTACATTTTTGCCATAGTCAAACTCTCCTTTTTCCTTGGTCTGTTCGTCAATGGTGAATTGCCCGCGTTCCAGTGCAACCATGCCGGTGCGCACCAGTTCGAGGATTCCAAACTCCCGAAGGAGATTCTGGATGGCTTCAGCCTTGCTCTCATCGCCAATGACAGCAAGGGTCAGCGACGCCACGGAGACGTCGATGATGGAGGCACGGAAGATGTTGGCAATCTGAATCACTTCGTTGCGCGTTTCGCTCGTGGCGGCGCTGACCTTAATCAGCACCAGCTCACGGCGGATTGCGTGTTCGGCGTTGAGCGTCTTGACGGAGTGAACGCAAATCAGCTTCCGCAGCTGGGAAGAAATGAGGTGCGTCTGATCCTCACTGGCGAGGATTTCGATGGTGATGCGGGAGATAGCGGGATCGTCGGTCGTGCCGACGGCGAGGGACTCGATGTTGTAGCCCTTGCCGGAGAAAAGGCGCACTACGCGGGAAAGGACGCCCGCCTCGTTATCCACCAGAACGGCGAGGGTTTTGCGTGTCGGGGTGTTCATGGGGCTGCCTCCTTTCGTCAGTTGAGCATAAATTCGGTGATGTGACTGCCGCCGCCGACCATCGGGCGAACCTTCTCGTCGATGTCAATCATGCAGTCGATGATGTAGCCGTGACCGCACTGGAGTGCTTCCTGAATGGCTTCCTCCAGTTCTTGCTGGTTGCGCACGCGCCGACCGGAGAGCCCGTAGGCTTCCGCTAATTTGACGAAATCAGGCGCACGGTCAAGCGTTGTGGCTTCGTAGTGCTTGTCATAAATCAGCGTCTGCCACTGGCGAACCATGCCCAGCGTGCCATTGTTGAATACAATGTTGATAATCGGCAGATTGTAATACTGCTCGGTTGCCAGCTCGTTGCAGTTCATGCGGAAGCCGCCGTCGCCGGTGATGTGCAGGACGACCTTGTCCGGGTGAGAAACCTGCGCGCCAATCGCAGCGCCCAAGCCGAAGCCCATGGTGCCAAAGCCGCCGGAGGTGAGCAGCTGACCCGGATAATCGAAGTGGAAGTGCTGAATCGCCCACATCTGATGCTGACCCACGTCGGTAGAGACGATGGTATCCTGCGGCGTGAGCTTGGCGAGGGAGAAAAGCACCTGGCTGGGGGTGAGGTGGTCGTCCGCCTCGTCGTACTCCGTCTCCGTTTTGAAGGAGAAAACGTACTGCTTCCAGTCGTCGTGCTTCATGCTCGGCACGCGCTCCAGCAGCAGTTCCAGTACGCGCCGCGCATCGCCGATGATGTGGTGGTCGGTCTGCACGTTCTTGTTGATTTCGCTGCGGTCAATGTCAATTTGGACGATTTTCGCGTTCTGGGCGAAGGTGGCGGGTTTGAGCGCCACACGGTCGGAGAAGCGGCAGCCGACGGCAATCAGCAGGTCGCATGCATCCACCGCCATGTTCGATGCTTGTGAGCCGTGCATACCGATCATGCCTGTCGTCAGCGGATTGCGCCCGCGGAAGCCGCCCGCGCCCATGACCGTGATGGCGACAGGGGAGTCGATGCGGTTTGCAAGCGCCTCGAATTCGTGGTGCGCCCGCGCGCGGACAACGCCGCCGCCGCAGATGAGCAGCGGCTTCTTCGATGCGGCAATCATTTCGACTAACT
>OMET01000411.1_pt1 | contig 16106 bp, 10 predicted proteins | sample 1673841 | NCBI WGS metagenome assembly OMET01 (sample SAMEA103958129, study PRJEB25191) | human gut metagenome | reverse complement strand
AGATCCTGCACATGGCGGATCTGTACGTCCACACCTCGGACGCGGAGATTGAGGCCATGAGCTGTATGGAGGCCTTTGCCTGCGACCTGGTGCCGGTGATCGCGGATTCCCCCCGCTCCGCCACACCCCAGTTCGCGCTGGATGAGCGGAGTCTGTTCCCCGCCGGGGATGTGGATGCCCTGGCGGAGCGGTTCTTTGCAGAATACAATCTAAAATGCAAAGAGCAGAAAGAATCTGCGCCTGAAACGGCGGACGATTATCTGGATCTCGCCGAACAGGTCACGTCGAAGAAAAAAAGAGTGGAATATCTGCACAAGGCGCTGGAGCTGGAGCCGGACAATCTGGATGCAAGACTCCAATTGATTCTGCGTACAGCGGAGCAGCCGGACGAGCGGCGGCTTGCCCTGCAGGAGCTGCTCGACGCAGCGGACAAGCAGATGGAAAAGTCCGGCGCGTTCAAGGAGTACGCCGGTGAGTTTTGGACAGCGTTTGAAACCAGACCATATATGCGCGTGCGCTATACATACTTTGACGTTTTAATTTCCTGCGGCATGATGCGCCGGGCGATCGACGAAGGGCAGCGCCTGTTGGAATTGTGCGAGAACGATAATCTCGGCGTCCGCTATCAGCTGATGCATTTGTATGCCTATATGGAAGACGAGATGCACGCGCTGGCGCTCCATAAGCAGTTCGATTCCTATGAGGAAACGCAGATGCTCCTGCCGCTGGCGGTTTTGTATTACAAGCTGAATCAGTTCGATAAGGCAGAGGACTACATCAAGCGCCTTGCGAAAGCGAACAAGGATACGAAGAAGTTCCTGCGGGCGGCGGCGCGTGACCAGCTGGACGATTATATTGGCGAGATGAGCCCCTATGGATACCGGCCGTTTACGATGGAAGAGCTGCTGGACGAACTGATGCACACCAGTTATCTGTTCAACTCTGTGCCATACTTCTTCGCATGGGCAAGTAAAGTCCTTGCTGCGAAAACAAGTGCAAAAATGAGCGCAGGAAAGCCGAAACTCCTGCACTGAACCGGCAATATGAATGATGCAGAAAAGGCACGACATTGCGTCGTGCCTTTTGCGTTATCTGCAATTATACGAGGTATTCAGAAGCGCCGTTGTCCTTGCATTGACAACCATCAGCTCCCGCTGGGTCTGCCGGTTCGACTGGCACATGGGCATCAGAAAATTCACAGCCTTTCGGATCTGTTGTAGGTCAGAAGAAGTAAGGGCATTCTGATGCAGATGCTCCAAAACACGGCTACCTTTGAGGAAACCTTTGAGCGGGTCTTATCCAACAGGAAAGCCAACGGTTTAAGTGACAAAACCCTACAAACCTGCAACAACCGCTGAATCAAGGCAAAGCGAACGGGCTTGCCGCCTGTGATTCACAGACAGCAAGCCCGTTCGGCTGCTTGAACACTAGCTTTTTGGGATCACTTCAAAATTGTCCTGCCGGGGAAATTTTGTTCAGCCGGCGTCCTCTGAGACGCTGGGGGTTTCGTAGGTTTCGATGCGGCGGATATGCGCGCCGAGCGCGGTGAGCTTGCCGACGATGTCCTCGTAGCCGCGCTCGATGAAGTGCGCATCCTCGATGAGCGTCATGCCCTCGGCGCACATGGCGGCGATGACCATTGCTGCGCCCGCGCGCAGGTCGCAGGCGCGGACCTCGCAGCCGCGCAGCGTCTGCACGCCGTCGATGATAGCGGTCTTGCCCTCGACCTGGATATTTGCGCCCATGCGGCCAAGCTCGGCCGTGTAGCGGAAGCGGTTGTCGTAGACGCCCTCGGTCACGAGGCTGGTGCCGACGGCGGTGGCCAGACAGACGGTGATCTGCGGCTGCATATCGGTCGGGAAGCCGGGGTACGGCATGGTCTTGACGTTCGCGCGGTGCAGGCGGTAGGCGGATTCGACGCGGATGGCGTCGTCATACTCCGTGATGTCCGCGCCGATCTCGCGCAGCTTTGCGGTGATGCAGTCGAGATGCTTCGGAATGACATTCTCGATCAGCACGTCGCCGCCGACTGCGGCGGCAGCGGCCATATACGTGCCCGCCTCGATCTGGTCGGGGATGATGGAATAGCAGCCGCCGTGCAGCGCCTTGACGCCGCGCACCTTGATGACGTCGGTGCCCGCGCCGGAGATCTGCGCGCCCATGGCGTTCAGGAAGTTCGCGAGGTCGACGATGTGCGGCTCCTTGGCGCAGTTTTCGATGATCGTCATGCCGCTGCACAAAACTGCCGCAAGCAGGATGTTCATCGTCGCGCCAACGGAGACAATATCGAGATAAATGTGGCCGCCGCGCAGCCCGCCCTTCGGGGCGTCGGCGCAGACATAGCCGCCGGCCTGCTCGACCATGGCGCCCATGGCCTCGAAGCCCTTGATGTGCTGGTCGATGGGGCGGACGCCGAAGTTGCAGCCGCCCGGCATGGCGACATGGGCATGGCCGAAGCGGCCAAGCTCTGCGCCGATGAGATAATACGACGCGCGGATACGGCGGACAAGCTCGATGGGCGCGGTCGCGTTGCGGGCGCGGGTGCAGTCAATTTCGAGCGTGTTGCGGCCGTAGCGCCGGATCTCCGCGCCCATATCGCGCAGGATCTCCAGCAGCAGACGAACGTCTGAAATATCCGGTACGTTTTCGATCCGGCAGGGGCCGCTGACGAGCAGCGTGGCCGGCAGGATCGCGACCGCCGCGTTCTTGGCCCCGGAAATGGTCACGGAGCCGGAAAGCTTTGTGCCGCCTTGAACGATGTATTTGATCAAAATGTAATCCCTCTTTGGTAGCGTCAGTTGACACTAAGAGTGTTTGCGGAAATGCGTTATGTTAACAAAGCCAAATTCGGCCGCTATTAGAATAGCACACCACGGCAGGAATGTAAAGGAAAATGACAATGCAGCAGCAGGAAATCTTCAGATTTTCTTCATAATTCGACAGGCGCAGACGGCGGACGCTATGTTTCCGCCGTGATTTCGCGCGTAATGCCGTTGATAAAAAAGCTTCCCGCGTCCGTTTCGACCAGCCAGACCGGCACGAAGCGGATGCCCGTACCGGCCTGATCGGACGGCAGATACGCCTGCGTAAGACCCGTCACCGCGCTTCCGACCCAGCCGAGCGCGTCACGCCGGGCCAGCAGCTGCGCCAGCGCGTCAGCGGCGGAGATGGCCTCCTGCTCCGACACACGCGTAATGGAGCTTCCGCCGGTATAAAACGTGCCCTCGACCGCCGTGAGGCAATCGTCCGTGTAGCTCAGCGCCAGCTGGCTGCCGAGCACCGGCACGCCGAGCAACGTCTGCGAGGCGCGGATCTGCACGGCGCCCGTCTCCGTCTGCTCCCGCGTGAGGGTCTGATATTGAAAATCCATGGCGCGCAGCAGCTTTTCTGCGGCCTTTTCAGAACTCCGCACCCGGCTGCCGCCGGTCATCACGGCGGAGAAGCCGCCCGTGCGCGTGATATGGAGCGTCCCAAGCTCGGATTCGTAGGTGCTCTCAAAGCCGGATTCGCCTGCGGGCGCGGCCTTCGCGCCGAGCAGCGCCTGCGCGGCGGTCTGCGCGCCGTCCTCAGAAAGCTCGACACTGTAGAGCACGGGACTGCGCGGAAGCTCGTCGAGCAAAACGGAAAGGCCGTAGCTCTCGTAGAGTGTCTTCAGCTCCTGCAGCATCTGCCGCTGCTCATGCGTCTGCGCAAGCCGGTTCGGAACGACGATGCACAAAAGCCCCAGCGCACAGAGCGTCAGAATGAGAAGGATCAGATTTTTCATGCGCGAAGCGCTCATGGCGGCTCCTCCTGATGGAAAATTTGAGTCAGTGGTGCGATGGATACGGCGGAAAGCAGCTGTTCTAAAGAGGTCTTCGGCGAATCTGTATGGATTTACCCACTTGTTTGTAGGGGCCGATGCCCACATCGGCCCGCTGGGAAATTGCGAATTCGCCTAGGGTGTATCTGAAAACTCATGATGTGACCGGCAGCGAGGGATTTTTGCGTTGCGCAAGACATTTTTTCGCAGGAATACTGACGTATTTCAAGGAAAAATGACGCGGCGCACCGCAAAAAGGCCCGCTGTCCGGGTGCGTTGGGAGTTTTCAGATACACCCTAAGATTCCCGCAGAAACGGTGCGTTCTGCCGGGTCGATGTGGGCATCGACCCCTACGATTAACAGCGAAAAGCCTGCGGATTCGCATCGGACTATCGCTTTTCGCAATTACCTGCTGCGACCTCTCAGGCGCTCCCGCGCCAGTGCATCGCGGGCGGGTGCATATCACGCTTACTCCGTCTCCCACCCGGCGGTGAGTTCACCGCCGGTGCCTTCGGCGTACAGAAGGCGGAGCGTGCCGCCCTTCGGCAGGCAGGCGGCTGCCTGCGCGGCGGGCAGGAGCGCTGCGGGCGTTGACGAGGCCGTGTAGCTGCGGTACAGGACGGAGGCGTTCGTGATCTGCGTGCCGTCGAAGCGGAGCTCGATCGCGCCGCGCGGTGCGATCTCGATGCCGGACAGATAATAGCCGAAGGTGCACACGGCGCTCTGGCCGTCGGCCCGATAGCTTTGCAGATAGACCCGCGCCTCGCCGTAGCTGTCACCGGTCAGGCGGCTGAGGAGGCTGCGCGCAGCCTCGATGCGGTCAAGCGCGCCTGCCGACGCGCTCTGGAAGCGGCCGTCCGGCTGGAGGATCTGCAGTTCAATTCTGCCCTGCGCGCTCACGCGCAGGCGCAGGCCGGTTTCGGTAAAGGACGTCGTGCCGTCGTTTCCGACGAAGCGTGCGTCGCCGTAAGGGTTGATGCCGATCTGGGTTGCGAGGGCGGAAATAAATCGCGCGTCGCACGGGTTCGTGCCGAGGCCGGTGCAGACGGCGGCGCTTGACGCGCTGATGAGCGAGAGCGGATCGAGCGCGCTGTAGGGCGCGTCGTCCGATTCAAACGCGAAGAAGCTGCCGTCCGGGACGGCGGCGGAAAGCTCGGCCGCAAGCGTCTCGGCGGAAAGCGCCGTCTGCGCGCGATAGCAGCCGTCGCCCAGCAGATACAGCTGAACCGTCTCTCCGTCCAGCGCCAGCACGTACCACTGCGCGTCCGCGCCCTCCGGCGCGCGCACGTTCAGCCATGCGCCAAGCACGGCGGGGGAAATTTGTCCCGGGAAGCAGAAGGCCGTGCCGGGCTTCCGCAAAGCGGCATAAAACGCCGATTCGGCGCACGCCTGCGGCGTTTCGGCGCTCTCGAGCGCCTGCGCAAGCAGCCCTCCGTACTGACCGTAAAGCGTGTCAAGAGCGGCAAAGTCATACTGTGCGCTCTGCCTGCCCGCCTCGGTGCTCAGCGTGACGGCGACGGGCTGCGCCGCGCCGATGAACGCGCTGCCGGTGGCGGGCGCGGTATAGGTCAGCTCCGCTTCATTGAGGCCGAACAGCCCCGCAAACGGGCGCAGCGCGCTTGCCAGCCATTTGGTCTGCGTGAGCGTCTTTGTCGGCAGGCACATGATCGCAAGCGTCACGTTGACCAGCACGAGAAACACGATCAGAATGTCCTTTCCGATCTCCAGCAGCCTCCGGCCATGGCCATGTCTTCGTTTCTGCTTCATGCCTGCGCCTCCGCGGCGGGAATGGTGATGAGGACCGAGGTACCCTTGCCGTATTCGGACGAAATTTCAATGCTGCCCTTGTGCTGGTTCAAAATCTCCTGCGCGATGGAAAGGCCGAGGCCCGTGCCGCCGGATTCGCGCGAACGCGCCTTGTCCACACGGTAGAACCGGTCAAACAGGCGCGGCAGATCCTTTTCGGGGATGCCGATGCCGTTGTCAGCCACGCGGACAAAGACGTTTTTGCCGCTCGTGCCGACGAGCATATCAATTTTGCCGCCGTCGGGCGTATACTTGACAGCGTTGGAGACGATGTTGGTAATGACCTGCTCGATGCGCTCCCGGTCGCCGTCGACGTCGGGAATGTCCCCCTCGCAGGTGAGCGTCATGGTGTGGTGGTGGTTCTGCTCGGCGTTGAGCTTTGCCGCGTCATACACATTCTGCACGGCTTTTAAGAACGGGAACCGGGAGATGTTCATCTCCATCTTGCCGTAATCGATCTTGCTGAGCGTGAGCAGATCCTGCACGATGCGGGTCATGCGGTCGGCCTCGCTGATGATGACGTTCATGAAATTCGAGCGCAGCTCCGGCGGCAGCTCGTCGCCGGTGTCGACGATCGTTTCGGCGTAGGATTTGATATTGGTCAGCGGCGTTCGCAGCTCGTGCGAGACGTTGGCGACGAATTCGCGCTTGAGCTGCTCGCTCCTGCGCTGCTCGGTGACGTCGTGGATGACGACGAGCACACCGCCCTGCGCGTGGTCGGACGAGAACGGGGCCATGAACAGCTCCAGCTCCCGTTCGCCGACGGTCTTCTGCGCCTCGATATACTGCGGCCTGCGCAGGGTCAGGAGCGTGTCAAGCTCGGCTTCCTTCGAGAAAATTTCGTCGAAGGTCGTCTGGCTTGACAGGTTCTGCGCGAGCATCTGCGTGGCGGCGGGGTTATAGTGGATGACGCTGCCCGCCGTATTGAACGCGACGACGCCGTCGGTCATGTGCAGAAACAGCGTGGAAAGCTTGTTGCGCTCGTTCTCCGCCTCGGAGATCGTGTCCTGCAGAACCTTTGCCATGTGGTTGAAGTTCCGGGTCAGATCGCCGATCTCGTCGCGGCTGTCGACCGTGACGCGGTTCGCGAAATCTCCCGCCGCGACGCGTTTCGTCCCGACGGTCAGCGCGCGGATGGGTGTGATCAGAATCTGCGACAGCAGGAACGACAAGATCACGCAGATCACCAGACCCAGCGCCAGCGCGCGCAGGATGATGATCAGCAGCTCGCTCGTCAGCGCGTCGACCGTGGCGCGGTTGTCGCGGATGTAGGCGATATACTGCGCGCCGTCCGACTCGACGGGGACGGCCAGATCCATATAATCGTTCGTGACCGAGCTGCTCTGCCCGACCTCGCCGTTCATGGCGGACAGAATGTTCTGCGTCATCACGACCGTGGTGCGCTGGTTCGAGCTGTCGAGCACGGAGCCGGTCTGGTCAAGAATGTAGACGTTGCGGCCCGTGATATCGATGCCAAGCCCGGCCTGCGCCATGAGAAGTTCCTTCATCTGCGCGGGGGCGTTGTCCTCCGCCGAGAGCCTTTGCAGCTGGGCGATGAATTCCGGGGTAAACGTGCCCTCCATCTGCTCATAGAACTGGGACACATAGAAATTGCCGACGCCGCTCATCAAAAACGCGCCTGTCGTCAGCATCAGGGCCAGGATCAGGATCACCATGATCATGACCATCTTCATGCGCAGGGACCGCATGGCCGCCCCTCCTTTCTCGCGCGGGAAGCTGCGTTATCCCGCGAAATAATAGCCGACGCCGCGCCGGGTCAGGATATACTGGGGCTTGCCGGGATCGTCCTCGATCTTCTCGCGCAGCCGCCGCACGGTCACGTCGACCGTGCGCATATCCCCGTAATAGTCATAGTTCCATACCCGCTGCATCAGATCCTCGCGGGAGAAGACCTTTCCGCGTTCGCGGATGAGGTAGGACAGCAGGTCATATTCCTTCTGCGTCAGCTCGACCGGCGTGCCGTTTTTCGTGACCTGATATGTCTCCGGGTTCAGGCACAGGCCGTCCGCTTCGATCTGGCCCGCAGTGCTCTGCGCCGGGGCGTATTCCATGCTGCGGCGGCGGATGTTCGCCTTGACGCGGGCCATCAGCTCCTTCATGGAGAAGGGCTTGGTCATATAGTCGTCCGCGCCGGTCTCGAGGCCGAAGACCTTGTCCATCTCTTCCTCGCGGGCGGTAAGCATGATGATGGGCGTGGCGCGGTTTTCCGCGCGGAGCGTCTTGCAGATATCAAAGCCGTTCATTTTCGGCAGCATGACATCCAGTAAGATCAGATCCGGGTCCTCCGTCTGCGCAAGCTGCAGGCCCGTCTGGCCGTCAAGCGCCTCAAGCGTCTCATAGCCCTCGCGCTTGAGATTGAATTTCAGGATCTCCACGATCGCGCGTTCATCCTCTACGATCAGGACTGTCTTTGCCATAGTGCATCCTCCTGTTTTTAAACCGGGCGGCGAAGCGCCTTCGGATAGTGATTTTTGAGCTGGCTTCCGTTGCCCTTTGCCCAGCCGAGCGAAAGCCCGTCCGCCTGCACGAGCGTCCAGCCGCGCTTGTCGGACGGCAGCACGTCGCCGGACAGATACCGGGCAAGCAGCGGGTCGGATTCTTCAAGCGAGACGCTGCTTTCCAGCGTTTCCAGCCACAGCGCCCACGCGTGTGCGGGTTCAAAGCGGTTTTTCAGGACTGCGCCAAGCTCCAGCCCCGCGCGCAGCACCCGCAGCCCCTTTACCTCCGGCAGCGCCTGCGGGACGAGATAGCACACGTCCCCGAACCGCAGCAGCTTCCCCTCCGGCAGTGCAGCGCCGGTCTGGCCGCGGAATGCCGCAAGTTCCGGCGGGCATTTGGCCGCGGGTTCCGGTGAAAGCGCCGCAGGCGCTTCGTCCCCCGCCCGGCGGAGCACGGCGGCATAGTGCCCCTCGCCCAAAAGCTTATGCGGCCAGAGGCGGAACGTTTTTTCCAATCCCGGCGCGGGATTCGCCACCCAATCGGGTCTGCCGGGAGAAAAGAACGGCACGTCCGGCTTTTCTACAGAAAAATCGGGATTTTTCCACAAAAAGTCCGAGATCACGCCCTCGTTTTCCACAGGAGAGAACGTGCACGTGGAGTAAACCAGCCGCCCGCCGGGGCGGAGCATGGCTGCGGCGGAGGTCAGAATCTCCAGCTGGCGGTTGGCGCAGATGGCGTTCGTGTCCTCCGTCCAGTCGGTGACGGCGGCCTCCTCCTTGCGGAACATCCCCTCACCGGAGCAGGGGGCGTCGACGAGAATTTTATCAAAATACCCCGCGAAGCGCTCTTCCAGCCGCTTCGGGTGCTCGTTCAGGACCAGCGCGTTGGAAATGCCCAGCCGCTCGATATTCCCGGAAAGAATTTTCGCGCGCTTGGCGTTGATCTCGTTGCAGACCAGAAGCCCCTTTCCCCGGAGTTTGCCCGCCAGCTGCGTCGATTTCCCGCCGGGGGCCGCGCACAAATCGAGCACGCGCTCGCCCGGCTGCGGGTCCAAAAGCTCCGCCGGGGCCATGGCGCTCGGCTCCTGCAGATAATAAAGCCCCGCCGCGTGATACGGCGATAAGCCGGGCCGGGAGACCGCGTCATAATAAAACCCCGTCGGGCACCACGGCACGGGAGAGAGCGAAAACCGCGACAGATCGCCCGTAAAGCCGGTTTTGAGCGGATTTCTCCGCAGACCAGTGCAGAGCGGCCGGTCAAAGGACGCGAGAAAGTCCTCATATTCGCTTTCCAAAAGCGCACGCATCCGCGCCTCAAATCCCTCCGGCAGCACCGCAGCCGCCTCCTTCCCGATTTACATAGTTATAAACATTATAGTGCATTTCCCCGAAAAAGGCAATGGCATATCCGCACAGTCTCCTCATGTGTCTGCCTGTCCCTCTTGGCGGCTTCCCGTTTTTGTGCTATAATCCTCCCAGATCATAACGAACGGAGAACGGCAATGAACGCACAGGGAACGGAACGGACGGAAAAACGGCTTTGCGTGGGGCTGCTTGCCCATGTGGACGCGGGCAAGACGACGCTGTCGGAGGCCATGCTTTACCGGGCAGGCGTCATCCGTACGCTTGGCCGCGTCGACCACGGCGACACGTTTCTCGACACCGACGCGCAGGAGCGCAGCCGGGGCATCACGATCTTTTCCAAGCAGGCCGTTCTTCCGCTGCCCGGCTGCACGCTGACGCTGCTCGACACGCCGGGCCATGTGGATTTTTCTGCCGAGATGGAGCGGACGCTGCAGGTGCTCGACTGCGCCGTGCTCATTATCAGCGGCCTGTCGGGCATCCAGAGTCACACCGTCACGCTCTGGCGGCTGCTGCGGCGCTATCAGGTGCCGGTCATTCTGTTCTTCAACAAAATGGACATGGAGACGGCGGATCGGGACGCGCTGCTTGCCGCTGTCCGCGCGGAGCTGGACGAGGGCTGCATCGATTTTTCGCAGCCGCAGGCGCAGCTCTACGAGGAGCTTTCCTTGTCCGACGAAGCACTGATGGAGGACTATCTCGCCTCCGGCACGTTTTCCGACGCGCAGATCGCGCCGCTCGTCTCGCACAGGCGGGTGTTCCCGTGCCTGTTCGGCTCCGCGCTGCGGCAGACGGGCGTGGACGCGCTTCTGGACGCGCTGGGCCGGTTCGTGGACGAGCCTGCGCGGGGCGCGGAGTTCGGCGCGCACGTATTCAAGATCGCACGCGATGAAAAGGGTGCGCGGCTGACGTTTCTGAAGGTCACGGGCGGAACGCTCACGGTCAAGCAGACGCTTTGCGGCGAGGGCTGGGAGGAAAAGGCCGACCAGCTCCGGCTCTATTCCGGCAGTAAATTTACGCTTTTGCAGCAGGCCACCGCCGGGACGGTCTGTGCCGTGACGGGTCTGAGCAAAACGATGCCGGGCGATGTGCTGGGCCGGGAGACGGCGGCGCAGGCCCCGGTTTTGCAGCCGGTTCTGGAATACCGCCTGCTCTTAGAGGACGGCACGGACGCGGCGCTGGCGTATGGACAGCTGCGCGTGCTCGAAGAAGAGGATCCCGCGCTGCATCTGGTCTGGAACGCGCTGCTGCGCGAGATCCGCGTGCAGCTGATGGGGCCGGTGCAGATGGAGATTCTGCAAAGGCTGATCGAAGACCGCTTCGGGCTGAAGGTTTCATTTGACGCGGGGAACATCGTTTATCTTGAGACGATCGCTGCGCCGGTCGAGGGCGTGGGGCATTATGAGCCGCTGCGGCACTATGCCGAGGTGCATCTGCTGATGGAGCCGGCGGAGCCGGGCTCCGGCCTGCAGTTCGATACCATGTGTCCGACGGACACGCTGGCGCTGCATTGGCAGCGGCTGATTCTGGCGCATCTGGCGGAAAAGGCCCACCGGGGCGTGCTGACCGGCGCGCCGATCACCGATATCCGCTTTACGCTCGTCTCCGGCAAGGCGCATCTGAAGCACACGGAGGGCGGCGACTTCCGGCAGGCGACCTACCGCGCCGTGCGGCAGGGCCTCATGAAGGCGCAGTCTGTGCTGCTTGAACCGTGGTACGCGTTCCGCATGGAGCTGCCCGCGCCGAGCGTGGGCCGGGCGATCACGGATATCCAGCGGATGCAGGGCGAATATGAGCCGCCGGAGCAGGAAGGGGAACAGACCATTCTGCGCGGAAGCGCGCCTGTGCGGCTGCTGCGGGAGTATCAGACGGAGCTTACGGCCTATACAAGGGGCCGCGGACGCATCCAGCTGCGCGTCAGCGGCTACCGGCCCTGCCGGGAGCAGGAGCAGATCGTAAAAGAGCTGGGCTACGACCCAGCGCGCGATCTGGAAAATCCTGCAAGCTCCGTGTTCTGCGCGCACGGCGCGGGTTACGAGGTCAAGTGGCAGGACGTGGACGCGGCGGCGCATCTGCCGCTGCTTCGACTCGGAGGCCCCGCGCGGCAGGAGCCGCAGCGGATCGTAAAATCCGTTGCGCCCGGCGGCGCGCCGGAGCTGGAAAAGGAGCTGCTGGCGATCTTTGAGCGCACCTACGGTGCGATTCGCCGCCGCGATGTGCTGCCGCAGATGATGCTGCGCAGCGAGGACAAGCGCGAATTTCTGCAAAGCCTCGGCCCGGCGGATGATTTCCTGCTGGTCGACGGCTATAACATCCTGTTTGCGTGGGACGAGCTGAAGGAGCTGGCCCGCACGAGCCTCGACACGGCGCGGCACGTGCTCATGAACCTGCTGTGCAATTATCAGGGCTACCGCGGCTGCACACTCATTCTGGTCTTTGACGCGTACAAGGTGCCGCAGGGGCTGGGGTCTGTGGAAAAATACCACAACATCCACATCGTCTATACCCGACAGGCGGAGACGGCGGATCAGTATATCGAGCGCCTGAGCTTTGAGCTTCGCGGCCGCCGCCGCGTCCGCGTGGCGACGAGCGACAATCTTGAGCAGCTCATCATCCTTGGCCACGGGGCCGAGCGTATCTCCGCCCAGCACTTCCACGACGAGGTCTACACTGCTCAGGCCGAGATCGAGCGCATTCTGGCGCAGAACAATCAGAAGAACGCGAAATAAACCCCGGCCCGCAGGCTGTGACCTGCGGGCCGGTTCGTCATTCGCCCAGCGGCATGACGCCAAGCTGGACCTCGGCGATGGAGGCGAAGCCGTACAGATCGCCTGCGCGGACGGTGTACCAGCCATTGAAGTCTCCGAGCACCGTAACGGCTGTTCCGTTCGGGATCTGTGCCAGAACCTCCGCGTCCGTCTGCGGAAAGGAGCGCAGCGCCATATACCCGTTTTCGCCTGCGGCCTCGGCATCAAATTCGCTGCCCGGCGTCAGGAACGGAACGCCGAAATACTCCGTCACGCCGAGGGCCAGCGCCCGCGCAATCGCGTCCAGATTGCCCGTCAGCCAGTTCGCGTCCTCTGTGTTGTCGTGGTATCCCAGCTCGGTCAGAACCGCCGGAGCCCGTGTGCGGCGCAGCTCGCCGATGATCGTGGACGAGCGCGCCTGCACCCGGTCGGGAAGCGGATAGATGGGCTTGATGTTATCAACCAGAATGTTCGCCATGCGAAGCCCGGCCTCGCTCGTCGGATAATAGTAAATGTCCACGCCGCGCAGACGGCCTGACAGCGCCTGCGGCGCGGCGTTCGAGTGCAGCGCCAGATGGAAATCCTGCCGGGACGCGTTGGAATCGCGGATGGACTGCGCGGCGCTGCCGTCCGGGTCGTTGCGCGTGACGGTGATGCCGCTTGCGTGCAGATACGGCGTCATCTCATCGGCCAGCGCGTTCATCCAATAGCGCTCATCGCCGGTCGTGATGTAGGGATTGAAATACTGCGTGGACGGACTCAAGAATAAAAATGGCATATGCCGGTTCCTGCCTTCCCTGATTTACTGGCATATTCTATGCAGACGCGGTTTTATTGTTTACAGTCTGCCGAGTTTGTGATACCATAGCTGTTAGACATGAAGGAGTTTGACGCTATGCAGTATATTATTCTGGATATGGAGTGGAACCAGCCGTGGCCGGGGTCATACAGCGCGAAAAAGGCGCTGCCGTCGCCGATGCGCGGCGAGATCGTGCAGATCGGCGCTGTGCGCATGACGCAGGAGCAGCAGGTCGCGGACGAGTTCCAGATCCTCATCCGGCCCAAATATTTTAAGAAAATGAACCGCAAGGTTGCCTCGCTGACCGGTATCCGCGACAGTCTGCTGCGCGAAAAGGGCGTGAGCTTTCCGGAGGCCGCCGCGCAGTTTGCCGCGTGGTGCGGCGAGGACTGCGTGTTTTTGACGTGGGGCTTTGACGATATCACGATCCTGCGGGAAAATCTCGCGGTGTTCGGTCTGGAGAGCGGATGGACGGCGCGCTGGTACAACGCGCAGCTGATCTTCAACGCGCAGACCGACGGCTCCGGCGCGCAGAAGGCGCTGTCGACGGCCATGCAGATGATGGACATCGCGCCCACCCGTGCCGCGCACGACGCGCTGGGCGACGCGTATCATACGGCGCTCGTCTGCCAGAAGCTGCGTCTTGCGGAGGGCATCGCCGCGTATGAGGCTGCCGTGCAGGCGCACGAAAACGGCTTCCACGGCGCTGAGCTGCCCGGCTGCGTGCAGCGGGCCGTGTTCCACGGCTACGCTGACAAGACCGCCGCGCTCGGCGCGATGAGCGGGCAGGAGAACCTTTGCCCTGTCTGCGGCGGGCAGATGACGGCAGGAAAATGGTATCCGCAGCAGGGACGGCGGTATCTGTCCCGCGCCAGATGCGAGGCGGACGGTGAATTTTACATCCGTATCCGGCTGGTGCAGGAGGACGGTGCGCTGCGCGTCAGCCGGCTGGTCTACGAGCCGACCGAGCAGGTCGCAAAGAGCTATGCCGCGCTCAGCCAGAAGCCCCGCCCACACCGCGCCCGCCGCCGCAGATTCGCCCGCGTCAAGCCAAAGCCGGCAGAACCGAAAAACGGATAAAAACGAGGGAAGGCTGCGCGGCCTTCCCTTGCTGCAATATACGCGTATATCCGAAATTCTGCTATGATCCTTGATCTGTCAAGCGCACGGAAACGGGGACGAATTGACATTTTTCGACTGGTCTGATAAAATAAAGGCGGTTCTTATCGAACCCCAAGGCTCCCGACGCAGACGGGCGGTTTGGCCTCCTCCGAAAGGAGGGATGTTTATGCCGATTACGATCACGTTCCATATTTTTGGATTTACGGTCACCATCCGCATAAATGGCCGAAACCGCCACTCGGCAAAGTGACGGTTTCGAGTTTTACTTGCAGCTGATTAACTAACCGAGGCCAAACCGTTCTTGCGGAAGGAGCCTTGGTTATTTTTATGATACCAGACACTTTTGATTTGTCAAGCGTACCGATGAAGCGCAGACCGTTACACCCGCCCATGTCCAGCCGGACAGGGGCGGGTGTGGTCGATTACTTTTTCAGCTTGTTGTCCACAACGTCCTTGAGGACGGCGGTGAAGGCATCAAGCGTCATGGCGCCGAGGTCGCCGTCTGCGCGGTTGCGCGGGGAGACGGTACCGGCTTCGATATCGCGGTCGCCGACGACGAGCATATAAGGGATCTTCTCCATCTGCGCGTCGCGGATCTTCTTGCCGATCTTCTCGCTGCGGGTGTCGACCGTCACGCGGTAGCCCTGCGCGGTGAGCTTTGCGGCCTGCTCCTTGCAGTAGTCAACAGCGCGGTCCGTGACCGGCAGGAAGCGGACCTGCTCCGGCGCCATCCACGTGGGCAGCGCACCGGCATACGTCTCGATCAGGTAGGCCAGCGTGCGCTCGTAGCAGCCGAGGCTCGTTCTGTGGATGATATACGGCAGCTTCTTCTCGCCGTTTTCATCGGTGTAGTACATGCCGAAGCGCTCAGCCAGCAGCATATCGATCTGGATGGTGACGAGGGTGTCCTCCTTGCCGTAGACGTTCTTGTACTGGATATCGAGCTTCGGGCCGTAGAACGCGGCTTCGTCGATGCCGATATCGTACTTGACGTCGAGATCGTCGAGGATCTTTGCCATGACGCTCTGCGCGTGATCCCACTGCTCTTTGGTGCCCTCGTACTTGTTCTTGGGGTTCGCGGGATCCCACTGGGAGAAGCGGAACGTGCACTTATCAAGCAGGCCGACTGTGTCGAGGCAATACTTGGCAAGATCGAGGCAGTCACGGAATTCATCCTCCAGCTGATCCGGGCGGAGCACCAGATGGCCCTCGGAGATCGTAAACTGGCGCACACGGATGAGGCCGTGCATTTCGCCGGAGTCCTCGTTGCGGAACAGCGTGGACGTTTCGCCGAGACGCATCGGCAGATCGCGGTAGCTGCGGCCGCGGTTCAGATAGACCTGATACTGGAACGGGCAGGTCATCGGACGCAGGGCAAAGCACTCCTTCGTCTCATCCTGCGGGTCGCCGAGGACAAACATACCGTCGAGATAGTGATCCCAGTGGCCGGAGATCTTGTAAAGCTCACGCTTGGCCATGAGCGGCGTCTTGGTCAGCAGGTATCCGTGCGCCTGCTCGACATCCTCGACCCAGCGCTGCAGCAGCTGAATGACGCGCGCACCCTTCGGCAGGAGGATCGGAAGGCCCTGGCCGATGCAGTCGACCGTCGTGAAGTATTCCAGTTCGCGGCCCAGCTTGTTGTGGTCGCGCTTGAGGGCTTCTGCCTGCTCGGCCAGATACTGGTCAAGCTCTTCCTTCTTCGGGAACGCAACGGCGTAGATTCTCTGCAGCATCTTGCGCTTGGAGTCGCCGCGCCAGTATGCGCCGCAGCACTGCGTCAGCTTAATGGCGTTGCCCTTGATGCGGCCGGTGGAGTCCAGATGCGGGCCTGCGCAGAGGTCTGTAAACTCGCCCTGCGTGTAGAACGAGATGTGCGCGTCTTCGGGCAGATCGTTGATCAGCTCGACCTTATACGGCTCGTCCTTTTCCTGCATATACTTGATGGCTTCCTCGCGCGGCAGCTCAAAGCGCTCGAGCTTCAGCTTTTCCTTGCAGATCTTGCGCATCT
>OMET01000405.1_pt1 | contig 16224 bp, 21 predicted proteins | sample 1673841 | NCBI WGS metagenome assembly OMET01 (sample SAMEA103958129, study PRJEB25191) | human gut metagenome | reverse complement strand
CTGACGACCGGATGCCGCCAGGCAGCCGGGAGCCGAAGGTGCGCCCGGCAGACAGAACAACACTGCAGTAGTCAGAATCAGAGCAGGAAGAAAAAGAGAATAATCACGGGAAAGGTAATGTCATTTCTGACAACTGGCCATAAACAGAGAGGGCGGGGGAAAAGAACGGGCGCCGCAGGCGCGCGTTCTTCCCCGTTCCCGGAGGGAAACGGCCTTCCTGGCAGTCTGGTTGTTCATGCCCGCACAATGCCAGCAAGGAGAAAGGGGCCACCGGCGAACCAGCAGCCCCTTTATAAAGGCGCTTCAGTGCAGTCAGACCAGCATCATCCCTGAAAAGGCGGGCCTGCGCCCGCCTCCAGGTTGCTACTTACCGCCGGATTCGTAAGCCATTGTTGCCGTAACTTCCCTGTATCCGTCCTTCAGCCGGACTTCGCACAGACGATTCCGGGTCAGGAGTGTGAATATCAACAACGTGCAGCACACGATTAATACGCACCAGATAAGGGCATTTCCCGGTAGTTTCATGGTTTACTCCTCCTTGCAATTTGCACGGTAAGAGGCCATACTGACGTGGACTAGACATGCAGAGGCCTCGTGGGTTAATGAAAAATTAACTACGGGGCTTTTGTCCTTCTGCCACACGACACGGTAACAAACCACCTTCACGTCATGAGGCAGAAAGCCTCAAGCGCCGGGCACATCATAGCCCATATACCTGCGCACTGACCACACTCACTTTCCCTGAAAATAACCCGCTCATTCAGGCTGTTTACGGGTAATCTGTGTGATTGTTGCCGCATCACGCCGCCTCCCGGAGTTTGTTCGGCACCATCCATCGCTCCATCTCACGGACGGCATGACCGGCCTCCCTTGCCGCCATACCAGCCTCTGCGATGACCTGCCAGAATGGCATATCCTGCCACTGCCAGCGTTCCATCCCGGTCAGTGACGGAAAACGCTCGCCCCACTGCCAGAACAGGGTTTCCAGGTCATGCTCTGCCACCCGGTCACTCCAGCGTGCATGCCAGCTTCCGACTGTTTCCGGCGAATGGAATGCCAGTTCGATTTCAGCCTGAGCGACCAGCGCCTGGTACGCACGGGCTTTCTGCTCTGCCTCCCTCGCCTGCTGGCGGCTGTACTTCTGCATGACCAGCGCGGATTTATGGCGACTGCGTTCCCTGACACGAAACCGCACCGACGGGAACAAGCGTTCTGCTGCATCGCCTGGAAGGGGAAGGAGGCAGACCTCGCCCTGTGTTTCAATCAGCACATCGATGGCATACAGCCACTGAAGACGGTTGCCGTGCAGTTCTTCTGCGGTCAGGGACGGCATGAAAAATCGCAGGTCAGACAGCGATATCCTGCGGCTTCCGTTCAGACAGCGGAAAAACGCCCCCGCATACGGATATTCCGCCAGCGTGTTACCCTGATGGCGGCGTTTTTCCGTCTCCGCCACCGCCCGCCATGCGGCCTGTTGCTCTGCGCTGAGGGGAACCAGTGCCTGTGAACGTACGCTCATGCCTGACCTCCTTCCGCCATCAGGATATGGATGATGTCACTGACGCTGTACCCCTGCGCATCCAGTGACGCCGCCAGTGCCAGTGAATGGCTGACGGCTTCCGGTACAAACCGCCGCTGCACCTGAACCACCGCAAACGGCTCACCACCGGCATTCACCAGAACCAGCACCCAGACCTGAGAGACATCGCCCGGTGAACATAACGCCAGGTGAAAACGTTCGTGGGCAGGCGTGAAACGGACCTGGACGGGGAAAAAGCCGCCGAACTCGCTGCCGTACTCGCCATTCATCGTCCAGTTGTCCGGCGCATCCAGTTCCCGCATCACGGCGTGTGTCAGCTCACGGCGTTCATCACTTCCGGCAGCCCGGATATCTTCATATTCCTGTGCACTCATGGTCTGTAATACATTCAGGGTCAGTTCAGTTTTCATCACGGTATCTCCCTTGCTGCCGCCCCGTCTCCGGCGGGGCGGTGTGGTTGTTCATCAGGCGGCATCAGCCAGGTTATCGGTGCGTTCAGTGGTATCCGTCTGTGGACGTGGTGCACACATCCAGCCAGGCACCCAGCGGTTGTCTTTCATATGGTGCTCTGCATGTTCAGCCGCATCACCTTTCTTCATCCTCTCTGCATCCCGTGCGGCACCGGACAGTCCGGCATCATTCAGAGCTGCGATAATCTGCGGCTTTTTCAGGTATCCGAAGAAGTTTGCTTTTGTCGGCTGCCACCAGTCGCGCATGTGGAATCCGATAGCGGTTTCCAGCGTGTCAAGCGGACTGCGTGACGTGTGACCACACTCACGGGTCTGGACACCGTTAAGGCTGCATGCGGTGCAGAAACTGAGCAGGGATAACAGCACCTCCTGACTGAGTGACAGGAATGTCGTCATGTCCCGTGACCATCCCTCCGGTAACAGGGCAGCAAGACGGACTTTTTCTGCCATCAGCGCCATGAATGCGGCACCTTCCTTCCCCGATGGCGCATCGCTGGTCAGCGAATAATGTTTACATTCCAGGCTGATTTGTGCTGGTTTACTGTACGCTCCGCTGCCAAACACATTCAGGCAGAGCGTCCATGCCAGCAGTGTCAGGGATTTGTACGGTTGCTGCATCAGTGCTGCCTGGACTGCCAGCGTGCGTTCGGAAGACATTTTCGTCAGCAGTGGCAGACTGATTTCCTCCACTGACGCTTTTTCCTGCACCTGTTCCGTGCGGTCAGCGTCGTCAGCCGCATCATCCTCACTGCGTAACTGCACACCACGCTGGACACATACGTTTCCATAACGCCAGGACACCACCACTCCACCTCCGGCACGCATCTCCGGCGTCCACGCTCTGACCTTCGCCATGCAGCGCATCAGCTTCATTTCTGCTTCCAGCAGGTCAGATTCCTCACACTGGTTTTCCAGCGCGTCGTAACGAGCCATCAGTTCGTTCAGACGTTCTTCTTCCGCCTCCGTCAGCACCGCTTCCGGCTCCGGCAGACAGCGGTATATTCCGGCATCCTCACGGCACTCACCGACAGGCTCCATGCGTCCGGCGCACCATCCCCAGCCTTCGGCTTCCCGAAGGAACTCTGCGACAGCCTGGAGTTTTTCCAGCAGGGCGGCATCGAGCGCCACGCGGTCGACATAACCGTCCCCGTCATCGCTGAACAAATCGGTGCGCAGTTCGTCTGGCGAGAAGGCATCAGCCCCCCACGAAGCGGAATTTACTGTTCCCCGCCACCGCCACTTCACTTTCGGTCACCAGACGACGAATGGTCTGCACTTCCGGTTTACCGCCCCATCCTGACTGGCAGGCGGCTTCAAACACCTGCACCTGACGCGCGGTGTCGCTCTCCAGCGCCAGCGCCTGACAGTGCTCGGTGGTGATGCGGTCTTCTGCCAGCGCATCGAGGATGACAGGCGCAAGGTCAGCCAGTTTCAGCATTCGCTGAACGTGGCGGGGTGAATAGCCCAGCAAATCACCGATTTGTGCAGGTGTTTTGCCTTCCTGCGCCATTGCGCGGAATCCGGCAATCTGTTCGGCAGGGTGCATATCCCGACGCTGACCGTTCTCGGTCATCGATGCGGCAGTCGCCAGCTCCTGCGGAATGACCTTCACGCGTACAGGCCAGTCAGCCGGAAGGATGTTGCGCTCTGCCAGCATGTTGAGTGCTGCCAGTCGGCGACCGCCTGCGGCGACACCGTAACGGTCACCTGGCAGGGCATGAACAACCAGATTCTGTAACAGGCCGACACCTTTAATGGAGTCCGCCAGTTCGCTGACGGACTCCGCAGAATACGGCACCGTGCGCACATTCAGCGGTGATTTAATCAGTGAGGCCAGCGGCACGCTCACTTCCTCCGTCTGCGCCAGCAGGGCAGACAGGACAGTTTCCTGCGTTTTTGCAGGTTTACGGCTTGCTTTACGGGTAGATTTTGGTTCAGACTTTGCTACTGACATGACTATCCCCTTATTGTGTAGTTAATGTCTGCCGGACGTGATCCCCGTCCGGCACCTCTCTTACTTAAGGATCCCGAAATTCCGGATGACATGGTTCATCCAGTACCCGGCACCGTCCTCAAAATTCCAGGTACGCCAGACCAGGCCACTGTTATTGCGGACAACCAGGCGAAAATGCGCTCCCTGATCATCCTCGATAAAGACATTCCGGTACTGTGCGGCAACGGCTTCAGCCTGTTCGCGGGTAAAGGAGCCGTCAGGCAGCCCCTGAAATATTCTGAAATATTCGCTCATCCTCATCTCTCCGGTGATGCCCCGCACTGGACGGGGCGGTTGTCACTGTCAGTCGTTCAGAACGGAATGTCGTCATCGAAGTCATACGCGGGTTCAGACGGCTGCTGAGGCTCGGGCTGCGCGGCCTTACGTCCACGGCCTTTCGTTTTCGCGCCACCTTTTTTCGTCGCGTCAGCACTCTGTGGCTGCCCATTCTGCTGAGGCTCCGGTTGCGTCTGAGCGTTCTGCTGTGGTGCACTCCCCAGCATCTGCATGGTGCCTGTGGTCTTAACAAGAATTTCGGTGACGTAACGGGTGATACCGTTATCTTCCCAGCTACGGGTGCGAAGCTGACCTTCGATGTAGACCTGCACGCCCTTGCGCAGATATTCGCCAGCCACTTCCGCGAGCTTGCCGAACAGAACCACGCGATGCCATTCTGTCTGCTCCCGCATCTCCCCCGTCTGTTTGTCACGCCAGCTTTCTGACGTGGCCACCTGCAGGTTTGCCACTGCGCCCCCGTTGGGGATGTAACGGACTTCCGGATCTTTTCCCAGACGACCGACAAGAATGACCTTGTTAATGCCACGAACTGCCATGATGTATCTCCTTCTGTTGATGTTTTCAGCCCCCATCATCTGTTGAGTTTCGGGAGCCGCGGTTTTGACGTTTTGCGGGGACCTGCCTTTTGTTCCCTCCGGTATTCACCATCACCTGTTTGAGAACCTTCGCCGCATGGGGCATCACTGCCACGGCCTGACGCACCTGTCCTGGGCAGAACGCAAAATTTTTTACCGGGTTTTGGGTAAAAAATTTTGTGGGCTGTTCATTTACCCTGGACAGTCAGTGCGGCAGGTTGTGGCTGTATCAGCCCCCGGCGACAGGGGCTTAAACAGGTGAATGGCACCGGACACAACAACGGGCAGGGACCCGCCGCAACGACGTGAAGCGCGGTTTGCGAAACGGCGTTGCGCCTTACATCCCGGCGGCCTTTTGCCGGGATGCAGGGAGCGCAGGCCACGGCGCGACAGAGGCGGCGCGACCGGAACGGTCGCTGCAAGCCGGGGGGTTTCACGCATCGGACCGTAGCGACAGCCCGAAACCGCGCCAGCGGGTTCGGCGGAGACTGGCAGGTACGCCAGCAGCTGCCTGTTGGAGTCGGGCCTGACGACCGGATGCCGCCAGGCAGCCGGGAGCCGAAGGTGCGCCCGGCAGACAGGACAACACTGCAGTAGTCAGAATCAGAGCGGCAGGAAAAAGAAGAGCAGTAGCAGTAGCAGGAACAACAACATCATCAGTAACAGACAAATGACAGGTCTGAAAAGACAGAAGCCCCCATCAGAACGTCCGCGTAATGAAAGGGGCGGCGCGTGAGCGCAGCCCCTTTCAGCGCCACCGGCGCGCGGTCTTTTCCCGGCGCGGACAGACGGGCATTTATCCTCCCGCCAGCCCTGTGTCATCAGGCACGCAAACGAATAATCATCGTCGGGACATCGGTATAAGCAAACGTGCCGCGCGGCAGCTCCTCGCGGACGTCAGAAAACGGTAACAGCTTCTCCTGCTGGCGTGGCCCGTTGAGACAGACGGCAACCAGAACGCCCCCCGGACGCAACAGGGAAAAAGCCCGCAGGATATGCCGGATATCCTGCCCGTGACTGAACGGCGGATTCATAATGATCCGGCTGTAATACTGCACCGGCTGCCATTCCATGAAGTCGCCACACTGTACCCTGACACCGTTAAAATTTTCCCGCAGATACCGGACCAGCCCGCTGTTAATCTCCACCGCATCACACATGGCCTCCGGCGCGGTATCCCGAATCGCCCGCAGTATGGCCCCGGTGCCGGCAGAGGGTTCCAGAATGTGATCACGGTTGCTGATTTCCGCCAGCGTCACCAGGCGATCACAGATCGGGGCAGGACTCACAAAAAGCTGAGATTCAGCCCGGATTTCAGCAACCGGCGCGGCGTTATCCAGCCTTGCGCGCATCAGCCGGATACGTTCTCTTAACTGACTGTGCATGTCATTATCTCCGTCATCCCCCGGGGATTTCCCGGGGGGATATACCTTATTTCTGTGGGATTTCCGTGATTTTCATGTCGGTGATATACACATTCACCAGACGGAAATTATTGTCCATTGTGCGGCGGTAGCGGTATGCCCCGTGGTCTTCTGCTTCTTCCACACTGCGCACGGCCTTACAGTCCCGGGGCAGGGCGGCCCACTGCGCCTTTGTCATTTCCCGGAAACCTTCCCCCGGATAGTTGACTACCGGCGGACGCTTCGCGGCCTGACTGGCGACGGCAGCCTCTTCTGCCGATGGTGCTTTGTAGTCCGTGATGCGATCGGGCGTCACTTTCATCGTGCCGCTGTACCCGAGAAAACTGTAATTTGGCGTTGTGACTGAACTCACCGCCCCGTTGCTTTTGTTCACGCGGATGATAGTCAGCCACTCGCCCCGGCTGAAAACCTGTCCGCCCGGCTCAAAATCCTGTGTCCGGGTAACCACGCCGCCGCTTTCGTCCAGCATGGCACGCTCATAGATCAGGCGGTTCTGATAGTGGTTAACCCAGCGTTGCTGATGCTGAATCTGCCGTTCATGACAGCGGATCGCAATTTCGCGGGCCTGCTCCGTGGTGATGATGTCATCATCCAGGGCCGACCATAACGACCGGCTCCCTTCATACTGGCTTTTTTCTGCCGGGCGCGGATACGTATCCAGCGGGAAACAGGCGCTGATATGGTCATGACTGCTGATGAGTTTTGCCATATTCAGATCCAGCGATTCAGCCCGCCACATCGTCAGATATTTCTGCGACTGTGCGATGGTCTTTTCAGCCTTGCGCAAATCAGCTTCGATTTTTTTGATACGACGCCAGCGAACGTCCGGGCGTTCTTTATACTTCGCGTGAAGCAGTGCCGACCGCGCCCGTTCTTCCCAGTATTCCGCACGTTCAAAGAGCATCACGGCACGTTTCATGCCGTTTTCAATACGCTGCGCATCACGACGGGCGCGGTGTTCGCTGTGATGCCCCACAAGAATGGGCTGACCGGGCGGGATCATCGCGGCCAGTCTTTCCACTTCATCAAGTGCCTGTGCGGATTCACTGGCCCGCTTTCCGCTGTATCCGGTAAACCGCTCCGCCCGTGCTTCCTGACGTTCAGCGAGCGTGCTGTCTTCATCCTCAATCTCTCCGGCAAGTGAGAGGAGCACGTCTTCCCGGCCCGGTGTCCAGGCTGGCGCGACAAACAGCGCCTGTTTGGGTGCCCAGCGGAAACCGGCATCATGCACTTTTTTATACGTCTCCGGGTCAAGACGTGACGCGGCATACAGGCGCAGTTTGTTGTCATCCGGTGAGTAGGTCGCGCGGTACATCTGCACAGGGCTGGCGGCTTCCGGGGCGGTCATGGTGATTGCTGCTAATGTCATAAAATGTTCTCCTTCCGTCTGTTGCCGCCCCTCGCGGGGCGGCTCACCTCATCAGTTAAAAGCGCGTTTCAGTTCGAGTGTGCGGAGCACCTGCCCGAAAGCCGTGTTTTTCATGGCGGGGATGTGTACACCACGCCCCCGGTGAAAACTCCGGGCTATGTGTCGCCCGAAGGCTTTCAGCACGGGGTCAATTTCCGGCGCGGGGATGTCTTCGCGTCTGAAACGGGGATGACGGCGGGGCTTTACAGCCGCTGCGGAAGGTGAAACAATACTTATTGTCATAATTTAGCCTCTTATGACGATTGACTGGAGCCGCAAAAACTGTTCGTGCAGTCTCTGCGGCATGGATTAAGCAGGTCCCTGACCTGCTTTTTTCATATCTGCATCTGACGTTTTCCGGTGTTTTCCTCCTTCTGTTCCTGCGTTTTCATTACCTGCCAGCCGGATGACTGACAGAACACATAAATGCGTATTGCCGGAGCCTGAAATAAATCCTGATTTTTAAAGAACATCACCCGTTGAGTTTCGGGAGCCGCGGTTTTGACGTTTCGCGGGAACCTGCTGCTGTATTCCCTGTGGTATGAACTTCACCCGTTTGAGAACCTTCGCCGCAAGGGGCATCACTGCCACGGCCTGACGCACCTGTCCTGGGCAGAACGCAAAATTTTTTACCGGGTTTTGGGTAAAAAATTTTGTGGGCTGTTCATTTACCCTGGACAGTCAGTGCGGCAGGTTGTGGCTGTATCAGCCCCCGGCGACAGGGACTCATACGGGTGTGTGGCACCCGGCAGGCAATGAGCAGGGACCCGCCGCAACGACGGAGAGCGCGTGCGCGAAACGGCGTTGCGCCTTACATCCCGGCGTCTTTTTGCCGGGATGCCAGGAGCGCAGGCCACGGCGCGACAGGGGCGGCGCGACCGGAACGGTCGCTGCAAGCCGGGGGTTTTGCGTCAGGGATGGAAGCCCGCCAGGGCGGAGACAGCTCCGCTGGCTCCGTTCACGACAGCCCGCCCCGCCTGGGGGACGCCCGGGAAAGCCATAAACAGGAGAGGAACGGAAAGAAGAGGAAGAAGAAGAACAGTAACCACAGAAACATAACATCAGGAAAAAACATTCCGGACACATCACAAACGGGAAGGGTAACGGGCGACGCGCCAGCGTGGCCCGCTTCCCTTCCGGCAGGCGCCAGCCTGCCAGGGGGGTTCGCGCGGGCTGACAGGCGGCCTCCACCGCCTGCCCCTGTATCACCTGTTTCTGCTGCCCTGTAAGATGTAGTGACCGCCCAGAAAACCGCCTGCTGATTCGCCACAAAATCGCAGATTTCATCAACAATCTGCGCGGTGGTGAGCGGTTTCTGCCCCATTTCACGACGCCGCGCATTAATCACGGCCCTGTAATTACGCAGAATTTCGCGGGTTTCTGTGCTGATATTCATGACATGTGCTCCCCGTCTAGCGCCTGTAACACAACGTCCATTGCTTCGCGTTCTTCCCTGACGAACGCATCACCGTCGCCCCCGTTCTCACTCCCGACGGCATACAGGCGCTTCATTTCACTGCCTGCCAGCGCCATCACTTTTTCCAGCATCACCGCCGGGACTGTCACCTGACGGCTGGCGTGCTTTTCCTCCATCAGTTCACGAACAACGTCGTGAACAACGCTGACATCCGCACCATGCTCAAAGGCATCGTCCAGCCGCTGCATGACGGTTTCCAGCTCATCGTCTGTCAGACTCCAGTCCTGGGCTATGTGACGCACATCCCCACGAGTCAGCACCACGGCAAAAACGCATTCACTGTCCGGCACGTCTGTATCCAGCACTTCGCGGATAATTTCTTTAACAGTACAGTACATGTTCTCGTCTCCTTTACAGGGGCGGCATTGCCGCCCCGTCCGTTAATCAGTCCAGCGCCGCGTAAATCGCGTTACATTCGGGGTGAAATTCGATGTGGCTCCACAACTGCGCATCGCGCATCCGGTACAAGTGTGTCAGTCCCGCATCCCCGCTGTCGTGGTACAGCCACAACTGGCGGTTAATCACAAGGGAGGTCAGGATGATGCCTGCGGCATCAGCACTCACGGTACGGTCAAACCAGTTTTCACCGTTAACCAGATGAAAACGGTCGCCATCCGGCATCATGTAACCGCCACCGTCCGGCAGGCGGATGAAGTGCCAGAAGCCTCCCTGATATTCCGGCATCATTTTTTTCGCCAGCGCGTACACAGATGCCTCGGCATACAGAAAATCCAGGCCAAACAGGTAAGGCAGAAAAGACAGACGGTCGCACTCTTCAACGATCAGAGTGACAGGTTTCGCATATTGCATGATGTTTTCCTCCGTTGTTCACATATTCCGCGACACCGGGCGGTGCCGTGCCTCCATCTTTGCCGGGCCTGCAGGGTTGCAAGGGCGCAAGGGAAGCCGCAGCCTGACGCACACGGCTGACGGGAGTTGGAGGGTGAGACCGCGAAATCTGAGCGGGTGAACGACCGGAAAATCACGGCAGACGGGAAGGAGGGACCGGGTGACCGCAGCGGTTCACCTTACCTTGCAACCCGCCCGCAGAAGCCCGGCTACGATGGAGGCACGGCACAGCCCGCACACGACGCTGAGGCCACATAACTGAAAACCCATAAGGCCATGCCCGCATGGCCGGGTAAAGCGGAGCCGGCGGCGACTTCCTTTGTGCTCTGTCCGGGACCGGCAGGAAAAAGGCGGGGATTTTCCCCGCCATCATCAGCCCCTGATTTTTGCCAGGGCATCCGCCATGCTGCGGATTTCGGCCCGGGCTTCCCGGACCACCTCCCGCAGAACACCACGGTCAAACCACCGGCGGGGCGGTTCATCCGGTATACGCAGCACATCGCAGGCCAGCCCACTGGACAGGATATGCTCCACACACTCACTGACCAGATACATTTCCACCGCCGAAAAACGTGCTCCCCGGTTCAGGATGGCATCGAGCACCACGGGCAGGTTTTCGTCGTCTTCATCGAGCCAGCAGGGGTGATCGCTTTCCTTCACAACCAGGCGAAAGCGGCGCGTCTGGCGGGTCAGCAACGTCTGACCGGTTGTGGTCAGCGCCGCCCTGATACGCTGCGCATCTTCTGCCACCCGGCAACTGACACTGCGTACCGCATCGCGCACTGCATCAAGAACTGCCCTGATTTCGTCTTCGGTCAGCCATTCTCCGGCATACGGGAAAAACACCTGTGTTCCGTCTGCCGGAAGTACCGGCAGCGACTGCCACTGACTGCCGGACAGAACAAGTTCCGCTCCGGTTCCGGTCAGTTTCTGAATGGCGGAGGCCAGGAGCGGCGGCAGTACGCCGCCGTGACGGTTGATAAGTAACGTCGCCAGCCGGGGCGCATCCAGCAGAACATAAATGCTGATCCAGCCCGGATACTTCGGATTACGCTGGTCAACATCCGTCTCTTCCGGCCAGCCCTGCGCCAGCAACAGGTTGCTGGCGTGGCGATAAATCAGTGCATTCAGCGTTTCGTTCATGATTCATGGTCTCCCTGAATCGCCGCCCGCAGGCGGCGATAACATCAGTTGTTTTCGTGTGTGTTGTTTTTCAGCAGGGCGCGGGCCTGATTAACCACCGCCTGTCGGCGGGTGACGCATTCCGGGACGGCGAGGCCGTTATCACGGGCGGCCCACTCACGTTTCCACAGTGCCTGTTCGGCGGTCTGAATCAGGGACGCCAGCAGTTCAGCAGGGACGGTCACCTGGCGGTTTTCTCTCACGTTATTGATGATCTCCATCGCCACGCCGGAAGAAATACCGGATTCAGTCCGCTGGTCTTCCGGGATGTCCTCCAGGCGCGCCAGGACAGTCCTGATTTCATGATCGGACAGGGAAATATCCATTCCGTCAGCGAGGGCCTGAATTTCTTCCGGGGACCAGATAACCAGCATCAGTGGCGTGTCTCCCGGATACTTTGCTGCCAGCTCCCGGCATAGCGTTTCGCATGTTCCGTACATTCTCGTCTCCTTCTCAATCTTTGAAGCAGGAATCCAGTTCCAGAATTTCGGTATACGCCTCCATGAACAGGCGATTGGCGCGATACAGCGTCTGGCGTGTCAGGCGTTCAACAAGCACATCGGAATCAAAGCGACAGCGATGCTCCATATCGTTCAGCCTGGCCCGAAGGTCACACATGGTGTTGGCCACCTCCGCCACGTCGGCGCGAAGTTTTTCGTGTCCGGCATAGTTCATTTACGCAGCCTCCGGTTCAAACCAGTTATCATTCGCGGCCCCCTGCTGCATGGCCCGTTGCACGGCGGCCAGTCGTTGCTGTCCGGCACGGTGATACTGTTCAAGCAGCTCGATACCGATATACCGGCGTCCGGACTGGAGGGCAGCGACGCAGGTTGAGCCGCTGCCTGCAAACGGGTCCAGCACAATCGCGTTCGGATGTGTGAAGCTCTCAATCAGTGGTTGCAGGCTGGTAACGGGCTTTTCCGTCGGGTGATGACGATTGCCTGAATATTTCCAGCCCAGCACATCCGGCAGAGGGTTACGGGGCCGGGCCGGACTGCCCTTTGCCAGGATGTAAGCGCATTCGTGGCGGTACGCGACATACGCAGATTTGGATGTGTAGTTTTTGGTGAACACGAGGTGCCCAACCACGCTGAATCCCGCATTTTTCCAGGCGGCCATAAAGCGATCGACACGGTTCCAGCCGTAGAAGCTGACCATCAGCGCGTCTTTTTTGAGTACGCGGTACATCTCATTGCTGGCAGGTTGCAGCCAGTCATCATTAACATCACCGGCAATGGTGCGCCCGGAACGGTCACGGAAACCGACGAGGTACGGCGGGTCAGTCAGTATGAAATCAATGGCGTTATCAGGAATACGGGCCATAACATCGATGCAGTTACCGAGGACAAAACGGGACATACAAAACTCCTTCTCTTACAGAGGGCACCGGGAGGGCACCCCTGTGGTGCCCGTTCCCCGCTGCCTGTGGGCTGTTCACCGCGTCCGGTAACGGGTCAGGCCGACCGTGGAATACCGCAGCCGTCGTCTTTTTGACGGCAAGGCTATGCCGCGAAAGCGGCTTGAAGGGCGTTCATCAGTAAAGGGCGACGGGCTGGCGTACACTTTCACCGACGCCAGCCGGGAGCGGTAAAAGCGCCCGTCCCGTGCCCGCCGGACGCGGGACACTGACCACAGGCAGCGTTTATGCCGCGCCGCGTCAGCCGGCGCAGTAAAAAGAGGAGCACGGCGACATCCTTTACCGGAAAAGAAACGGGCGGTTGCCCGCCCGTCTCCGTCATACTTCATCCGCCATAATGCGCCACATTGTCGACTATCCACGCAGGTCCGGTGACTTCCGGCAGCTCATCGTCATCTGTCGGGGAAGACCATTCCAGTTCCCCCCACAGCACATCAACGAGCTCTCCGCGCTCATACAACTGCCAGCCACAGAAATCACAGCCCTGTTCGGCATACCAGTGCTCCAGCGTGCAGCTGAAACGGCGGCTTAATTCTGCAATAACGTCGCTTTCCGGCTGACACCACGGCGTGTCGAAATCCACCTTAATGAAGTTGTCTCCCTGACTACTGATATTCACCTCATACCCCACAGGCCACTTCACGCCATACTGTTCCGTATACCAGCGATATGCAGAAGGAACACCGTTCAGAACACCACCGTTAAAGCCATTCACTTCAACATCCAGGCGGGTGGGCAGAACCGTCAGCAGGTCAAACGGCATGGTTTTTTCCGGCAGTACGTTGTCACACAGACGGTTCCACCACACCGATACATCCTCGTTACTCCAGAAGCCACACCAGTCACCTCTTTTTGCGGTGAAAAGTGCGGTGATGGTATCCCTGACATCGTCCAGTAATCCTTCCCAGCGACGCTGTCCAGTACCGCTCTGCAGCCAGAGTTCATGCAGCATCAGGCAGTTTTGCTCATCCAGCAGTACACCGTCCTGCAGGTGTGTCAGCCAGCGGGTGAACGCGATATTCTCCGGCGATAAAACACCACGTCCGGCAGCCGTCAGTCCGGGGCATGGTTCAAACCGCACATCTTCAGTGGTCTGCAGAAGTCCGGCACTTCCGGCCAGAAACAGCTGAATACCTTCATTTGTGGCGCGGCGATAAAGCGGTGTGACTGCACCGCTGGCCAGTCGTTTAATCTCAGCGATCTGTGCCGGTTCACCAGAAAAATACATACGATTCGAGCACCAGTTTGGCATGGGAATTCTCCTCTCACATACGGCCTCCATCAGGCCGTGCCGCACCTGTAACCGGGCGACCGCATACGAATGCAGGTGCGGCCCCGAAGCCGCAGCGCGTGGAGGAGGAACGACGAAACGTGACCGGGTGAGGAGGCCGGCGACAGCGACACACTTGCATCGGATGCAGCCCGGTTAACGTGCCGGCACGGCCTGGGTAACCAAGTATTTTGTCCACAGAACCGTGCACAAAATGCTGTGGATAAGCTGGACACAGCAGTCCACAGCAGGCATACAGCCACACCCTCAGAGAATTGAGCGTTTTTTAGTCACAATAATGACATTTGACTGTGTGTGGATTCAGTTATTAGAATACTGTATATACATACAGCAAAAGAAAAGGGAGATGAGAACATGATCCGCATTGAAATTCTTTTCGACCGCCAGAGCACAAAAAACCTCAAATCAGGCACACTTCAGGCGCTACAGAATGAAATCGAACAACGTCTGAAACCACACTACCCGGAAATCTGGCTGCGTATAGACCAGGGCAGCGCCCCGTCTGTATCTGTCACTGGAGCCCGCAACGACAAGGGTAAAGAACGTATCCAGTCTCTGCTGGAAGAAATCTGGCAGGACGACAGCTGGCTGCCCGCAGCATGAGTACCGTTTATCACCGTCCGGCTGACCCTTCAGGCGATTATTAGACGTCAACTAGTTTTGCCGATCGTTGCCAGGCCGGTTTTCCTTCGCCTGCCACTGATTATGCTGAGCAGGAACTGGATCTGAACAGCTATTGCATCGGCAGACCTGCAGCCACCTTCTTTCTGCGCGCCAGCGGTGAATCGATGAACCAGGCTGGCGTGCAGAATGGTGATCTGCTGGTAGTGGACAGGGCCGAAAAACCACAACACGGGGACATCGTTATCGCTGAGATCGACGGTGAGTTCACCGTCAAACGACTGCTGTTGCGCCCACGCCCGGCACTGGAGCCGGTTTCAGACAGCCCGGAGTTCCGCACACTGTATCCGGAAAACATCTGTATTTTTGGTATTGTCACTCACGTGATACACAGGACGCGGGAGTTACGCTGATGTTTGCACTGGCTGATATCAACAGTTTCTACGCCTCATGTGAAAAAGTTTTCCGCCCGGACCTTCGCAACGAACCGGTCATCGTACTCAGCAATAACGATGGCTGTGTGATCGCGCGCAGCCCGGAGGCAAAAGCCCTTGGCATCAGAATGGGGCAGCCCTGGTTTCAGGTGAGACAAATGCGCCTGGAGAAGAAAATACATGTATTTTCCAGCAATTATGCGCTGTACCACAGCATGAGCCAACGGGTTATGGCTGTTCTGGAGTCGCTTTCTCCCGCAGTTGAGCCCTACTCAATTGATGAAATGTTCATTGATTTGCGGGGGATAAATCATTGCATCTCTCCGGAGTTTTTTGGTCATCAGCTCAGGGAACAGGTAAAGAGCTGGACAGGACTCACCATGGGGGTGGGCATTGCGCCTACAAAAACGCTGGCTAAAAGTGCACAGTGGGCAACAAAGCAATGGCCACAGTTTTCCGGTGTGGTCGCGCTGACGGCAGAAAACCGTAATCGGATCTTGAAGCTACTGGGGCTGCAGCCAGTTGGTGAGGTCTGGGGAGTAGGACGCAGACTGACGGAAAAGCTGAATGCGCTGGGTATTAACACAGCACTGCAACTGGCGCAGGCTAACACGGCATTCATCCGGAAAAACTTCAGCGTCATTCTTGAGCGTACGGTACGCGAACTCAACGGCGAGTCCAGCATATCCCTGGAAGAAGTACCACCGGCAAAACAGCAGATTGTCTGTAGTCGCAGTTTTGGTGAACGAATCACAGACAAAGATGCCATGCACCAGGCTGTTGTTCAGTATGCAGAGCGGGCCGCAGAGAAACTACGTGGGGAGCGTCAGTATTGTCGGCAGGTGACGACATTTGTACGGACATCCCCCTTTGCAGTAAAAGAACCCTGTTACAGCAATGCCGCTGTGGAAAAGCTTTCATTGCCACACAGGACAGCCGGGACATTATTGCCGCCGCATGCAGAGTCTTAAACCATATCTGGCGTGAAGGGTACCGCTATATGAAGGCAGGAGTCATGCTGGCTGATTTCACACCATCGGGTATAGCGCAGCCGGGATTATTTGATGAAATCCAGCCCCGTAAAAACAGTGAAAAGTTAATGAAAACACTCGATGAACTGAACCAGTCGGGAAAAGGGAAAGTGTGGTTTGCGGGGCGAGGAACCGCCCCTGAATGGCAAATGAAACGGGAAATGTTGAGTCAGTGTTATACAACTAAATGGCGAGATATTCCCCTGGCCAGGCTG
>OMET01000398.1_pt1 | contig 16352 bp, 15 predicted proteins | sample 1673841 | NCBI WGS metagenome assembly OMET01 (sample SAMEA103958129, study PRJEB25191) | human gut metagenome | reverse complement strand
TCATGGATGCCATTGGTGATCCTCATGTCCGGTCGGTCGTCGTCATGTCGGCGGCGCAGATCGGAAAGACGGACGCTTTTATCCTCAACCCGTTGGGCTACTACATGGACTATGCACCCTGCCCGGTGATGTGTATGCAGCCTACCCTTGATATGGGGCAAACGCTCTCGAAAGACCGCATTGCTCCCATGATCCGGGACACGCCCCGGCTTACCGGCCTTGTAGATACCAAGAGCCGGTACGCGGGCAACACCGTCATGAAGAAAAATTTTCCCGGCGGACACATCACCATTGTGGGCGCAAACAGTCCGTCCAGCCTTGCCAGCCGCCCTATCAAGGTGCTGCTGGCGGACGAGATTGACCGTTACCCCAAGAGCGCGGGAACTGAGGGCGACCCTCTTGATCTGGCGAAGAAACGCCAGACGACCTTTTGGGACTACAAGACCGTCATGGTCAGCACTCCCACCATCAAGGGGGACAGCCGCATTGAGGATGCCTACTTGCTTTCTACGCAAGAGGAATGGAACATACCCTGCCCGGAATGTGGGGCATATCAGCCGTTCCTCTGGGAGAACGTCAAGTTCGACCCGGACGATCTCGACAAGGGCGTGAACTACGTCTGCCGGGAGTGTGGCTGCATCGCCAATGAATACCGGTGGAAAGAGCAGGGCGTTCACGGCAAGTACGTTGCCGCCAACCCCGGCGCAGAATCCAGAGGGTTCCACCTGAACACGTTGGCTTCAACTTTTGTTGGCTGGAAAGAGGTCGTGCAGAAGTTCATAGAAGCCAAGATTGCCCTTGACCACGGCAACCCAGAACAGATGAAAGTTTGGGTAAACACCGAGCTGGGCGAAACGTGGGAAGAACGTGGAATCCAGTTGGAGGACACCGAGCTGTTCAACCGCCGCGAAATCTACGCCGCAGAAGTGCCGGACGATGTTCTGTATCTTACCGCCGGTGTTGACGTGCAGGACGACCGCTTTGAAGTTGAGGTGGTCGGCTGGGGCGAGGGTGTGGAGAGCTGGGGCGTTCGATACCAAAAAATCTACGGCGATATGCTGTCGGATCAGGTATGGGATGACCTTGACAACTTCCTGCTCCAAACGTGGCGCAAGGCAGACGGCACGGCCTACCCGCTGTTGGCTACCTGCATCGACTCCGGCGGACACCACACCGATGCGGTGTACCGCTTCGCCAAGGAACGGCTCAACCGCCGTATCTTTGCGATCAAAGGCATGGGCGGCAGCGGTGTCCCGTTCATCCGCAACCCGTCCAAGAACAACCGCGTCAAGGCAAATTTATTCATTCTGGGCGTTGACGCTGGCAAGACGACCATCTACCAGCGGTTGGAGGTCAAGACACCCGGCCCGAACTACTGCCACTTCCCGTCCAACCCGGAAGCGGGTTACACGGAGGAATACTTCAAGGGCCTAACGGCTGAGAAGAAAGTGGTGCGGTTTGTCAAAGGCCGCTTGAAAGAATACTGGGAAATCAAAGATAAAGAGCACAAACGAAACGAGCCGTTGGATCTGCGCAATTACGCGACCGCGGCTCTTGCCATTTCTCGCCCTGTGCTGAAAAAGCCGGATGCAGACGGAACGCCTGTCCAGCCGGTCAAGAAAGCACGGGGCCGTCGTCAACTTTCGGGAGGTATCTAAATGGCAGGAATTACGCTGGAAACAGCACAACGGATGCTGGACGTTTGGGTAGCCGCCGAAGAGAGCGTATCGCACGGCCAGAGCTACCAAATCGGAAACCGGTCGCTGACCAAAGCCGACCTGACGCAGATCGGCAAACGAATCGAATACTGGTCGAACAAGGTGACGGAACTTTCCCGTCAGCGGAACGGCAGGAATCGCATGGGGCATTTTGTCCCCCGTGACCTGTAAGGAGGGCTGGCATGGGAATGTTTGATAGCCTGCTCACGGCGATTGCCCCGGAGCGGGCGGTAAAACGTGCTGCTGCTCAGTCGGCAATACGGGCAATAAATTCTGGCTACTCCAACTATGGAGCCAGCCTGCACAAGAAATCTATGCGGGGCTGGACATGGCACGGAGGAAGCCCGAAAGAGGACATCGAAGATAATCTTCGCGTCCTGCGAGAAAGAAGCCGAGACGCTTTCATGGGCGTTCCGTTGGCAACAGGAGCAATCAAGACGATGCGAACCAACGTGGTGTGCGGCGGCTTGACCCCGACACCACAGATCGACAACGCATTTCTTGGTATCTCCGACGAGGAAGCCCAGAAGATCAACGCCCAGATCGCACGAGAGTTCTCCCTGTGGGCGAACAAACCGACCTGCGATGCAGACAGGCTCGATAACTTCTATATGCTCCAACAGCTCATGTTCACGGGCTTCCTGCTGAACGGTGACGCTGTGGCGGTGCTGCAAAACAAGAAGTCGCCCGGTGTGCTGTATGACCTGCGGCTGCGGATCATCGAAGCCGACCGGCTGTGTTCGCCCAGCTTCATGGACGTGCTTTCGCCCTGCGAGATCAACGGTCGCCATGTTGAAAAGATCGTGCAAGGTGTTGAAACCGATGCCGAGGGCATGGTCGTTGCGTACTGGATTTGTGACCGTCACCCACTGGCAAGCACGGTGGCGGCGGGCCTGTCTGCATCACACTGGACGCGAGTGGAAGCCTACGGCGCAAAGACCGGGCGGCAAAACATCCTGTGTCTGATGCAGCGTGACCGCGCCGGTCAGGTACGCGGTGTGCCGCTGCTGGCCCCGGTGCTGGAAAGTTTGAAGCAGTTGGGCCGCTTCACGGACGCAGAGCTGACCGCCGCTGTGGTGTCGGCCATGTTCACGGTTTTCATCAAGAAAACGGATCAGTCCGACGAGGTTCCGTTTGGCGAGGTGATTCCACCGGAAGTTCAGGTGGATGCCCCGGACAAGACCAGCGTGGAGCTGGCCCCCGGCGCGTTTATCGACCTGAACCCCGGCGAAGATGTACAGTTTGCAGACCCCAAACATCCGACCACGGGCTTTGAAGCGTTCATGAACGCTATCGTAAAGCAGATGGCGGCAGCGTTGGAAATCCCGTCCGAGGTGCTTTACAAACAGTTCAGCACCAGTTATTCGGCGGCGCGGGGCGCACTCAACGAGTTCTGGCGCACAACCGGGATGCACCGTGACTGGTTTGCAGATTATTTCTGCCAGCCGGTCTACGAAGCATGGTTCCGGGAAGCTGTGTGCAAGGGCAGGATCAAGGCCCCCGGCTTTCTGGTTGACCCGGCTGTGGCCGCGGCCTACATGAGCTGCACATGGAACGGCCCCGCGAGAACCAACCTCAACCCCAAGGACGAAGCCGAAGCAGCCCAGATGCGGGTGAACAGCGGTTTCTCTACGGCGGCGCAGGAAACCGCCCAAATGACGGGCGGCAGTTACGAAGCAAATATGCGGCAGCGGAAATCCGAAGCCGCACTGAAACGGGAGGTGGACGACATTGCAGGAGTGCAAGCACAACAGCAAACCGCTGTTCCTCAACGGAGCGGCGGCGACCCCGGCAAAAACGAATAACAAGAAGTTCTGGGAGTTCCGCAATGCAGCCGATACCGGCGGCACGGCGGAACTTCTGCTTTATGGCTACATCAGCGAAACGAGCTGGATGGGCGATGAAGTAACCCCGAAAGAGTTCGCCGCTGACCTTGCGACGATCCCGGCAACGGAGGATTTGACGGTGCGCATTTGCAGCGGCGGCGGTGACGTTTGGGCTGCACAGGCCATCGGTGCGCTGCTGGAAAACCGGATCGGCACAGTCACGGCGCAGATCGAGGGCATTTGCGCCAGTGCTGCAACCATCGTGGCAAGTCATTGCAAGGTGGTCAAGGCGGCGGAGGATGCAACCTACATGATCCATCCCATCCGGGTGAATCCGAACGGGTTTGTGGACATGGCGGGCTTGCAGCAGCTTATGGATGCGCTGACCGTGATGCGTACCAACGTGCTGAACCAGTACGCCAAAAAGACCGGCCACACCGTCGAGGAAGTGGCGGCGTGGATGGATGCTACGTCGTGGTGGTCTGCAAGCGAAGCCAAAGAGCACGGCTTTGTGGATGAAGTCACGACCGGCAACCAAACCAAGGCACAGGTCGAAAACCGCAACGGTGCGCTGTTCATCAACAGCGTTGCCGTGCCGGGTGCTTTCGACGATGCCCCTGAATTTGTACGAAACCGCGCTGTGGTGGCCCCTGCCGCAGAGGGCGGTTTTGTAAATACCACCGACAACAGCAACCCGGCGGAAGAGCCGGACAACGACAACGGAGGAACCGAAATGGAGTTCAAGAACAAAGAAGAGCTTCGGGCGGGCTGTCCTGATCTGGTCAATGAGATCGTGAACGATGCCCGTGCAGAAGCACAGAAGCAGGAACGTGACCGTCTTGCCGCCATTGACGAGATCGCAGACACCATCCCGTCCGAGCTGGTGGCAGAAGCCAAGTATGGCGCAAAGGCTTGCACCGCACAGGAGCTTACCTACCGCGCCGCTCTGGATGCCAAGAAGAAAGGCCATAAGCTGCTGGACGATGTGCAGGACGACGCACAGGCCAGCGGCGCAAATGCCGTGGGCGGTGCAACCGCTGGCGGTGTGGGCGGTACTGGCGTGACCAACACCAAGCCGACCGATGCCGAGAAGCGGGCCGCTTTCAAGAACCTGCTGCACCCCAAAAAGGAGGACTGACCTATGGCAACTAAGATGCTGAGTGAAAAGCTGGGCGAGGTCGAGTACGACAACCTGATCGTGGGTCTGACCCCGCCCAAGCGCGTCGGTGCTGGCAAGATCGCAAGCACCGGCAGTAAAGAAGCAACCTATACCCGCGGTACTGTGTTCGCCAAGAGCGCAAAGGACGGCAAGCTGTACATTCTGGGCAGCACCGCAGCTTCCGGCGACACGCTGACCGCTGACTGCATCCTGACCGACGACGTGACCGTCCCGGCCACCGGCGATGCGACCACCACCGTTTATCTGGCTGGCTGTTTCAACCCGGACAAGCTGGTGGTCAAGGACGAGTACACCATGACCGAAGCGGACAAGAGCGCACTGCGCATGAACGGCATTGCAGTCCTGCCCGTGACTGAGATGTGAAAGGAGGATACATACAATGGCTGAGATTCTTCTGAATTTCTTCGACAACATCATTCTGGCAGCAGCCGTTGAAGAGGTCGTCCCGGCGGTCGGCTTCTTCAAAGATCGCTATTTCCCGACCGGCGCAGGTGACATTTTCAAGGCTGACAAGGTTATTACCGAGTACCGCGACGGCGACCGCAAACTGGCCGCGTTTGTTGCTCCCCGTGTTGGCGACATTCCCATGACCCGCCGCGGCTATGAGATCACCAGCATCCAGCCCGCCTACATCGCACCGTCCCGTCTGCTGACGCTGGACGAGCTGACTAAGCGCGGCTTTGGCGAAGCAATCTATCCCGGCATGGACGAGCAGCAGAGAGCCGCCCGCCTGCTGGTGGATGATATGGCCGACATGGATGCCCGCATTACCCGCCGCGAAGAGTGGATGGCTGCGCAGACCATGATTAACAACGGCTGCGATATGGTGGAGTACATCGACGATGTGACGCAGGGCGACACCAAGCAGGTGCGCTTCTTCACCGGCGAAAAGAGCGACCACCTGTATACCGTGGCAAAGAAGTGGAACGAGACTGGCGGAGATTATCGCAGCGATGTGCGTAATATGTGCCGTATGCTGTCCGCTCGTGGCCTGCCTGCCGCCGATCTGATTCTCGGAACGGATGTTGCTGATTACATCCTGACCGATGAAGCAAACCAGCGGCTTCTGGACAAGAACAGCGGTATCATCACCGGTGAGATTCGCCAGCAGCTTTCCAAGTACGACGGTGTTGTGCTCATGGGTACTCTGAACTTCGGCGGCTTCATGCTCACCGTGTTCAGCGTTGATGAAACCTACTCCGACGACAACGGCGTGACGAAGAAGTATTTCCCTGCCGATGCTGCCATGGTGACTGCTCCCAACTGCGGCCACATGATGTACGGCTCCATCACCCAGATGGATTACGGTCAGGTGAACTACTCGACCTACGCCGCAAAGCGTGTTCCGAAGTTCGTCGTGGATCAGGACAAGGACACCCGCAAGCTCCGTCTGGGTTGCCGCCCTCTGGCCGCTCCCAAGAACAGGAACCCGTACATCTTCGCCGCAAACGTGGTGGGCTAAACCGGAAAGGAGCAGCTACATGAAGATCGTTCAGATCATCGCCGGTGGTTACGGCCACCGCCCCAAGGTACACGCCCCCGCCAAGCTGATTATGGCGGGGGAATTTGTTTGCCTTGATGATGCCGAAGCCGACCGCCTTGTGCAGCAGGGCGTGGCAGTCTATGGAGAACCGGACGAGGAAACCCGCGAGATCGTGGAACAGGCAGATGCCGACAGCGATGTGCCTGAACCGCAGCCCGCAGCGGAGGACAAACCGACCCGCAGAAAGGCCCGCAAGACCTCCGCGGAGTAACGGGTGCAACCATGACCGACTTTCTGGAAATGGCAATGGCCGACATTGACGAGGTTTTCTTTCAAGAGTTTGTCGAAAAGCACACCATCGACGGAGAAGAGTTCGATGTTGTGCCGTATGAGGTAGACCTGAGAGAACGCAAATCGCACTGGGAAGCCGGAGCCAAACAAAACTTCGACCAAGGCTTGTACATTTCGCAAAAGCAATTTTTTGTCCGGGCGGAAGATTATGGCCCCGCTCCGAAAATCGGGAAACCGATGGAGTATGACAATATCACATACTCGGTGAAAAACTGCCAGACGGAACATGGCTTGTATCTGGTCACATTGGAGAGGGTGCGGCAGTAATGGCAAAAGCAATCTACGATGTGCAAGTGCCGAACATCGGTGAGGTGGAACGTGCGCTCGGTGATCTGCATGACAAGGCTCCCAAAGCCATGAAAAATGCAGTCAACCAGACCGCAACGAGAGCCAAGAACATGATGGTGCGGCAAGCACGGCTTCGGTATGCCGTAAATTCTGCTGGCCGTCGTCACCTGAATGCGCTGAAAATCCGCAACAGGGCAACGACACAGAATCCAACGGCAGAGATTTTTATTTCCAGCCGCCGAAACGATCTGGGCGATTTTCAGTCAAACCCGGCTGTTCCTCACATGGGAACAAGCTGGGTTTTGTCGCCTGAGTTCCACACCTCCCGTGTCTTGAAGAAAAATCCGATGGCCCCGCTGACCGGCGGACAGACCGATTACGGTCAGGCGAGTAAGGGCTTTCTGGTGAAGTTCGACAGTGGACACGTTGGCATGGTGCAGAGGATTCTCGGTCGTCCGGCGACAAACCCGAAATCGACAAGATGGAGGAACAGGAACGGCATTGTAGAAAAACTCTACACCATGTCCAGCCCGTCGGCCAGTGCTATGCACAGTACGGTATGGCGGGAAGAGGTGGAGCCGGACAGCGAGATCATCTTGCAGGAGCGGTTACAGCATGAGGTGTCCAAGATTCTGCTGCAAGCCGGGAGGAAAGCAAAGTGAGAGAAAGCAACTATACGCCGGTTGACGCTGTGAAGTGTCTGCACGAAGAGCTTGAAAAACTCTTTGAGGGCAAGACGTTCAGCGGTCAGGGCAAAGATAAGCCGCTCAACATCTTCGACTTTGAATTTCCAACCGACTTCGGCAACGACGAAGATGTGGACACAGTAGCCGCCGCCGCCCCGTTTATTCTGGTCAAGGCCGCAGGTTGGAGCATCGACAAGATGGAAGAGCCGGAACTGGTGGACATGAGCCTGATTATTTGTACATACCAGACACCCAGCCGCAATAAGGCGGAGGGAGCGCGGGACATGAAAGCCCCGGCGGTGCTGGATTTGTACAACATCATGCAGGATTTGGCCCAGCATTTCCGCGTCTACAACGTCTTTGGCGATTACTTCAACGTGCTGCTCCCCATTGATTGTGCGATCCAGCAGGATAACACAAGTCCGTACTACTTCGCTACCGTGCAGATGGACGTGACCTGCCCCAGCATGAGCAGCGAGAACAACCCGGAAATTGAGGTGTTAATATGAGCGAGAGAAAGCAGACCGCCGCAGAGAATACCGCAGCGGTGGAAAAGACCGGCCCTGTTGTGTACTGTGGCCCGTCCGTAAAGAACACTGTGAAGCAGTTTACCGTGTACAGCGACGGCGACGCGCTGCCGGATGCGGTGACTGACTTCCTGAACAGAATCCCGGCGGCACGGGGCCTGATGGTTCCCATCGCCGACTTCGCAAATACTCGCGCAGCTCTGGAAAATCCCAAGAGCGGCGCGGGTATTATTTTTGCCGCAGTTAAGGCGGCACTGAACTAAAGGAGGGAGTAACGCATGGCAGTTTATAAGCATGGCGTTTACGTCACTGAGCAGCCGACCGGTGTTGTTGCACCGGTACAGTCTACCGCTGGTTTGCAGGTGGTGATCGGTACTGCGCCGATCAACCGCGCCAGCGACCCCTATCACTGTACCAATGTCCCGATTCTGGCGACCAGCCTGAAAGAAGCCACCGCCGCCCTCGGCTACGATGACGACTACGAGAAGTACACCCTCTGTCAGAGTATGGGTGCTTGCTTCAAGGTTCTGGGCGTTTCCCCGGTCGTGTACATCAACGTCCTTGACCCGGCCAAGCACAAGAAAACTATGACCGAAACCACCGTGCAGGTCAACAGCGGTGTCGCCACCGTTGCCGTCAAGGACATTCTGCTGGACAAGCTGGTTGTCAAGTCCGCATCTACGACTCTGACCGCTGGCACGGACTACACCGCAGCCTTTGACGATGACGGTTATGTGACCATTGCCATCATCCCCGGCGGCAAGGCCGCAAGTGCGACCAGCCTGACCGTGAGCGGTACGCAGATCGACCCCACTGCTGTTACAGCCGACGATGTTGTGGGCGGTGTGAATGCACAGGGCGTGGAAACCGGCATGGAGGTAATTCGCCAGATTTACCCCGCGCTGAACATGACCCCCGGCATCCTGCTGGCTCCCGGCTGGTCGGAGAACGCCACGGTTGCCGCTGGCTTGCAGGCCAAGACCACCGGCATAAACGGTGTTTTCCGCGCCGTCTGCATCGTAGATGTGGACAGCTCCACAACCGGCGCAAAGATGTACACCGGCGTGAAGCAGCAGAAAGAGAAGCAGACCATCACGAGCGCGAACTGCTACCCGGTCTGGCTGTACGCCAAGGTGGGCGATGTGGTCTATGCCGGTTCTGCTATGGCCGCTGCACTGACCGTGGCAACTGATGCAGCCAATGGCGACATTCCCTATGTCAGCCCGTCCAACAAGACGCTGGCAATCTCCGCTGCCTGCCTGAAAGACGGCACGGAAGTGCTGCTGGATCAGGAGCAGGCAAACGTCGTCAACTCGTTCGGCGTGGCAACGTGGCTGAACATGAGCGGCTTCCGTCTGTGGGGCAACAATACGGCCTGCTACCCCGGCAACACCGACCCCAAGGATCGCTGGTTCAGCGTCCGCCGCTTTATGAACTGGGACGATAACACGTTCATTCAGACCTACTTCCAGAAAGTCGATGATCCGCTGAACAAAAGACTTATCGAAGCTCTGGTGGACAGCGAGAACGTGCGCGGCAACAGCTTTGTTTCCCGCGGCATCTGCGCCCGCCATGAGATTCAGTACATCGAGAGCGAGAACCCGACCACCTCGCTGCTGAATGGCTGCATCACGTTCCACAAGTACCTGTCCCCGTTCAACCCGGCGGAGGACATCGAAGAGCTGGTGGAGTTCGACCCCAACGCGATCTCTGACGCGCTGGGCGGCTAAACGAGAAAGGAGGATATGAGTTATGGCACTGGATACTAACCTGACCCCGGAAATTGTCAACAGTTTCAACGTCTACATTGACGGCGTGAAAGCCATCGGCACGGCCCCGGAGATCACCCTGCCGCAGATCACCTCGGAAACTATTGATGTTTCCGGTTCTGGCATCCTCGGCAAGATCAGCGCACCGAACATCGGCCAGTTTGAGAGCATCGAGCAGGAGGTTTCTTTCAACCTCGTGTATTCGAGCTTTGTCAACGTGCTGTCCCCGAAGCGTCAGGTCAATCTGACTTTCCGTGTGGCGCAGCAGGCGGTCGATAAGAGCCTTGGCTATGCCTACAAGGGCCTGCGAATCGTCGAGATCGGTCGTGTCAAAGAGTTCACTCCCGGCAAGATCAAGGCGGGCGAGGGCATGGAAGCAAAGGTCAAGCTCGAATTGACGTACCTCATGATCGAGAACGACGGCGAAGAGATTATCGCCATCGACAAACTGAACGGTATCTACCGTGTGCAGGGTGAGGATATGCTGGCGGATGTTGCCGCTCTGATCTGATCCCAAAGGAAACGAATGACCGCCCCGAAAGACCGGGGCGGTCAATTTTTTGTATCTGACAGAAAGGAAACTTCATCATGGAGAAGAACATTTCTACCGCCGCAGAGCAGACCAAAACCGCAGAGGTCAAGAAGAACCCGAAGATCATCGAGCTGGCCCGTCCCTATAAGTTCGACGACAAGGAGTATACCGAGATCGACCTGTCCGGTCTGGACGGCCTGACCATCAAGGACGCGGTGCTTATCATCAAGAAGCTGTACAACGAGGGTGAGCTGGCCGCGATGATTACCCCCGAAACTGCCACCGCATACACCGATGCTCTGGCCGCAGCAGCAACGAAGCTCCCCATTGAGTTCTTCCAGTTGCTTCCCATCGGCGCAAGCAAAAAGGTACGCCAGACCGTACAGGCATCCCTCCGCAGCGCGACGGCAGAGGACGGCGACGACAAGGACGATCATAGCCATGTCATGAAGTTCGGCAAGCCCTATACCTACAAGGGCGAAACCTACACTTCCGTTGATCTGTCCGGTGTCGCCAACATGACCGGCATGAATGTCCGTCAGGCGGAGAACCGCATGGAGGAAGAGGACATTCGCGCAGCAGAAAAGACCCTGAACTACTACTACTGCTGCCTGATCGCTTCTATGGCGACCGGCAAGGATGTTGCGTTCTTCCTCGGCCTGCCCCTGTCGGAAGCTGTGCAGCTCCGCGCAGGTGTCAACCACAAGGATTTTTTCGCTTAAAGGGCGGCTACAAAACAATCAGAAAGGCGGCGATAGCTCTCGCCACAGTCACGCACACAAGCGCAGATTTTTACCTGAACTTGCCTGTGCGTGAGCTGGTGGAGATTCACGGGGAGGTTGCGGAGAAATGGCAAAAAATCAAGAACTAGAGCTTTCCATCCTGATCGGCGGTCACGTTGACAACTCACTTGCGCAGGCGGTGAAGTTGGCGAACACGCAGATCGGGAGCATTGCAAACGGCGCATCGAAGTTCGCGGAGAATATCGCAAAAGGTGCAGTAGCCGCCGCCGGTGGCATAGCCGCAGCCGTGGTCGATACCACGAAAGAATCGGTTTCGTTTGAAAGCGAAATGCTGGATGTGACGAAGTACGTTAGCGGACTGACGGACGACAGCGGAAAAGTCATTCGTAGCAACTACGAAGAAATGTCGAAAGACATTCTTGATTTGAGCACGGATATTCCGTATACCGCCGAAGAACTGACCCGTCTTGCGGCTGCTGCCGGTCAGTCTGGTAAGAGCATGGACGACCTGATAAGTGACGGCTTCCTGCGTGATGTTGCTGAAATGGGAACGGCTATGGACATTTCCGCAGATCAGGCGGGCGACTGGGCCGCAAAGTGGGAAGTGGCTTTCGACATAAACCACGATCAGGTTATGGAGCTGGCTGACCAGATCAACTATCTGGGGGCGCATTATGCGACGACCGCCGCAGAAATCGCCCAGACGGTGAATGACACCGGTTCTCTCGGCCAGATCGCCGGTATGGACGTTGCAAGTACGGCGGCTCTGTCTACGGCACTTCTGGCAATGGGTGTTGACTCCGGTAAGGTTGCAACGTCTATTCGCCGGATGTACACAAACCTCTCGATGGGATCAAAGGCGACCGACGCACAGGCGGCGGCATTTGAACAGCTCGGCTTTACTGCGGAACAGTTTGCAAAGGATATGCAGACGGATGCACCGGCAGCAATAAAGAGCCTGTTCACGGCCATTGGAAGCCAGCCGAAAGACAAACAGGTTGGCTATCTGAAAACGCTGCTCGGCCAATGGGCCATTGAATCCGGTGCAAAGCTGACCGGAAACCTTGACCTGTTCATAAAGACGCTGGACGATGTGGGCGATGCTTCTAAATACAACGGCAGTATGTACAAGGAGTTCTTGCTGAAATGCGAAACCTCCGAATCTGTACTGACGATGTTGAGCAACGCATGGCGGGCTGTCCGCATCGAAGTCGGAAACAACTTCCTGCCTATTCTGAAAGACGTTGCCGGGTTCGGCATCGAGAAGATCAACGACTTCCGCGCAGCCCTGCCGGATATAACGGCACGGGTAAAGGAAGTGATCGAGTACCTGCTGAATAACGGCGACAAGGTAGCCGCCACAATCGGCGGCATCGGTGCGGCGTGGGCTGGCATGAGGTTCGCACCGCAGATTCTTCAAGTCGTCAGCGGGGTCACAAAGGGAGTGAGTGGAACCGCTACCGGCGGCGGGAAGATTTTCAACGGCATCCGCACCATCGCCAGCGGCATGAGCTACGGCGCACAGATGGCGGGCATCCAGCCTCCGTCCATCGGCCCGCAGCCGCAAAACTCGTTCCTGAAAAATATTGCGACTAAGGCGAACGGTGCGGGTGTTGGCCTGTGGGCTACACTGAAAAACTTTACCGGCCTGACAAAGAACGATGGAAAAACAAAAATCGACTTTGTTCGAGACGTTATGGGCGCATCGGAACGCGGGCAGACCATCCGGCAGAGCTTCCCTTATATCAACGGCGTTATGTCTGATGCGTCTGACTTCGGAAAGACGAAAATCGCATCCGGCATCGGTGGCGTTACCAAGCAGATTTTCACGGGGATCATCGGCCCGAACGGTATCGACGTGGCGAAACTTGCAGGAGGACTAAAAAACTTCGGTGGGGCTACGGCTGCTGTATTTGGAGCGATGCCCGGAAATGCTGCAAAAGCTGGCGTGAATTTCCTCTCAAAGATGAACTTTGCAAACGGTACTGGTTTGGGAAGAACCATCTACCGAATGGCAAACAGCACGCAGGGATTGAGCGGAAAGGCTGCTCTTGCGCAGATGGGGTATATCTTCAACCAGACGCGCCCCGGACAAGTGCTGTCTGGCGCAACCGGATTTGTTAAAAATGCAGCTCCGGCGGTGGCAGACTTCGGCGGCAAGGCGTTCGGGCTGGGCAAGGCCGTGGCATCGCCCGTCCTGAAAGGCGGCTTCAACATCTTCGCGGGCCTTATGTCCACATTCGGCCCGGTGATCGCCGGTCTTGGTTCTGTGATCGCGGTGGTCAGCCTGTTGGGAGATCACTTCGAGGACATTCGCCAGATCATCGGACAGGTGTTTGGCGAAAAGGGCCTGACGCTCTTTGACGGATTCACCGGGAAAGTGCAGGGCATCGCAGGGAACATCCACGACACATTGGCCGGTGCGTTCTCGTTGGAAAACCTGCAAAATATCCAGCAGAGTTTGAGCGGGAAAAGTATCCTCGGAATTGACGATCTGGGGACTACGTTCGGTGCGGTGATCCCAATTATCGAATCGGTAAAGGGGCTGATCGGGCAAATTGTAGACCTCGGCGTGAACCACATCAAGCCGCTGCTGGCGGATGTGCTGAGCTTCGCGGTAAACGATTTGTTCCCGGCGGTGTCACCGCTGATAAGCATGATTATCAGTCTGGTCGGCACGACCCTGATAAATGCGATCAAGCTGGTGGTCGATGTAATCCACGGCCTGCTGCCGGTGATCGAGCCTGTGATTCAGTCTATCGTTGGGCTGATAAAGGGCATCGTATCGGTGACGATTACGGTCGTCAACGGTATCATTCGCGCCCTGAATAGTTTCTCGTTCACGGTTCCCCAGTGGCTTGAAAATGTCCCGGTGGCGAAGAACTTCGCCGGTAAGACATTCGGCTTCAACCTGTCGGAAGTGGCAATGCCCGCTTTCGCCAACGGCGGCTTTACCCGCGGGGTGAGTATCGCCGGTGAAGCTGGCACAGAAGCCGTCATTTCTTTCAAGCCCAGTGTCCATGACAGCAACGTGGAAAACTGGGTGCGGGCTGGCCGTATGTTGGGCGTGTCCGGTGAGGATGCGACCCGCGCAGCCGGTGTGCAGAACGTCCAGTATTTTGCGAACGGCGGTTTCACCGACGGAAGCAAGGAAAAGCTGGACAAGTTGATCGACTTCTCCAACGCATACGGCGAATATGCACTCCGTTCCAACGGTATCAAGTCCACCGGTGATGTGGTGTCGATGATGTGGACGGTAGCAAACAACGCCATGTCCGGGGACGGCTCCTTGGAGCTGGTGGCGACAAGCATCGCCGCCGACGTTGCTCCCATCATCCTGAACAAGTATCTGGGAAGTGACAGCACGATAACAAAGGCCGTGACCGAAGCGGCCAAGACCTACAACGGCGGCACGGTGCTGTCGAGCTGGGAAAACGGTGTTCTGACCGACACCGGAACACCGCTCTATATGCTGTCGCAGCAGGATGTGGCACAGCCGCCCGCCACGGAAGCACCCGATGTTCCGGCTGAAACGTACCAGACCGCGAAAGAATCTGCGGAGAACAGCGCAAGTGCAACGGGCAACGAGAAGTTGGACAACCTGATCGACTTCTCCAAAGCCTATGCCGACTACGCTCTGCGCTCCAACGGCATCCGCACGGCGGGGGACGCAGCATCTATGCTGTGGACGGTCGCCAACAACTCGCTGGCCGGTGACGGCTCTCTGGCTCTGGCAGCTACCAGCATTGCCGCTGATGTTGCCCCGCTGGTACTGAACAAGTATTTTGGCGGAGACAGCACGATCACCTCTATGCTGACCGAAGCGGCCAAGACCTATAATGGCGGCACGGTGCTGTCGAGCTGGGAAAACGGTGCTCTGACCGACACCGGAACACCGCTCTATATGCTGTCGCAGAGGGACACCGAGAAAACCCTGCCGGATATGCCGTCCAGTGCCTACCGCGCCGCGGGCGGCGGTGACGGCGGAAGTTCCAGCAGCATCAAGGATTCCCAGTTTGTCTTTTCGCCGCACATCACTGTCGGCAGCGGGACAAACATGGAAGAGCTTGAACGTGAAATGCGGAAGCTGTTTGAAGAGTTCAAACAGGAAATGCGTGAAGAAGAGCGTGAACAGGGCCGTGTCAAATATGCTTCGTAAGGGGGTGGCCTGATGGCGTACACGACAAAGAGCGGCGACACTTGGGACGGCATTGCGAAATCCGTCTACGGTGACGAGCTGAAAGCCGATGTACTGATGGCCGCAAACCGGGAGTACATCGAGATTTACAGATTCGATTCCGGCGTTGAGCTAGTCACGCCGGACATTGAAGAAGAGGTGGCGGCAAACGATAACCTGCCGCCGTGGAAAAGGTAGGTGGTGATATATATGATTGCGATTCAGCCCAGAAAAACGATCCTGAAATTGGAGTACAACGACACCGATATTTCCGGGGACATTTCAGGGGATGTGGAGAGCTTCACCTATAACGACCGGGGAGCAGATTCGAGCGACAGCATTTCCATCAAGGTAAACGCGGTGGATGATAAGTGGATCAACTCGTGGTTGCCGGATAAGGAAGCTGTGCTACACCCGACACTCTGCACGAAAAACTGGATCGTGCAGGGTGACAGCACCCCGCTTGACTGCGGGACGCTGGTGGTGGACGATCTCAGCTATTCCGCTGGGCCGTGTGTGCTGACCATCGGCGCGGTGGCCCGTCCGAACGGAACGAGCTTTCACGAAAAAAACCAAGAGTGCGTCTGGAAAAAGACCTCCATCAAGCGCATCGCTCAGACCATTGCCGACCGGTACGGGCTGGGGTGCAGCATGGATGCCGAGGACGTGGACATTGCGTTGAAAGAGCAGGACGACACGGATAGTTCGTTCCTGCAAAAACTTTGCAGCACCTATGGCCTGATCCTCAAAACCTACCGGAGCAAAATCTGGATTTTTGATCGTGAGCAGTACAAGAAAAAGGATGCAGTCGCAACCTTTACCCCGGCGGACATTGTGCCTAACTCTTTGAGCTGGAACACAACGCTTTCCGGGACGTACACCGGCGGAGAGTTCACCTACTCGAACCAAAAAAAGAAAGTCAACATCAAGGTCACAATCGGTACTGCCGACAGGATGCTGAAACTGAACCAGTATGCGTCCAGCGAAGCGGACGCAAAAAGGCAGCTTCAAGCGGCCATCGACAACAAGAACCATTCGGCCACGACCATTTCTTTTTCGACGATGGGAAACC
>OMET01000392.1_pt1 | contig 16474 bp, 14 predicted proteins | sample 1673841 | NCBI WGS metagenome assembly OMET01 (sample SAMEA103958129, study PRJEB25191) | human gut metagenome | reverse complement strand
AAAACACCTTTACCCGTCAGCGGCTTCCGCGACCGTCACTTCGTGGATTTTTTGTGCCCGAGATCCATCCTGCGATCTCTGAGGGGCATCCTTTCGGAGTCTACGGCTCCGGGTGTGGGCTAATACAAAACCTCTCTGAGGAAATACGCCCGCTGACTGGCGTCAGTTTTGAGCACCCGGAGTTTTTGCGTTCTGCGGACTCCAATCAAAAAAACGCCAGAGGTGCCTCATGTCTCAGTCCCTTCCCCGTCCCGTTCTCCGTGGCGCGGCCCTGGGGCAATGCTGCTGCTCCATTGCCGTCATCGACGACGTCATGGGCAGGCTTGCCCTGCTGCAAGGCTATTTTTCTCTCCTGAATTCCTCTCCCGTAAGTCCGGCCGGCGGCATGACGAGTGTCCTTGCCGGGGCCTGGACCGACCTGCGCGACGTCCGCAACCGTCTTTCCGGCCTGGCCGGGCAGAAGGAGGCGGATCATGTCTAAGCTCATCCCGCTCTGCTTTCCTGTCTGGAGATTCGCCCATCACGCCGATCCCTACATGGCGTCCATCCTCTATATCCGGAAGAGATACGCTCATGATCCGGAGTATGAGGCGGCCCTTATCCAGTCCGTTTTCGACATCGCCCAGGCCAATGCCCTGGCGCGCGACGCCGGACGGGCGGCGGCCTTCCCGGAACCGGAGGTGGTCAATGCGTAACGCCGTCTCTCTGGGCAGTACCCTGACCACGGACCTGCTGACGCCGCTCATGGCCTATGCCGAAATGCTCAAGCAGGATCTTGAGGCCGATCAGAAGCAGGATGACGCCGCCCGCAATTTCGGCCTTGGCCTTCCAGCGGGTGCCGAAAAGATTGCCGATCTTCACGCCCGCGCAGGAGATCACAAAGGTGGCCACGCCGATGACGGACACGCCGAGCAGGGTGTTGAGAAGCGCGCTTGCGGCGATGAGCCGGAGCGGGACGCAGGCGAAGGTGATCCCGACCGCCAGCGCGTCGATGCTGGTGGCGACGGCCATGACGAGCATGGTCCTGAAGTCCACGCCCGCCGAGGCGTGTTCCTCCTCCTTTGACAGCGCCTCGCGCAGCATGTTGAGCCCGATGGCGGCGAGCAGGACGAACGCGACCCACGCGGAGACGGTCTCAATATACTGCTCAAAGCGCGAGCCGAGCAGATAGCCGGCAAACGGCATCAGCGCCTGAAAGCCGCCGAACCACGCGCCGCAGATGGCCTGCTCGCGAAAGCGTGCGCGCGGCATGGCAAGACCCTTGCAGACCGAGACGGCGAAGGCGTCCATCGAAAGCCCGATGGCAAGCAGCAGCAACTCCAAAAACCCCATGATCGTTCTCCTCAATATAATACTAAAACCCGATTAAAATCTTCCATGCTTTCTGGTCTAAATTGCGCCAGAATGCGTTATCTTCCTTGCTGGGCAACCGCCCAGCTGCGTCATCTGCCTTTTCTGGCACAATTTATCCTCAGAAATCTTTTAACGATTTCAAACAGGTTTTAGTATAAAAAGAATGGAACAGACGCAGCCGTCTGCTCCGAAAAAGGACACACATACGGCAGAAGGTCTGCTTTCTGTGAGTCTCATCCATTCAGGCACGCCGGACCGAACGGTCCGTGTGTTGACGTGCCGCATGTTCATGTCGATTACTCCCTCAACCTGTTCAAAATACCATATCCACCGCAGAATGTCAAGGAAAGATGCCCGAAAATGGCGTCCCCGTGCGCGCAGGACGTAAACGCAAACTCTGCGTTTACGTCCTGAATGCGCGGCAAAGGGGAGTGCGTCACAGCAGTGCGGCGAGCTTGGCGATCAGCTCCACGGAGCCGACCGAATATCCGGCCGAGGCAAAGCGGCAGTCGGGATATTTGCCCATCAAAAGCAGCAGCGGATAGTCGCCCGGCTCCTTGAAGGCTGCGCGGGCAAGCGGCTCCTGCACGCCGTCGGCATCGAAAAACGTCTCCGCGTGGGCGTATTTCGCTGTAAAGCGGGCGTAGGCGGGGCTGGACGCGCCGCTCTGCGGCAGCACCAGCACAACGCGGCAGACGCTGCTGAGCCGCTCATAGGCGTCGCAGAGCTCGTTGCAGAAATGCTCCGTCGGCTCGCCGCCGGGCTGCAAAAATGCGAGAAGCGCGGCGTCGCCGCCGCAAAAAGAGGCGAGTGAATGCGCCTGACCGTCTTGGTCGTATACCGCCGCATCGCAAAGCGCCGTATGGCCGAGCATCTCGCCCGGCGCGGCCTGCGGGCGCACAAGCGAAAAGCGCAGATGCTCGCCCGCAGCCAGCTCAAAGCGATCGGCAGAGAACTGCTGGTCTCCGCTCGGAAGCCGGTTTGTTGCCATGAGCATATATTTTCCCGCGGGAACGTCCATGCAGAGGGGAAGATCCGGCATCTCAAGCTGCACATATCCGCCGTCCGTCAGACGTGCAAGCGCCCAGCTCTCACCCTGTGTCAGTCCGGAGCCGGAGAGCGAAAGCGTCCCCGTCGGGACGGGGTGAACGCGCACCCAGCGGCCGCCGTGGAAAAGCTCTGCCGCGCCCGTGACCGGGCTGAGCCTTGCGGGCGTGCCGCGGAGCCGTGCCTCGGCCACGGCGGCAGACTCGGCGGGGAGTGCGGCAAGTCCGGCTGCGTCCCATTTGCAGACCGGCTCCAGGCCGATGTGCGGGCAGAGCACGTGGCGCACGAAGCTCTCCTCGTCCATACTGCCCTTGTGCGGCATGGCGCGCGCCATGTGGTAGGCGAGCGTTTCGGCAGAGGTGTCGAGCATGTCTTTTTCGCTCAGTGTTTCAAGAAGCCGGAGCGCATACGGCAGCTCCGTTTCGCTTTGGGCGCGCAGGAAGCGGCCGATCTCATCGACATTGCCGCGCGCCGCGCGAAGATGCGCAAGCCAGCGCTCCGGGCAGGGATGGGCGGCGATGTAGTCCTCGTAATAGGCGCGGATGCGCGCCTCGCGCAAAGCGGCTGCGTTTGCGGCGGAAGCCTTGGCAGAAGCCTGCTTTGCCTTGTCCGGCGCAGGCCGGGAGGAGGGCGTGCTTTGCGGCGCGCGGAAGATCCCGTCGGTATGAGCCGGAGAGAAGGCGGCAAGCTCGCATGTGAGCGTCTGGCAGAGTGCGGTGTCGATGTCGCGCTCAAAATATGCGCCGCCGTGCTCGACGGAGATGTGCAGGCTGCCCTTGCCGCAGCGCAGGTGCGCGCAGCCCGCGCCGTCTGTGACCAGAACGGCGATGTCGCGGTATGCCGCCATGTTCAGGATCTGAACGTGTACCCGCGCGCCGCAGACGGGCGCGCCCGCCTGCGTGACGCTCAGACGCAGCATGACCGTGTCGGCGTAGCGCGCGGTCTGGCCGAACAGATAGGAGTCGCCTCGTTTTTCGATCAGCTCCTCGTCTGCAAGGCCGTCTGCGGCGTAGCCGCTGAAGCCGCGCCCGTAGACCAGCATCGCCCGTCGCGAGGCCGCCATGAACCAGCCGCGGTCAAGCTCATATTCCGGCTCACAGGCGCCCATGTAATGCCAGCCGTCACCGGTGTAGACCTCGACCCATGCGTGGTTGTCATCGCAGTGGCTCCACCACGGGGAATATACCTGCCGTGCGGGGATGCCGACGCTGCGCAGCGCGCAGACGGCAAAGACCGATTCCTCGCCGCAGCGGCCGATCCCGGCGAGATACGCGGTGAGCGGGCCCTCGGTGCGGCCGTCGGAGGCATGGTAGGTCATCTGCTCACAGCACCAGAGATTTGTCTCGAGCGCGGCCTCCACGATGCCGAGGCCGCGGAGGCGCTCCTTGAGCTGGCCGGCAAAAAAGTGCCGGTAACGCTGCGGGCGCTCGTTGTTCACGCGCGGGCAGAGGACGTATTGGGCGAAAATATCCTCCGGGATGTCCGTCTTGTAGCGGTTTTCCGTGCGTGCGGCGATGGCGGAGGCACAGACCTCCTCCAGCCACGCAAACGGCACGAAGCGGATGTCATCCGGCGGAAGCGTGCCGTAAAGGTATTCCAGCGCGGTGCGCATCTCGCCGCTGTGCGCAGCGATCTGCTCCGCGGCGGCCGCGTTGATGCTGCCGAGCCGCGCGGCGTACATGCGGGAGGAATACTGCGTGAAGTTTTCTGAGAACATGACGATCACTCCTTCCATCTAAGCTGCAGGACCGTGTCCGTTTCATCCGCGAGCGTGGGGTCCGGCCCGAGGTCGGCAAAGGCCATGTCCGGATAGTCGCTGTGTACCCAGCTGCGCGAGAGCGGGATTTCGTGCCCGGTGGAGAGCAGCCGTATGGAGTCGATATGCTGCGCGGGGATGCCGTAAAGCGGCAGCGGGCCGAGCGTGTTTTCATATACATGCAGGTACAGCATGTTTCCATTCTGCGTGATGCGGCCCCATTCTGGCTTGGGAACGCTGCTTCTGGTGCAGCCGTAGATGCTTTGGGCGTTGAAATGCATGAAGCGGCCGATCTCGTCCAGCGTCTGCGCGGCACGCGGCGGAATCGCGCCGTTGGCATCCGGGCCGATGTTCAGAAGGAAATTTCCGCCCTTGCTGACGCATTCGACCAGCTTTTTGATCAGCATATCCGCGCTTTTATAATCGTTGTCCGTGGCGCAGTAGCCCCAGTTCCGGTTCATCGTTGCGCAGACCTCCCAGTATACGGGGTTGCCATCGGGGTCAAAGAGCCCGCGCGGGGGAATAATCTTTTCCGGGCTTACAAAATCGCCGTGATACGGCGTCGGATGCCCCTCGGCAAGCGAGCCGAAGCCCTCGCCGCTGCATTCGAGGCGGTTGTTCAGGATGATGTCAGGCTGGAGCGTGCGCACCATGTCGACAAGCTCGCTTGCGCGCCAGCGCTCGCCGCGCATGTCGTCATACGAAAAATCGAACCACATGATGTCGATCTTTCCGTAATTTGAGCAGAGCTCGCGCACCTGCGCGTGCATATAGTCGAGATAGCGGTCAAAATTGCGGTGCTCGTTCGTGCAGTCGGGGCGGTTGCGCATGGGGTGCTGCCGGTCGCCGTAATGCGGAAAGTCCTCGTGATACCAGTCGATCAGGGAGTAGTACAGCCCCACATGCAGCCCTTCGGCGCGGGCGGCATCGACAAAGTCCCGCACGACGTCGCGCCCGAGCTTTGTGTTTGTGGATTTGAAATCGGTCGTTGCCGTGTCGAACAGGCAAAAACCGTCGTGGTGCTTGGCGGTCAGGATGATGTACTGCATCCCGGCACGCTTTGCCGCACGCGCCCATGCGGCGGGGTCATAAAACCGGGGGTCAAATTCGTAAAAATAGCGCATGTAGTCGGATTTGTCCATCTCCTCCGTGCAGCGCACCCATTCCCCGCGTGCGGGGATGGCATAAAGACCCCAGTGGACAAACATACCGAACCGCGCATCGAGGAACCATTTCATGCGCCGTTCATATTCTTTGCGGTCAAAATGATACATCGGCGTCTCCTTTCAGCAATTGCAGCACCTCGGCAACGCGCGCGGGATCAACGCGCTTGTAGCGGCCGTCGGGCGGGATGTCGCTGCCCGTGAAGCAGATCCCGTGCTCGTTCGCGGCGGACAGGTCGCAGACCATGCCGTGCGCGCTCATGTGTACCTGCGTGCAGCCGGTGCGCGCGATGAGCTGCCGCGCGTTTGCGGCGCGGACGCCGGAGCCGGGGAGAATTTCGATTCGTCCTGCGGCATGGCGCACCATGGCAGCGATCGTGTCCGCGCCCTCCGGGGCTGTGGGGCGCTGGCCGCTCGTCAGCACACGGGTGATCCCGGCGGCGATCAAGGCATCGAGCGCCGCGCGCCAGTCGGGGACAACGTCGATGGCGCGGCTGAAGACGCTTTTTTTGCCGTATCGGGCGGTAAGACGGGCAAACTCGCTTGTGCGTTCGGCATCGACCGTGCCGTTTTCATGCAGGAAGCCGAACACGAGCCCGTCTGCGCCGTTTTCCAGCAGAAGCCGCGCGTCCTCCTTCATAACGGCGTATTCCGTTTCCGTGTAGCAAAAGCCGCCCTCGCGCGGGCGCACCATCGCCATGACCTCCAGCGGCGGCGCGGCTTTTTTCACCGTGAGCAGGCTTCCGAGTGTGGGTGTCAGGCCGCCGTGAAAGAGGTCGCTGTTCAGCTCGACCCGTTCTGCGCCCGCGCGGCAGGCGAGGATCGCATCCTCCGCGCTGCCGCAGCATATTTCAAGCAGTATCCGCATGGCTCTGTCTCCTTTTTGTTGATGAGAATATGATACTCTACCGCCGTGCAGTTTGTCAATTTCTGCGCGAAGCGCGAGCCGCCGCCCGAGGCCGCGCAGGAACAAAAAGTCACCCATTCCACGAAAAGCTCCGTGAAATGGGTGACATTGTTTATATATCGTGCGCTTACATCTTTTCCTTCAGCAGGAATTTTTCCGCCTCTGCGCTCCAAAGACCGTTGTGGCGCTTGGTGATCTCGTCGAGCGTTGCAAACATCGGGTCGGTCTCGCCGAGCTTTGCGAAGTCCGCGATCGCCACCAGCGGCATCTCGATCTGCGTGTAGATGAGCTTCTTGCCGCCGCGGATGTTCGGCAGGTTCAGCGTGGTGTCCACAACAGCGTCCAGACCGCCGATGTGCGTGACCATCGCGGCGGGGTTGATCTTACCGGAGGTCATCATTTCGATGGCTTCCTTCATATCGTCGGTGTTGCCGCCGGAGGTGCCGACCACATGGGTGTAAAGGTAGTGGACGTTGTACCAGTTGAACTCCGCCTTGAACTGGCTGTTCGTCGGGCCTGCGAAGAAGTTGAGGCAGCCGTCAAAGCCGAGAATGTCGCCGGCCTGTTCCACGACGGGCTTTACCGGTGCAAAGCAGATGACGTCGTCATAGCCGGTGCCGCCGGAGAGCTCGCGCAGGTATGCCGTGCCGCAGTCGGGCTTGGAGGTGTTGACGTAGTGCAGCTCGATGCCGAGCTCCTTCGCGTGCTCGACCGTGTAGATCGATGCGGCGCGCGCCAGACGCTCCTCGTCGATGTCGGTCACGACGAGCAGGCTCGGATGACGGTCACAGTGCAGGGCGTAGTCGATCGCGCCGAGACCCATCGGGCCGACGGAGGCCAGCAGCGCCATTTTGCCGCCGTCCACAATGCCCATCGAGTGCTCGTAGGAGCCGGCCTTGGTATGATACATGGCGTGGAACGTGCCGATGACGCAGCTCATCGGCTCTGCGAGCGAGCCGTAGAAATAGACGTCGGAGTTGTAAGGCAGCAGGCAGTCCATCAGAAGCGTCTCAATGGGGACGTTGCCGTACTGTGCATCGCCGCCGCAATAGGCGTAGGAGTATCCGGGCGCCATCTGCGAGCCCTTGTAGAAGTGCGCGGGCTGAATGGCAAAGCCCTGACCGGCCTGGTACTTGTGCTTCCAGTTTTCGCCCACGGCGTTGATGACGCCGCAGAACTCATGGCCGACGATGGTCGGGTTTTCCTCGACGTTGTCAGGCACGCGCTTGTGCTCACCGCCTTCAACGGCGGCCTTGTAGGTGGACATGCAGATCGAGTCGGAAATGATCTTGATCTGAACATCATCCGGGCCAACCTCGGGAAGATCGATCTCCTCGAGTCTCAGATCCATTTTGCCGTGGATACGGACAGCTTTCGTTTTCATATCGTTTCTCCTTACTTAGCAGATGGGGCTTCCATCCTTTTCATGTTGGATCAGCTTCCATGTCGCGTCAATGAGATTGGAAAACAGCGGGTTTCCCATCGCCCTGATCACGAACGACTGGCGCGGGGAGTTGATGTCCTCGCCAGAGACCTGAAACAGGCCGTTTTCCTCGCAGAGCCTGCGCAGACGCGCAAGCTGCTCCGGCGTGTTTCTTGTCGGCATGTAGGTCACGGCGCGGATTCCGCAGTCCTTGATGCAGGCGATGACGTCATCGAGATAGTCGTCCTCGAATTTCTGCGCCTTTTTATCGCCTGTGACGGAGGCGGTGACGTCACCGAGGTAGGCATAGCACAAAAGCGCATCGACGCGCGCACAGAGTGCCGCCACGTCGCGGACATTCGGGCATTCGTCTGTGGCGTCGATGTAGATCTTCGGCACAAACGCGCTTTTCAGAATGCCGAGCAGGTCGTACTCGTAGAACGGGTATGCGGTATCGAGCATCTGCGCCGTCTGCTTTTCGCTGAGCCGCAGGCCGATCGAGCCGAGATAATCGACCATCGGCTGGCCCTTTCCGGCCTTTTTGACCATCGCGATGGCAAGGGCGTACATGAGGTGGCGCTCGGTCACGCCGCCGTCCTCCCTGGCCTCGCTCAGCGGCAGAACGTCACGGTCGTAGTCCAGCTCGATGCCGCTCAGAAGGGCGTTGATCCTCGCGACCATTTTGCGGTTGCGCACGCCGCGTGCGGCACGGTAGGGAGCAAAGAAGGCGTTGACCTCCTCGATGCGGTCGTGCGGCACAGACTGGATCGTCATATAGCTGACGCCGAGCTGGTCGGGATTGTTGGTGCGTTTTCCCTGCATCGCGGTGCCGTCCATGCTGGCGCGGCACTCCATGCCGACGGTAACCGGCATACCGATCAGCGCGGCGGCCTCAAGAAATTCACGCGCACCGGAGATCGAATCGTGGTCGATGATGCCGGCGGTGCAAAGTCCCTCCATTCGCGCGGCATAGACTGCCGCCGTCGGGGAATAGGGCGAGAAGGAATACGTGGTGTGGATGTGGTTGTTGATATACTGCGGCACCGCGGGCGGGAAATCGGCGGTCTTGACGAGCGCCTGGAGATTTGCAAGCCGCGCCTGCTTTGTCGGTGCGTTCAGCTTTTCAAGAATGGTAATATCGATCATGGTGTGCCCTCACATACAGGTGTTCGCGTTTGTGACGAAGCGCCGCGCCGTGCGGCGGATCAGTTCAGCATGACCTGACCGCCGGTGACGGGGATGGCCTGTCCGGTCTCATACTTCTGCTCGACGCAGTACATGACCGCGCGCGCCACATCGACGGGCAGGCAGCCGCGGTTCATCGGCACCTTGGCCTCGTAGTAGCGGCGCACATCCTCGACAGTCTTTGCGCCGGGGACCTTGCCTGCCTCGAGGTACTGCACGAACAGGCCGCGCACCGGGTCGGACCACAGCGGTCCGTCGAGGAAGTTGCCGGGGCAGACAGCGTTGACCTTGATGTTGTAGGCGCACAGCTCCAGCGCAAAGGACTGCGTCAGGCCGATGGCGCCGAATTTGGAGCCTGCGTAGGCGAAATTCTTGTTGGAGCCTTCCAGACCGGACTTCGAGTTCAGCGTCACGATGTCGTAATACGCCTCCGGGGCCGCCTCGTGCTGCGCCTGCATGATGATGGCGGCGTATTTTGCACAGAGGAAGTAGCCTGTGTAGTTGATGTTGGTGACAAATTCAAAGTCCTTCTTCTCGACCTGCGCGATCGGGCCGGAGCGCACGACGCCCGCGTTCGACAGCATCAGATCGAGGCCGCCGAACAGCTCAACGGTCTTGCCGACCATCGCCGCGACGCTCTCCTCGTCATAGACGTTGACTGCGATGGCGACGGCGCGCTCACCGAACTCCTCTGCGACCTGCTTTGCCAGCGGCTCGTTCATGTCGGCGATCACGACGGTCGCGCCCTCGTTGTAAAGCTCCTGCGCGATGCCCTTGCCGAAGCCCTGCGCAGCGCCGGTCACGATGCAGATCTTGCCGGCCATTCTGCCCGTTCCGGCGGGGCGGTTGCGGACATTTTCCTTGGCGATCTCACACCATCTTGTCATATCTACAGACATTTTCTCATTTCCTTTCCATATACGAGTGCATACGCTGGTATGCGTGCTCCCAGTCTGTCGTATGATGCGGGCTGTAGGTCTTGACGTCTGCCGACCGGCGGACCACATCACGCAGTTCGTTGATGTCATGGATGTCGCCCAGCGCCATGGCCTGCGCGAGCAGGTTGCCGATGGCGGCGCCCTCGATGGGGCCGGTCACGACGGGGCGGTCGATGGAGTCGGCTGCAAACTGGTTGAGAAGCTCGTTCTGGCAGCCGCCGCCGACGATGTTCAGCGTATCGATGCGCTGGCCCTTGATCTCCTCGAGCCGTTCGAGCGCCCAGCGGTACTTGAGCGCGAGCGATTCGTAGATGCACCGCGCAATCTGCCCGACTGTCTCGGGCGCGGGCTGGTTCGTCTCGCGGCAGAACGCCTGAATTTTCTCGACCATCCGGCCGCCGGCAAAGAATTCGCCGTAGTCGGGATCGATGACGGAGCGGAAGGGCTCTGCCTTCTTCGCCTCCTCGACAATGTCGTTCCAGCTGAGGCGCATGCCGGCCTTCTGCCAGTCGCGGCGGCACTCCTGAATGAGCCACAGGCCCATGATGTTCTTGAGTGGACGGAAGCCGCCCTGAATGGTGCCCTCATTGGAGAAATTCGCGTCGCGCACGGCACCCGTCAGAATCGGCTTGTCCGTCTCCACGCCGAACAGCGACCATGTGCCGCTGGAGCAGAACGCGAAGCTGCCCGTGCCGGGGATGGCGGCGACAGCAGAGGCTGTGTCGTGCGTGCCGACGGCGGCGAAATGCGCCTGGTTGATGCCCAGCTCCTCCGCCAGCTCCGGACGGAGCGTTCCACGAAGGCTTCCCGCGCGGTCGAGCGGCGTAAAGATCTTTTTCGGAAGTTCCAGCGCCTCGATCGTCTGCCAGTCCCAGTTCTTCGTGGTGGGGTTATAGAGCATGGAGGTCGTTGCCTCGGTGTATTCCGACTTCTTTTCGCCCGTCAGGAAGTAGCCCAGAAGATCGGGCATGAACAAAAGCGTCTCCGCCGCCTCCAACGCCGGGTCGCCCTGCTGCTTTCTGCGGTAGAGCTGATAGACGGTGTTGAAGTTCATCGTCGCAATGCCGGTACGGGCAAAGAGCGTCGGAAAATCAACGGTCTTCCAGACGGCCTCCATATCCGCATCGAGCGCGTATCGATACGAACGGGGATTGGAGAGCAGGTGGCCGTTCTTGTCGAGCAGGCCGTAGTCCACGCCCCAAGTGTCGATGCCGATGCAGTCAAGCTCCCCAACGTTCGCGTTTTTGAACGCCAGAAGGCCCTGCTTCAGCTGGTTGTAGAGATACGGCAGATCCCAGTAGAACACGCCGTTCATCTCAATATAGTTGTTTTCAAACCGGTGCAGCTCGCGCATCGTGATCTTCTCGCCGTCGAACTGACCAAGGATTGCGCGGCCGTTGCTTGCACCGAGATCAAACGCCAGTAAGTTGCGCATCATTTCACAACGCCTTTCTGGAGGATGATGTTGGCGTAGATCGCCGTTTCACCGCTTTGCAGAATACAATAGGTGTTCCGTGCTTCCTCATAGAACGCAAAACGTTCCACGCTGCCGAAGGCCGCGGCGCCGCGGCTGTCGTGCTTGGCGACGATCTGCTTGTAGGTGTCCCAGATGGGAACCTCCAGATCCTTGTCCTTGTCCGCGACCTGCATGATGAGCGCGGGGTGCTCCACATACTCGTCGAGCGGAATGACCTGCAAGATCGCGTCCAGCAGCTCCGGCACGCCGTGTCCGTCGGCGCGGACGAGGACGCAGTTGTTGGGCTTTGCCATCGATGCGCCGGGGAAATTGCCGTCGCCGATGCAGATGCGGTCGCCGTGTCCCATTTCACAAAGCACCTTCAAAAGCTCCGGAGACAGGATCGGGGGAATGTTTTTCAGCATGTTTTTAGCTCCTTTCCCAAAAACCGGGCAGACAAGCGCCTGCCCGGTGGATAAACTCAGCGGATATTCTTGTACATCGGGCCGTAGGCGGCGCAGGCGCGGTAGTCCTGGCCTTCCTTATCCATGCCGAATGCGTTCCATGCGGCCGGACGGAAGATGTCCTGATCGGCGACGTTGTGCATGCAGACGGGGATGCGCAGCATCGAGCAGAGCGTGATGAGATCCGCGCCGACGTGACCATAGGAGATCGCGCCGTGGTTCGCGCCCCAGTTCTGCATGACGGAGTAAGCGCTCTCAAACGGGCTGCCGGCCTTGCCGTCGCAGCGCGGGGTGAACCAGGTGCACGGCCAGGTGGGGTTCGTGCGCTCCATGAGCGTATCGGTGACCTCGTCGGGCAGCTTCACCGTCCAGCCCTCGGCGATCTGGAGGACCGGGCCGAGACCCTTGACGAGATTCAGGCGGATCATGGTGGCGGGCATTTCCGCGCGCGTCACAAAGTGGCTGGAGAAGCCGCCGCCGCGGAAGTTATCAAAGCCTGCCTCGCACCAGACGGTGGCGTCGGTCATCTTCTTGATGTCGTCCTCGGTGACGTCCCACCACTGCTTCATGACGGCGTTGCCGTCCTCGTCCGTGCATTCGCCGCACGCGTCGAGGCACGCCGCGCCGGAGTTCAGCAGGTGGATGATGCCGCCGTTTTCCGCCGCCTTGCCTTCCAGGTCATAGCCGGTGACGCGCTTCGTCGCCTCGGGCGACCAGTAGGTGCGCACGTCGGCAAAGATCTGCGCGCGGTTCGTCAGCAGCTCCATGAAGAGCATACCCAGACCGTTGAGCACGTCGTTTTCGGTGGCGAACACCATCGGCTCTTTCGCGCCGGTGAAGTCGAAGGACGAGTTCAGCACTGCCTCCGGGTAGTCGCAGTTGGGCCAGTGATCCGTCCACTGACGCTGACCCTGGAAGCCGGCGGCGATGGCGTTGTGACCGACCTTTTCCTCCTCAAAGCCGGCGGGCAGGTTGGGGTTGCCCTGCATCAGATCCTTGATGATGCAGTACATCTTGATGGTGAACTCCCACTGCTTTTCCTTTTCTTCCTTCGTGAACCTGATGCGGCGCTGTTCGCCGAGGAACTCGACCGATTCGGGGTTGTCGTCGCGGCCTTCCTTGCAGTGCGCCTTCGTCCATGCCAGCGCCTTTTCATACGCCTCGTGGTCGTAGATGCCCTCCTCCATGCGGCGGAGGATCTCGACCTCGTCAACGGACTCGACGCGCAGACCAAGATATTCCTCCATGAACTGCTGGTCGATGATGGAGCCGCCGATGCCCATGCACATGGAACCGATCTGGAGGTAGCTCTTGCCGCGCATCGTGGCGGCAGCGACGGCCGCGCGGCCGAAGCGCAGAAGCTTTTCCTTCACGTCGTCGGGAATTTCGGTGACCTGATCGCGGTCCTGCACCTCGTGGCCATAGATGCCGAAGGCGGGCAGACCCTTCTGTGCGTGGGTCGCCAGAACGGAGGCCAGATACACAGCGCCCGGACGCTCGGTGCCGTTGAAGCCCCAGACGCCCTTGATGGTCATGGGATCCATGTCCATGGTCTCGGCGCCGTAGCACCAGCAGGGGGTGACGGACAGCGTGACGGCAACGCCCTCACGCTTGAACTTTTCTGCGCAGGCAGCAGATTCGGGCACGCGGCCGATGGAGGTGTCTGCCATGACGACCTTGACATGCTCGCCGTTGGAGTAATACAGGTTTTCCTCAAACAGCTTCTTTGCAGCCTCGGCCATGGCCATGACCTGATCTTCCAGACTCTCGCGCAGCTTCATGGGGCCGCGTCTGCCGTCGATGATGGGGCGGATGCCGATCACGGGATATTCGCCGATGTAACGATTCTTTGCCATTCTAAATTCCTCCTCTTTGTATTTCTGTGTTCAGATTTCTGCCCTTGTTGTTTTCTGCTACGCTGTTTTTAAGTGGTTTCCCACACAGAAAAACCGTTTTACGGTTCACTTCTTCATCACACACGACGAAATCCGCAAGCTTTCCGGGCGCGATGGAGCCGATCTCGGCCTCACAGCCAAGCTCCCTCGCAGGAATGAGCGTCGCGGAAAGAATGGCTTGCTCTTTCGGAATGCCAAATTCGACTGCCTTGCGCATACAATCATAGAGATTTGTCGCGGAGCCCGCGAGCGTGCCGTCTGCCAGCTTTGCTACGCCGTCATACAGGAACACATCCTGTCCGCCGAGGGTGTACTGCCCGTCCGGCATCCCGCAGCAGCGCAGCGCGTCGGAAACGAGGCAGATCCTGCCCGGGAACAGCCTAAACGCCATGCGCACGGCACTCGGGTGGATGTGCTGCCCGTCGCAGATCAGCTCCGCGACGACGTTTTCACGTTCGCTTCCCGCGCCGATGGGACCGGGCTTGCGATGGTGGATGCCCGGCATGGCGTTATACAGGTGCGTCAGGTGCGACGCACCCGCGTCAAAGACGGCGGAGGCTTCTTCATACGTGCAGTCGGTATGTGCGATGGAGACGGTGCAGAGGCTGGACGCTTTTTCGGTAAATTCGACCGCGCCGGGCAGCTCTGCCGCCACATCCGCGATGCGGAGAAGACCCTCGGAAGCGTTATAAAGCCGTTTGAACGCGGCAAAATCCGGCAGTCTCAGATACGCGCCGTTCTGCGCGCCCTTTTTCTTTTCGGAGAAAAACGGTCCCTCCATCTGGATACCCATGAGACGCGCACAGCCCTCCGGCTGCTCTTTTTTTAACTGCACAGCCGTTTTGTACGCCGTTTCCAGCACGTCATACGGAAGCGTCATGGACGCGGGCGCGAAGCTGGTCACGCCGTTTTGCGCGAGATAGCGCGCCATTTTGACAAGGCCGTCATAGTCGCCGTCCGAGAAATCCGCGCCGGAGTTGCCGTGATTGTGGACGTCCACAAGACCCGGAATGACATACTGGTTTTCCAGATCGATGCCGTCCTCCGCAGGGACGGTGTTCAAAACCTCCGTGAATCTGCCATTTTCCACGCGGAACGCGCCGTGCTGAAAACGTCCGTCCACGAAAATATTTGCGTTTTTGAACAGCATGCTTACACCTCCGGCAGACTCGCGGCAGCCATTGACTGACCGACGCGGCGGAATTCCTCATCCGGCAGCATGACGCGGAGCTTTTGAGAAAGCTCGGGATATTCTTCGTTCAGAACGCGCTGGCATTCAGCGACAATCAGATCCCCGCCTACGCCCGACGCAACACGCCCCAGAAGGATGAGATTGCGAATATCATAGAACATTTCATAGAGGTAGAGCGTATGCCCCAAATACACGCCGATGGATTTGAAAATATCCTGCGCATACGAAACGCCCTGCTCTGCCAGCTTCTGCACTTCCTTGAGCTTTTCCGCCGGCGTCAGGCGTTCTGCCAGCGCAATGCCAGCCGCCGGAGCCAGCTTTATGACCGCGTCCTGCGAAAAGTATTTGCAGCCGACGCCGATGTCGCCGGACCATTCATCGCGCATGGCGTGTTCGTTCAGGTCGACCGGCGCAAACGCCAGCTCACTGAACCAGCCGAGCAGATTGCTTTCACGGTTGACATAACCTGCCGCCTCGCTCGTGCCCATCGCAAGCCCCATCACGCAGCCTGCGCCGAGGCTCATCGCGCCTGCAAGCGCGGAAACGTCGCCGTCGTTCGCAACGACGATCGGCACGTCTCCGATCTCCTTCGCGGCGCGGTCGAAGATGGTCTTGACCTCTTCGCGGCGGCTGCGCGGCACCTTGAGGAAAATGGAGGAAACCATCGGCGCGTTGCCAATGAACACGCCTGCGGACGAAACGCCGATACCGTCCACGCGAGGCATCTTAGAGGCTGCGGTCTTGAACGCGGCAACAATGCCGTCGTACTGGTACTGCGGATCCTCGCTCGTCTTGGGATGCCAGACGACCTCTTCGGAGTAGACGGTCTGCCCGTCTACGACGGCGGAGACCTTGCGGTCGGAGCCGCCGGCGTCAAAACCGATGCGGCAGCCGTTCGTGTGACCGCCTGCTTTTCTGGTCTGCTCATGGGCAGCGGGGAAATGCGCTTCGTCAGAGATTACAATTTCAAAGGGGCGCTCATAGACGTCCTGCATAAAGCCGACGTCGAATTCCCGCTTTCCACCCGCGCGGTATTCGTTCTGCATACGCTTTGCGATCGCGTCGTCGCCGCAGAGGGAAACTTTCCAGCCGCCGACGCTCCAGAGAAGCATCTTGACAAAGCGCTCGACAAAGCGCGCATTCGCCTCGGCAAATTCCGCGCCACGCAGCTTCGTCTCAAACACGGAAACAAGGCCGTTTTCGCGCTCCACGGCGATTTTGAACGGGCGGGCGGCTTCTTTCAGATACGCCTTTGCCCACACGCCGAACGGAATGAAGTCCGCATCGAGCGCGGGCAGGTTTTTGATCGAATATTCAATGCCCAAATACTGCATAGCGTCCCTCACTGCGGCATTCTGGCAGCCGCCGCCTCATCGCAGATAAGCGTCACATCATGGTGGAACTGCAAAATCGAGCCGGGAACCTCCGGCGTGACAGGGCCGAAGAAGACCTTGTAGAGGATGTCCGCCTTGTCCGCGCCGGTGATGACCATGACGATCTTCTTGGCGGCCATAACCGTGCCGACACCCATGGTGATGGCGGCGGTCGGAACCTCGTCGATGGAGTTGAAGAAGCGCTTGTTGGCCTCGCGGGTCATGTCCGTCAGCTGCTCCTCATGCGTCATGACGGGGAAATGGTCGCACGGCTCGTTGAAGCCGATGTGGCCGTCGTGGCCGATGCCGAGCAGCTGGATAT
>OMET01000370.1_pt1 | contig 17000 bp, 21 predicted proteins | sample 1673841 | NCBI WGS metagenome assembly OMET01 (sample SAMEA103958129, study PRJEB25191) | human gut metagenome | reverse complement strand
TAGTACCGTGCGGCGGGCGGCGGCATCAACAAATAGTACACGCAATGCACGACCATTTGCTGTGAGTGTCATCGACAAGAAAGTTGACATTTACATGGCACCGCCTTATAATATGGGTGCGATCAATGCGTTCCAGCGTGCATTACAGGATGCACAGGAAGCATACGGAATCGAATGGAGTGAAATTAAATGAAAGAATACACGCCTTCTGGTAAAACACCGGAAGAACTTGCAGCTGAAATCCAAAAGCTGGAAGAAGAAAGCGAAAATATGACCGAATGGCCAGATGTAGATAACTACGTTGACGATTGAACCACGATGCACACGCACCGTGGTTTTTTCATGCCCATTTTTAGGAGAACGCAATGAAGAAGCTGCTTGTTTTTATGCTGGCCGTGCTGATTGCAGTGACCAGCCCGGAACAGTTCAAAATGAATTACATCTGCCCGCGCCAGTACCGGCTGTGCTTTTACACGGACGTTTTGCCCGGCGTGGAAATTGTGCCGTAAAGGCCGCACCAACAAATTATTGAAACCACGATGCAAATTCTGCGCCGTGGTTTTTTCATGCCTGCCTGCCCTGCATGAGGGGCAAGCGGGCACTTTTTATCCCCTTTTGCCCGGCTGCGGCAGGGCTGAAACAGCCGCACAGACGGTGACGGCCACCACCTAAAAACGCCTATCTGACACCCTACACAGGAGGTAACACCCATGAAAACCGAAGATCTCAAAGCCCTTGGCCTGAATGATGAGCAGGTGCAGCGTGTGTTCGCCATGAACGGCGCGGACGTGAACCGCGAAAAGCAGGCCGCTGAGACGGCCAAAGCCGAACGCGATGCCATCCGCACCCAGCTGGACGAAGCCAACACCAAGCTGAAAGGCTATGACCCCGACTGGCAGCAGAAAGCCACCGATGCTCAGAAAGCGGCAGACGCAAAAGTGGCCGAGCTGCAGGCAGGCTATGCCGCCCAGAATGCAGCTGCCGGGCTGCACTTTACCAGCGCCAGCGCAAAAAAAGCATTTATGGCCGACCTGTCCGCCAAGAACCTGCCCCTGCAGGGGGACAGCCTGCTGGGCTTTGACGACTTTGTAAAGACCTACCGCGAAAATGACCCCGGCGCATTTGCCGCCGATACCAAGCCCGCGCGCATTGTGGCAAGCGCTACCGGCACCCCGGCAGCTGCCACCGGCCGCGAAGAAGCAAACGCAGCGATCCGTGCCGCGTTTGGCAAATGAAAGGAGAATAACCCATGCCCAATGTTATTGATCGTTCCCGCGCTGAAGCCCTCATCCGTGAGCAGGTTGTCAGCACCATTTTTCAGGACGCACCCAAGCAGAGCGTTGTGATGCAGCTGGGCCGCAAGCTGCCCAACATGACCAGCAAGCAGACCCGCATTCCGGTGCTTTCCATGCTGCCGCTGGCCTACTGGGTCAACGGTGATACCGGCTATAAGCAGACTTCCCGCCAGGCGTGGGAAAACGTCTACCTGACCGCCGGTGAGCTGGCAGTCATTGTCCCCATCCCCGAAGCCGTTCTGGCTGATGCTGAGTTTGACATCCTGGGCGAGGTAACCCCGCGCGTCAACGAAGCCATCGGCCTGCGGGTGGACCAGGCCATTCTGTTCGGCATCAACCGCCCGGCAGAGTGGCAGAACGACATTATCACCGTTGCCCGCCAGGCCGGCAACAACGTTTCCGGCGGCATCAGCTATGATTCCCTGCTGGGCGAAAACGGACTGTTTGCCAAGGTGGAGGATGCAGGCTACACCGTGGACGGCGTTGTGGCTGCCATGGGTGCCAAAGCGTCCCTGCGCGGCATCAAGGACACCAACGGCCACCCCCTGTACAAGAGCGATATGCAGGGCACCACCCCCTATGCCCTGGACGGCGCGCCGATCTACTTCCCGGAGAACGGCAGCTTTGATACCAGCGTTGCCCGCATGGTGGCCGGCAACTTTAAGCAGCTGGTGTATGCCATCCGCCAGGATGTGGACGTCAAGATCCTGGACCAGGCCGTGATCCAGGACCCCAGCACCAAGGACATTATCTTCAACCTGGCCCAGCAGGACATGATTGCCCTGCGCGTTACCTTCCGCATGGGCTGGGCTATGCCGAATCCCGCCACCCGCATGAACGAGAACCGCGTCAACGTGCCCTTTGCCTACATTGACGCCGCGACCGCCTACACCGACCAGACTGTGACCTTTACCGTCAAGGATAATGCCGAAAGCTCCCCCAACGCCATTGCCGGTGCAGCTGTCAATGTGAACGGTGCCATCCGCCTGACCGGCACTGACGGCACCGCAGTGTTCCACCTGCGCGCCGGTGAATATCCCTACAGCGTCAAGGCAGACGGTTACCGCCCGCAGACCGGCACCGTAACGGTTGCCGCAGCCGCCGTACCGGTTGCCGTCACCCTGCCTGCATCCAAGTAAGGGGGCTGCCATGTATGCTGATTTTACCGACTATCAGGGCACCTACTGCGGCACCCTGATCACCACCCAGGGGCAGTGGATGCCCGCCGTGCGGGAAGCCTGCGCTTATCTGGACAGCATCACATTTGGCCGCCTGAAGTGCGGGGCGCCGGTGGATGATACCGTAAAGCTGGCGGCTTGCGCGCTGGCGGATGTTGCCGCCCGCTACCAGGCCGCCAAGGCCGATGAGCGCAGCCGCCCCGGCCTGGCAGCCTTTAACACAGACGGCTACAGCGAAACGCTGAACACTGCCGCCCTGACCGCACAGTACACGGCAGACATGCAGGCGGCCGCGGATATTTACCTGCCGCGCAGCCATCCGCTGCGCTATGCGGGCCGGGATGGGAGGTGCGGCCCTTGTACGGCTGTGACCAGACCGTGACCCTGACCCACCTGCACTATGACGGCGATGCCGACCGGGACGTGAAAGAAGAAACCACCCTGACCGGCGTGAGCTGGTACGGGCAGGCAAAGGCCGCCGTGGATTCCACCGGGCTGCACGCGGCGCGGGTGTACAAATGCCGCATCCCGGAAAGCGCCGCCCCCGCTGGGCTGGACATTGCCCCCGGCGACAAGATTACCTGCGGCACCGTGACCGCCACCGTGCCGGACGTGCATGACAACCGCGGCCACCCCGCGCCGCACTGGTATGTGGAGGCAAGCTGATGGGCCTGAAATATGATGCCCGCCTTGACCTTTCCGCCCTTTCTGATGCCCTGGAAAAACGGGGGCTGACACCGGGCGGGAGGGTGCAGAAGGCGGTGGACGAAGCGGTGATCCGCTATTGTGACCCCAAGGTGCCATTCCGAACCGGCACCCTCAAGCACAGCGCCATCACGGCAAGCGCCATCGGGGACGGCATGATCGTGTACGCCACGCCCTATGCGCGCTACCTGTACTACGGCGAGGTGTACGGCCCCAACATTCCCATTTTTGAGGGCGGCGAGCTGGCAGGCTTTTTCAGCCCGCCCCACAAGCACCCCACCGGCCGCCCGCTGACCTACAACGGCGCGCCGGATCGGGGCGCTTATTGGTTTGAGCGGGCCATGGCCGAACACAAGGATGACGTCATCCGCGAAGCCGCCGCCCTGGCAGGAGGAAGACCCGGAAGATGAACGTACTGGATGCCACCCGCGCCTGGATGCGCGCACAATGCCCCCTGATCAACAGGCAGGACCTGTTCAACGCCAACTACCTGGGCGCAGAGCCGACCGAATACACCCTGCGCACGGCCAGCGAGAGCCACCGCACCGACGTGCTGGGGTACGACCTTGCCGAATACAACCTGACCTTTGTGGCGCAGCTGCCGTTTGGGCGGGAGCTGAAGCCCAACCTGGACGCTGCTGATTTTTTTGCTGCGCTCTCCGCCTGGATCCGCGGGCAGGAGCGCACCCACAACTACCCTGCTGTCAGCGGGTACCGCGTAACCAAAATCACGGCATCCAACGCCGGTGTGCCCACCGGGGCCGATGCCAACGCGGCCCGCTATCAATTACAAATCAAACTCTATCTTGAGGAGGAATAACCATGGCAGAAGCTGCTATCAACCTGACCGCCGGCCAGAAAGCTGACCGCAAACTGGATATGATCTTTGTGAACGTCGGCGGCTCCGGCACGGAGACCTGGGAACTGCTGGGCCGCGGTGTGGAGGATGCCAGCGTGGAATACAACCACGACACCGACACCGTGACCGACATCCTGGGCATTACGGACGTGAACGTGAGCGCCGCCAAGCCGGAGCTTGACCTGGACCCCTGCACCATCCGCGGCGGCCAGAAACTGAGCGCCAAGCTGCTGGACATTGAGCGCCGCAACGCCGTAAGCGAGCTGAGCATGTTCGATGTGCTGCATGTTCACTGCTTTCTGGGGGCTGCTTCCGGCTCCTTCACGGCAGAAAAGCACACCGGCTGCACCATCGTGCCCCAGAGCCTGGGCGGCTCCGATTACGTCGGCATGCCGATGAACGTACACCTGTCCAACAAAACGCTGGGCACCTGCACCATTGCGGCCGGCGTGCCCACCTTCACGGAGGAATAAACAGTGGAGCTGAACATCGACCGCGGCTTAAAAAGTTATGACGTCAAGGATGCGGACGGCACCCTGATCGGCACCATCCGCTTCAATCCCTCCGACATCGGCCTGGCCGGCCGCATGGAGGAAGCCCGCGCCAAGATTGCCGAAATTACGGCCGCGCCCGTGACCGGCCCCGAGGATCTGGTGGAGTGGGACAGGCAGGTGCGCCACTGGTTTGATTACATCTTCGGCACGCCGGTATCGGATGTATTCTTTGCCGGGGTATCCAGCCTGGCTTTCTGCGAGGATGGCAGCCTGGTGGCCGAAGCCGTGTTGGATGCCGTCACCCCGATGCTGACCCAGGCGGTGGAAGCCGCCGCCAAGGCCAGCGCGGCCCGCATTGCCAGGCACGCGGACGCCTACCAGGGCAGCACCGCCGGGCTGGCCCCGGAGCAGCAGTGAGCGGCTGGAAGCTGCCCACCAGCGTGACGGTATGCGGGCAGGAGTTTGCCATCCGCAGCGACTACCGCGCCGTGCTGGATGCCATCTCCGCCCTGCGTGACCCGGAGCTGAGCCCGCAGGAACAGACCCTTGCCTGCCTGGAGATCCTGTACCCGGATTGGAAGCGCCTGCCGGACCTGAGTGCAGCAGCCCAGGCGGCCATGGTGTTTATCAACTGCGGCAAGCCGGTGGAAGCCGCCGTGCCAAAGCCCGCCCTTGTGGACTGGGACACCGACGCCGCCATCATGGCACCGGCAGTGGACAAAGTTCTGGGCTACAGCTGCCGCCGCTGCGCCTACCTGCACTGGTGGGAGTTCATCGGGGCATTTGGCTGCATCGGGGACGGCCAGTTTGCGCAGGTCGTCTCCATCCGCAATAAGCGCCTGCACGGCAAAAAACTGGACAAAGCCGAGCAGGAATTTGTGCGCAGCAATCCCGATCTGGTCACCCTGCCCAAACACAAGCTGACCAGCGCGGAAGAAGAATTTTTCAAAAGTCTGGGGGTGTAATTTTTGGCTGATGGGTCGATCATTCTGGATACCAGAATCAACAATAAAGGCGCCTATGCCGAGCTGAAAGAGCTGCAGGCCAAGGCCAAGAGCACCGCCCAGCAGGTTGCTGCGCTGGACAGGCAGATCAATACCGCAAACAGCAAGCATCTGGCGCTTGGGAAAGAGCTTTCCGATGCCCAGAGCAAGGCGGAATTCACGGCGGCAGAGCTGGAAAGCGTGAATGAACAGCTGCGCAGCTTTGTGCAGCGCCGGGCCGAGATCGAGAAGCAGCGGAATCCATTGCTCACCCCGGAGACAGCAAACCTGAAAGCCCAGGAGTTTGTGGGCCAGCATTTTGCCAGCGACGCGGCCAAAGCGTCGGAGCTTCAGGGTGCGCTGGACAAGCTGCAGCAGTCCATTCCCGGCCTGACGGCAAAGTATACCGAGCAGGAAAGCGCGCTTGCCGGTCTGCAGGACCAGCACGCGGCACTGGCCGCACAGCTGGCGACCGAAGAGCAGGCGGTAACCCGCCAAAGCAGCCTGGCACAGTACCTGAACGGCGAGGATTCCATGCAGGCGTACTTCAATAAGCAGGCGGCGGACATTGAAAAGTCCTTTGCCAAAATTGAAGAGCGCCAGAACAAAGCCTATGGTTCCTTGGATGAAACCGCCACGCAGCACGCGGAGCTCATTGTGGCGGAGACGCAAAAGTCCGTTGCCGCACAGAATAAGGCCGCCCAGGCCGCCGAGCAGCGTGCCGTGCGGGAGCAGGCCGCCCAGGCCGCCGAGCAGCGTGCCGTGCGGGAGCAGGCGGCCATGGCTGCGTCGGGGAACTCCACAGCCACCGCAGGCAAATCCACAACGATGGCGGGGAAAGCCCAGATTGCCGCGACTGCCGTTGCGCGGACCTCCAAGGCTGTGGGGCAGCTTGGCCGTAGACTTGCAGGTATTGTGTCGGGGGCACTGGTATTTAACCTGATCTCCTCCGCCCTGCGCTCCGTGGTAAACGTGATGGGAACCACGATTGCCAAAACAAACGGGGTAAGCACCGCGCTTGGCAAGTTAAAGGGTGCCGCAGCCACTGCTGCCGCAGGGCTGGCTTCCGCGCTTTCCCCTGCGATTATCGGGTTGCTGAACCTTCTCACCTCTCTGATCAACGGCTTTCTTCGTCTGCTTTCTCTCCTGACCGGGAAAAGCATCTCCAGCATGAAGCAGACCGCCAAGGGGATCAACGCCGTTGGCAGCGCCGCCGGATCCACCTCCAAGCAGGCCGACAAGGCCAAGCGCAGCCTGGCCGGGTTTGATGAGATCGAGCGGCTGGATGCCAAGACAGGGAGCAGCGGCGGAGCAAACTATAATTTTGATCATATTGCCAGCCCTCTGGGCGGGATCACGGACAAGCTGAAGAACTTTTGGAGCACCTTCCAGACGCTGCTGGCCCCCAGCGTTGCCGCATGGAGCGCCTCATGGGAACAGATACGGAACGCGGCCAGCGCCGTCTGGCCGGAGGTTCAACAGGCAGCGCTTGCTTTTTGGAACGAGGGGCTTTCCCCACTGCTCACCTATCTGAGCGGCACGTTTGCCCCTGGTGTGATCAATGCGTTTTCGGAAGCGTTTGCCCCCATTGTGGGCGGTGTTGCTTCCACTGCCATTTATGTCCTGGCCGACCTGTTCACCTGGGCATGCGGAATTGGCACGGACGCCATCAATGGTGTGCTGATCCCTGCGCTTGACCTGCTTTTGCAGATCTGGCAAGACCTGATGAGCGGCATCAAAACCGCCTGGGATACTTACGGGCAGCCCCTTATGGACGGTGTGATCCTTGCGTTCCAGAATCTGGAGGATCTGGCCACCCTCCTGTGGGAAACCATTGTCAAGCCAATCCTGCAGAACCTGATCAGCGTTCTGCAGCAGTTGTGGTCCTCCCACCTCAAACCCCTGTGGGATGACATTCTTTTGCTGGTGGCAAGCGTTGCCAACTGCCTGCTGGGCCTGTGGAACAACCTGCTGGCCCCGGTGGCCAAGTGGATCATCGCCACATTCGGCCCCGCGTTTGCTGAGGTATTCAACGCCATTGCGGACGTTGTTGGCGTGGCCGTTGGGGCTATCGCGGATGCCATCGATCTGGCCGTTGTTGTGCTGCGCGGGCTGGCGGACTTTTTAAGCGCCGTGTTCCGCGGCAACTGGGATGCTGCCTGGCAGGCCATCGGCAACACAGTCAACACCGTCTGGGATAAGATGACGAACGCCATCAAGACCGCCGTCAATGGCATCATCGGCTTCATCAACCGGATGATCTCCGCCGTTGTGACCGGCATCAATGCGGTCATCAACGCGCTGAACGGGTTGTCGTTCGACCTGCCGGACATATTCGGCGGCGGGCATGTCGGGTTTCATATCAGCACCCTGACCGCCCCGCAAATTCCCTACCTGGCACAAGGCGCGGTCATCCCGGCGAACCGGGAGTTCCTCGCCGTGCTGGGCGATCAGAGCCACGGCACCAACGTGGAAGCTCCGCTGGACACCATCAAGCAGGCCGTGGCCGAGGTCATGGAGGACCTGCAGGCGGGCCAGATGGCGGGCTTTGAAGCCGTGGTTTCCGTGCTGCGGGAGATCCTCTCCGCCGTGTACGGCATTGAGCTGACCGACGAGGACGTAGGCCGCGCCGTACAGCGCTGGCAGCGCAAACAGGCCATTGCAACAGGAGGTGTGTAACGTGACCCTGACCAATCTGTTCCAGATTGATGGCAAATCCCTGTACGCACCGGACTGCGACATTGAACCGAGCTATTCCGACCTGGATTCCAGCGATTCCGGGCGCGACGAAGGCGGGTACATGCATCGCGAAGTGGTGCGGGAAAAGGTTGCCACCTGGCCCATCGCCTACAGCTGCCTGACGGATGACGAATACAAGTACACCATCAGGCTGTTTGCAGGCAAGGCAACGTTTCAGTTCACCCACCCCAAAGCCGGCTCTTCCACCGAGACAGAAACCACCACCTGCTACTGCAGCAAATACGGCATCGCCTGGCACAATGCCAAGACGAAACAGTGGAAGAACCTTAAATTTAACATTATTGAATGCTGATTGAAAGTTAGAAGGTAGGAAGTAGGAGTTGGGAGTTAAAACGGGCCTAAGGTCCAGTTCTGTAGGGAACGGTCTTGACCGTTCCAAAACTTTGCCACATATTCCGCAATGGGATTTGCCACAAGGCGACGGGCGCACAATGTGCGCTCCTATGGGATTGCGGCCCAATTTTCAACCCGTGCGCGCACGCGCACACCTTCCAACTCCTCACTCCTACCTCCTAACTAAAACCAAAGGAGGTGTATATTTGCTCCAACCAATTCTCACTCTCCCAAGCGGCACCGAATTAAAGGGCGGCTCCCCCGGCAGCGCGGTCAAAAGCCTGACGCTGCACACTGCGGTGAACGCCGGGCAGGAGTTCACCATCGGCTCTGCGTTTTCGGACTACATTGAAGCCGAAATCTGGGCGGACCCGGGCGGCAGCCTGCAAATTACTGCCGGGGACGCCCTGACCTATTACCGGCAGGATGATGCCGGGAACCGCACCAAGGTGGGCATTTTCTATGCTGAAAAGCCCACCCGCACCAAGCGCAACAGCTACAAGGTCACGGCGTACGACACCATGTCCAAGCTGGATGCGGACTTCTCCAGCTGGCTGCGGGCCAATCAGGCACAGTTCCCCAAAACCATCTGGCAGCTGGTTCAGCTGGCCTGCCAGCGGGCAGGGGTCGCGCTTGCCAGCAGCAGTCTGCCCATCAATGGCAGCTACAGCGTGCAGGCGTTCTATGCGGATGATTTAACCTGCCGCCAGATCATCTCCTGGGCGGCGGAAGCGGCAGGCTGCTACGCCCACATGAATGCAGACGGCAAGCTGCAATTCTTGACCTACACAGACAAGCGCAGCACTGCTAAAATCACCCCGGACGGTGCCAGCAACAGCACCACCTATTATGCCGACAGTTTGAGCTATGAGGACTACACCGTCAAGGCCATTGAGAAAGTCCAGATCCGGCAGTCGGACAGTGACGTGGGGGTCATCTACCCCGACAGCACCACTGCCACCAACACCTATGCAGTGCAGGGCAACCTGCTGCTGACAACCGGCACCGAAGCCAACCTGAAAAGCGTTGTCCAAAACCTGTACAACGTGCTGAAAAACGTGACCTACACCCCCTGCAAAGTATCGGTGCCCAGCAGTTCCGGCCTTGCCTGCGGGCAGATCGTGCACGTTAAGGACGCACGCGGGCGGGAGTTCGACACCTACCTGATGAGTGCCACAATCTCCTCCGGCAATGCCAGCTTTGAGAGCGTGGGCAGCGCCAGCCGGGAAAGTTCCAGCGCCGTGAACAGCCAGAGCTACAAGAACCTGACCGGCAAGATGCTGGAGATCAAGACCAGCGTGGACGGCCTGGAAGTAAAGGCCAGCGACCTGACCGGCAAGTACACCGACCTGAAAGCAACGGTGGACGGACTTTCCTCTGAGGTGAAAAAAGACACCAAAATCACCGGCGGCGGCAACCTGATCCTGGGCAGTGAGAGCTTCCGGAATGCTAAATTGGGAGGTAACGCGATCGGCGGCAGTTCGGCCACGTACAACGATACCGGCAGCGCGACCGTAACAAACGCAGGTTCCAATCGGTATTTTATTTTCAATACCGGTGGCGCTCGCATTACCAAAGGCGTTACCCTGTGCCTGTCCGTCATGTACAAACCAATTTCCGGCACCGACGGGTTGTGCCTGAGCCTTACGTTTGACGGCGACAACGGAACTTCTTACGTTCCCAGCATAAAAACCGAAAATCAGCTTGAAATTGAGCAGACAGACGGCTGGGTGCTGCGGTATGGCACCTGGACACCCAACAACACCGGTATTCTGAAAACGGTCGAGCTTGGCTGCGGCAGCATAAGGGCGGGTCTTGGCGGCAACTACACCAACAAGTTTTCACTGCTTCACCCCATGCTGCAATACGGCAACGCGCCGACCGCGTGGAATGCCAGCAGCGGCGACTACCTGACGCAGGAAAGCGCAAAAAGCTTATTTTCGCAGACCGCTGACGAGATCAAAACCGAAGTCACCAAGTCAGTAACTGAAACGGTAACGGCCAACGTGAAGGACGCCGCTACCAGCGCTGCCAATGATGCCGTTGACAGCAAGCTGCAGGACTACGCCACCACCGCAACGGTGAACAGCCTGAAAGAGGATGTTTCCAGCATCCGCCAAAAGGCGGACAGCATCAGCACCAAAGTCAGCAGCCTGGAAGAAACCACCACGACCATTTCGGACGACCTGGACAGCACAAAGCGGGAATTCAAAACCGTTAAAGAATCAGTATCCGCGATTGACCAGAAAGCCGACAGCATTACCCAGACGGTAACGCAGCGGATCACCGGCGGCAACAATATTATTGCGGGCACCGACGACTGGAACAATGCGACCCTGGATGCAGGCGGCAATGACCTGAGAAAAAAAGGGACATACACGATCAGCGGCGAATCCGTTCATGCGACCAATAGGGCGCAGAACACCCGCTTCCATTTTGGCGCGGACAAAACGCTGGTGATTGCCAAGGGCATGACCTACTGCGCCAGCGTATTGTACAGGCTCAACTCCGGCACGGACAGCCTGTTTTTACAGTTCGAGACCAAGAGCAGCAGCGGCACAAAAAGTTATTACGGCAATGCATTCAAAAATGCGAAGCAGGACATTGAGCTGGACAACGGCTGGAAGCTGCGCTGGGCGGCGTTCACGGCGACCGCGGACGGCTATGCAGACGGTCTGTTTGTGAGTACCGCCGACGACAACGCCACCGTTACCAACGATCTGACCATTATGCACCCCATGGTGCAGATGGGCAACGCCCCCACTGCCTGGACGGCCAGCACCGGCGACTATCTGACCGCCAACGAAACCAAAACCGAGATCAAGCAGACGGTGAGCGAAATTAAGCTGACGGCCAGCACAAGCGGAACCAGCAGCACCATCAAGCTGACGGCAGGCGGAACAGAGATCACCAGCGCACAGATCAACCTATCCGGCGTGGTGACATTTTCGGATTTGAGTACCTGGAACCAGGATAAGACCATTATCAACGGCGGAAACATTACGACCGGGCAGATTCACAATAAGGCACGCACAACCACTTATGACCTGGACAATGCCTGGATTCGTATGGGCAAAGATGCTGGCACTCGTGTGGACATTGACACGGGGCGCATCCGCTGGTACTGGGAAAACAACCTGACCGGTGTGTTAAGCAGCCGGTACGGCAAATCTTATATTGGCGATAACTCCCGCTACACGTTTTTAGGCTGGTTCTCCACCGGCGACCCCAGCTTTGATTATTCCACCGGCGGGGCCACCAGTGAGTTTGTGGGCATTGCCATTGACCAGGTAGATAAGGTCATCCACTGCAATGCCAGCAAGTTTGAAATCCCCGGCAGAATTGAATGCGGTTCTTTGAGCGTGAACGGGAGGGAGATTTAATGCAGAAATTCATGCAGATTTTGGCCACGTTGGCTTTGCTGTTGGTGCTTGCATTGGTCATCCCGCTTACGCTGGCAGCCTGCGGCGGCACGCGAACCGAAGATACAAGCTATCCGCGCCCGGAATATTCCGGCTCCCCGATGGCAGAAAGGGTGATGAAATGACCACAACCGCAAAAATTGAAGAACTCCAAAAGTCCGTCATCAACGCCATCAACAACAGCTGCCTGCACCCCGCTGTGGTGCGGCTGGTGCTGCTGAACGTGATCTCGATGGTGGAAGCCAGCGAGAGAGAGATAAACAAAAAGGAGGATGAAGCCACAAGATGACAACACATACCATTGCCCTTGCCCGTCACACTGCGCAGGTGGTTGGCCTGATGGGCGTGCTGGTGCTGGGAACCTGGGACAGTTACGGCACGGAACAGCTGCTGCTGCGCCCCGGCCCGGAGTGGGATGGCCTTGCGATTGATGCAACTTTCCACAACACTCCCAACGATGAGGGTGTAACGGTATTGGCTGACACGGACGGCCTTGTACCCGTCCCGCCGGAAGCCTGCATGCGAGCATCCAAGTACGCAACCATCACGTTCCGGGGCGTGCAGGACGGTGTACAGCGCATCAGCTGCAATCTGCCCTACGTGGTGCTGGATCACGCGCAAGTGCCCGGCGCCAACAGCACCGCCGCTCCCAGCGAGAATGCCCAGGCCCTTGCCCAGATGCAGGACTTGCGGGACGGCGCTGTAGATGCCAAGAACCAGGCCGAAGCCGCCCGCGACGCCGCTGCCAAAAGTGCCGCTGCCGCCAAAGAATCCGAAACCAACGCGGGCCAGTCCGCCACTGCCGCCAAAACGGCACAGAGTGCAGCAGAGACGGCAAAAGCCGGTGCGGAAACGGCACAAAAGGCCGCTGCATCCAGCGCCAGCAGTGCAAGTACATTCGCAAGCACTGCGACGACACAGGCAGCGGCGGCAAAATCCAGCGCCACGGCAGCAAAGGCATCGGAGAAGGCGGCAGGAAAATCTGCCCAAGGCGCAGCAGCATCCGAAAGCGCTGCCAAAGCCGCCCAAACGGCCGCAGAAACGGCCAAAGCAAACGCTGATACCGCAGCCAGCAACGCCGCGGCAAAGGCCACCGCCGCTGCCAAAAGCGCCGTTGCTGCCAAGGAATCCGAAACCAGCGCGGGCCAGTCCGCCACTGCCGCGGCCAACAGTGCAACCGCTGCTGCCGCGAGTGCAACGGCTGCTGCCGGTGACGCTAAGACTGCCAGTGATGCTGCTGCAGGGGCAGCAGATGCAAAAGCGGCTGCGGTGGCTGCACAGAAAGATGCTACGGCCAGCAAGGCTGCTGCCGCAAACAGTTCCGCAGCTGCCAAGACCAGTGAAGATGCAGCTGCAAAGAGCGCGGCAGATGCCGACAGCACTGCTAACAGCATCAAGGAGTCCATGACGCAGATTGCCGCGCTGCAGAAGCGCCAGAATGTGCTTGTTGGTAGCGAGACGGGCAACCCGGTAAGCTGTGATGACGCCTTTGCTGCACCACTGTGTGGGCTGTATGTGTACGGAAAGAGCACGCAGGACGGAACACCCAGCCCCGACACCCCTGTGCCTATTGTAAGTGCAGGGGATGGCGGGAGCGTTGTGGTGAAGGTGACGGGGAAAAATCGGATGCCGCCCAACCTGAAAAGAGGTGACGTTGTCGAGTGCTTTGTCAAGAAAAACACACCGATAACTTTAGTATTCAAAGGCGATTTTGTTTCGCAAGGCGGAAACCTCTTATTCATTGGCGAAAACAATGAAAACCTTTGGTTTGGTATTGATAATAATAAAGCTGAACATCATATAACGCTTAAGGCGAACGCAACAAAGTTTCAGTATTTGTTATTAAATAATATGGCCAGTGAAAACGTGTGCCTGACGTGGAACGCATCATCTCCCGATTATGAACCCTACCGTGAACAGCTCCTCACACTGCCCACTCCCAACGGCTTGCCCGGCATCCCTGTCGCCTCTGGCGGCAACTACACTGACCCGCAGGGCCAGCAGTGGTTGTGCGACGAGGTAGACTTGGAGAGAGGGGTGAAGGTGCTGAGGATTGATAAGGGTGCTTTCGATGCTACCAAAGCGCTGGCTGAGCAAAGCGTGATTCGTGACACCCCCATCGAAACTCCGCTCACCCCTGCTGAAATTGCCGCTTACAAAGCCCTCACCGCTTACGCGCCCGACACCGTGGTGCAAACGAGCGACGGCACAGGGGTAAAGTTGGAATACCAGCGCGATGTGAACATTGCGATCAAAAAGCTTGAGGATGCCATTGCATCCATGACCGCTACCTAAAGAAGGAGGGAAAGCATATGGCAATTAAATCCAAAGCCCGGCACGACCTGACCCTGCGCTCTATCAAGCGGGAAATCGCCGCCGGACGTGACGTGGCATACTGGTTGGACAAGGCGTACACCCATCTGGACAGTGGCCTGCTGACGGAGGACGACATCACAGAAGTGGAGACTCTGACACAGGCGTACTACGACGCTCTGGACGCTGAGGACAAGGCGAACGCTGAGGAAATCACGCAGTAAGGAGAATATCATGTCAAGCACTGCATACGCACACGTACGTTTTCTTGATGGGACTTTGGCTGACTATCAAACAGAAAGGACAACAAATCATGAGACTTTCAAACGGTGACGTCCTGCTCCACTGGCCCCTGGCCCAGCACATTATCACCGCAGGCTGGCTCTACAATGACGGCAGCCTGCACCGGGCGCTGGATTTCCGCGCGGCGGTGGGCACGCCGGTATACGCCGCAGAGGGCGGCACAGTGGAGACGGCCTACCGCTGGAACGGCAAGCGCACCCAGGGGGACATCAACAGCTATGGCAACATGGTCAAGCTGCGCCACACGACCTACAAGTATGGCACACTCGAAACTCTGTATGCCCACCTGAGCAAGCTCTGCGTGACTCAGGGGCAGCAAGTGCGGGAGGGTCAGCTGATCGGCTACAGCGGCGATACCGGCAACTGCTACGGCGCACACCTACACTTTGAGGTCAGGTGGAGAGGTAGCCGCACCAACCCACTGAACTGGCTGGATGCTGATTTTACTACAGCATCCGTTGCCGTCAAACTGGGCAGCTACAGCAGCGTACGACACGCAAAGGAAGTGGAATACATGAATTATGCTATTGACGTAAGCAAACACCAAGGCAAATTTGATTGGCAGGCGGCGTATGACAAGGGCATCCGCCATGCTATGCTGCGCGCCGGGTATGGCCGTTACAGCAGCCAGAAAGACCCCCAGTTCGAGCGCAACGTGGCGGAGTGCACCCGGCTGGGCATTCAGTACGGCGTGTACTGGTACAGCTACGCCAGTACCCCGGCGGAAGCCCGCCAGGAAGCCCGCTGCTGCCTGGCCGCGATCAAGGGCAAGCACCTGTGCCTGCCGGTTGCCTATGACATTGAGTATGAACCGTGCATCCTGCGCCTGACCAACGCGCAGCGCACAGCACTTGTACAGGCCTTTTTGTCGGAGATTGAGGCCGCAGGGTATTACGGCATCCTGTATGCGTCCTGCGATTTTGTCCGCAACCGCTTGGACTACAAGGCGCTGTCCAAGTATGATATCTGGGTAGCGCAGTACAGCAGCAAGTGCACCTGTCCCCTGCCCTACGGCATGTGGCAGTACAGCAGCCGCAATGCGCTGGGCATTCCCGGCTACGGCACCAGCCTGGACTGCAACCGGGTCTACAAGGACTATGAGCAGCTGATGATCCAGGCGGGCCTGCAGGGCCACACCGTGCCCACCCCGGAGGACACCACCCCCAACAAGCTGGACAAGCAGCGTATTACCATTGGCCGTATCTCCAGCGGCGACCGCGCAACCATTCGCGCCCTGTGCGAGGGGCTGGGGCTGATCGCGGCGTGCCTGTACCGCGAAACCTGTGCGGATGGCAACCAGTGGGTGCTGGACGTCGGCCCGGTATCCAGCGGCGATGCGTGGTACATTATGCGCAAGTGTGCGGAGCTGGAGCTGATTGACGCAGGGCTGTATAAGGCTGAGTATGTGGGGTGATGCAGTGAAAAAACTTTTTGTTTCTCAGCCGATGCGCGGCAAAACGAACGAAGAAATTATCAAGGAACGCAAGGTTTTGATTGCTGATGTGTACATGAAAACACACGAAAATTTAGCAGTCATTGATTCATTTTTTGAGAACGCCCCTGCTGACGCAACGCCGCTGTGGTATCTGAGCGAAAGCCTCAAGCTGCTGGGCGCCGCTGATTTTGTGGTGTTTGCCCCTGGCTGGCAGGACTATCGCGGATGCCGCATTGAGCACGATGCCGCCGTAGCCTACGGCATCCCTATCGTGGAGGTATGAGCATGGATGCTATCATCGTTGCCCTGATCACCGGCGGGCTGAGCCTGCTGGGGGTGGTTATCACCAACATGATGGCTGCCCGCCGCGCGGAACAGCGGATGGTAACGGCCCAGGCGGTCACGGATGCCCGCTTGGAGGAGCTGACCCGCGAAGTGCGCGCTCACAACAACTTTGCCCAGCGGGTGCCGGTGCTGGAAGAGCAGCTGCGTGTGGCAAACCACCGCCTGAGCAACCTGGAAAAGGCGCATACCCCCGCAGGCTAAAAGAAAAGCATAAAATAAAAAGGAGGAGACCATGGATCTGACAACTTTTGGTATGGCAGGGGTGGCGGCGATTACGGTTATCTGCTACCTGGCGGCAACAGCGGTCAAACAAACGCCGCTGGCCAACAAATGGCTGCCGTCCATCTGCGGCGCCCTTGGCGGCCTGCTGGGCCTGGCCGCCATGTACATCAACGTGCCGGACTTCCCGGCCGCCGATCCCCTGACCGCCCTGGCCGTGGGCATTGTTTCCGGCCTGGCCGCCACCGGCGCGGATCAGGTTATTAAGCAGATCGGCAAAGGCAACTGACTGGCAAGTTACCGGCAAATTACCGGCAAGTTAAATAATCCATAATTAAAGCGGCGGGCTTTCCCTA